>Ga0207675_100006200_pt1 | contig 11356 bp, 12 predicted proteins | sample KBSSwiS42_FD_184305 | JGI IMG/M metagenome (GOLD analysis project Ga0207675, IMG submission 184305) | Switchgrass rhizosphere microbial communities from Kellogg Biological Station, Michigan, USA - KBS Switchgrass S4-2 (SPAdes) (version 2) | ecosystem: Host-associated > Plants > Roots >...
CGGCCGTCATCCGGGGCTGGTCGAAGGGCGGGATGAAGTTCATCGCCCGGACCTCGGCCGGGTCCTTGCCGACCCGGCGGGCGAGCGCGTCCATGATCCGCTCGGTCGCATAGGTCGCCTCGGGCCGGCCGGCGCCCCGGTAGGCGTCGGTCGGGGTCTGGTTGGTGTACACCGCGGTGCAGCTGAAGCTGTAGGCCTCGCAGTCGTACACGCCGTGGTAGTGGAATGCGCCAAGGATGGGGATGCCCGGCCCGACCAGGGACGCATACGCGCCCATGTCGGCCCGGAGCTTGACCCGCACGCCGAGCAGCTTGCCCTCCTCGGTGGCGGCCACCTCCATGTCCTGGATCACGCCGCGGCCCTGGACGGTGGAGAGGTAGCCCTCGGAGCGGTACTCGTTCCACTTGATCGGCTGGCCGAGCTTGCGGGCCAGGGCGACGGCGATGAACTCCTCGGCGTAGACCTCCAGCTTGGAGCCGAAGCCGCCGCCGACCTCGGGCGCGATCACCCGGATCTTGGTCTCGGGGATGCCGAGGATGAGGGTCAGGAACACCCGCACGAAGTGCGGGATCTGGGTCGCCGTCCAGACGGTGAACTCGCCCTGGGCCGGCACCGGCTGGACCACGACGCTGCGCGGCTCGAGCGCGTTGGCGACCAGCCGGGGGTGGAAGTAGCGCTCGGAGACCACCACCGGGGCCTCGCCGAAGACCTTGTCGACGTCGCCGTTGTGCAGCTCCCAGGTGTACTGCTCGTTGCTGCCGAACTGCTCGTGGATGACCTGGGCGCCGTCGGCCAGCGCCGCCTCGATGTCGGTGACCACCGGCAGCTCGTCGTAGTCGACGTCGACCGCCTCGATGCCGTCGAAGGCGTGCTCGCGGCTGTCGGCCACGACCACGGCGACGATCTCGCCCATGTACCGGACCCGGTCCTTGGCCACCGGCCAGTGGTCGGGGACGCGCGGGTCGTGGGTGTTCTCGCCGGGGTAGGTTCGGCTGGACACCGGCCAGGCGCACGGCATGGCGGCCGCCCACTCGGAGGCCAGCTCCTCGCCGGTGTACACCGCCACCACACCGGGGAGCTCCTTGGCCGCGCTGGTGTCGATGCTGGCGATGTTGGCGTGGGCGACCGGGCTGCGAGCGAAGGCCAGCCACAGCATGCCCGGCAGGGCGATGTCGTCGGTGTAGCGGCCCTGGCCGGTGAGCAGCTTGGGGTCTTCCTTGCGCACCAGGCCGCCGCCCATCCAGCGCTTGGCCCCGGGCTCGGCTACCTGTGTCATTCGGCGCCTCCCTGAACGGCGGCGGGGGCGGCCTGGCGCATCTCGCCGGCCGCCTCCTGGATCGCCTTGACGATGTTCTGGTAGCCGGTGCAGCGGCAGAGGTTGCCCTCGAGGCCGAGGCGGACCTCCTCGTCCTCCATGCCGGCGCCGCTCTCGATCAGCCCCAGGCCGGCCATGATCATGCCGGGCGTGCAGAAGCCGCACTGGAGGCCGTGGTTCTTGCGGAAGGACTCCTGGAGGGGGTGGAGCTGGCCGTTGCTGGCCAGGCCCTCGATGGTGGTGATCTCGGCGCCGTCGGCCTGGACAGCCAGCACGGTGCAGGACTTGACCGACTGGCCGTCCATCATGACCGTGCAGGCGCCGCACGACGAGGTGTCGCAGCCGACGTTGGTCCCGGTCAGGCCGAGGCTCTCGCGCAGGAAGTAGACCAGCAGGAGACGAGGCTCGACCTCAGCCTCGCGTCGGACGCCGTTCACGGTAAGAGCGATGCGCCTCAAGGGCCACCTCCGTCCTCTTCGACCGGATCGAGGTGCCAGAGAAACTTTGCCCCTGACCTGCCCTGATCGGGCCGACGCTCAGCCGACAATGGTCGAACGTGCTGCACAATAACATCGGCCAGAACTCTGGAAAATGGGAGGTTTTCCAGGGAGGCTATGCTGAGCGGTCCGACCAACGGAGGTGCTGATGCGCGACGTGCTCGACGCGATCGAGGGGTGGAGGGCCGAGGGCCATCGGGTTGCCCTGGCCACCGTGACCAAGGTCAAGGGGTCGGCGCCGCGGCCGCCGGGGGCCAAGATGGCCGTCAGCGACGACGGCCGCTGGGTCGGCAGCGTGTCCGGCGGCTGCGTCGAGGGGGCGGTGCTCGAGGAGGCCGGACGGGTGCTGGCCGGCGAGCCGGCCCGCCTGGTCACCTTCGGCATCACCGACGAGATGGTCTGGGACGTCGGCCTGGCCTGCGGCGGGATCATCGACGTGTTCGTCGAGCCCCTTCCCTGACCATGGGGGATCTCGCGTGGGAGCCGGTCAGGGACCTGGTCAAGGCTGACCGGCGGGGGGCGCTGGTCACCATCATCGCCGGGCCCGGGCTGGGGGCCAAGCTGCTGGTCACCCCGGACGCGGTCGAGGGCTCGCTGGGCGACCCCTCGCTCGACGAGACGGCCACCGGCCTGGCCCGCGAGCTGCTGCCGGGCGAGGAGGCGGCCGTTCGCGAGCTGGACGGCCGCGAGCTGTTCTTCGACGTCTACGCGCCCCAGCCGCGGCTGCTGATCGTCGGGGCTGTCGACTTCGCCGCCGCCCTGGCCCGGCTGGCCCACCTCACCGGCTTCAAGGTCAGCGTGATCGACGCCCGCGAGCGCTTCGCCACCAAGGAGCGGATCCCCGACGCCGACGAGGTGGTGATCGCCTGGCCCCAGGAGTACCTGGCCGCCAACCCGCCCGACGACGCCACCTATGCCGCCGTGCTCACCCACGAGCCCCGCTTCGACGACCCGACCCTCACCGCCCTGCTGCGCAGCCCGGTGGCGTACATCGGGGCCATGGGCAGCCGCCGGGCCCACGCCGAGCGGCTGGAGCGCCTGCGCGAGGCCGGGTTCGGGGAGGCCGACATCGCCCGCATCTCCGGCCCCATCGGCCTCGACATCGGGGCAACGTCCCCCGAGGAGACGGCCGTGTCGATCCTGGCCGAGGTGATCGCGGCCCGCCACGACCGCCGTGGCGGGCCCCTGTCCGCGCGCACCGCCCCGGTCCACTCCATCCGGGAGCGGGGCGAGCTGTAGGTGGGCGGCGGCGGGTCGCGGAGCGGACACAAGGTCCTGGCCGTGGTCCTCGCCGCCGGCGGGTCGACCCGGATGGGCCGGCCCAAGCAGCTGGCCGAGCTGGACGGCCGCCCCCTGCTCGCCCACGTCCTGGCCGCGGTGGACGCCGCCCCGGTGGACGGGGGGTCCGGGGGCCTCAGGACTAGGCCCCCGGTGGACGGGGGGTCCGGGGGCCTCAGGACTAGGCCCCCGGTGGACCGGGTGGTGGTGGCGCTCGGCGGGGCGGCCGACGCGGTGCTGGAACGGGTCGACCTGGGTCGGGCCGAGCCGCTGGTGGTCGAGGGGTGGGCCGCCGGGATGGGGCACGTCCTGGCCAGCACCCTGGCCCAGGCCGGCGACGACTGGGAGGCGGTGGTGGTCCTGCTCGGGGACCAGCCGCTCGTCCCGGGCCGCGCGGTGGCGCGGGTGGTCGAGGCCTGGCGGGCCGGGGCCGGCCCGGTGGTCACCGCCACCTACGGCGGCCGCCCCGGCCACCCCAAGCTGTTCGACCGCCGCCTCCTGCCCGACCTGCTCCGCCTGACCGGGGACACCGGCGCCCGCGACCTGCTCGCCACCCACCCCGACCGGGTCCACCGGGTCGAGGTCGGCGACCTCGGCAGCGACGCCGACGTCGACGTCGAGGCCGACCTGGTGCGGGTCGGCCACCTGCTCACCACCACGAACCGGAGGAAGCCATGAGGATCGAGAACACGGTCGAGGTCGACGCCCCTCTGGACCGGGTCTGGGCTCTGGTCAACGACATCCCCCGGGTCGCGCCCTGCATGCCCGGGGCCGCCCTCACCGGCGTCCACGACGACGACACCTACGAGGGCACGGTGGCGGTCAAGCTCGGCCCCCTGCGCATGTCCTACAAGGGCAAGGTCGTGGTCGAGGGCGTCGACGAGGCCAACCACAGCGCCCGCCTCGCCGCCACCGGCAAGGACGTCAAGGGGGCTGGCACGGCCAAGGCCAGCGTCGAGACCCGGCTGGAAGCGGTCGGTGACAACCACACCCGCGTGCTGGTCACAAGCGACGTCCAGCTCACCGGCAAGGTCGCCTCCTTCGGCCGCGGCGGCGCCATCAACGACGTCGCCACTCGCCTCTTCGGCCAGTTCGCCGACTGCCTCCGCGCCACCCTGGAGGCGGAAGCAGCCCCAGCCGGCACCTCCACCACGGCGGGCGTGGGCACAGCCGTTCCCGCCGACGGCCCAGCCGCCATGGCGGCTGGCGGTGCGACCACCACCGAGGCCACCGCCGCCCCCGCGGATGTCGGCACAGCAATCCCCGGAGGCGGCATGGCGGCCGCGGGGACGTCCCCCGCGGCTGATGCAGGCCCTCCGGGCACGGGGGCCCCGCCCTCCGCCTCGGCTGATGCAGGCCCTCCGCCGGGAGCAGCCGCCGCGGGCGACGGGTCGAGCATCACGGACGCCAGCGCGGGCCAGCCCCCCGCCGCCCCCCCAAGGCCGGCGCAGACCCCGGCTCCCCGCCCGGTCGAGGCCCTGGACGCCGGGAGCCTGGTCGGCACCGTGCTCAAGGGCCGGCTGACGGCGCTGTTCCAGGCCATCGCCGGCTTCTTCCGCCGCCTGTTCGGCCGCCGCTCGGCCGGCTGAGGCGACCGGCTCAGCTGTAGCGGGTCACGTACCCGCGGCGGCGGAACAGGCGCAGCATCCAGGCGACGAAGGCGAGGGCGGCGGCGATGACGGCCACGGTCCCGATGGCGGCCAGGGCGAGCTCGCCCCAGGGGACCGGGCCGCCGTCGATCAGGTCGCGGCCGGCGGCGAAGGCGTGGGTGGTCGGCAGCAGGGCCGAGATGGGCCTGACGATGGCGGGGAGGGCCTCGACCGGGTAGAAGACGCCGCCCAGCGGCATGATCACGAACATGATCCCCCAGGCGAAGGCCTCGGCCCCGTTGCCGAAGCGCAGGATCAGGCCGACCACGAACAGGGCGATCGCCCAGCCGTTCAGCAGCAGGATGGCGATCACCGGCAGCAGGGCCAGCCCGAGGTTGGTGACGTCGAAGGCGTAGAGGCCGAACGCGGCCAGCGCGACCACGCCGACGCCCATGACCAGCTTGGCCAGCCCGAACAGGGCGATCCCGGCGACCAGCTCCAGCTCCCGGAGCGGCGTCACCATCAGGCTGAGCAGGTTGCGCGACCAGGTCTCCTCCATGAAGCCGGTCGAGACGGCGATCTGCGCCTGGTAGACGACGTGCCAGAGCACGATCCCGGACAGCAGGTAGGCGACCCCGGCCTGGGCGGGCGAGCCGGGACCGCCCTGGCTGACGAAGTACACCCCGAGGGAGCCGAACAGCACCGTGTCCACGATCGGCCACACGGTCACGTCGAACAGCCGGTGCGGGCTGCGGTACAGCACATAGGCGTGCCGCCGGGCCACGGCCAGGATCCGCAGCCACGGGGCCAGCTCCCGCGACACCCGGGCCGGGCCCCGGGCCGCGGCCGACTCGAACCCCTGGGCGGTCATGGCCGCAGCCCCTCGGTGTGCTCGCTGGCCTGGCGCTCGGAGGCCAGGTGGAGGAAGACCTCCTCCAGGTCGTCGCGCCCGAACCGGGCGGCAACCTCGAGCGGCGGGCCGTCGGCGACCACCCGGCCGGCGGACAGGAACACGACCCGCTCGGCGATCCGCTCCACCTCGACCATGTTGTGGCTGGTGACCAGCAGGGCGGTGCCCCGCTCCTCGCACAGGGCGGCCAGGCCGGTGCGGACCCGCATGGCCACGTCGGGGTCGAGGCTGGCCGTCGGCTCGTCCAGGACCAGCAGCTCGGGGTCGTGCATGGTCGACTTGACGATGCCGATCAGGGTCTTCTGCCCCGAGGAGAGCTCGGTGCCCATGGCCTTGACCAGGTCCGCGACCCCGAAGCGCTCCAGGCCCCGCAGCGCCTGGGTCTCAGGGTCGGCCAGGCCGTAGAGCTGGCCGAACATCCGTAGATACTCCCCGACCCGCAGCCGCTCGGGCAGGGGCAGGTAGCCGGCCGCGAAGCCGACGTGGGCCATGGCCGCGCTGCGGCCCCTGGGCAGCCGGTGGCCGGCGATCTCGACCGTGCCGCCGTCCGGCTCGACCACGCCAAGGCACATCAGCAGGGTGGTGGTCTTGCCGGCCCCGTTGGGCCCGAGGAGGGCGACCCGCTCGCCCCGGCGCACGCTCAGGTCGACGCCGTCCACGGCCCGGCCGCGGCGGTACGTCTTCAGAAGCCCGCGGGCGCGGAGGACGTCGCTCATGCCCGCCAGTCTCCCAGCCGCCTCCGGCACCTCGCCACCGGATATCCCCAGGCTTGTGCCGGGCCAGCGGCCGGAGGAGGATGCGGCCATGAGCCAGCAGCTGGCCAGCCGGCACTGCGAGGCCTGCGTGCCGGGCACGCCGACGGTCACCGAGGAGCGGGCCGCCGAGCTCGAGGCCCAGCTGGACCCGTCCTGGGCCAGGGACGGCACCCAGCGCCTGCGGCGGGAGCTCGAGTTCCGGAACTTCCGGGACGCCTTCGGGTTCGTGGCCCGCCTGGCCCTGCTGGCCGAGTCCGAGGGCCACCACCCCGACATCGAGCTCGGCTGGGGCCGGGTCGCGGTGACCCTGACCACCCATGCCGCCGGCGGCCTCACCGACAACGACTTCATCCTGGCCGCCAAGCTCGACCGGCTCTGAGCCCGCCGCTCAGGCGTAGGCGCCGCGCAGGACCGTCCGCTCCGAACGTGACGGGTTGCCGTCGGCCGGCTCCAGGGTGACGTCGATGGCCCGGTAGCGGGCGGCGACGTCTGCGGGCAGGCTCCAGATGCCCTGGCCGTTGGGAGCGAGCACGCCGACCGGGAAGTCCTGGCCGGCGTCGTCGACCAGCCAGACCCCGTAGTAGGCGCCGGCCGGGGGCCGGGGCAGGCCCTGGGCGGTCATGCTCATGATCTGGTCGTCGCCGGCGCCCCGCATGTGGGCCTCGGCGGTGGCGCCGCCGGGCGCCGGGGCGCCGAGGGCGACCCGCTGGCCCCGGCCGGTGTCGCGGTCGCGGCCGACGGTGAAGCCGCCGACGCCGAGCAGCAGGGCGACCAGCACGGCGGCCGCCCCGAGCAGCCAGCGCGACCTGCGCGGCCGGTCGCGCAGGACCGAGGCGGGCAGGGGGTCACGGTCGCCGGGGCCGTCCGGGTCGCCCGCTGGCGGCCGCATGGGGGGCAGGCCGGGCGCCTCAGCCAACGGCAGGCGGGAGAGGTCGCGCAGGGCCGAGGAGGCGACGGCCACCGCGGCCAGGTCGCGGCGGCACGGGTCGCACCCGGCCAGGTGCCGGTCGACGGCCACGGCGGTGGCCGGCGGCAGCTCGCCAAGGAGCAGCCCGGGCAGGTCGTCCTGGGGGTGCCGCGCGGTCACGGCTCAGCCCGCCCCGCCGAGGATGTCGGCCAGGCGGCGCAGGCCACGGAAGGCGCGGGCCTTGACCGTGCCCAGCGGCACCCCCAGCCGTTCGGCGATCTCGACCTGGGTGAGGTCGCCGAAGTAGGCGAGGGTGAGGACCTCGCGCTGCTCTGTGGACAGGCGCTCGAGCGCGCTCCGCACCTCGCTGGCGCGGGCGTAGCGTTCGGCCAGCTCCCGGCCGTCGTCCCCGGCGATGTCGCGTAGCTCCTCGATCGGCACAACGTTGGCATGCCTGCGGCGGAGCACGTCGATCGCCCGCTTGCGGGCGATCGCGAGCACCCACGCCTCGAGGCTGCGAGTGGGATCGTAGCGATCCCGGTTCCGCCAGACCTCGTAGAACACACGCTGCAGCACATCCTCGGCCTCGTCACGGGGCACGAAACGGCGCAGGTAGCCCAGCACCATGGGGCCGAGCGCGGTATAGCACTCGTTGATCGCCCCATCCTCGCCGGCGGCGAGTCGGGCCCCAAGGTTGGAGCCGGTGCCCTGCTCCACTCGTTCCTTCCTCTGCTTTCGCTCGAAGCGCGCTGATGGTTTCGTCAGGCTCGGGTGATCGTCTCCAGATGCTCGGCGATGGCCCGGACCAACCGCCGGTCGCCGGTCACGAACCCGGTGAAGCTCCGTGAGCCGTCGGTGACCCCGGCCAGGCCGAAGCGCGCCGGGTCGGAGGTCTCGAAACCGACGAACGCGATCGGCTCCGGCAGCTCGGTCACCAGCAGCCACTGGTTCTGGATGGCCGCCTGGTCCTCGGGGAGCCCCACCCAGTCCAGGCCGGGAAGCTGCCCCGGCTCCCCGATGCCGAAGGCGACCACCCTGACCCCGGCGTCGACCAGGTCGCGGTAGGTCCCGGCCTCGCCGTCGAGCTTCTCGGCCCGCTGGAACCCGACGAACAGGGTGGTGTCGGCCCCGCGCACGGCGGCCTCGATCTCTCGGGTCGCGGCCAGCATGTCGCGGGCGTGGTACAGGAACCGGGTGCCGGTCAGCGGTCCGCCACCCAGCTCCCGCTGGGCACGCTGGAGCAGGTCGAGCACACCCGCCTGCCTGTCCGTCTCGCTGTCGCCGTCCCCTAGACGGTGCCAGTCCACGCCACCCACCTCGATCACCTGCCGGACGGCGCCATGATGGCGCCGAACCACGGCCGGCGCGAACCGGCACGACCGGGTCGACAGCTTGGGGCAGTACGCCCAATCGCCGGAAGCGGGAGAATGGTCGGAGATCGTCACCGGAACGGAGGTCCGATGCCCCGAGGCGCGCGCGGCGCGGTCCTGGCCGGGCTGGTCCTGTGCCTGCTTGCCGGGCTGGCCGGCCCGGCGTGGGCCGGGCCGTGGGTCGACCGCGCGGCCGGGAACCTCCGTGACGACCCGCTGTACGTGAACCCGTCGGCCCGGCCGACCCTGCCGCAGGCCGAGCAGGAGCGGATCAGAGCCAGGCTGGTCGCGGTCGGGACGCCAGTGTTCGTGGCCGTCCTGCCCGGCCAGGCGCTCGGCGAGGCCGGCGGCGACGCCAACCGGCTGGCCGCCCTGGTCGCGGCCTCGGTCGGCCGCCCGGGAACGTATCTGGTGGTGGCCGGCGGCGAGGAGGGGGCTGGCAGCAACACCCTGGCCCCCGGCCAGGCGGCCAACCTGGCCACGGTCGCCTTCCGCCGCCACCCCGAGCTGGCGACGGCCACGATGGACTTCATCTCCCGGGTCGAGGACGCCGCCGGCACCCCACCGGCCACCACCCAGCCGGCCCAGCCGCCACCCGGCCAGCAGGACGCCGACGGCAACACCGTCCTGGTGGTCCTGCTCGCCGTGGCCGGCGCGGTCGCCCTCGCCGTGCTGCTCGCCCTGTTCAGGGAGAACCGGTTGGAGCGCCGGAGCATCCTCAGCGGCCACCAGTTCGGCGAGGCCAGGTCGGCCTCCGAGGACGACCTCAACGCGCTCGCCGACGACCTGCGCAACCTCAACGTCGACCTCCAGGCCGAGGAGGCCGGCAACCCGCAGGCGGTCAACCAGTACACCAGGGCGTACGAGTACCTGGAACGGGCCGAGGAGGCGTTCGAGCAGGCCCGGACCCCGGCCGACCTGGCCCCGGTGAGCAGCGCCGTCGAGTCGGGCCGGTACTCGATGACCGCGGCCAGGGCCCTGTTCGAGCGGCGCGACCCGCCGAAGCGGCGGCCGCCCTGCTTCTTCGACACCCGTCACGGCCCGTCGGTCAACGACATCGGCTGGGAGCCGCCGTACGGCCCGCCCCGGCCGGTGCCGGCCTGCGCGGCCTGCATGCGCCAGATCGCCGCCGGGACCCAGCCCCAGCCGCGCCGGGTCCGGACCGGGCTGCGCCGGGTGCCCTTCTACGAGGCGCCCCCGCATTTCGAGTCGTGGTTCGGGGGGTATTTCGGGGGGGCGGCGGCCGACCTGGTCGCCGGGTTCCCGCTGGGCAATGCCCTCGACGACGGGTTCGTGGGAGGCCGCAACAGCTCCGGCGGCGGGTACGGCTACCTGCCCGTCTCCTACGCCGACACGGGCGTACTCGACAGTGGTGGTGCTATCACGGGAGAACGGGAGTCGGACAGCGGCACCATCACCATCCAGGAGGACCCCGATGAGGACCAGTCGGCCGGCGCACGGTAACCGGCCAACAGCCCGACTCGTCACCGCGACGCTGGTGGCGCTGATCCTGGCGGTGCTGACCGCCGCCCCCGCCATGGCGTCGGCGGACTCGGTCGCGGCCGAGCTGGCCAAGAACCCGGTGTTCGTCGACCCGAACGCCCCGATCAAGGTCGATGCGAACGCGCTGCGGGAGAAGGTCGAGGCGGCCGGGACGCCGATCTTCATCGCGGTCCTGCCCGACGAGGCCCGGACAGAGACCAACGGCAACACCAATGCGCTGGGGGCGAAGATCGCCGGCGCGCTGAAGCAGCGGGGTACCTATCTGGTGACCGCGGGCACCAAGTACACCGCGGCCAGCACCACGCTGAACAGGGGTGAGGCCAAGCAGCTGGCTGGGCAGGCGTTCCAGGCCAACGGCCGGAACCTCGACGCCGCCCTCGGCCAGTTCGTCGACGAGGTCTCCGCCGCCGCCCGCAACGAGCCCGCGGCCCAGTCGGGTGGGAGCGGGAGCGGCAGCGGCGGAGGTGGTGGGGGGATCGCGACGGTTGCGGTGCTCGCGGTGGTGCTGGTCGGTGGTGGGGCGCTGATCTTCGGGGCCCGGCGGCGCCGGAGAGAACGGGACGCCGAGCGGCAGCGGGAGCTGGAGGAGGTCAAGTCGGTCGCCAACGAGGACCTGGTCGCGCTGGCCGACGACATCGGGGCCCTCGACCTGGACACCAGCATGCCCGACGCCAACCCGGAGGCGGTGCGCCACTACACCGACGCGGTCGACCAGTACCAGAAGGCGGCCACGGCCCTCGACCAGGCCCGGCGGACCGAGGACCTGGCCCCGATGAGCGCCGCCCTCGAGGCGGGACGGTTCTCGATGGCGTCGGCCAAGGCGATCCTCGAGGGCCGCCCGGTCCCCGAGCGCCGGCCGCCCTGCTTCTTCGACCCGCGTCACGGCCCCTCGGTCGAGGACGTCGAATGGGCGCCTCCCGACGGCGCCCCGAGGATGGTCCCGGCGTGCGCGGCCGACGCCCAGCGGGTCCACGACGGCCTCGAGCCCGAGTCCCGCCAGGTCCTGGCCGGCGCCGGCGGCCGCATGACCCCCTACTGGAACGCGCCTGGCTACTACGGCCCCTGGGCCGGCGGCTACTTCGGCGGCTTCCCCGCGAGCGGCCTGTTCACCGGCCTGCTGCTCGGCAGCTTCCTCGGGGGCGGCTGGGGCGGCTACCCGGTGTACGTCGGCGGGGACGGCGGCGGCGGTGATGGCGGCGGCGACGGTGGTGGTGGCGACTGGGGCGGCGGCG
>Ga0207675_100006202_pt1 | contig 11353 bp, 7 predicted proteins | sample KBSSwiS42_FD_184305 | JGI IMG/M metagenome (GOLD analysis project Ga0207675, IMG submission 184305) | Switchgrass rhizosphere microbial communities from Kellogg Biological Station, Michigan, USA - KBS Switchgrass S4-2 (SPAdes) (version 2) | ecosystem: Host-associated > Plants > Roots >...
ACACCCCAACCCATGGGCGGTCCGAATTCCAGTATTACCTTATCAACACCTGGTATTTGTTTGATTTTTTCACTCACGAGCTTTGTTTTATTTATATCGTCCTGCCAGCTCCAGTTGTCAAGCGTTACAATCTCGTCTGTCTTAAAGCCAAAATCGGAACGAAGCATATAACGTATCTGCTTACCGATTACTAAAACACCAATTACAAAACCGAGTGAAATGCTGAATTGAAAAATGATCAATGCTTTTCTCAACCACCAGCTTTCTGATCCTTTTTGTATGCTTGCTCCCTTCAGGGTGGTTACGGGTAAATAGCGGGATGCAATTCTGGCCGGGTAAAATCCTGCAAGCAGGGATGTGATGACGGTAACTGCTGCCAGGAATAACAATGTTGCCGGATTGGTTATATCGAACTGTACACCCTTTGGGATAAAATCATTAAATAATGCCAATACCGGTTTTACAAAGAGAGCGGCTAATGTTATGGCGACAAGGCAAAGAAGGAAAGTTTCTGCAAGGAACTGGAAGACTAAACTTTTACGACTGCTGCCTAATACTTTCCGTACCGCAATCTCTTTTGCCCGTTGCAATGATTGCGCTGTTGCCAGGTTAATGAAATTGATCGCGGCGATAATTAATATGAATGCAGCAATCGCCATTAATGCATATAAGGTGGGCAGATTGGCTTTGCGGATGCTTTCGTCAGAATAGCTGCTGTTAAAATGTATATCACTCAACGGCTGTAGTTGCATGACAAAACCTTTTGCTGTTTCCTGTCCCATCTTTTCTTTTACCAGGCTATTCAGTTGTGCGTTCACACGGTCAATCGTTGCTCCTTTTGCCAGTTTCACAAATGCAACCGGCCAAAAATACTGACCCATGCCTTTGATCATTTGCCAGTTTTCAAGATGACGGGTATTTTTCAAAAAGCTACTTTGAATGGTAGCAAAAGAAATAAAATCAGTCTTTGCAAAATCACTGTTGGCGGTCCAGTTTTTTACAATACCAGAAACAGTAACCTGCAACGAATCTTCGTAAATTATGTTCTTACCGATCATGGCTGCCGGTGAGATGGAACCAAAATATTGCCTTGCTTTATCTTCTGTTAATACAACTTTGAATGCATCATTCAGGGCCGCAGTTGGATTACCGGCAAGCCACTCATATTTAAATATGGAAAAGTAACCGCTGTCTGCAATAATTACCTCATCTGGTTTGCTTTCAAATTTCCGGGTTGACCCTGCAGCAGCAGGAATTTTTACAGCCGGGCTATACCAGGGAAAGTAACCAGCGACGGATTCAATGCCCGTCAATTCTTTTCGCAACGCTGCAACAACAGGCGGCGGCACGTCACCGTCATTCATAGATGACACTTTCATCTTACTACCTATCCTGTATATGCGCTCCTTGTCCGGGTGAAAATTATCGAAACTCAATTCATAACGGCTGACCAGGAATATGACCATACAGGCGCAAAGTCCGAGGGCGAGGCCCACTACATTGATGAACGTAAAAATTTTATGGCGGCCCATATTCCGCCAGGCGATTTTAATGTAGTTCCGCAGCATAGGAGATTTTTTATAAACAATAGCAGCTAAAGAAATGCCATATTCAAATTCCTTTATTCATCAATATTTTATGATTTATTTGAATCACAGGATTGTACGGAACTGATACAGGGTGTGTGCGTTCCTGGAATAATTGGTCCCATCGTGGTGCATGGAAATTATTTGCCGGGATGCGAATACTATTTGCAAAACTAAACGACGCAAAGCTGTGCCAAGTTAAATCTCAACTGTAAATCTTAACTTCATCCTGATGACTACGGAACTTTTTCACCCGGCAGAATTAATAAAATGGTGTTCATTACACAACTGATTTATATCCTTGACGGACAGGAAACTATTTTCAATCAATTTGAAGCCATTGCTATTCCTGCGATTGCAAAATATAATGGCCGGCTTTTGCTGCGGGTGCGACCCGGCGAAGGTGCTTATATAGAAAGCAGCATAGATACCCCGTATGAAATTCACCTTGCAGAATTTGATACGGACAATGACTTTACAAATTTTATGCAGGACGAAGAACGGAAACGATTTTTGCATTTAAAGGAACAATCTATAAAATCGGTTTTGCTGATAAAAGGAAAAAAGTTGTGACAATAAAAATGCCGGTATGAGAATATGCTATCTGCCGGTCAATACAACAACATGATCGACGCTTTAAAAGAAAGTTTGTGGAAACAATTCGGAGCAAGCATTGACATGCTTAAAAATGCTATTCAATTATGCCCGGAAGAATACTGGATCGCCAATAAAAAGATTTTTTACACTATTTATCATACGCTGGTGTTCCTGGATTACTATTTAACAATTCCAGCCGGCAATTTTTCTTCGCCCCTGCCCTTCACGCTTACAGAGGCTGACCATATACCGAAAGATGCAATTGATGACGTGGTACCGGACAGAATATATACCAAAAAGGAATTGCTTGACTACCTGCAGGCATGTCGCAACAAGTGCTACCAGGTAATAAACAATTTGACACCTGAAAAATTAACTGAGCGATGGATAGAGAACCCGGGAACAATGAACTATCCTGTTCTGGAACTATTGCTGTACAATATGCGGCATGTGCAGCATCACGCCGCACAATTGAATTTGTTTTTACGGCAGGGAATAAATAATGCGCCGCGTTGGGTGTCACGGGCTGAAGAAGAATTGGGTTAACTTTGATATAAACCGGGGTAAATATTATCTGCATGGCATAAGGAAAAAACAGGAATGTAAGCCCAACCCCGAACCTTCCAAAACAGGTTACCACTTTACTAAAAATTATTAACTGGTGATTTAAAGTTTTGTGACATGAATTCTCCCTTAACAAAAAGCGTATTGTTTGTATTGCCGGTGATCGTCATTCTTGCCTGCGGAGAAAACAACTCAACGCCTTCAAAGAAACTGATTGATCAGTTGGGATTGAAAAGAGGGAATCTTATTTCCTGCGGGTCTGCTGATAAAGAATTCGGAATTGTTGATTTCGAAATGACCTGTAGTGACACGGTGAAAAACGATTTCAATACCGCCATTGAATTGCTGCATTCATTTGAATATGATGAATCCGAAAAACTGTTTGCAAAAATAATCGACGGGTCGCCGGAATGTGCAATGGCATATTGGGGAATAGCGATGTGCAACTATCATCCCTTATGGGAGCCGCCTACGGAAGCTAATCTCAAAAAAGGCTCAAAAGCGATTGAGATCGCGAATTCGCTCACCGGTAAATCAGAAAAAGAATCCGGGTATATCAATGCAGTTGCCGCCTATTATAAAAACTGGGATAAAACCGATCCACTCACACGGAGCATCAACTTTGAAAAAGCAATGGAGCAATTGCATAAAAAATATCCTGGCGACAAAGAAGCGGCAATATTTTATGCACTTGCATTAGACGCTGCCGCTAATCCATCGGATAAAACTTATACCAATCAGAAAAAAGCAGGTGAGATATTGAACGGGTTGTATCCTTCCGGGCCCAATCACCCGGGTATCATTCACTATATTATTCACACGTATGATTACCCCGTCATCGCAAATCTTGGATTGCCTGCTGCACGGAGATATGCCGCTGTTGCGCCTTCTTCGGCACATGCATTGCATATGCCTTCGCATATATTTACAAGGCTCGGACTTTGGGATGATTGCATTCAATCAAATATTCAATCTGTTGCCGCTGCCAGGTGCTATGCGGAATCTGCCGGTATCAAAGGGCATTGGGATGAAGAATTACACGGATTGGATTATCTCGTGTATGCTTACCTGCAAAAAGGGGATAATAATGCAGCGGAAGAACAATTGAAATATATAAAGACCATCAATGAAGTTTTCCCGGTTAATTTTAAAGGTGCTTATATGTTTGCCGCGGCTCCTTCCCGCATAGTACTTGAAAATAAAAAATGGGAGGAAGCGGCGAACCTGCAATTATATCCTGCAAATTTTCCATGGAGCAAGTTCCCCTGGCAGGAGGCGATCTTTCATTTTGGACGTTTATTGGGTGCGGTACATACGGGAGCGCTCCCATCAGCACAATCGGAATTGACAAAACTGAATATGCTTTATGACACCCTGCAAAAGCAAAAAAATTTTTATAACTCAAAACAGGTAGCTATCCAGGTTAAGGCTGGTGAAGCATGGATATCATTTATGAATGATAAAAAAGCGGAAGCCCTGATCTTAATGAAAGCGGCAGCAGATATGGAGGATAGTACTTCGAAACACCCGGTAACACCGGGAGAAGTTTTGCCGGCACGGGAACTATATGCAGACATGCTGCTTCAAATGAAGCAGCGTGAAGATGCTTTAGAAACATATGAAGAAGTACTCCGGAAAAGCCCCGGCCGCTTCAACAGCTTATACGGCGCCGGTGTAGCCGCCGAACAGTCCGGCAACATAGCGAAAGCTGTTTTTTATTATAAACAATTATTGACAATAGCCAACCCGGCTTCAAACAGACCTGAACTTTCTGTTGCAAGATCATTTTTAAAAAAGCACGGGGAAGGGTTACTAGTAGCGGCAAGGTTTTTGCCTGAATGAATGTATCGAATAACAATTTCATTCGGAGACATAAGAATAGCAGCACCACAGCCTGAAAAACTCTTAAATTTGTGGTTGATCTGCCGTAATTGATTGCAAACAACTCTGATAACCTAAGACCTGCCAAGCCATAGAAAGTCCGTGAATTAATTTTATCTTCAATCCTGTTTAAACGCAGACTTGCTCCATTTGTGAGCGAAGTTTATTCGCTAACCTCATGATCAGGAAAGGCTGTTCTTTCCTCTTAAAGCCCGCACATTAATTGCTAAAGTATGTTTGTCGATGCTAATAATATCGAAAGGGATACCGTACTACAAACCGCTGTCTGTATCATCGGCGGCGGAATGGCTGGTATCACTATTGCTCTTGAGCTTGGCAAACAGGGAATTGACTCTATTCTGTTGGAAAGCGGGGGATTTACTCCGGACAAATTAACAAGGGATCTTTATCGCGGTGAAAACGTTGGCCTTCCTTATATATTCGCTGATGGTTGCCGCAGCCGCTATCTCGGGGGAAGCAGCAATTGCTGGGGTGGATGGTGCGCTCCCCTGGATGAACTTGATTTTGAAAAACGGGATTGGGTCAATTACAGCGGATGGCCTTTCGGCAAGGATGAGCTGGCGCCGTACTACGTGCGTTCCCATTCAATACTTCAACTCGGCCCGGTTAATTTTGATCCGCAGTTTTGGGAAAAAGCCATCGACAGGCAGGATGTTCGTCGCATGAACCTGGGAAATAAAATCAGGGATACGATATCTCAATTCAGTGCACCCGCCCGTTTTGGTAGTTTATACAGAAGTGACCTGAGACAATCACAAAGAAGTAAAGTTATTCTGTATGCTAACGTAACTAATATTGAAACGGATGAACAAGCCCGCAATGTGTCGCGTGTAGAAATAGCCACATTTGAAGGCAACAGATTTTATGTTTCTGCAAAACAATTAGTATTAGCTACCGGTGGAATTGAAAATGCACGCCTGCTGCTTGCTTCCAATAAAGTGCAACAGGCTGGCCTGGGAAACGGTAATGACCTGGTCGGCCGGTACTTTATGGACCATCCGAGACTTCTATCGGCTAATATGCATTTTACAAAAAAATGGTCCCGCAACAGGCTTTATGATATAAAATACCATTATCACAGCGATGCTGTTTCTGCAAATGGTACCCGTATAGCTTCCCAGTTTGCATTAACGCCCGAAACCCAGAGAATGGAAAATTTGCTCAATGCCCGGGTCTCATTTTCTTCCGTATTTCCCGGCGAAGGAAGCGAAGGGGCTCTTGCATTATGGAGACTAAAACAAACATTCCGGAAAAAAAATTTAAAGGAAGCGCAAACGGGCAGAGACCTGATTTCAGTAATGACAAGTCCGCTGGATGTGGCTGGCTATGGGTTTACCCGGTTTTACAAACCACGGATATTAGTCAGAAATGTAAAATTCCAGTTTATTTGTGAGCAGCAACCAAATCCGGATAGCCGCGTTATGCTTTCGCATGAAAAAGACCAGCTTGGGATGAACCGTGTACGTGTTGATTGGCGGCTCGGCGAACTTGAGCAACGCACAATTAACAGAACAGTGGAAATAATTACGGGCGAACTGCGCAATAACGAGATAACTGAACAAATAATACCCGATCCTCACATAAATGGAAACAGTTGGCCGGCCGGGTTAGAAACCACCTGGCACCATATGGGCACAACAAAAATGAATGACTCAGCGAAGCTGGGTGTAGTAGATCGCAATTGCCGGGTGCATAGTTTAACTAACTTATACATTGCCGGTAGTTCGGTTTTTCCTACGGGTGGAGCTAACTTTCCCACGATCACACTTATAGCATTGGCAATCCGGCTGTCGGAACATATTAAGCGGGAAATGTGAAACAAACTGCGAATGCAAAAGCAGGCCGTAGTTTAGTAAAACGTATTAGACTTTATTTACAATAACATTTTCTGCCTTTTCAACTCTTTAGATTTTCTTTTGATTTTTGACCTTTTAATAACGGGATGAATTCCTCATTGGTTTACCGGTTTTATTGAACAGCCATAAGTTACGCTGCCGGATGAATATCTTAATTCAGTAGCTTTAAAGGAATGTTCTCTTGCTGATAAAAGAACTCAAACTGATCGATCAGAGGTTTTGTATCAAAACAATTTTTAAATCTTTCAACATGTTGTTTGCCCGCCGGAATGCTATCATCTCTGTTGTATCGCTGATTTTTGTCCTGTTCATTACTGCATGTCACGAAAAGACCGAAAGGACGGCATCAGTAGAAGCAAAAGATGCGCTGGCTACATTCCAGGTAGCAGATGGGTTTAAAATTGAACTGATTGCGTCGGAGCCACTTGTTACGAGCCCGGTGGATATGGAAATAGACGAGTATGGCCGGCTGTATGTGGTTGAGATGCATGGTTATCCATTGGATAAAAGCGGAAGCGGTAATATCATTCTATTATCAGATACAGACGGTGATGGGAATATGGATAAAAGAACTGTTTTTAAAGATGGCCTGCTATTGCCTACCGGTGTGATGCGATGGAAAAAAGGAATATTGGTAACAGATCCGCCAAACCTGCTTTACCTGGAAGATACTGACGGAGACGGCCATGCGAATATTACGGATACGATCCTCCATGGCTTTGCTGTCTCAAACCCGCAACACAATGTAAATAATCCGGTGTATGGTTTGGATAACTGGATTTACCTGGCACACCAGGAATCAATTTCTACTGATCATTATAAAGAGGAGTTTGGCGATGAAGGTTCAGAGATCATTTATTATAACGGTCAGGGCACGCCGAAACTTCCTAAAAATGCCGATGGGCATTCCATCCGTTTTCGCCCCGATCGTAAAATGCTTGAAATGCTCTCCGCAAATTGCCAGTTTGGCCATACGTTCGATGAATGGGGCCATCGGTTTGGCTGTAATAATTCAAACCAGGGTTACCAGGAAGTAATTGCCAATCGTTATTTCGAACGTAATGCGGATCTTATCATTTCAGAAGCGACGCAGGACATGTCGGATCACCTGAATGCAGCCGAAGTTTTTCCAACCACTATCCATCCCGACCGGCAGTTGCTTACAGATGTAGGTGTGATGACATCTGCGTGCGGATTGACTGCTTATCTTGGCGATGCATTTCCTGCACCCTATAATAAGAATGTAACTTTTGTTGCCGAGCCTGTCAGCAACCTGGTACATGCGGATGTATTAAAAGATAATGGCGCCAGTTTTACAGCAAGCCGTATTCTGCAGCATAAAGAATTCTTATCATCTACTGATGCATGGTCGCGTCCGGTGAATATATATACGGGGCCTGATGGCGCGTTGTATGTATTGGATTATTACCGGCGGGTTATTGAATCTCCCGAATGGATGTCGGAAGAAGTGATCAAAGCAGGTGGATTATATGACGGAGTAGATAAGGGAAGAATTTACCGGATCACAGCAAAAGATGCAAAACCCGCTGAATGGACCAAAGGATTGAAACTGGGAGATGCCGGTAATGAAGAACTGGTTAAGATATTGGCCAATGCAAATAGCTGGTGGCGATTGAATGCCCAACGTTTATTAGTGGATCGCGGTAATAAAGATGCCGTGCAGCCATTAATAGCAATGACGGAAAACAGTTCAGTAGTGGGGCGGCTACATGCATTGTGGACACTCGAAGGCATGGGAGCACTAAAAACCGAACAGGTAGAAAAGGCTTTGAAAGACAGTATTGCCGGCATAAGGGAAAATGCAATTCAGCTCGCGGAACTGCACCTGAAAGATGATCCGCGTCTTGCAACAGCCCTCGTAGCGTTGCAGGACGACAGCAATGCGAGGGTGAGATTTCAATTGCTGCTGGCTTTGGGATTTGTCAATACACCTGGCGCGGCAGCAGCACGGAATAAAATACTTTTTTCAGACATCAATGATAAATGGGTGCAAATCGCGGCTCTGTCTGCATCATCCGCACAAACAACTTCACTTTTAAAAAATGTACTCAGTAAATTCCAACCGGGTATCCCCGCATATGCATCACTGGCAGAGCGACTGGCGATGATGATTGGCATCGGCGGAAGCGTTGATGATATACACCGGTTTATTGGCGAATCCCTTGCGGGAGGACCGGATATAAAATCAGCGGCTGTACTCCGGGGAATGGCAAAAGGATTGGCGGGAAGAAAATCAATCATAAAAATTTCTCAGGAAGATCAGCAATTGCTGGTGAAAACATTCTTCGCCCACCCATCGCCTGGAATAAGAGAAGCATTACTGCACCTGCTGAAAGTAAACGGTATTACCGATTCCTCATTCAGATATGCTTCGATAAACAGGGCCGTAGCGATAATGAAGGACTCCACGCAAGCCGATAAAAAAAGAGCGGAAGCAATTTCATTTATTGGTCTCGGTGATCCCGCTCCTTTTTCAAAAGACCTGGAAAAATTAATAGATCCAAAAGAAGAAACTGCTGTTCAATTAGCGGCAATACACACGCTGAGCCAGGTAAAAGGAACCGGTATAAGCCAATTTGTAATACAAAAGTGGCCGGTTATCCCTCCGGCTGTCCGCGATGTAGCGATCAACACTTTCCTTGAAGATTCAATAAGAATCGCATTACTGATTGATGCATTGGAAAAAGATAAAATCAAACCGGAGCAGGTTGGTTTTGGTAATAGTGTTCAACTGATGATGAATTCAAATGAGAATTTGCGCAAGCGTGCAAGGGCAATGTTTACTAAAAATGAACGTGAAGCGAAAAAAGTAAATAAAGAATACCAGGAAGCACTTGAACTCGATGGAAATCCTGGACGAGGTAAAGATGTGTATGTTCAGAATTGCGCAATCTGTCACCAGGTACGGGGAAAGTTGGGTATCGCGATTGGTCCTGATCTTGGCACCATCCATAACTGGACAAAAGAGGACATCATGGCGAATGTATTGAATCCAAATCTTTCCATATCAGGTGGCTTCGGCCTTTGGGAAGTTGTATTGAATAACGGAGAATCCGTGCAGGGAATTATAGCCAGTGAAACCTCCGTAGCCATAACGCTTAGAAATAGCGGAAAGCCCGATAAAGCAATCAGCCGGCAGGATATTCAATCATTGAAAGCAATAAATATATCAGCGATGCCTTCCGGTTTAGAAAAGAAAATCAATCAGCAGCAAATGGCGGACCTGCTTGAATATTTGAGACAGAATTAAGAACGATGTTGTCCAACTAATGATAGATAATAGTTGATAGCTTTTCAACGCCTCACCCCAACTCCTCTCCGCGCGGAGAGGGGAATTAGTATCCCTGGTGAAGCTATTTCTGTAAATGCAGCTCTGCCCTTTTTTGTTTTACATATGCTGCGATGTTATGAACATTATCTATCCATATTTCATTCGCAGGATCCATTGCGTATTTACAAATGGATTCAATGGTGGATAACAGTGATGTCTGATCGCCGCCCTCACCCATTTCATGTCCTGCAAACACCAGCCATTTACCCGTTGCTTTCGCCGACTCAATTAATTTTTTTACCTGCTCAAATGATTTACCATCCAGTTCCATTCCTGTTATTTGCGCCAGGTCACAATAAGATGGTTCATTTGGCGCTTCATCAAGCCAGCCACGCCCTGTTTCAAACATTCCTGCAATAACCGGAACATAACTTTTAGTATTCGTGCCTCTTCCTGTAAACTTTTGCCCGCAGGGAAATGCAAACGAAACGGGGACAATACCTAATTCCTGTTTTATAATTTTATTCGCAGAGTCAAGGTTGCGGGTTATAGCATCCACTGTATAATTCTCCAATGCGTTATCCCTTGACCAGTCAAAATTCCCTGTGCATGGATGATTGAGCGAATGGTTCCCGATATCATGACCGTTGCTGACTGCTTTTTTCCAACCGTCTAATCGTTCTTTCATGGCGGCGGGTACCAGGTAGAAAGTGCCCTTAACACCATATTTATCAAGCAACGGAATGCCTTTATCCGGCTGGCTGAGGCGGGCATCATCAAACGTGAGGCTCAACGCCATTTTTTTTCCTTCGGGCCATTTGAAAGAATTTGTGCCCGGACTTGCCTGGTACGATTGTGCTGTAATTATGCTACCGGCCGGGCCCACAAAAATTGCCAGGAAAACGAAGATTATCTGTTTGTACTTCATTTATCAAATAGCCGATTAATAAATTAAAGATGACCAGCTTATTAATTCCGGTCCTATCTGTTGCGATATAAAGTGATTGTATCCTGATACTTATTTCCTACAATTTATAACTATCCCGCTATACTATTATTCTTTAAATCATTTTGAATGAAATTATTTTAACCTTCCTCATTTCAGACAGTTCGTATTTCGCGGCCTGTGCCGGTGGGCGAAGTAAATTTTTTGGCTGCCTTATTTTCCCGGGTAAGTAATAACAACCCCACATCATTCATATGCAGCCTTTCATCACATAAATATTTCAGCTACGAAAAAATTCGTTAACCTTATAATCAATTCGCATGAAAACACCAGTCAAACCCAGGCCATGAAACAATTTTTTCTATCTGCTTTTTTACCTGCAATGCTGCTCATGCTTTCGGGGCATGGATTTTCACAAACTAAGATGAAGTTAACGGGGACAGTGACAGACAGCAGCAAGCCACTGGCGTTTGTAACCGTGCGCATCTTTAAAAAAACCGGTCAACCTCCTTTGCAAACCACGTTGTCGAAAGATAACGGGGGCTTTCAATTGAATAAGCCGGACACAGGAAATTACATCCTGAGCTTCACACACGCCGGCTTTACAGAA
>Ga0207675_100006203_pt1 | contig 11351 bp, 16 predicted proteins | sample KBSSwiS42_FD_184305 | JGI IMG/M metagenome (GOLD analysis project Ga0207675, IMG submission 184305) | Switchgrass rhizosphere microbial communities from Kellogg Biological Station, Michigan, USA - KBS Switchgrass S4-2 (SPAdes) (version 2) | ecosystem: Host-associated > Plants > Roots >...
CTACCCATGAATTTGTGATGACCAACAACGCCGCGATGCCACGGTCTCTGCCGCTCCTCCTCCGGACACCGCTTCCCCGCCTCCTCGTCGTGACGAGGACCTCCTGTCCCCAGATGATTGGTATTGCGCGCTCGAACTCACGGATATCAAGGATGTGGGCTCTTCATGAACTGAGCTGAGGTCGGCGACATGTTAGCGCTGAGCCAGCTCCGTCACTTGCCGCCGAGTGGGATGCTGATGTGCACTGACGTTCCGCTCCCCGGGGGACTTGCGATTTCCATGTGGCCGCCCAGGACCTCAACGCGGTCCTGTAGCCCGATGAGCCCAGACCCTTTGCCGAAATCGGCGCCGCCGATGCCGTCGTCCCGAATCAGTAGTCGTAGGGTCGCATCGTGGGTGTCGACACACACGTTCACCAGCGAGGCCGCCGCGTGCTTGGCGGCGTTGGTCAGCGCCTCGGCCACCACGTAGTAAGCGGCGACCTCTGTGGAGTCGGGCAACCGGCGGTCAAGGGTCAGGTCGAGGTCCACCGGAACGCTCGAGCGGCGCGCTAGCGTCTTCAGCGCCGGGCCAAGCCCTCCCCTGGACAGAATGGCGGGGTGAATTCCGCGGGATATCTCCTGGAGATCTGCTGAGACGCCGGTCAATTCGGCCAGCACCTGGGCAAGCTGGCCTCTGAGCTTATCGAGTTCGGGGGGCACCGCCTCCTCGGCTACGCGCAGTTGCAGTCCCAGTGACACCAGCCGTTGCTGGGCCCCGTCATGCAGGTCGCGTTCCAGACGGCGGCGCGCTTCATCGCCCGCTGTGACGATGCGCGCGCGCGAGGCAACGAGTTCGGCGCGGGTGGCGGCATTGGCGATCGCGGTAGCGACCAGGTCGGCGAAATCACTGATGCGCGCCTCGGTGTCTGGTGGCAGCGGGTCGGGCGCCGCCGAGCCGACGGCCGCCATCCCCCAGACCCGTTTGTCGACGATGATCGGTACTGCCACCGTGCACCGAAGGCCCATCTCACGTAGCCGTTCGGCGATGGAGCCAGCAGCGCGCTGTAACTCCGAACTGTCCAGGCGTGCGGGCCGACCGGTATGTAACACCCGCGATGCGATGCTGTCGCCCTCCAATGTGTGGCGCTCGCCGACAACCGGTTTGTGCTCCATCGCCGGCTCAATGCGAGCCAGGGCGAGAACGGTCACCGTGTCACCATCGAAGCGGTTCACCGACGCGTTGCCGGCATGCAGGCAACGGGCCATTGCTTCTGCCACCGCCGCGAACACCTCTGATGGAGATGTTCCGCGCGCCACCAGCGTGGCGACGCGCCGCAAAGCCGCCTGCTGCTCGGCCAGCATCCTCAACTCATCTTGACTCGCCTGCAGTTCCGATCGAGTGGCGGCGTTGGCGATCGCGGTTGCGACCAGATCGGCGAAGTCGCCGATTCGCGCCTCGGTGTCGGGCGGCATGGGCTCGAGGCCCCTCGACCCGACGATTGCCGCGCCCCAAAGGCGGCCGTCGACAATAACCGGTACTCCGACGATCGAGTGGATGCCCGATTCACGTATGCGTTCGGCTTCCGGGCCGGGGGCGCGTGCGTGGTTGTCAATCCTGGCGGGGCGGCCGGTGTGTAACACGCGAGCTCCGACGTCGTCTCCCGCCAACGGAATCCGCTCGCCAGTGACGGGCATTTGTGTGATCCCCGCCTCGTACTGCACGGCCACTACGAGCCCTGTGGCGTCGGGCTCGAAGCGCAGCAGGCCGGCGTTGACCACGTGCAGAACACGTGCCAATTCGTTGGACACTGCGGCGAATACCTCCGACGGGCTCGCTCCACGCGCCACCAGGGTGGCCACGCGCCGCAACGCGGCTTGTTGGTCGGCGAGCTCGAGGTTGCGTTGCTGGGCCGCCCGTGACTCGGCGGCACGAATTTCGGCTGCGTCGCGCTCCCGTATCGCCTTTTCGGAGGCGAGACGCTCGGTGATGTCGGTGAAGGCCAAGACCGCCCCACGCCCGCCCGGCGTGTCGATCGGTGCCGACCACCACGCGATCGGGAACATCGACCCATCGCGGCGGACGAACCACTCGTCGTCGCTGTGCACCGTTTCACCGGTCTGCCGGGGCCGCAACATCGGGCATTCCGCCACCGGGTAGGGGGTGCCGTCTTGGCGCTTGTAGTGGACTGTCTCGTGGCTGGGCTTGCCCCGCAGCTCCCCGGGATCGCGGTAGCCCAGGGCGGTGCTCGCGGCCGGATTGGCGAACACAATGAAGCCCAGGTGATCGACAACCCACACCGGCTGCGGGACCTGTTCCAGGATCCGGGCCAGCAGTGCTTCCGGCGATGACAACTCACCCTCCCGGCCTTGGCGTCACACCACTTGACAGATCGCCAGGCAGGTCCACCTTACCGATGCCCGTAGGTGCGTTCCTAGTGCTCGCGCACGTGTTCGTCCCGCCGGGGGTAAGCGCGTCAGCGGCATGGTGGCTGGAAGCCAGTCCGTAGATCGGTACAACGACCGAGCACCCGAGTTGTGTGGCGAGGTCGGTGATGAGTTTCCAGTGTGCGGATTGGATTTCGTTGACGTAGGCGCCAACGTGCACGCCACCGGGCTCCGGTCGGAACCGAGCGTGGCAGACGATCCGGAGTCGTCATCCGGCCGACGGTTTGCCACCCGTGAGCACGCCGTGGCGGAGCGCACGACCAATGTTGGCCATGACCCGGTGCAGTAACGCGTCGCAGGCGGCCCCATCGTTGGCGACGTGCATGAGCCGGTGATGCATGAGGTAAGCGTTCACGCGCCGGTCGATCGGCCAGTTGGCGTAGAGCTCTCCGGTGAATTCAGAACCGAGAAACTGCCCTGCGATAGCGTCCAACTCCTGCTCTGTCAGCTCAACGTGACCGGCCAATGTCATCACCACTCGCGATTGACGTTCTCGTGCCGCGCCGCTTTCCATCGTTTCTGCTGCGTTCGTGCTGCTCCCGCTCGTGTTCGTGTCGACGGCCGCTGCGTGCATTTCCCTGATCCTCGGCACGGTAACGCTGAGCCGGGCGGCGTTGGGTGTTCATGGCGATGAACGCGAATGAGTCAACCAGCGCCAAGACCGCCGCCAGCACCAGCGCAGCGGCGCGAATAGCTGGCGATCCGGGCAGCAGCAGCGCGACTCCGGCGTACACGGCCAGGAACGCAAGCATCGAGCGCACAAGGTGCCCCGGTGTCGCGGCGCTGCTGGTCAGGTCGTTTCGGATCCGGTCCCGGATGGATTCCGGCAAGGGTCGGTCGACGCCGTTGGCGATGTAGCGCAGGCTGCCGGGTCGCGTCATCGGTCCAGCTCGGCGTCGAGGATGCCGGCGGCCAGCGCGGCGGCGTTGATGCCGGTGAGGACGTCGTGCAGCTGCTCGAGCTCGTCGAGGCCGACGCCGAGCCGCTCGACCACCGCGGGCGGAATCTTTAGCGCCTGGCGGCGCAGGGTGCGGCCGTTGGTGGTCAGCTCCACCTGCATGGTGCGTTCGTCGGTGGCGCTGCGCAATCGGGTGATCAAGCCGAGCGCCTGGAGCCGTTTGAGCATCGGCGACAATGTGGCCGAATTCATTTGCAGCAGTGCCGCTATCTGCTTCACCGAAAGCGGTGGCGAGCTGGATTTCTCGTTGTCCCAGAGCGCCAGCATCACCAGGTATTGGGGATGGGTCAGCCCGAGCGGCTCGAGCAGCGGCCGATACACGGCCAGCACTGCCCGGTTGGTGATCGCCAGCGCGAAACACACCTGGCGTTGCAGCGACAGCGGATCGACGTCCGCAGCGACTGTTTTGGTGGTCATGCTGCCACTGTAGGCCTCCATTCAGTCCCCTAACTATTTGGGTGCGAAGTTTTTACCGCTAGCGGGTATGCCACATTGCCGCCAGCGGTAGCGACAGTTGCTAGATCGAGTGCAATCGTTGCTGGTGTGGCTGCGGTCACAACGGTCGCACTCCCACCCGGGTTTGACAGCCCAGAGTCCGACCCCCGGTAACGAATGACGAAAGCCACTATGTGGCAGACACTTCCGAAGGGAGATTATCGTGGTTTCTTCTCAGGCGATGATGGCACCGGCACGACCGGTCGATCTGTCGGCGGCAAGCGCCGCGCTGTGGTTGTCAGCCACAACTTTGCTGGCGCTGCTGGTGATCTATTTTGTCGGTATCGATCAGGGCGCGGTGTCGGTGTTCGGCGCCGACATGCACGTGCACGAGTTCACCCACGATGCGCGCCATCTGCTCGCATTCCCCTGCCACTGACCGGACATCGCAATGGAGAAGCGACTGATTGCCCGGGGCGTGCTGGCCGGTGCGTTCGGCGGCGTGTGCGGCTTTGTATTCGCGCGGATCTTCGTCGAGCCGGTGATCGGTCGGGCGGTCGCGTTCGAAGACGCCCGCATCCAGGCCGCACACGAGCATGGAGTCGATGAACACGGCGCCGAGTTGTTCAGCCCGGGCGTGCAGGCCAACATCGGCATGGGTTTCGGCGTGCTGGCGTTCGGTGTCGCGATCGGCGCCCTGCTGGCGGTGGTGTTTGTCGTGGCGCAGGGCCGCGTCGGCTCGATTCGACCGCGCGCCACTGCGATGCTGATCGCGGTGGCCGGGTTCGCGGCGGTGTACGTGGTGCCGCTGGTGAAGTACCCGGCCAACCCGCCCGCGGTGGGTCATGCGGAGACCATCCGCGAGCGCACCGGCTTGTACCTGCTGATGGTGGTCCTATCGGTCGTGCTGGCGATCGGCGGCGTCTGGCTGGGACGCCGGCTCGCCGGGCGGCTGGGCAGCTGGAACGCCACCCTGGTCGGCGCCGGTGCCTACCTTGCCGGCATCGCGGCTGCGATGTGGCTGCTTCCGGCCGTCGATGAGACCCCGGCGGGTTTCCCCGCCGACGACCTGTATGCCTTCCGGCTCACCGCACTGGGGACCCAGCTGGTGCTGTGGACCACCATCGCGGTGGTGTTCGCGCGGCTGGCCGACCGGCTGTTGGATCGCACCCCCTCGGCAGGGCTGCTGCGGCGCAACGAGCGCGCCGACACCGGCTTGAGGGCTGCGCGCTGATGACGGCGCAAGCCCAAGTTCAGGAAAACCGTTATGCACCAACAAGAGTGGAAGGATGGACATTGTCTGACTTCGAAGGCAGGCTGGCCTGCGTCATTGGCGCCGACGGCACAATCGCCCGTGGCTACCGGATCGTCAAGTGTGAACGCACCGGCATCGGCGACTACACCATTTCATGGGAGGACCAGCTTCAAGGCTCTGCCAAGACCAACTTCTCCTGTGTCGTTGGTAGCGAAATGTACGAGGACGTCGATCCGGGAATTTGTACCGTCGGACTCCTGCCCGACGCGCACGAGATGCGGGTGCGCACCTATGCCCCAAATGGCGAACCCGCCGATCGCCCCTTCCATCTCGCCGTCTTCCGCGACTGAATGCCGCAATCACCCGATGTCCACAACCGCTAGCTCGCAGGGGCACGCCACCAAATGCCCACAACGAACGGAGTTCTCATGACCACACCGCGCGACCGGGTATCCCATCTCGATCTGATAGCCCGGCTCAAGTCGGCTTTCACCGACCTTCCCGACGCACCCTCTCCCGACCTCATCGACCACGAGCGGTTCACCGCATACGTAAAGACGCCCCACGACGTCGGCGGCGAACCCGATGCGCCGATCAAATTCGAGAACAAGCAATACGAAGCGTGGGAAGAAAACACCTACGTCTTATGCGAGGTTCTCGGGTGGCGCGGAATCTGGCACACAGAGGAACGTCGCCGCATCGGGAACGTCGACGTCGGACGCACAATCTATTTAGGGCTTCCCTACTACGGTCGTTGGGTACTGGCAGCCGCGCGCATCCTCGTGGAGAAGCATCACATCACCCTGGGCGAGTTGACCGACCGCCTGGTTGAGGTCAAGGGGCGCTATGACGGCGGCCTTGACGGAAAGACCTTGGAGGCCAAGCCGAAATTCGAAGGCGACGGTTCCCGGGTCACGCGCAACCTGCACCACACGCACGCGGTCGGCAAGGGCGACCCACAAGTCTTCGCCGGCCAGGCCGGCCAACCAAAGTTTCAGGTCGGCGACACGGTCCTGGTGCGCGAGCTGCCCGCCCTGTTCTACACCCGCACACCGGAATACGTACGCGGCGCAACAGGTGAGATCGCGACTCTCGCCTACGAGAGCCTTTCACCCGAGGACGAGGCGTGGGACCGACATGACCAGAAGCCGGAGTGGTTCTACATCGTCCGGTTCAACCTCTCCCAGCTATGGCACGGCTACACCGGGACCGACACTGACACCCTGCAGACCGAGATCCCGGAGCGCTGGCTCGAAGCGGTCACCTAGCTCCGAGCCCGGAGCCGGCTCCGTTCAGTAACTCCTCCCAAAGAAAAGGAACCCGCAATGTCCGAACACGATCACGATCGCACCGTTGCACCCATGGTGGACGAGATCACCGACTTCGAAGTCCTTGAAATCGCGCTCCGCGAGCTATGTATCGAAAAGGGGCTGTTCACCGTCGAGGATCATCGCCGCTTCACCGAGTTCGCCGAACACATCGGCCCGACCCCGGCCGCCCACATGGTGGCCCGGGCCTGGCTTGATCCCGAATTCAAGAAGCTGGTTCTTGCCGACGCGATCGCCGCCAGCCGAGAAGTCGGTGTCGATTGGTTGGAGCCCACCGGCTTCGGGACGCCCAGCGACTTCACCGCGCTGCATGTGCTCGAGGACACCCCAACCCTTCACCACGTGATTGTGTGCGCCCTGTGTTCGTGCTATCCGCGACCGATTCTGGGCAATTCCCCCGAGTGGTACCGCACCCCCAACTATCGCCGTCGCCTCGTGCGGTGGCCACGCCAGGTGCTCGCGGAGTTCGGGCTGTATCTACCGGAAGACGTCGCGATCCGTGTGGAGGATTCCAATCAGAAACACCGCTTCATGGTGATGCCCGTCCGCCCGGAGGGAACCGAGGACTGGGACGAGGACCAGCTGGCCGCCATCCTCACTCGTGATTGCTTGATCGGTGTCGCTTTGCCCAAGGTTGGTGTGACCACCAACGCCATCACCGACACCCGTCCGGCCATTCACCCGGTCCAGCACTGATCGACGGGAAGTGAAAATGAGCACCTCGGAAAATATCCGTCCGGTCGAGCAGGTCACTGTAGCGCCGTTGGCGAACATCGTTGAACGCCAGCAGGTCTGGAGTCGCATGGCGGCCAAGTACGGAGTGGAGAATCCGGTCCCGCCGTGGAAGTCAAGTCTCGACGGCATCTGTGACGCACTCGACCACGGCGGCTGCGGCCCAGAAATACTCAGCTTCGTCGACCGCCGAAACGAAGAGGACACCCTGTCGGCAACCGTCTACTCCACCCTGCCCTACCCGGAAAACCAGCTGGTTTCGCTGGCGCACTCCCTGGTGGCCCGTGGAGTCATCGATGAAACAGAGCTCCAGCACCGCCTGGCCGGCATCCGGTCCCGACTGCAAGCCGGCTGAGACCTTGACCAGTGTCCTCCGGTTGTCGCTCAAGATCGATGAAATCCGGGACCGATTAGAGAAAAAGACGCCATGAAAAAAGCATTCGCGATCGGTGACCGGGTCACCGTCAAAAACGCCACCACAACGTTCTACACCCGCAACCAGGCGTTCATAAGCGGCAAGACCGGCGTCATCGTCGAGCACCGGCCCGACTGGGTCATCCCCGAAGATGAGGCCATCGGACGTGGCACACCCGAACGCGGCGGTCGCATGGAGCCGTTCTACGTCGTGCGATTCAACCAAATAGACCTGTGGCCCAACTACACCGGATCAGACGCCGACACGTTGGAAACCCAGATAGCACAAGGATGGCTGCAACCCGCCAAGGACGAATCGCTATGAGCCAGACGCATGAACACGACGTGCCCCCATCGAAACAACCAGGGACAACAGCGAATTCGAGGTCGGGAAGTTGGCGGTCCGCGAACTGGCCATCCAGAAGGGGCTGTTCTCCCACGAGGACCACCGGCGTTTCTCGGAGTGGGCCGAGACGATCGGCCCGTCCCGCGGCTCCAAGCTGGTAGGCATGGGCTATCACGTCAGCCTGGAGAAGGCTGCTTCTTGATCTCAGTAATGAAACTCCTCACACGCGGCGGCCGACGGCTTCGCTAGCGTGGTTGCGCTAAAAGGGCAGGGCTGGCTCATTCTCCTGACAGAAACTCCTCACACCGCAGATCACCGGCAGTGTTCTGGCTGGTCGAGACCAGACGTCAAGCTTTGGTGGCGGCGGACGGGAGCGAGCGAGCGGACGGGAGCCGCGCACGAAGAACTGTCGTCATGTCCCAGTCGACAACCGTTGCGAAGGACGATTTCCAGATCCTTCTGCCCGTGGGGCTGCAGCACCATTAGTTTTCAGACGACGCGGACACCACGCGGAAGTGGGGAAGCGTTTGTCGATCAGGCTTGGTGGGTCGAGCCAGCCGCAGGAACCGATCTCTTCTGACGCACATCGTGACGTTTACAGCTCGACTTTCGGGTAGTGGCGCGACACACCGAGTTGGTGTCGACAAACGATATTGTCAGCGCGCCGCGTTAGCGCTTTCGCCGATGAGCTTTCTAGTCGAACTCAGCGCCGAGGGGAGCAACATCGTCATGAAACCCAACCCAGTACCGCCCTGGCTTCAAATCGCAGAGGCCAGCCGATACCAATCACTACATCACCAGTCAAGCTGCCGTCATCGATTCGGGGGACGTAGAAGATCTTGTGCGCCTGGTGCGTTCGAAGGGTTTCGGCGCGTCCGGTTCCGGTCAGACGCTGCTGTTGCTGTGCAATCCCGTCGAGAGCGAGGCTGTGCAGATGTGGAGAAGTGGTAAAGAGTCCAGGCCCGGTGGCCCTGTAGCTAAATTCGACTGGTTGCCAGCGGTTTCCGCCCCCCGTACTACAGCGCGGATGTGTTTGTCGGACACGCTGTTTCGGGCGATTTAGCGGTGTCATGTGTTGGGGACATACGGACATGTTCAACTGGTAGAGACACCATATGTGCCCAGCGGTTACATCGCCGTGGTCGCGAGCGGCGGAAACAACTCCCCGGTGAATTGCATTGGCTTCCACCAAGATCCGGACTCGGCGATGCATGGACTCCGGATCATCCCCGGCAGCAAGTCCAGCCCGTACCCGATAGTCGGAGCGTTCTACCTGAGAAGCGCCGGGGTTGGCTGCCGCCAGCGCGGTGCTGGGGCGGTGTGCCAGATCACCACAAATACCACCTACACGCCGCCGCTGCCTTCGGCGTTCGGCTTGTAAACCGTTTCGGGAGAGCGTCTTTCGATACCTTAGATTGATCGAAGGTCAAAATGCCCGACGGCGCATAGTGGTTGGATAACGCGACCTGGGAAGCCCAGCACACCCGCGCGCCTGCCGGGGCGTCGGAGTTCGGCGATCCCGGTCCCGACCCACACCCACGTGGGAACCCGCCACCGTCCCAGTGTGGCTATCCAGGCCGCTACATGCCCATCAGCGACGCGGCGTCCACTTCCGATATCTCGCTGGGCCGGGTCAACCGGGGAACGGGTTCGCCGCATCGGTGAAGACGACCGGAACCGGGGGAAAATGGACGCCAACTTCCCAGGCGCGACCGGACCCCGGTTCCGGTCCAGCTACCGGTGTCGAATTTCCGCCGCCGGGAAGGTTTTTCTTCCTTTCGTCGAGGTGACGCTCGACGGACGAAACGGGTGAGCACAATGCGCAAAACCGTGAAATCGTTGCCTATTCCGACTATCGCTTACAAGAGCGAAACATCCGTAGCGGCGCCGTAAGTTCAGTGTCGACCAAATCCGAATACGTCGCACGATTCGCAGCGCAAAACGAATTCAAGCTATCGCGAAAAGTCATTCGCGAGAAGCCGTTCCGCTACACCAGCGGGGCGCAAAAACGTCGACGTCGCACAGACCAGGATCTAGAAAATGGTAGCACCCAGCTCGTTTACCCGGCCCGGCGTTCCGCCCAAGTCGATCCGCACCGGTTATCAAGACTCCGAGAACCTCAGAGCGCTCCCCGATGCGCCGGCACTGTTCGTGCTGACGGCGCCGCGCAGCGGCACCACGCTGACGTCGTACATCGTTAAGCAGATTCACGATGGCGACGCATCGGATTTAGGCTACGACGGCGCCGGGCTGTTCCAGAGCCACAACGAGCGCGTCCCGTGGGTCGACGGCCCGTTCTTCCCGCGCGAGGAACTGGAGCGCCTGATCGGCATGGCGCAACAGGCGAACCTTCGGCTGCTCTACAAGACCCATCTGGAGCCTGATGCGATCCCCGCCATCGACGGCGCGCGAATGATCATCGTCGGCCGCCCACCAGCCGACGTGGCAGTGTCGTTATGGAGCTACTTCACCGGCATCAAGCCGTTCGGCTTTTGCGTGCACGACGCGGCTGCGACGGAGCGTCGCTGGAACAATGGCAGGTTCCCGCGGCCCACCGATTATCCGTCGACGGGAGACTTCTTTCGGCAATGGGTGCACGGCCGAGGCTTCCCGTTCGTCGACTTGGTGGAGATCTACCGGCAGGCGTGGAGCCTGCGCGGCCATGAGAACGTGCTGCTGCTCCACTACAACGAGATCATCGGCGACTTGCCGGCCGCGGTTCGGCGCATAGCCGTGTTCGAACGGGTTGACTTACCGGAGGCCAGGGTCCGGGAGATCGTGGCGCTGTGCAACTTCGACCAAATGCGGCGCCAAAGCCGCACCATCGCGCCGAGCCACAAGCGGTTCGACACCGAGCGCCACTTCAACAAGGGCATCGCGGGCTGTGGCGAAGAGACGTTTCCCAGGGCTGAATTCCGCGACGAGTATCGCGTGCTGGAGAACGCGCTCGGCACAGAATGCTTTTACTGGCTGAACAAGACACCTTAGCCCGTAGTTCGCCTAGATACCCGTAAAGAGAAGTTCTCACACCTGGGCTTGACCCCGTTTGGTGGACACACGGTCAGGCGGCTTGTGCCGTCTGAGTGAGTCGGTCTTCGAAGTCGACGGGACTCATCATAGCGAGGGCCGAATGGCGTCTGCGTCGGTTGTAGACTCGCTCGATCCAGTCGCCGACGCCGAGCTTGGCGGCTGCCTTGGTCGGCCACAAGTACCTGTCGTAGAACTCGACTTTCAGTGTGGCCCAAAATGATTCCTGCTGGGCGTTGTCCCAACACACCGCCGTGCGGCCAACTGAGCGGACCAGGTTGTGCTCACGGGCGAACCGTGCGAGCTGTGCCGAGGTGTACTGGCAGCCGCGATCAGCGTGCAACACCACCTGCTCGGCGAGCTCGCCACGCATCGCCACAGCCATCGCCACCGCGGCCTGAACCAGATCGGTATGCAGGTACTCGTCAAG
>Ga0207675_100006206_pt1 | contig 11349 bp, 7 predicted proteins | sample KBSSwiS42_FD_184305 | JGI IMG/M metagenome (GOLD analysis project Ga0207675, IMG submission 184305) | Switchgrass rhizosphere microbial communities from Kellogg Biological Station, Michigan, USA - KBS Switchgrass S4-2 (SPAdes) (version 2) | ecosystem: Host-associated > Plants > Roots >...
GTCGGGAAAGACGTCGAGCCCGACGCGCAGCGATTTGTCGCGGGCCGCAGCCGCGAGCGCGGCATGATCGACGACGTCGCCGCGGGCGGTGTTGACGAACAGGGCGCCCGGCTTGAGCCGTGCCAGCAGCGCCGCGTCGACCAGGCCCTTCGTCTCGCCGCTGAGCGCGAGGTGGACGCTCAGGACGTCCGAACGCGCCGCGACGTCCCCCGGCGTCGGCGCGAGATCGATCCGGACGGTGCGCAGCGCGGGCTCGATGCCGAGCTCCCTGGCTTCCTGCTCGCTCATCGGCCGATCCTGCCCCGCGAAGCGGCGGCTCCACACCACGAGGTTCATGCCGAAGCCGGCCGCGCGCCGAATCATTTCCTGACCGATGCTGCCGAGCCCGAGCAGGCCGAGCGTCTGCCCGTACAACCCCTTCGCCTTCGAGAACTCCTTCTTGTTCCACTTCCCGGCGCGCAGCGCCGCGACGTTGTCCGGCACACGGCGATCCAACGCGAGGATGAGCGCAAAGGCAAGCTCCGCGACCGCAATGGCATTCTTGCCCGGGCAGTTCGAGACGTAGATCCCGCGCGACGACGCTGCCGCCACGTCGATCGTGTTGTAACCCGCGCCCGCGCGCACGATGAGCGCCAACCGGCCCGCGTCGAGCATCGGGGCCGTGACCTTCGTGCCGCGTACGACCAGCACGTCGGCCGAGGTCGCCCGGATCGCGTCCTTCAAGAGATCGTCCTTCAGGTCCGGCTCGTAGACGACCTCGCAGCCGGCGCTCTTCAGCCCGTCGATGCCGCTCTGCTCGAATTTGTCGGCGACGAGCACTTTCATATCAGGTGGATGAGCAGGCCGTCGCGAAGCTTCGGCTCGAACCAGGTCGACTTGGGCGGCATGATGTCGCCCGCGTCGGAGATCGCGATCAGGTCGTCGATCGTCACCGGGAACATCGAGAACGCGGCGGCCGCCTTTCCGGAGTCCACCGCCGCTTCGAGCGCCTGGGTTCCCCGCGCGCCGCCGACGAAATCCATGCGGGTGTCGGTGCGGACATCGCCGACACCCAGGATCTGTTCCAGCACGCTGCGCTGCAGGCGGGCGACGTCGAGGCCGCTCGCACGCGAGGCGTCCGCCGCGGGAGCGCCGCTGAGGTCAATCGCATACCAGCGTCCGCCGAGATACATCGACGCCCGGCCCTGGCTGCCGGGCGCCGGGGCTCCGTCCGTCACCGTGAAACGCTCCCGCAGGGCGGCGAGGAATTGTTCGGGGGTACGGCCTCCGAGATCCTTGACCGTGCGGTGATACGGAAGGATCTGCACCTGACTGTCGGGGAACGCGACGGCGATGAACGTGTTCGCCTGTTCCGACGACGCCGGCGTCCGCGTCGCAATCTCGGCACGTGCGCGCGCCGCGCTCGCCGCACGGTGATGGCCGTCGGCGATGTACAGCGCCGGAATCCGGGCGAACGCCTCCTCGAGGGCGGCGGTCTGGTCGAGCCCGGCCCGCCAGACGGTATGCCGCACGCCGTCGTCGGTGGTGAAATCGTACAGCGGCTCCCCGGCCGTCAGCTGCCGTGCGAGGGCATCGATCCCGGCATCCGCGCGATACACGAGGAAAACGACCCCCGTCTGCGCGCGCAGCTCGATCATGTGACGGGTGCGGTCGTCCTCCTTGTCGCGCCGCGTGCGCTCGTGCTTCTTGATGACGTTCGACTCGTATTCGTCAACCGAGAAACAACCGGCGATGCCGACCTGCTCGTGCCCACCCATGCGCAGACGGTAGAGGTAGAGCGACGGGATCTCGTCGGTCACGAGCGGCGCGCGCTCGCGCAGCGCCGCCAGGTTCTCGCGTGCCTTCTCGTACACCTGCGCCGAGTACGGATCGGTGCCGGCCGGCAAATCGATTTCGGATCGCGTGACGTGCAGAAAGCTGAGCGGGTTCCCCGCGGCGAGCCTGCGCGCTTCCTCGGTGCTGACGACGTCGTAAGGGACCGAGGAGACGGCGGGAGCGACATCCGGCGCCGGACGCAAGGCGCGGAAAGGATGGATCGAGGCCATCCGATCATTGTAGCGAATTCCACCCGAGTGCAACTAAACAGCGCCGCGAGCGAAGCGAGCGGTGGCAGGCGGTGGGGGTGGGCCCCACCGCAAACTAAGAAAGAGGTGCCGCGGGGTTTGTGCTACTGGAGGGCCTTGATGGCGTCCGGTTTGTTCGGTGCGCCCTCGGCAAAGAGCGTGGACGAGATCTGCTGGAGCACGCTGTCGCGCCCCGCGAGGAACGCCGCACGGTGCATCGCATCAATGGGCTCGCCGGGCGGGAGCTTGCGGTGCTCGGTCAAGGGATTCACGAACACGCCGTTCTTCCTGAGCCGGTAGTCCAGGTGGGGACCGGTCGCGGTGCCGGTGGCGCCGACGCGGCCGATCACCTGCCCCTGCTCGACGTGCGCGCCACGACGGACGCCCGGTCCGAACCGCGAGAGATGCAGATAGTAGCTCTCGAAGCCGCTCGCGTGACGAAGCCGCACCATGTTGCCCCCGCCGCCGCTCCAGCCCGCGGAGACAACGGTGCCCGAGGCGACAGCGACCACCGCGGCGCCCGCCGGCGCCCCGTAGTCGACGCCGAGGTGCGCGCGGTAGGTGCGATAGACAGGATGGAAGCGATTGCGCGAGAAGCCGGACGTGACGCGAGGCTCGAACCGCAGCGGCGATCGGAGGAACAACCGCTTCAGCGAGCGGCCGTTCTCGTCGTAGAACGCCGATTTGCCGCTGGCCGGATTGGTCCATCGAAACGCCTGGTGGTCGCGCCCATCGGCCATGAACCGCGCCCCGAGGACCGCGCCGTACCCCGCGAACTGTCCCTCGTACATCGACTTCTCGAACAGCACGTCGAAGGTGTCGCCCGGCTGGAGATCGCTCTCGAAGTCGATCTCGCCGCCGAAGATCTCCGCGATCGCCATCGCGAGCTGCACTGACTCGCCGGCCGCGTCCATCGCGGCAATGACGGACGAATGCGCGGCGTCGATGCGCCCGCGGATGGCGACGACCGAGCTCTGCTTCTCGTACGGCAGGACCGTGGCGTCGAGGATCGCAGGCAGCGCGTCGTTGCGGGAGACGATGCGCAGGTAGCGGTCGCTGTCGATCTGATACTCGAACTCCCGGAGGACGCCGTCGAACGACCGCACGAGACGGTACGGCTGATCGGCGCGGAGCCGCTTGAGGTCGAACACCGCGCGGGCGGACTCGACCGCCGCGGTCACGAAGCCGGTCGAGAGCTCGTGCTGCCGCAGCAGGCTGTCGACCGTCGCGTGACGAGGGACGCGCGCCGCGATGGTTTCGGTTTCGGCCGGCAGCGCGATGTCGGCGCGACGCGCGATCGCCGGCGCCTCCGGCCGCCGCGCGCAGCCCGCGGCCACCGCGGCCAGCGAGAGCGCAAGGACTAGCTGCCGCTTCATGCGGCGGGCAGTTTAGCAGCCGAAACGCCGGTCGCGAAGAAAAAAGGGACCGGCGCTAGACAATCGCCAAGTGACAAGTAACTCTTGATCAATCGAACACTGAATCTGTCACCTCGCGGCCATCATCCAGATGCCCCATCCCCCGACGCTGCGGCTATGGTAGGCGAGGCGGCGGCCGTCAGGAGACCACGCGTATTCCTCCGCGGACGGATCCGCCAGTACCTTACGCATGGACCCGTCGCGGAGCTCGAGAATCCAGGCGCCGTCGTGATGGACCTGGAACACGACGCGGGCGCCGTCAGGCGAAACGGCCGGCGTGCGCACCAGCCGTCCCTTCACCGGCGAAGGATAGACGACCTCCCTGCCGCTCGCGAGATCCAGGATGACGAGCCGCTTCTCGTGGCTGTACGCGATCCGCCGCCCATCCGGAAACCACGAACCGCCCCACGGCTGGCCGACGCGATGCGAGGTCAGGCGCCGCATCACGCCGGTCGCAAGATCGGCGGTCCACAAGTTCCACACGCGTTCGATGGCAGGCCGCAGGGCCGCGCCAGGCCGATCCGGCTCGGCGCGCACGAACGCAATCGTCCGGCCGTCCGGCGACCAGCTGGGAACGGCCGCGAATCCCTCCCCGCTGATGCGCTGCACGTCGCGTCCCTCGGCATCGGCCACGTAGACCGCGCGCTCGCCCTCCCGATCCGAGTCGAAGGCGATCCGCTTTCCGTCCGGCGACGGCCGGGCGTGAAAGTTGTGCGCCCGATCGTCCACGATGCTGGTAATGCGCAGGATCGCGCCGCGGGTGTCGGTCTCGGCGCGCATGAGCGCGCTGTGGTCGCCCGCCTCGGCGTGGTAGAACATCGCGCTCCCGACGCTGGCAAATGCCGGCGAGTAGGCAGGGCCGTCGGAGATGCCGCGCGCCGGGCGTGCGTTGACCTCCGCGGTCGGCCCGTCGTCGCGTGCCGGCGTCAGCGCAGCAGACGCCGGCGGGTCAACGACGATTGATGGCTGGCTGGCACTCGACGCGGGCGCCGGCGCCGTGATCTCGGTCGGCACAGGCTCAGGCGCCGGCGAACCCGATCCGTGCGAGACGGTTCGTTCCCACACTGCCGGCGCGATGCCGATCACCAGCAGCGATGGGATCGCGAAGGCCGCCAGCAACCTGCGTCGCGTCCGGAGCCGGGCGTCGCCGGCAGCCGGCGCGAGCCGCACGAGGCCCGTGCCCGCCGAAAGGTCGGCCGGTGGCTCGTGCGGGATGGTCTCGATCGAGACGACTGCGGCGATCTCCCGCTCGCTCGCGCACTCCTCGAGCAAGGGCCACACGGTCCGCACGACAAGCTCATCGTCCAGGCCCGCCGCGTGCGCGTAGCGCACGAGCTGGCCCCGCCCCGCGTGCGATCCGGGCCAGTTGCGCAGGTAGCCCCACTCGAGCTCGCGCAGCAGGCGTTTCGAGATATGGCTCCGCTCGGAGATCTCGTCCAGGGTCAGCCCGGTCGCGCGCCGCGCCCGCCGGATGTCCGAGATCGTGAGCGGCGACGGCTTCGGGGCGAACGCCCGCCGCCGCCCCGTTCCGGCGCCCTCGCGCACGGCCAGCTCGTGGACCTCGGCGCTGCCTTGCGCCGTCAACTCGGGAGAACGCCGCTCGCGCAGCAAGGCCGGCGTGGACTGCGCCTTGCGCGCGACGAGCGCCCGCACGGTCCCGTCGGGGTCATCGGAGGCAAAGCGGGAGAGCGCCTCCGCGAAGCTGTCGAGCGAGGGATACGCCGGCAGATCCAGGGTGCCGAGCGCACGCGCGAGCACCAGCCGAAGCGCTCCAGGGACGTGCAGGTCCGCGGGAGCGTTGAAGGAGGGCAGCAGCGTCTCGAGCAGATGGGCCGCTCGCGCCACGGCCCGGCTATCGGCCGCCATGGGGCCTTCGACCGAGACCGTCCCGGTGGCGGACAGGCGGATGACGTGAGCCGATGGGACGCCGGGGAGCTCGCCGCGCGCCACGCGCTGGACCAGCCCGCGCACGATCGTGACTGCCTCGAGAGGCCGGACGTTGACGCCGGCCGCCGCCAGGTCCGCGAACGACACGGAGGAATCATGAATGGGCACGGGCGCAGGATTGCGACAACCCTGCCAGCAATACTCTCGAGTGGGATCCGCAATTTCTGGAGAAAAATGCGCGGACGCGCGAGCGGGAGGGCTACTGATGAGCACTGCAGAGTGCAGCGCATCCACAAAATTACACGCCTCGAGGGTATCGATCGGGAAAAAGGCGGCCCGATTGCCGCGACCTCCAATTGCGGTGTAGCGGCGGTTTTCAAGCGGTGACGCGAGAGAATTCGCGGCGGCTAGCGCCTGTCCATCACGATCTCGATGAGTTTCCGGAACTTCACCGGCGCGCCCCCAACCGTGGCCGGACGGTAGCGCCAGTCGCGCGCGGCCGCCATCAACTGCGCGTCATAGAGCGGGTGCATCGACTTGCGGACGGTGATCCCGATCACGCGCCCCTGCTCGTCGATGAGGATCTCGAGCAGCCCGCGATCGCGCGTCTGGGTCTTGATGGACGCCTGCACCTTCGGCATGTCCTGCCGGATCGGGACCGGCTGCGTCACGCCGGGATCCTCTCCGCTCCAAATGCGCGCGGCCGATTGAACGGCCGGCGCAGGAGCCACCGGCAGCGGCGCCGGCTCTTCCTTCTTCGGTGCCGGGGGCGGAGCGGCGGCGGCCGCGCTCAGCTCGAGGAAGCCGGCCGCAATCATGCGGAGGTCGCTCAGCCGTCCGCCCATCTGCGGATCGTCGAGCAACAGGAGCAGATCGCGGAATTCACGTTCCGCCGCCGCGTGCTCCTTGCGATCGAAGGTGGCTTTGGCGCCGGCGTACCGCGCCCTGGCGATCTCGGGCAGCAGGCGCTTGCGCACGTCGCTGAAGGCGGCGCGCACGCGCGGCGAGGTGTCCGATTCCCCCGGGACGAACAGCGGATCGACGGTCACGACCGCGGCAATGGCGCTTTCCGCTTCACTCCCCCGGCCGAGCGCGAGCAGGCACAGCGACCGGTACTGCTCGATCGCGCGGCGATCCACCGCGCCGCCGTTCGACGGCATGCCGTTCAGCACGGCAAGCGCTTCGTCGTACCGCGCCGACGCGTAGAGGTCGCGCGCCGCAGCGAGCGTGCCCGGCTGGGCGAACGCCGGCGAGGCGAGCGCTACCGCGAGACAGAGGCCTGCGAGGATGCGTGACTTCATGGGTACCTTCTATCGAAAGCTCGGGACTCGGGATTCGGACTCGCGACTCGCCATTCGCGACTAACGACTACGGACTAACGACTAACGACTAACGACTAACGACTAACGACTATTTCATGTCGACGCTGACCCGGATGGGCGCACCGAGCGTGACCGAAACTGCCTGCCGCTTTTCGCCGAGCTCCGGATGCTTGAAGATGATCTCGTGCGGCCCGATTGGGACGCTCAGGTTGCCTATGGGCGTCTCGCCGACACGCTGTCCGTCGATCCAGACTTCCGCCCAGGGCGACGCGTTCAGGTTCACGACGCCCTGCGGAAGGTCGACGGCGATGGCGGCGACCTTTCCGGGCAGGACCTGCACGATGCGGGTCGCGCGATAGCCGAGGGTCTCGCTCACGAGCTCCAGTTCGTGACGGCCGGCCGCGATCATGATGCGGTCGGTCTCGGACGAGCCGAGCAGCTTCCCGGCCTCGCGAATCTCCATCGTGAACGGCGCCTTCACCGAGACCCAGCCGGACACGGGCCCTGCGGCCGCCGCGGAGGCGCCGATCGGGACGAGCAGCGACGCCGTGCCTCCCGCCTGGACGTTGACGGTGTGGCGGGCGCTGACGCCCTCGCTTTGCAGCTCCACCAGATGATCGCCGGGCGCGAGGTCGCGCACGGTCAGGGGAGACACGCCGCGCTCGACGCCGTCGACCAGCACCTTCGCGCCGGCCGGCTCGGACTGCACGGCGAGCTGACCGACGAGCGGTGCTTCGGCGAACTCCAGGTACTGCGAGACTTCGGCGCCGGGCGTGATGGTGAGCGGAATCACGCGGGGCACGCCGCGGCCGCGCAGCTCGAGGATGTGCGACCCGGGCGGGAGCGTCACGCGCGCCGGCGTCTTCCCGTGCTCGATGCCGTCCACGAACACCTGGACCCCGGCCGGATTCGACTGCACGACGAGCGCGCCCATCGGCGGAGCGCCCGCCGGGCTACCGAAAAACTTGAACGCGGCGATGCCGCCCGCGAACACGACGACGACAAGGGCCACGACGACGAGGCTGGCGCGCGGCCGCCGCGGCGGCGACTGGGAATCAGCCGGCAGCTCTTCGGTGAAGTGCCCGTCAGCGGTAAACGGCGCACCGGGCGTGAACGGCGCATCCGGATCGAAGAGCGGTTTCAGCGCCGCGACGCGGCGATCGAATGGCTCGATCTCCGGCAAAGGCTCGGGACCGAGCAGATCGGTGATGTCGTGAATGGGCGGAAGGGACCGGCTCGCGACGGGCGCGGGCGGAGCAGCCTCCTCTTCGTCTTCCCATGAATCGTCTTCCCATGAGTCGACCGGTATCTGCTCGAACGGCGTGGTGGGCGCGAGATCGTCGATGCGGAACGCGCCGCCTGGACGATTGAGACGAGTCGGCGCATCGAACGTCTGCGGCGGCGGTGCGGGCGCCTCGAAGGCCTGGTGCCGGGGCGCGGGAGGCTCGAACGCCTGAGGCCGCGGCGCGGGCGGTTCGAAGGCCGGAGCCCGCGGCGCGGGGATCGCTTCGATGGCATCGTGCCACGACGCGACCGACGGCTCCACCGTCTGCGCGCGCGCCGGCGGCGGCGGCCCTTCGAGCAACGACTCGCTGTAGCGCGACAGGAACGTCTCGAGCGCGACCGGTGCGGCCACGTACATCGAATCGTCGGCGACGAGTTCCTCGAACGCCGTCAGCGCTTCGGGCGCCGAGGCGAAGGCGCGGCGGACGTCGACCTGCAGCGCGCGCGAGAGCCAGGCGCGCAGCGGCAGGGCCAGCGGCTGTTCCTCGCCGAGCGCCGAACGCTCGCGCGCTTCGTTCAACAGCGAGGGAATCTGATGGGGGAACTCCTCCGCGCGGAGCGGACGGCCCAGGATCAGCGCCAGCGCGACGAGGCCCATCCCGGTCACGTCCGCGCGATGATCGAAGCGCGGCAGCCCGGCGCTCGGCGGCATCGCGATGCGGAAGTCCTGCCACAGCCGATCGCGGCCGTACTGCAGCTGCTCAATCGCCGCGCCGAGCACGTGCTCGACGATGACGAGCCGCGCGTTCGGCGTCACGATCAGCCGTTCGGGCGCCAGGAGGCCGTGCGCGACATCGCGCGCGTTCTCGTGGAGCACGGCGACCGCCGGCACGAGCTGCCGGATCAGGCAGAGCGCCGCGTTGATGTCGAGCTGCAGACCCCGCTCCTGCGCGACGCGCAGGATGTCCGAGAGCCGCGTGCCCTCCATGTGGTCCGACACGATCGCCAGCGAGGAGGCGGGCGGCATCCCGCGGTCGACGCGGCGGACGCGCGCGTAGTAGGCGTGGCGGAAATTCGCGAGCCGCGCCGTGCGCTCGCGCAGCGCGAACTCGAACGACGGCACCGCCAGCAGCGCCGGTCGCAGCCGGAGAATCTGCAGCAGCTCCCCCGTTGCGCCGTCGGCAGCGACCACGCGTTCGCCGACACCGTCGGAGAACAGCGAGGCTTCGGGGTGATCGCTGGCCGCAAGACTGGACATGATGACGGTTACAGTGCAACGCCAGGACCAGTCGGGGATCCGCTCGAAAAGCGCTGCAAGTCATTGCTGCACAGCGAGTCCGGGTAATCGGCACGAAGTATGGCCGAGCCCCGGCGTTTACAGCATTGTTAGTGGCCATGACGGATCCGTCAGCCAGTGCGCTATTCTGGCTCGGCAATGCGCCGGGGCGCGCTCGGATCGTTCGTCGCTTTCCTGGCGCTCGCCGTGCTCTGGACCTGGCCGCTCGCGGCGCACTTCACGTCGCGCATTCCGCACGATCCCGGCGATCCCATTCTCAACATCTGGCTGCTGTGGTGGAACGCGCACGCCGTCCCGTTCACGGCGCACTGGTGGAGTCCGCCGATTTTCCATCCGATGGCAGGTGCGCTCGCGCTCTCGGAGCACCTGGCCGGCCTCGCCGTCGTCACGACACCGCTGCAGTGGCTCGGCGCCAGCCCGCTCACGGCGTACAACGCGGCGCTGATCCTGTCGTTCGCGCTGTCGGGGTTCTTCGCATGCCTCCTGGTGCGGCGCCTGGCGGGTCCGGCGGGCGAGCCGTGCGCCACGATCGCGGCCGGCTGTGCGGGGCTGGCCTATGGGTTCGCACCGTACCGCGCGGGACAGCTGGCGCACCTGCAGGTGCTCACGTCGCAGTGGATGCCGCTGGCCCTGCTCGCCATGCACGCGTATCTGGACGATGGGAAACGCCGGTGGCTGGCGCTCTTTGCATGCGCCTGGCTCGTCCAGGCGCTGTCGAACGGCTACTACCTGCTGTTCTTCCCCGTGCTGATCGCGCTCTGGCTCGCGTGGTTCGTCGACTGGAAGCGCGAGTACGCCCGCGGGCTCGCGCTGGCTGCCGTGTGGGTCGTCGCGTCGCTTCCGCTCGTGCCCGTGCTCCTGAAGTACGCCGACATCCATCGTGGCCTCGGCCTGGCCCGAACGCCGGACGAGATGACCATCTTCAGCGCGAAGCCGGCGTCCTTCCTTCACGCGTCCGGCATGCTCGCCTTCTGGCCGTCCACACCGACTGACACCACTGAGGTCTACCTTTTTCCCGGAGTCACGCCGATCGCCCTCGTGATCGCCGGATGCGCCGCCGGGCTGCTTCGGTGGCGGCGCCCGTCCCTGAGCCGCTCGCCGTTCGTGTTCTATGCGGCCGCCGCCGCGATCATGTGGGCGTTCGCGTTCGGGCCCGCGCCCCAGGACTCGACGGGTTCCTGGCTGCACCCCTACACCCTGTTGGCCTGGCTGCCCGGGTTCAATTCGCTCCGCGTTCCGGCCAGGTTCGCGATGCTCGGCACGCTGTGCCTCGCGATCGCGGCCGGTCTCGGCGCCTCGCGCGTGCTCCCGCGGCGGCGCGCGCTTCGAACCGTCGTCGCGGCGCTGGCCATCGCCGGGCTGGCCGCCGACGGGTGGATGTTGCCGATGCCGCTCGCCGTACCTCCGGGACGGGTGATCCTGCCCGCCGTCCCGGACGCGCTCGTCCTCGAGCTTCCGGCCAACGACGGCCCGACCGACACGGCAGCGATGTATCGGTCCATGCAACACGGCCGGCCAATCGTCAACGGCTACAGCGGTCACACTCCGCCACACTATGTGATCCTGTCTCAGGCGCTGCGCCGGCAGGATCCCAGCGCGCTCACGGAGCTCGCGCGCGGGCGTCCGCTCGTGATCAGCGTCAACCCCAGCTTCGATTACGGCGGCCACCTCCTGCGGCTCGTGCAAGGGATTCCCGGGATACAGCCGCACGGCAGCTCGAGTGGAGGGGCGTTGTTCGTGCTCCCCGCCCAGCCGGCCGCCCGCGCGGCGCCCGTCGGCGATCCGTGGCCGATGACATTTCGTGCCGCGCCGCTCGATTACCTGAACATCGATCTCGGGGCGCCGCGGGTCGTGCGGACGATCGGGTTCGCGCTGCGCTGGCGGTACGTGCAGTTCGAGCGGCGCGTGGCCATCGAGGGATCGCTCGACGGCCAGGCCTGGTGGACGATCTGGGATGACTGGACGGGCGGCCCGGCATTCGTGGCAGCGGTGCAACAGCCGCTCGAGGTCCCGGTACGGATCACGGTGCCCGACGTCACGGCCCGGTATATCCGTGTCCACCCTGCGGCACGGTGGCTGCCTCGGGAAATCAAGATCTACGGGCCGAGATAGTAGGTCTCTGGTCTTCGGTCTTTCGGCCC
>Ga0207675_100006210_pt1 | contig 11344 bp, 12 predicted proteins | sample KBSSwiS42_FD_184305 | JGI IMG/M metagenome (GOLD analysis project Ga0207675, IMG submission 184305) | Switchgrass rhizosphere microbial communities from Kellogg Biological Station, Michigan, USA - KBS Switchgrass S4-2 (SPAdes) (version 2) | ecosystem: Host-associated > Plants > Roots >...
GGTAGTTGATGGTCTCGGGCTTCGTCACCTCGCCCTTCGACCACTCCCGGATCTGGTCCGGGCTGGCGAGCGAGATTCGGATCGCCGAGAAGTTGTTGACCTCGAGCATCGGTCTCCTCCGTGCCGCCGCGGCCAGGCGGCACGACAGCACCGCCCCGCCGAATCCGCTCCCGACGACGATGACGTCGAAATCCGGCATGCCGTCCGCCTGGATGGGGTGGCTACCGGGCCGGAGGGGACGCCGTCCCGCGCCCGAGGACCTTCATCGCCAGCGCGATCATCGAGCCGACGTCGGCCACGTTGGCCGGCAGGACGATCGTGTTGCTCGCTTTGGCGAGCTCGCCGAACTGGCCGATGTACTGCTCGGCGACGCGGAGCTGCACGGCCTCGTAGCCGCCGTCCATTTTGATGGCGTCGGCGACCTTTCGGATGCCTTCGGCCGTGGCGGACGCGACCGCGAGGATCGCCGCCGCCTCCCCTTCCGCCTCGTTGATCTGCTGCTGCCTGCGCGCCTCGGAGGCCTTGATCACTTCCTGTTTCACGCCGTCCGCGGTGTTGATGGCGGCATCCCGGGTCCCCTCCGAGGTCAGGATCACCGCGCGCTTCTCCCGTTCCGCCCGCATCTGCTTTTCCATGGCCGCGAGGATGTCGTGCGGCGGGGTGATGTTCTTGATCTCGTAGCGCAGCACCTTGACGCCCCACGACTCCGACGCCTTGTCGAGCTCGCTCACGACGGATGTGTTGATGTTCGTCCGCTCCTCGAAGGTCCTGTCGAGGTCGATCTTCCCGACCTCGCTTCTGAGCGTCGTCTGGGCGAGCTGGCTGATGGCGAACATGTAGTCGGTGATGCCGTACGAGGCGCGCTCCGGGTTGAGGACCTTGAGGTACAACACGCCGTCGACGCCGACCTGGACGTTGTCGCGCGTGATGCAGACCTGCGCCGGAATATCGACGGCGATTTCCTTGAGCGAGTGGCGGTAGCGGATCGTGTCGACGAACGGGAACAGCACGTGAAAGCCGGCGCTGATTGTCCCGTGATAGCGGCCGAGCCGTTCGACCACGTAGGCGCTCTGCTGCGGCACCACGATGGCGGTGCGCGCGATGGTCAGCAGCACGAGCAACGCGAGGATGAACAACACGATCAGGCTGCCGGTCATGCGCGCGCTCCTTCAGGTTCGAGAATGATCATGAGCCGATCCACGCGGACGACGACGCACCGCTGCCCGCGGAGGAGCGGGCGGTCGGTCGCGTTTCGCGCCGTCCACACCGTACCGCGCAGCTCGGCCCGCCCGACGGCGCGAGGCGCGATGTCCTCGAGCGGCGCCGCCGTCTCGCCCACCAGGCTGTCCACGTCCTTGCCGGGCGTGTCGAGGTTCAGCCATCGCAGCAGCGGGTTACGGAAGAGGAGCAGCGATCCGACGGAGAGGACCGAAAACAGGAGGAACTGGACCCAGACCGGGCCCGCGACGTCGAGCAGCCGCAGGCCGGCGATCGCAATGGCCGCGACGCCGAAGAAGATCACGTAGAAGCCGCCCGATGCCGCCAGTTCGAGCCCGACGAGGATCAGGCCGAGCGCGAGCCAGTGCCACCAGAGCAGTGTCATCGTGGAGAGTGCCTATTGTAATGCAGGGAACACTGGAGACAGGACAGAGACTGTCAACTCCCAAAAAGACCAACTCCCAACTCCCAAAGTGTCTGGGGTGGAAGTCGCTGCGAATTTCACCCAGTTGGTGCGAGGCAGGCTCATTGGGAGTTGGGCCTTTTGGGAGTTGGGAGTTGACACGCTCGGCCTGTCTCCACAGTTCTAGGATCCTTCGCCGGCGCGGAGCTTCCACCACCGATACCGCAGCCGCGCCTTGACGTTGCGGCCCGCCTGGAAGAGCCGTTCCCCCGGCGTGGGCTTCCAGACGAACACCTCTCGCGCCCATGCGGCCTCTTCGTCGGCGCCCGCCTTCGCCGTGCGGAGCCGCAGCAGGCCATCCCAGTAAGTGCACCACAGGCTGAAATAACGCGCGTCGAGCGCGCACAGCATGCGAACGTATTCGCCGAACTGCGGCGACGGCATCGGCCCGGGCGGATGGATTTCGTGACGGACCAGCGGGCGGCGGTTCTCGAGAACCGCGTCGCCGTGGCAGAGCAGCACCGCGGTGTAGACGTTGTCCCATCCGCCTTCCCCCGCGATGTACGGACGGAACCGCGTGCGATTGGCGGCCCACCACCGCGTGCTGATCGCAAACACATCGGTGCCGGCCACCTCCATCGTTGCAGGCGTCCCGGTCCGGCCGTCGAAATCCTGTCGCGACAGGACGAACGCGTCCCTGGGCGCGGAGAGCATCCAGTCGACGGCGTCCTGCGAAAAGATGATGTCGGCGTTCGTGAAGCAGAACGAGGCGAGGTTGCGGGACGCGGCGTGCGCGGCCAGCGCGTCGAACATCTCCGACATGATGGGCTTGGTCGGACCGCTCCGTCCCGCGATGTCGTTCGACGTGCCGCGGAGCACCGGCAGAGTCGGCAGCCCATCCGCGTGGTGCGGGCGGCGTTCGAACTGGACGTTGACGATCTCCACGCCGCCGAGCGCGCAGAGCGACGCGACGCCGGCGGCCTGGCGGCGCGCGCTGTCGCCTTCCGCTGCGAACGTGTGCGTCCCGATGAGCAGGCGGGGCCGATCCGGAGGCACTCGTGCGGCGTTCACGGGCATGGCAGGGATCGCATATCAGGGTGAAACCAGCCGCCGGCGCCGGTCGAGTCGGTGGGCCCCCACCCGCATTTGAGGCATAATGCTTGTGGCTCCCCGGCCACGGCGTAGGCGCAGCCTCTTATGACCGAGACGCGTGTACTCGTCACCGGCGGGGCCGGTTTCATCGGGCATCATCTCACGAACGCGCTGAAGCGGCGCGGATACTGGGTTCGCGCGATCGACATCAAGCCGCCAGAATTCGGCGTGCTCGATGCCGATGAGTTCGTGTTGCTCGACATGCGGCGCCCGGACGATGCGGCCGCTGCGACGTGCGGGGTGGATCACGTCTATGCCCTCGCGGCGGACATGGGCGGGATGGGCTACATCTCGAAGCACGATGCCAGAATCCTGCACGACAACTCCCTCATCAACCTGAACACGGTCGAGACGGCCCGCTCCAACGGGGCGACCCGTCTTCTCTACGCGTCGTCGGCGTGCATCTACCCGGAGTACCGGCAGGAGGACGCGGACGTCACGGCGCTCGCCGAGGAGCACGCCTACCCCGCGCAGCCGCAGGACGCCTACGGCTGGGAGAAGCTGATCTCCGAGCGTCTCTGCATCTACTATCGGCAGGACTTCGGGCTCGAGACGCGCATCGTGCGCTTCCACAATATCTACGGGCCGGAAGGGACGTGGGATGGCGGACGCGAGAAGGCGCCGGCCGCGCTCTCGCGCAAGATCGCGACCGCGAAGCTGACGGGCGAGCACGACATCGAGATCTGGGGCGACGGCGAGCAGACGCGCTCTTTCTGCTACATCGACGACTGTCTCGAGGGGATTCATCGGCTGATGCAATCGGCCCACCACGAGCCGCTCAACCTCGGACAGGACCGGCTCGTCAGCATCAACGATCTGGCGCACATCATCGCGGCGATTGCCGGCTGGCCGGTCACGCTGCGGCACGTGCCCGGCCCGCAAGGCGTGCGCGGGCGCAACTCCGACAATACGCGGCTGCGCCGGGTGCTCGGCTGGGAACCGGCCGTGACGCTCGAGGACGGCCTCGCCTCGACATACGCGTGGATCGAGCGGCAGGTCGCCGCGCGTTTCAAACTCCCGCACCCCGTCGCATGACCCAGCCGACCGCCGCGGTCCCGCCTTCCGCTGTCTCGGTCGTCGGGCTGGGGAAGCTGGGCCTGCCTCTGGCCGCGTGCCTGAGCGCGAGCGGGTTCCGCACGATCGGCGTGGACGTCATCGCGCGCAACGTGGCGGAGATCAACGCCGGCCGATCCCCGATCGTGGAACCCGGACTCGCGGAGCTGGTGCGGGCGCATGGGGGCTCGACGCTGCGGGCCACGACCGACATCCGCGAAGCGATCGCCGGGACCGAGGTGACCTTCATCATCGTCCCGACGCCGAGCGACGAGTCCGGCGGCTTTTCGAACGCGTTCCTGCGGGAGGCGATCGACCAGATCGGTGCGGCGCTGTCGGACGGTCCGCGGCGCGATCACCTTGTCGTGGTGAGCAGCACGGTCATGCCCGGCTCCATCGATCGCGAGCTCGGGCCCCTGCTCGCGGCGCGCAGCGGGCGGCCGCTGGGCGAGGGCGTAGACATCTGTTACGACCCGGACTTCATTTCCCTCGGCGAGGTGGTCCGCGGCCTGCGTGAGCCCGAGCTCGTCCTGATCGGCGAGCACCGGAAGGCATCGGGCGACACGGTGGAGGCGATTCACCGGCGCATGGCCGTCAACCGCCCGCATGTCGCGCGCATGTCGGTCGTCAGCGCGGAGATCACCAAGCTCGCGCTGAATGCCTACGTGACGATGAAGATCAGCTTCGCGAACAACCTCGCGAACATCTGTTCGGGGATCGCCGGCGCGGACGTCGACGCGGTGACGGCGGCGCTCGGCGCCGACACGCGCATCTCGCCGCGATACCTCTCCGCCGGGCTGTCGTTCGGCGGCACGTGCTTTCCGCGCGATACCGTCGCCTTCCGGAAGCTGGCGGTGTGCGCGGGGACAACCGCTCCGCTGATGGAGGCCACCGAGGAGGTCAACCGGGAGCACGCGCGGCGGCTCTCGGTCCTGGTGCGCGACTGCCAGAGGGCGTCCGGCGGAACCGTCGCGGTGCTGGGGCTCGCCTTCAGGCACGACACGCCCGTCACGACCGTTTCTCCGTCCATCGCGCTCGTTCGGGATCTGCTCGACGCCGGCATCCACGTCATTGCCTGCGATCCGATGGCGGCCGAGTCGGCCCGGCTGGAGCTGGGAGACTCGATCGAATACGCCGCGACGCCTGCCGATGCGCTCGCGCGGTCGACCGTCGCCGTTCTCACCCACCGCAGCCGCGCCTTCGCCGCGGCGATCGAGACGTTCGAGCCCGCGGCGCCGCTCGCGATCGTCGACTGCTGGCGGATGATCGACCCCTCGCGCGTCCGCCCCGGCGTTACCGTCGTCCCCTTCGGGCGGCGGGTGGGTTAGATACGCGACAGGCGGGGCCAGCGTTGCTCCCCAGGGCCAATCCATTCACCAGCGCGCCACAGTATGCGCCGCCACCTCATCGTTTATCGCACGTCGATCCAACCGCTTCGATGACGTAGTCGCGGGCCCGAAGATTGTGAATGAGGCTTGACCTCGGAGCCGAGACGGGATGAAGTGCAGGGATGCAGGCCGAAACGAAACAGCCGTTCGATGAGCAAGCCGCCCTCGAGGAGCTCGACCGGCTGCGGCAGTCCATCGAGCGGTTCAGGCGTCAGCGGACGGAGGTGCTGGAGGAGTTCGATCGCTTCACCCGTTCGTTTGCACGTTCCCGCGCGGAGGAGCCGGTGCGCGATTCCGGTCGAACCGAAGTCCCCGTCTCAATCGGGCCTGTGGAGACCGCGCCGGCTGGTTCGGCCGGCGTCTCTCTATTCCAGAAGAGGGAACGGGCTGCGACCTCTGACCTGGACCATCCACAGGAAGGGTTTGCCTCTGACGCTGCGGCCTCACCACCTCCCGAGCATCCGCTTATCGCACCCGGCGTCATGCCGCGGGAGGGTAAGCAGTCCGGTCCAGTGAACCGGACGCTGCGCTCCCGCTTCCTCGTCATTCCTGGAGCTATCGCGATCGTCGTTCTGCTCGTTGTCGTGATCGGCCGCTCGGTGCGCCCGGCTCCGTCCGATCCGGGCGTCCCTGCCGTCGAGACGTCATCTCCCGCAACCGTGGTGCCGGACCCGAACACTCCCGTCACGCCGGCGGTCCCCAGCGCCCTCCCCGGCAGCGTGGAGGCCGGCGGCGTTCAGGTGGAACTCACCACGCTCAGGAAGGTGTGGGTGCGGGTGCTGACGGACGGCGCGCGCGCGATCGAGCGCGAGCTCGAGGCTGATGTCCGCATACCGTTGCGGGCGGAGCGCACGATCGCGATCCGGGCCGGTAACGCCGGGTCGGTGCGGCTTGTCGTCGATGGCCGGCCGCGCGGGCTGATGGGCGAGGACGGGGAAGCTGTGACCCGTACGTTCACGGCCGCGAAGCGCTGATGGCTGTTCTCCCATCTCAATCGGGATTGGCGAGCTTCCACAACTCGTACCGCGCGACGGCCTTGACGTTACGGGCGACCTGAATGACCCGATCGGCGGCGCCCGGGCGCCACACGAACACGTGGCGCGCGAAGGCCTCTTCCTCGTCGAGGCCCGCCCCTGCCTCGCGCAGCGCGGTCACCCCCACGTAGTACTGGCACCAGACGGAGAAGTATCCCGCGTCGAACGCCGCCAGCATCTGAATGTAGCGCCCGAACTCCTTCGACGGGACCGGCACCATCGGGTGCGCTTCGTGGCGCACCAGGGACAGGCGGTTCTCGATCGCGGCGTCCGCGTGGCACATCACGATCGTCGTGTAGACCTCGTCCCAGATCCCTTCGCCGGCGATGTAGGCGCGGAACCGGTGGCGGTGGCGAAACCACCAGGCCGGCCTGATCGCGTAGACGTCGTAGCCCGCGAACTCGATATTCAGCGGCGCGCCGGTCGTGCCGTCGAAGTTGCGGCGCGAAAAAATGTAGGCGTCTTTGCCCGCCTGATGGATCCAGTCGATCGCCGGCTGCGAGACCAGGATGTCGGTGTTGGTGAAGCAGAAGTACGGGATGGCGCGCGCGGACGCCTCGCGGGCGAGGGCGTCGAAGAGCTCGAACATGATCGGCTTGCGGGGACCCTTGCGGCGGGTGATGACGTTCGAATCGTTCGGCATCACGGCCGCCGTCTCGAGGCCGGGATACTCGTGCGGCCGATCCCGGAACTGCACGTTGACGATGTCGACATCGCGGAGCGCGTGGAGCGAGGCAATTCCGTGCGCGTTCCGGCGCGCCGCGTCGGCGCTCGCCGCCCAGGTATGGGTCCCGAGAAGCACCCGCGCCGGCGCGCTGGCGGTCATCTCGTCTCGAGGCCGACGGGACACGTGATGCCGGTCCCGCCGAGCCCGCAGTAGCCGGCCGGATTCTTCGACAGGTATTGCTGGTGGTAATCCTCCGCGTAGTAGAACTCCGGCGCCGGCAGGATCTCGGTGGTGATGGCGCCGTACCGCGCGCCGGAGAGCTCCCGTTGATACGCGTCGCGCGACCGCTCCGCCGCCTCCCGCTGCGCGTCGCTGTAGTAATAGATTCCGGACCGATACTGTGTGCCGACGTCGTTGCCCTGGCGCATGCCCTGCGTCGGATTGTGGCTCTCCCAGAACACCTTCAGCAGCTCGGCGTACGAGATGCGGCGCGGATCGAACACCACCAGCACCACCTCCGAGTGACCCGTCAGGCCGCTGCAGACTTCCCGATACGTCGGGTTCGGCGTGTGGCCCGCCGCGTAGCCGACCGCGGTCGTGTACACGCCCGGAAGCTGCCAGAACACCTTCTCGGCCCCCCAGAAGCAGCCCATCCCGAACAGGGCCTGCTCGAGGCCGGCCGGAAACGGCGGCTCGAGCCGGGCGCCGTTGACGTGGTGCTGCGCGGGCACCGGCATCTTCTGCGCGCGGCCGGGCAGCGCGTCATTTTTCGACGGCAACGTGGATTTTTTCTCGAACACGATGATCCCTCCATGAGCCGGTCCGGCTGAAGCCGGACACTACCGATCAACGATCACTCCCGCTCAGCATCAGCACAATAACGGCGACGACGATGGCGAGGAGCACGAGCAGCGCGATCTTCCACGGGCTCTTCGGGTACTGACCCGCCATGCGTCCGTCGTAGCCGTTCACCACGACCTGGTACGTCTTCGCGGCGTAGAGGTACGAGAGCAGCCAGACCGGTACCAGTATGTGCTTGAACGTCTGCGCCGAGAACGTCGGGTGAATCTCGAGGTTGCGCTGCGTGTCGCCCGGCACCTCGGCGGCGCACATCTCGCGCAGCTGACTGGTCATCGACTCCTGTGAATGCTGCGCCGCGTCGAGGAGCACGATCTGATAGTGCTCCACCACGAACCCCGAGAGAAACGCGGTGTCGTACGGCACCAGCTCCGACGTGCGAAAGGGCTCGACCTGCTTCAGCAGCGCGTGCGAGACGCCGTGCGTCCCCGGCACCGGCTCGTCATCGAAGAAGTGGTTGACGACGCCGGAGGCCGGTTCCCAGCGGACGTGCTGCACCTGGCGCGTCTGGCTGTGGCCCTTCTGGTCGCGGTAGGTCTCGGTCGTGTAGTAGTAGTGACCCGCCTCCGCTTCCCACGGGCACACCGCCTGCGCATCGAACGTCCAGTACGGAATGTAGACGCCGCGAACGCGATCCACGAGCGCGCGGCTCTTCAGCTTCCCGGGTGCCAGCCACTTGCTCGCGTACCAATGCCGGATCTGCTCGCGGACCTGTCCCTCCGCGATCTTGAACGGGAGCAGGCTCTGCGGACGGATGGGCGCTTTGATCTCCGTGTAGTCGACGAGCGCCGGAGACCCGCAGAAGCTGCAGTTCTGCCCGACCCGCTCCGGATCGAACACCGACACCGCCTTGCAGCTCTGGCACTGGACCGTGCGCTTGTCGGTGAGCCATCCGCGCGCTTCGTCGGGCAGCTCGCGCAGCGCCTTCGCGAGATCGTGCTCGACCATCGCGCCCGACGCCTCGTCCACGGAAAACGGCGCGGCCGTCCCGCAGAACGGGCAGACCAGCAGCTGTTTCGCCGGGTTCCACTCCGCCTGGGCCCCGCACGCGGCGCAGGGGTACTTCTCGAGGGCGACGATATCGGGCATCGAGTGGCTATTTCGACAGGTAGACGTCAACCGCGCTGCGGAGGATGCGGTACGACGCGCCGATCTTCTTCGCGGCCAGCTCGCCCGACTGGATGATCGCCATGACGTCCGCCTCGGACACGCCAAGCGCCTGCGCGACTTCGGCCGGCGAGAGCAGCTCCGGCATCCCGGCCGCGGCCGCGGGGCCGGCCGCGCGCGGAGCCGCCGCGCCGGGGAGCCCCTGCTGCTGCACGATCTGCTGCGCAATCGACAGGCCCACCGCCAGCTCCGTGGCCATCCCGCCGGAGCCGCCCCCCTTTTCCATCCCCTGCGCCATCTGGAACTTGACGTAGTCGTTCAGGTTGCCGACCGCCGCCATGCTGGACCGCTTGTCGATGGCCTTCTCGACTTCCTCCGGCACCGAGACGTTCTCGATGATGAAGCTCGCGATCTGCAGCCCGTACTTCGCGGCGACCACCGGGTTGATGAGCGGCAGCAGGGCCTCGCCGAGCTCGCCGTAGCGGCTGGCCACGTCGAACACCGGCACCTTCGCCGAGGCCAGCGCGTCGGCGAAGACGCTCACGATCCGCGACCGCATGGTGTCGGCGAACTCGTCGAGCCGGAAGTTCTGGTCCGAGCCGGCGACCTCCTTGAGGAACAGCTTGACGTCCACGACCCTGAAGTCGAACGTCCCGAACGCGCGGGCGCGGACGATCCCCAGGTCGTCGTCGCGCATCATGATCGGGTTGGAGGTGCCCCACTTGTTTCCCGTGAAGAGACGGGTCGTGACGTAGTACACGTCCGCCTTGAACGGCGAGTTGAAGCCGTACTTCCACGATTTCAGGCGCGTGAGGACGGGAATGTTGTCGGTCGTCAGCGTGTGCTTGCCGGGGCCGAACGTGTCGCCGAACTCTCCCAGGTACACGAACTGCACCTGCTGCGACTCGCGCACGATGAGCTGCGCCCCGTTCTTGATCGCCTTGTCGTCGTCCGGAAACCGGTACGACAACGTGTCGCGCGAGTCGTCGGTCCACTCGATGACGTCGATCAGCTCGCCCTTGATGAAGTCCATGATGCCCATACACTGCCTCTACTTCGCTGAAATCGGTTTCGGTGTGGTGGTGAAGCCCGGCCAGCATTATTCTAGTCCGCAGTGGACGCGTCTGCTCTTCATTGTCCCAATTGCGGCGCCGCCGTGGACCCGGACGCCAAGCGGTGCCCGTTCTGCCGCGCCCGGCTCGCGACGATCAGCTGTCCCGGGTGCTTTGCCCTGATCTTCGAAGGGGCGGCTTTCTGCCCGAAATGCGGGGCCCGGCGCGCGCGGACGGAAGGCGAGGCCACCGGCGCACGTTGTCCGGCGTGCCGGAACGCGCTGGAGCAGGTCGCGATCGGCGGGACCTCGCTCCTGGAGTGCCCCCGTTGCGACGGTGTGTGGGTCGAGGCCGAGGCCTTCGAGCGAATCTGCGCCGACCGCGAATCGCAGGCCGCGGTGCTGTACCGGTGGACCACGACCCCTCCCGCCGTGGCGGTCGGACCGGTCCGCTACCGCCCGTGCGTGCGCTGCGGAAAGATGATGAACCGCATGAATTTCGGCCGGCTGTCAGGAACGATCGTGGACGTCTGCCGCGGCCACGGCACGTTCCTCGACACCGGCGAGCTCCACGCGGTCGTCACCTTCGTCCAGCAGGGCGGGCTCGAGCGCATGCGCGCGCGAGAGATCGACGATCTGAAAGAGGAGCAGCGCCGGCTGAGAGACGTGCAGAGCAACGCCGACCGGCAGGCGCACCACACCGACGCGCGGCTCGAGCTCGCCGCGAGGGGCCTGGATCCGTCCGACATCCTGGAGTTCTTCGACTGGCTGAAACCCGGTTAACAGGAGATTAGGAGATCAGGGAACAGCCCTGCATCACCGCATACCTGGCGCGGGGTTGCAGCCCTGCCTCAATGCAGCCCTAAAGGGCTGCGCTACGTACCGTCCGGCTCGAAAACCAGCGCCACGCCGTTGATGCAGTACCGCAGGCCGGTCGGCGGCGGGCCGTCCTCGAACACGTGGCCCAGGTGTCCGCCGCACCGCTGACAGTGGACCTCCGTCCGCGCCATGAAGAAGCTGGTGTCGGTGGATGTGCCGACGGCGCCTTCCATCGGCGCGAAGAAACTCGGCCAGCCGGTGCCGCTCTCGAACTTCGGGCCGCTCTTGAAGAGCGGGTTTCCGCACGCCACGCACTTGAACGTGCCGGGCCGTTTCTCGTGCAGCAGCGCGCACGTGCCTGCTCGCTCCGTACCGTGCCCTCGCATGACCCTATACTGTTCAGGCGTCAGCTCACGGCGCCATTCTTCATCAGTCTTCACGACCTCGAACGTCTCATTCGGACTCGTCATTTTTTCTCCATCGCCTGTTTCGCGCGAACCGTCTCCGTCAGGAACTGTATCAGGAGATTCTCCGCGACGCGCAGCCGATAGCGCGCGGTCGAGCGGACGTCATCGATGGGTGCGATGTCCCTGG
>Ga0207675_100006213_pt1 | contig 11342 bp, 10 predicted proteins | sample KBSSwiS42_FD_184305 | JGI IMG/M metagenome (GOLD analysis project Ga0207675, IMG submission 184305) | Switchgrass rhizosphere microbial communities from Kellogg Biological Station, Michigan, USA - KBS Switchgrass S4-2 (SPAdes) (version 2) | ecosystem: Host-associated > Plants > Roots >...
GCCGGGTACGCGACCGCGTTCCGGGTCGCCCGCGGTGCGGCGGCGCTGCGCCGGGCCAGCGGCCGCGGCGGTTTCGTGGACGTCGGCCGCCTCGGGCTATCCGCGCTGCTGCTCGAGACCGGAACGCCGGACGCGCTCCGGCGCTTCGCCGCCGACGTGCTGCACACCGTGGCCGAGCACGAGGAACGCCACGGCGGGGACCTGCTGGCCACGCTGCGGGCCTGGCTCTCGGCTGGCTGCTCGACGGCCGCGGCGGCGGACGCCCTCGTGGTGCACCGCAACACGGTCACCTACCGGCTCGGCCGGATCGAGCAGCTGACCGGTCGCGAGCTGCGGCTGCCCGACGTCCGACTGGAGCTGCAGCTGGCGCTGACCGTCCACGACATCATCTGGCTCGCCGACTGAGGCATTGGTCGGCAACCCAAACCGACCGCCGCCGTTCTGTGCCCGCGCCCATGGCTCGCCCCCCTTCGGAGCGCCAGGATCGGCGAGATGCGGCTGATCGACCTGTCACAGGACATCTACGAGGGTATGAAGGTCTACCCGGGGCACCTGAAGACCGTGCAGTTCGAGCACGCGACCCACGAGGAGACCGCACCCCGCTTCGAGGGCGGGTTCTCGTTCCAGACCACCGGCTTCATGCTCAACGACAACGGGCCCACGCACGTGGACTCGTTCTCCCACCTCGACCCGGACCCCTCCGCGGACACGATCGAGAAGATGCCGCTCGACCTGTTCTACGGCACCGCGGTCTGCCTGGACGTCACGGAGTTCAAGCCGCAGACCGACATCACCGCCGAAGACCTCGACCGGGTGGTGGCCGCCGCGCCCGTCGAGGTCAACGCGGGCGACATCGTGCTTTTCCACACCGCGACCTGGAACCGCTACTCGGGCGACAAGCGCTACCTGACCGAGTTCCCCGGCCTCGGCGCTTCGGCGAGCGAGTGGATCGTCGAGAAGCAGATCAAGACCTTCGGGGTGGACAGCCCCACGCCCGACAACCCGTCGAGCACCAGCTACCCGTGCCACATGATGTGCAGGCGCGAGCACATCACGCACTACGAGAACCTCGCGAACCTCGACCAGGTCGTCAACACGCGCTTCACGTTCGTCGGCTTCCCGCTGAAGCTGCAGGGCGCGCACGGCGGCCCCACCCGGGCGGTCGCGATCGTGGACTGAGGGGCGCGGTCGGCGGTCAGACCACGCGCCAGTGGGTGACGAGGTGGTCGTCCTCGACCACGTGCAGGGCGATCGTCGGCGGTTGGGTGTAGTCGATTTGGGGCATGTCCTCGGCGTCCGTGGTGACCGTGGAGACCAGTCCGCCGCCGACCAGCACGGGGACGCCCGTGAAGGTGGTGGCCGCCATGGTGTGCGCGTGGCCGACCAGCACGGCGACGACGTTGTCGTGCCGGGTGAGCACCTCGGCCAGCTCGTGCGCCCCGGTGAGCTTGATCGGGTCCATCAGGTCGACGTGCAGGTCGACGGGTGGGTGGTGCAGCACGACGAACGTCGGCCGTGCGGCGGCGAGCGCCTCGTCCAGAAGTCGTAGCGAGCCCTCGGCGAGCTCGCCGTGGTCGATCCGCTCGTCCGCGGCGGCGTCCACGAGCGAGTTCAGGGCGACCAGCCGGTGGTCACCGACGTCGGTGACGGATTCGGCGGGGCCGATGTGCTGCACGAAGCGGGTGCGCACGTCGTGGTTGCCGGGGCAGGTGACGAGCGGGATCGTGACGGTCGACAGCAGCTCGGCGGCCACCTCGTACTCGACGTCGAGCCCGTGGTCGGCCACGTCTCCGCTCAGCAGCAGGACGTCCGGCGGCGGCGCGCACGCGGCGACGTGGTCGAGGGCGCGGCGCAGCCGGGCGGGCGCCTCGTCGGTGGCCCCCATGTGGCAATCGCTCAGGTGGGCGACGACGAACCGGGTCACGCGGGTGAGCGTAGCGAGATCGCGGCGGATCACGAAGGTGCGCAACGGATCGGGCGCACGAGGTCGATCAACTGTGGGTAATCGCCTGCCGGTAGCGTGTTCGCTCGATCAGGGGACGAGCGGGCAACGGGTGGGGTGAGACGGTTTCAGCATGGCGAAGTTCAGCGCGATACTCGACCAGGTTGACGCCGGAACGGTGCTCCTGCCCGAGTTCCAGCGCGGCTACGTCTGGAACCGTGACCAGGTACGCGGGCTGATGCGCTCGCTCTACAAGGGCTACCCGGTGGGTTCGCTCTTGGTGTGGGAGACCGACGCCGCGCACCAGGCGGTGCGGGGCGTGGCGCCTGCGAGCGGCACCCGCTCGCTGCTGCTCGACGGCCAGCAGCGCGTCACCACGCTGTACGGCGTCGTCCGCGGCACGCCGCCCGCCTTCTTCGAAGGCGATCCCCAGGCGTTCCGGAACTTGCGGTTCAACGTCGAGACCGAGGCGTTCGAGTTCTACGGCTCGGTCAAGATGCAGGACGACCCGCTCTGGGCCGACGTCACCGCGCTGTTCGCCGCCGGACCCGCCGCGGTGGTCTCCGGCTTGCAGGACCATCCCCGCTTCTTCGATTTCGTCGACCGCCTCCTCCGCGTTCGCAACGTGCTCGACCGCGAGGTCCACGTCGAGAGCATCACCGGCGCCGACAAGACCGTGGACGTCGTCGTCGACATCTTCAACCGGGTCAACTCCGGAGGCACCAAGCTCTCCCGGGGCGATCTGGCGCTGGCCCGGATCTGTTCGGACTGGCCGCACGCGCGCCCGGCGATGCGTGCCCAGCTCGACCGCTGGCGCGCGCAACGGGGGCTGCAGTTCACCCCGGACTGGCTGCTGCGCAACGTCAACGCCGTCGCCACCGGCCGTGCGCCGTTCTCCGCCCTCGAGGACGTCTCCGCCGGGGAGTTCCGCGACGCGCTGGGGAAGGCGGTCCACAACGTCGACCACCTCGTCGACCTGATCGGCTCGACACTGGGTCTCGACTACGACCGCGTGCTCATGGGCCGGTACGCCCTGCCGGTGCTGGGGCGCCTGCTGCTGAAGAACAACGGGCGGTTCGCCGACGCCGCCGAGGCGGGCCGCGCGCTCTACTGGTACGTCCACGCCGCGGTCCGCGGTCGCTTCGCGGGATCGACGGAGACGCACCTGGCCAAAGACCTCGAAACCATCGACCGCGACGGGATCGACGGCGTCATCCACAGCCTGCGGCGTGCCCACAACGGCAGCCTGACGATCGACGCCCAGGACTTCGAGGGCGCGGGGCGCGGCTCCCGTTCCTACCCGCTGCTGTACCTGGTCGCCCGCACCGGCGGGGCCAGGGACCTGGTGACGGGTCGACCGTTCGGCGCCGGCACGGCGGCCGTCGAGGTCTGCGAGATCTTCCCGCGGGCGCTGCTGGCGAAAACGGGCTACTCGCGCGCCGAGATCAACGCGGTGGCCAACTACGCGTTCGTCACCCCCTCGTCGGCGGTGGCGCTCACCGGCGATCCGACCCAGTTGCTGGCGGCCGTGGATCCCGCCGTTCGGGCCTCGCAGTGGATCCCGGACGGCGACTGGCGGGTGGAGAACTACCCCGAGTTCCTCGCCGCCCGACGGGAGCTCCTGGCCGCCGAGGCCAACGCGTTCCTCGACGGCCTGTTCGTGCGCGGGCTGCCGCGACGGCTGGCGCCGGTCACGCTCGTCCCCACGGTCGGCTCGGGGTACGACGTCCGCGTCGCGCAGGTGGACGCGCTCGTCGAGGAGGTCATCCACATGGGCCTCGCCTGCCCGACCCTCGACGCCGAGGTGCCCGATCCCGAGACGGGCGCGGTGCTCGCCGTCGCCCAGGCGTTCTGGGCCGACGGGCTCCAGGCCGGTCAGGGCGCTCCCGTGGTGCTGGAGCTGGATCCCGACGAAGCGGACCTGCCGCGGTTCGCCGAGCTCGGCTACGAGGTCTTCGTGAGCGTCGACGCGTTGCGGGGCTTCGTCCAGCGCCGCGGCGAGATGGCATCCGGCGACCGCGACGCGTCCGGCGGCGACGACGACGACAAGGCCCCGAGCGAGCCCGGGCGCCACTTCCAGGCCGCGTCCGCCTGACGCGGGCCTCCGGTCAGGTGCCGCGGCGCAGGCGGGCCACCTCCTCGAGCACCTCGGCGACGTCCTCGGTGTCGGCGACCACGTAGCCGGGCACCCCGTCGGCCTGGCCCTCGTTCAGCACGGTGATCGCGAGATCCCCGGGCCGGAGGGGCCGGGGCCGCTCGTCGGCCGCGCTGACCCTGATCACGCCGGTGGCGTCGACCTCGTCGCGCAGGCCGTCGAGGTGCTGCGGCCCGATGTGGCGCAGTCCGCCCTTGGCGCCGGAGAGCCGCATCAGCTGGGCGACCTGCTCGGGGTCGCGGCGCGACACGACCGCCACGGTGGTGTCGCGCAGCGCCAGCAGGATGTTGAGCGCCTCGGAGGAGAGCTGCTCGGCGCGCGCGTCGTCGGGGTCGCCGAGATCGGGGGCCAGACCCCCGTCGAAGTCGCAGGCGACGAGCAGCCGTGGGGTGGTGGCGATGCGGTCGAGCGCGCGCCACAGCTCGTCGAGGTCGTCCATGGTCACGGACCGATGGTGCCAGGCGTCGGCGCGCCTGCCCGGGGGGCGCGTCGTACTTCTTCGGCCTCCCACCGCAGCAGGTCGCCCGGCTGGCAGTCGAGCACCTCGCAGAGCGCGGCGAGCGTCGCGAACCGCACCGCCTTGGCGCGGCCGTTCTTGAGCACCGCCAGGTTGGCGGGCGTGATCCCCACGCGGTCGGCGAGCTCGCCGACGGACATCTTCCGCCGGGCCAGCATCACGTCGATGTCGACGGCGATCGGCATCAGATGACCTCGTCCAACTCGGCCTGCATCTGCGTGGCTTCGACGTCGCGCGCGACGGCTTGGGCGAGCAGCATCCGCAGCACGAGCACGATGAGCGCGACGCCGAGGATGGCCACGCCGATCCCGGCCATGATGACGGTGACGCCCGGGTCGTCCCGCTGCCCCGGCGCGTTGACGATCGTGACCGCGAACCACACGAGGGCGGCCGCCACGATCGCGCCGATCATGACGTCCACGTACCGGAAGGCGGCGTGGGAGAACACGGTGCCGCGGCGCACCATCGTCACCAGCCGCCACACGCAGACCAGGGCGACCTGGACCGACACCATGCCCAGGATCGTGATCACGCGCAGCGCGGTGAGCGGGAGCGACCCGTCCTCCGGGTCGTTCCCGCTGACCAACGTCCACACCATCCCGGCCTGTACGAAGACGGTGCCTGCGAGCACCACCACGAGCACGGCGCGCAGCGCGTGCACGGTCAGCTTTCCCACGGGGCCGTCCTTCCCATCGACTTGCGATATGAAACTATCGAATATCGATAGATCGAGCAAGGTGTGACCGGGTGGCACGATCGACGGGCGTGGGGGTTGGGCCGCCGCCGGGACGGGAGAGCACGAAGATGACGAAGGGCAACGACGCGGGCTCGCCGGTCCGCCTGCGCACGCTGCGGGAGATCGAACGGGTCGCCCTGCTGCACATGGATCCGGTGATCACCGAGTTCCTTCAGGGCGGGTCGGGCGCGGAGCTCACCCTGGAGCGCAACCGGTCCGACTTCGACCGCATCCGCTTCGTCCCGCGCGTCATGTCCGGCTGTCCCTACCCCTCGACGTCGACGACCGTGGCGGGCATCGACCTGCGGATCCCGGTGATGACCGCCCCGTTCGGCGCCGAGGGGTACTTCCACCCCGACGGGCACCTCGCCGTCGCGCGGGCCAACGAGCGCTTCGGCGTCGTCAGCGTCGTGCCCGAGGCGGGCACGTACTCGGCCGAGCAGGTCGCCGAGGCGAGCCCGAAGGCGGCCGCGTTCGGGCAGTTGCACCCGATGGGCAGCGAGCAGAACTTCCGCTCGATGGTGCAGCGCTACGTCGACGCGGGCTACCGCGGCCTGGTCCTCACACTCGACTGCCCGACGCCCGGTTGGCGCGAGCACAACCTGCTCAACGACTTCAACATCGACAACCGCGTCGTCGGCGGCAACTACCCGCCGGGCGCGGAGATCGACATGGAGCGCGCGCTGGGTCAGCTGTACGAGCAGACGGAGACCATCTGGAGCTGGGACAAGCTGCGTGGGCTGCTCGTCGACTGCCCGCTTCCCTGGCTGGCGAAGGGCATCGTGACCGGCCTCGACGCCGCCGCGGCCCTCGAGGCGGGCGCCGCCGGGGTGGTCGTCTCCAACCACGGCGGCCGCCAGCTCGACGGCGTCCGGTCGAGCATCGCGGCCCTCGAACCCGTGGTGTCCGCCGTCGCCGGACGTGGGGTGGTCCTGCTGGACAGCGGCATCCGCCGCGGCAGCGACGTCGTCAAGGCGATCGCGCTGGGCGCCGACGCCGTCCTGATCGGCAGGCTGTCCGCGTACGGGATCGCGGCGGCAGGCGAAGAGGGCGCCTACCAGGTGCTCGACCTGCTCCGCCAGGAGATCGAGACCGTGCTGGTGCTGCTGGGTCGAGGGGGCATCACCGACATCGACCGCTCCGCGGTCGAGTGGGAGAGCTGACCTGGTCGGCTGACCTCACATCCGGTAGCGGCCGGGTGTGGTGCCGATGAGCTTGGCGAAGGCCGCGATGAAGTGGCTGGGGTTGGCCCAGCCGCTGGCGCGGGCGACGTGGGTGGTGTCGTGGCCGTCGGCGAGCAGGACGAGGGCGTGGAAGATGCGCAGCTGGGTGCGCCACTCGTAGAAGGTCATGCCGAGCTCGTCGTGGAACAGCCTGCTCAGGGTGCGGCCGCTGGCCCCGATCCGCCGCCCGAGCTCGGCCAGCGGCGTGTTGTCCTCGGGCCGCTCGCGCAGCACCCGGGCGACGGCGCGCAGCCGGTCGTCGGTCGGCTCCGGCAGGTGCAGGGGCTGTTCGGGAGCCTGGTGGAGCTCGTCGACGAGGACGCGGCGCAGGCGGGCGCGGGCGCCGCGGTCGAGGGGGCGTTCTGCCGGGTCGTAGCTGCGCGGGCCGGTGAGGACGAGCAGGGCTTCGCGGGCGAGGTCCGACGCGGTGAACACGGCGGGATGGTCGGGCACGAGCCGGGCGAGGGACGGCGGGAGGAACACGATCCGCATGTCGGTGTCGCCGTGAGCGCGGTGGTGGTGGGCATAGCCTGCCGGGGTCCAGGCGACGCGGTTGGCGGGAACGATCGACGTGCCGCGATCGGTGTGCACCGACAGCACTCCGCGGGCCGCGTACACGAGGTGCCCACGGGCGTGGGACTGCTCCGGGCTCGTCGCCCCCGCCGGCCAGAGATGCGCCCCGCCGTTCGGCCACACGTGCGACCGGGAAGGTTGGCGGCCGATGGGCATGAGTTGGCATTCTGCCGGTGGCAGGCCACGGCGCGCTGCGACGACCGTGCGAGGCATGGGTATGACGATGCGAGCAGCGGTCTGCGTGAGGGCCGGTAGCCCGGAGGTGCTGGAGGTCCACGAGGTGCCGGTGCCCGCGGTCCGGGAGGGCTGGAGCTTGGTGCGGGTGCGGGGTGCGGGCCTGAACCGGTCCGAGCTGAGGACCCGGCAGGGGCATTCCCCGAGCGTGACGTTCCCGCGCGTGCTGGGCATCGAATGCGTGGGCTCCGTGGCGGTGTCGACCGATCCGTCCTTGCCGGACGGAAGCACCGTGGCGGCGGTGATGGGCGGGATGGGCCGGGACTTCGACGGCGGCTACGCGGAGTACGCGTTGCTGCCGAACGCCTTGTTGATGCCGGTCACGACCACGTTGGCGTGGGACGTCCTCGCCGCGCTTCCGGAGACGTTCCTGACCGCGCAGGGCGCGCTGGACGCGATGGGACCGGTGGCGGGGCGGTTGTTGATCCGCGGCGGGACGTCGTCGGTGGGGCTGGCGGCGGCGTCGATCGCGGCGGGCCACGGCGTCGAGGTCGCCGCGACGACCCGGCGGCCGGACAAGGTCGACGCGTTGACCGCGGTCGGCGTCGACCACGCGCTCCTCGACACCGGCGGCGCACTGGCGGCGAGCGTGGGCGCGATCTGGCCCGACGGCCCCGACCACGTCCTGGACCTCGTCGGGGCGAGCACGGCGGTGGACTCGCTGCAGCTGGTGCGACGCGGTGGGACGGTGTGCGTGGCGGGCTCCCTCAGCGGGTGGCTCATCCCGAACCTGGAGCCGATCGCCATGATCCCGTCCGGGACCAGGCTCACCGCGTTCCACAGCGACACCGTCAAGGGCAGCGCGGGCACGGCCGTGTTGCAGCGCGTCGTCCACGAGGTGGAGAGCGGCGCCTACCGGCCCATCGTCGACCGTGTCGTCGGCCTGGACGACCTCGCCGCGGCCCACCGGCAGATGGAGGACAACCAGGCCACCGGGAAGCTCGTCATGGTGCCGCAGCCAAGAGGTCAGAGGCCGACGTAGGCGTCGAAGGCCTTGGCGGTGCGGGCGGCGACCTCGGCGGGGTCGGCGTCCCAGACGGCCTGGTTGAAGATCTCCACCTCGACGTCCCCGGCGTAGCCCGCCCCGGTGACCAGCCCGGTGACCGCGGGGAAGTCGATGTGCCCGTCGCCCATCATCCCCCGCGCGAGCAGGGCGTCGGGCGGGAGCGGGGTGATCCAGTCGCAGACCTGGTAGCTCGCGATCCGACCGCCCCGGCCTGCCCGGCGGACCTGGTCGTCGAGCTGCGGATCCCACCAGACGTGGAAGGTGTCGACGACGACGCCGACCGCCGCGGCGGGGAACTGCTCGGCGACGTCGAGCGCCTGCCCCAGCGTCGAGATCACGCCGCGGTCGGCGGCGTAGATCGGGTGCATCGGCTCGATCGCCAGGACGACGCCGGCGGCGGTGGCGTCGTCGACGAGCGCGGCGACGGCGTCGCGGGCGCGGGACCGCGCACCGGGAAGGTCCCGGTCGCCCGGCAGCCCACCCGCGACGAGCACCAGCACGGGCGCCGATCCGGGGGCGCCCGCCGCGCTGAGCGCCGCGGTCTCCTCGATGGCCCGGCGGTTCTCGTCGAGCGCGGCCCGGCGGCCTGCGTCGTCGGCTGCGGTGAAGAACCCACCACGGCACAGCGACGACACCCGCAGCCCGGAGTCGGCGACCATGCGGGTGGCGGCGGCGAGCCCGGCTTCGGCCACCGGCTCCCGCCACAGCCCGATGCTCGTGATGCCCGCTTCTACGGTGACGCGCAGTGCGGTGGGCAGGTCGGCGTACTTGATCGTGGCCTGGTTCAGCGACAGCCGTGGGTGCGCGCTCATGCGGCGTCCACGCCGTGCAGCGCGAGGTAGGCGTTCCAGCGGTCGGCGGCGAGGTCGGGGTGTTCGAGCGCCCCGGCCGCGTCGGCCAGCCGCACGAGCGTGGACAGGTGCGGCAGGCTGCGGGCCGAGTGCAGGCCGCCCACCATCGCGAACGCCTGCTGGTGGCCGTTGAGCCAGGACAGGAAGGCGACGCCGGTCTTGTAGTAGAAGGTGGGCGCGGCGAAGACGTGCCGGGCCAGCTCCTCGGTGGGGCCCAGGATCCGCCGGTACTCGTCCTGCTCGCCCGCGTCGAGGGCCTGGATCGCTGCCGAAGCGTTGGGCGCGACGGCCGCGAACGCGCCGAGCAGCGCGTCCGAGTGCCGCAGGCCGTCGCCCTCGATGAGGCCGACGTAGTTGTAGTCGTCGCCGGTGAACATCGTGGCGCCCCGCGGCAGCCGCGACCGCAGCGCGATCTCGTGGTCGGCGTTGAGCAGGCTCATCTTGATGCCGCGCACCCGCTCGGCGTTCTCCGCCATGATGCGCGCGACCGTGTCGATGTTGGTGGCCACGTCCGCCGCGCCGAAGTAGTCGGCGAGCTGGGGGTCGAACGCGGCGCCCAGCCAGTGCAGCACCACCGGTGCGCCCGCGCGGGCGAGCACCTCGCGGTAGACGTGCTCGTAGTCGGCCGCCGACGTCGCGGCCCGGGCGAGGTGCCTGCTGGCCATCAGCACGGTGCCCGCCCCGTGGTCCTCGGCGAAGTGCAGCTGCTCGACGTAGGCGTCGACCACGGCCTGCAGCGGGATCGCCTCCTCGTCGACGTGGTCGGTGTTCACCCCGACCACCAGCGCGCCGCCCGCCGACCGCGCCTCGGCCGCGCTGCGGGCGATCAGCTCGCGGGTGGCCTTGGCGTCGAGGCCCATGTTGCGCTGCGCGGTGTCCATGGCGTCGGCGACGCCGAGGCCCCACGACCAGACGTGGTGGCGGAACGCCATGGTGGCGTCCCAGTCGATGTCGGCGGGTGCGCCGGGGACGTTCTCGGCGGCGACCCGCGGCACGACGTGCGCGGCGGCGTAGGCGACGCGGCTGCGCAGCGGGGCGGTCGGCCGGTGGAAGGCGGGCGCGTCGGACAGCGTGGCCCGCTCGACCGCGCCCCCGGCGTCGATGGTGGTGACGACGGCCATCAGCGCACCACCGCGGCGAGCTCGGGGACGGCGAGCTCGGGCAGGTCGACCCGCGCGCCGGTGCGGGAGCTCTCGAGGCCCGCCTCGGCCAGCCGCACGCCGCGCGCCCCGGCCATGAAGTCGAACTCGTGCGGGGCGTCCTCCAGGACGTGGCGGAGGAACTGCTCCCACTGGGTCTTGAACCCGTTCTCGACCGCGTCGTTGTCCGGGACGCTCATCCAGTCGGTGGCGTAGTCGTGGGTCTCGGCGAGGTCGGGGTTCCACACCGGCTTGGGCGTGGCGTTGCGGGGCTGGATGCGGCAGCCGAACAGGCCCGCGACGGCGCTGCCGTGCGTGCCGTCGACCTGGAACTCGACGAGCTCCTTGCGGTCGACGCGCACGGTCCAGCTGGAGTTGACCTGCGCGATGACGCCGCCGTCGAGCTCGAAGACCCCGTAGGCGGCGTCGTCGGCGGTGGCGGCGTAGGGGCGGCCGGCCTCGTCGACGCGCGTGGGGATGTGCGTCACCGCCCGCGCGTAGACGGACTGGACGCGGCCGAACAGGTTCTCCAGCACGTAGTTCCAGTGCGGGAACATGTCGACGACGATCCCGCCGCCGTCCTCGGCGCGGTAGTTCCAGCTCGGTCGCTGCGCGGGCTGCCAGTCGCCCTCGAAGACCCAGTAGCCGAACTCGCCGCGCACCGAGAGGATGCGACCGAAGAAGCCCGAGTCGATCAGGCGCCGCAGCTTCTGCAGGCCGGGCAGGTAGAGCTTGTCGTGCACGACCCCGTTCTTGATCCCCGCCGCCCGGGCCAGCGCGGCCAGCTCCAAGGCCTCCTCGACGCTCTCGGCCGTCGGCTTCTCGGTGTAGATCGCCTTGCCCGCCGCGATGGCCTTGCGGATCGCCGCCGCGCGGGCCTTGGTGACCAGGAAGTCGGCGTAGATCTCCCAGCGCGGGTCGGCGAGCGCGGCGTCGAGGTCGGTGGTGTAGTCGGTGATGCCGTGG
>Ga0207675_100006218_pt1 | contig 11338 bp, 10 predicted proteins | sample KBSSwiS42_FD_184305 | JGI IMG/M metagenome (GOLD analysis project Ga0207675, IMG submission 184305) | Switchgrass rhizosphere microbial communities from Kellogg Biological Station, Michigan, USA - KBS Switchgrass S4-2 (SPAdes) (version 2) | ecosystem: Host-associated > Plants > Roots >...
CGCCGATGACGCAGATCGCACCGTACAAGGCGCGCGGCGTCGCCAGCTGGTACGGGCGCCGCTATCACGGCCAGCCGACGTCGTCGGGCGAAATCTACGACATGTACGGGATGACGGCCGCTCACACCGTATTGCCAATCCCGAGCTACGCGCGCGTAACAAATGTCGCCAACAACAAGTCGGTGGTCGTGCGCATCAACGACCGCGGCCCGTTTCATTCGGATCGCCTGATCGACTTATCGTATACGGCCGCCTATAAACTCGGCGTGCTGGGCGGCGGCAAAGCGCTGGTTGAAGTCGAAACGATCATCGTCGATGCTGGCACGCCGACTGCGCCTACGGTGGCGATTGCGCCCACTCCAGCGCCAGGGGCGCCGGTCGCGACGCCTTTAGCGGCGGCTCCCGCACCGGTGGCAGTGCCGCTGACGGCCGAGAGCGCCGCCCCGGCATCTGTTCAGAGCGCAACGCCCCTCTCACCCGTGAACAGCGCCACGCCGGTGGTGGCGGTGACCGTCGAGCAGAAAGGTCTCTTCCTGCAGCTCGGCGCGTTCGGCTCGCCGGACAACGCGGAAAGTTATCTCGCGCGGCTCAAAACCCAAGTCGACTGGCTCGCACCCGCGCTGCACGTTTATCCGAAGGACGGACTCTTTCGCGTCCATGCGGGACCGTATGCGAGCCAGACCGACGCGCGCGCGACCGCCGAGAAGCTGAGCCAGGCGCTCGGCATCAAGCCGGTCGTGCTTACCCGCTAAACGCTACGCCTCCCGGGTTCGCGCTTACGGCGTGAACTTCAGCTCCGCGATGGCCGTGCGCTGCGGAAATGGGTGAAACAGAAAATATTTCCGGTTGTTCAAATTTTCGACGCCGAGCGCGGCACTCCATTGCTTGCTGAACTGATAGCGCACGCGCGTGTCCATGACGAAATACTGGGCGAACCCCTGGTAGGTGTTCGGATTGATGTCCGTGTTGTCGAGCGTCGCCCACGCGCGGGCGCTATAGCGCGCCGCCAACGTGCCCGACCAGTGCTCATCGTACCGGTAGGTCGCGACCGCGGTCGATTTAAGCCGCGGAACGTTGGGCGTGTAATTGCCGGTGACGTCGGTCAGCACACCCGCCGCATTCCTGAACGTGGGATCGGCGAGGATGCGCGAATCGACGAAGGTCACGCTGCCGGACACATCGAGCCCGCGCACCATCGCATCGGTTTTTTCCGCGACGATCTCGATGCCGCGCGAGCGGATGCGGTCGATGTTCTGCGTCGACGAGCCGATCGTGTTGGTGCCGGGTATGGTCGAATTCTGCGCGATCAGCGCGTCGGTGAGATTTTCCTGGAACAGCGACACCCGCACCCGGCCGTTCGCGATCACGCGCTCGAGCGCCAGTTCGCCGGAATACGCGCGCTCGGGCCGCAAATTGGGGTTGGGCGTAAAGATCACGCCCGCGACCGTCACCGCCTGGTACAGCTCGGTGACGGTCGGAAACCGGTACGCGGTGCCGTACGACGCCGTTACGCGCCAATCCGTGCTGGCATCCCACGCGATCGCCGCCTTGGGCGAAAACTTCGCGGCGCTGAGCCCGGGCTGGCTCACGTTCGACGCCGGCGCCGCTGAGAAATTGAGCCCGTCGTACGCACGCCACGCTTCCTGCCGCGCGCCGAGCGTCAGCTTGAAACGCGGCGCCAAGCGCCACGCATCCTGGATCCATATCGCATCGGTGCTCGTCTTACCGAGCGACAACGCAGTCGTCGCGGCGGCGCCGCCGGAAATCCAGTCGGTGGTAGCCGAGGTCACATTGTTCAGCTTGTAACGGTCGGCATGCACGCCGAAACTCACGTGATGCGCGCCACTGACACCCTGCGGCCGCCAGATGCCCTTCACATCGAACGTCGACCAGCCGGTGCCATCGAGCGCCTGTATGCTGCCGGCGCCGCCGCCGGCGGCCGCGGGCAGCGCGGTTGACGGAATTCGCATCGTGTCCAGCCCATAGCGCATATTGCTGACGAGGGCCTCCCAATCCCACTCGCGCTGGGTGTTCGATCTTAATGCCACGCTTTGCGCGATGTGTTGTTGGTCGACGTTATAAAAACCGTTGGCGTTGGAGAATGCGCCGGCGCCGAGGTTGTAGTTGTAGCCGCCGATATTGAGGCTCGCCCCCGAATACACCGGAGTGCCCGATGCGTCGCGCAAATAGGTATCGACGCCCGCCCGCGCCGTGTTTTGAAAATAACCGAGCGTGTACGTGCCGCGCCAGCCGGGCGCGAAATCGAACGCGACCTTCGCTTTCGCGTTGTCCTGGTCCTTGCGCTCGATACCGCCGGCGCCGAGCACCGCAATCGGTTGGCCGAGCCGGTTGAAATCCATGAAGGCGCCGGTCGTGGGCGCGCCCGCGGCGCTCGGCGCGGCGGGCCGCAATGCGGTAATGATGTTCAGCGGCTGGGTCTGGCTGTGCAGGTGGTCAGCGCTCAGCCACCACGCGAGCGCGCCCGTGCGATTGCCGACGAGCGCGCTTGCTTGTTGCGCCTGGTAATTGTTGTCCGTGCCGTACAAGTGGAAGTGCTGCGTCGCGGCCTGCGCTTTAGCGCCGGTCTCGAATTTGTCCGGCATGCGGGTCGTGATCTCAACGACCGCACCCATCGAATTGCCCGCGTAGGCAGCGGAGAACGGTCCGTACATCACGTCGATGCGCTCGATCTCTTCCGGCGCGACCAGCGCCCAGCGCGGCGATGCGCTGCCGTTGTTGTTGCCGATCAGCGTCGACAGCAGCAAGCCGTCCGCATAAATAAGGCTGCGCGCACTTTGCCCGAGACCCGACGTGCGGGTCGCGAGCGGCGATTGCTGGTCGCCGAAGTTGCGTTTGCGCACGATCAGGCTCGGCAGATATTTGAGCGCATCCTCGGTGTTCATCACGTTGATCGTCTCCGCCATTTGCGCCGCAGTGACGCTTTCCGTAGTCGCGGGCAGCTGGTATTTCTGCGCGACCGTCGGCGGCTCCGATATCGATACTTCGGGCAGCGTGGTAACCGGCGGGACGGATTGCGGCCAGGCGGCGGGCGCGGCGCAGGCGAGCACCGCCGCGACGAATACGCGCGTGCCCTGTCTGATGCCCGAATTTGCGCCGCGCGCACTAAGGCCGGTATTTCTCACTTGGCTCCCTCGAACCCTGGGCCGCATTGAAGCGGCGGGAAACGCGGCCGCTGATTCCGCGCACGGAATGCGGCCGGCTAGTTCAGATCAGAGAAGCGCGGGCGGGCCGCGGGGTGCGGCGGAAGGATGGGTAAAAGATGCAGCGCCGGGAGTCCCGGCAATGGCTGCCGCCAGCAGCGTGACGACGCGCTCGTAAAAAACCGCGTCCGCACTGGTGACTCCCGGTGTGGCGTCGCTGACGCCGAGACAAAATGGGCAATGCGGTAGGGAGCTGCTGGCGGGAATTCGTTTTGCCGGCGCTGATTGCGCGGCCTGCGCTGATTTGTCGGTCGTGCAGATCGTCATCTGCAAATCGACCGGCGCCGCGTTCGCGAGCAGCGGCCACAACGCGTTGAACGCGATGCCGAAAACGGCGAGCCAGGCGACGAAGCGGCGTTTCATGAGGCGCTCACTATAGGACGAGTGAGCGCGCGCGGTCAATCGACGCCGGCGCCCCAGCCCGGCGTCAGAGCACGTAGCGCGCGAGGTCCTCGCTTTGCGCCAGCCCCTTTAAGCGGCTGTCGACGTAAGCGGCATCGACCGCGACCGCCGCGCCGGCGTGGCGCGCCGCATCGTAGGAAATTTCCTCGAGCAGCTTTTCCATCACGGTATAGAGGCGGCGCGCACCGATGTTCTCCGTCTTCTCGTTGACCTGCCATGCGATTTCGGCCAGCCGCTTGATCGCGCCCGGCTGAAACTCGATTTTCACGCCTTCGGTGGCCAGCAGCGCTTCGTACTGGCGCGTCAGGCACGCGTCGGTATTGGTCAGGATCTGCTCGAAATCGGTGACCGACAGGCTCGCGAGCTCGACGCGGATCGGAAAGCGGCCCTGCAATTCGGGGATGAGGTCCGACGGCTTCGCCAGATGAAACGCGCCGCTCGCGATGAACAGGATGTGGTCGGTCTTGATCATGCCGTACTTGGTCGACACGGTGGTCCCTTCCACCAGCGGCAGCAAATCGCGCTGCACACCCTGGCGCGAAACCTCGGCGCCCGACGTTTCGCCGCGACTCGTAATCTTGTCGATCTCGTCGAGAAACACGATGCCGTTCTGCTCGACATTGGCGACGGCGCGCAGTTTGAGGTCTTCGTCGTTGACGAGTTTCGCGGCCTCTTCCTCGGCCAGCAGCTTCATCGCCTCGCGAATTTTCAGCTTGCGCGTCTTGCGCCGCTGAGTCCCCAAATTCTGGAACATGCCCTGGATTTGCGAGGTCAGGTCCTCCATGCCGGGCGGCGCGAATATTTCCATGTGCGGCTGCTGAGCGGCCACTTCGATTTCGATTTCGCGATCGTCGAGCTCGCCCTCGCGCAGGCGCTTGCGGAATTTCTGGCGCGTTGCGTTATCGGAGTCGCTCAACGCCGTGGCGCCGTCGCGCGCCGGCGGCAGCAGCACGTCGAGCACGCGCTCTTCGGCCTGATCGGCCGCCTGGTGCCGCACCTTGCGCGTCGCCTGCTCGCGAACCTGCTTCACTGCGGTCTCCGCCAGGTCGCGGATTATGGTGTCGACGTCGCGGCCGACATAGCCCACTTCGGTGAACTTGGTCGCCTCGACCTTGATAAACGGCGCCTCGGCAAGCCGCGCAAGCCGGCGCGCGATCTCGGTCTTACCCACGCCGGTGGGCCCTATCATCAGTATGTTCTTGGGCGTGATCTCGTGGCGCAACGGCTCCGCGACCTGCTGCCGGCGCCAGCGATTACGCAGCGCAATAGCGACCGCGCGCTTGGCGGCGTCCTGACCGATGATGTGCTTGTCCAGCTCGTGGACGATTTCCTGCGGCGTCATCTGACTCACGCTTGAACCTTTATTCAAGAACTTCGATTACGTGCTGCTGATTGGTGTAGATGCACAGGTCACCCGCGATCACCAGCGCTTGCTTGACCACTTCTTCCGGCGGCATCTGCGTGTGATCGAGCAGCGCGCGCGCCGCCGCCTGCGCATACGGCCCGCCGCTGCCGATCGCGACGAGACCCTGCTCCGGTTCGAGTACGTCGCCGTTGCCGGAAATAATCAGCGAACTTTGCGCATCGCACACGACGAGCATCGCTTCAAGCCGGCGCAGCATGCGGTCGGTGCGCCAGTCTTTCGCCAGTTCGACCGCCGAGCGCAGCAAATTGCCCTGATGCTTTTCGAGCTTCGCTTCGAACCGCTCGAACAGCGTAAACGCATCCGCGGTTCCTCCCGCAAATCCCGCGAGTATCTTGTCGGCGAACAAGCGCCGGACCTTGCGCGCACTCGCTTTGACGACGATGTTGCCCAAGGTGACCTGGCCGTCGCCACCCAGGGCCACGCGCGCGCCGCGCCGCGCCGATACGATCGTAGTGCCGTGAAATTGCTCCATGGGAGACTCGGTAACCAGTTGAACTGCGGGGTTGGATTGCCAGGTTGCGCCGGACACGCGGGTTAGGTTTGAGGCTATATGGCGACGCTGAGGTTAAATTCAATCACACCACGTGGTCTGGAGCTAGAGCGCAGGGATTAGCCGAAGTTCCCATCTCGATTTGTATCGTGACATGCCCGATCCGAAAGCGGTGCTCGATGTCGTGCACGACATGGGCGATAAAGTCGTCGCCGGGATGGCCGGCGGGCATGACCAGATGCGCGGTCAAGGCGGTTTCGGTCGTGCTCATGCCCCAGATATGCAGATCGTGCACTTCGGCGACACCTTTGAGTGCGCACAAATAGCCGCGGACCTCGGCGGGATCAACGCTCTCGGGCGCCGCATGCAATGCAAGTTTTACCGAATCGCGCAGCAGCCCCCACGTGCCGACGAATATTGTCGCCACGATCACGAGGCTCACGGCGGGATCGAGCCACAGCCAACCCGTGAGCAGCATGCCGGCACCGGCCAGCGCTACGCCCGCCGACACGCCGGCGTCCGCCGCCATGTGCAAATAAGCGCCGCGCACGTTGAGGTCGCTCTTGCGGTCCGCCATGAAAAACCACGCGGTGACGCCGTTGATGACGATGCCTGCGATCGCCACCCAGATCATCAGTGTTTCGTTGACGATGCCGGGATTTTTGAGCCGGTGCAGCGCTTCCCATGCGATCCCGCCGGTCACGACGAGCAACAGCATAGCGTTGGCGAGCGCGGCCAGAATGGTCGAGCCGCGGAATCCGTAGGTGAAACGCGCCGACGGCGGCCGCAGAGCCAGCGCCGAGGCGCCCCATGCGAGCACCAGGCCGACGACGTCGGAAAGGTTGTGCATCGCGTCCGCGACCAGCGCGAGCGAATTCGCCATCAGGCCGAGGATGACTTCGGCGATCACGAAGGCGACGTTCAAGGCAATACCGGCCGCGAACGCGCGGCCCAGTCGGGCGCCGCGCGCGTCGCCGCCGTGCGAATGGGGGTGGTCGTGCGCGTGGGAATGCGAATGCATGCGAACTTGGCGAGGCCTTGTGGCAGTTTAAGCTTTAAGCAAACGGCGCGTCGCCGCGCCGGCGCTTACCGGAATTGCCGCGCGCGTGGCCCGACCGCAAATACCAGCACGGCGAGCGCCGACATCACCCATACGATCGCCGGCCCTGACGGCCAATCCGTCAGCGCCGATGTTACCAGCCCCAGCGCATAGCCGGCGGCACTCAACGCATACGCCACCGGCAGCCGCCGCCGCACGATGCGGCGGGTCGCCAGCGCCGGCACGATCAGCGTCGTGAATACCAGGTACAAGCCGACCAACTGGACCGACACGGTAACCGCGCATGCAAACAATAAGTAAAAGCCCACGCGGCCGAGACGTTCGCCGAACGCGAACCACACGAGCAGAATGAGCGCATACGCGCCGGCGACGAGCGGCAGGCGCGCCGGGTCGACCCACAATATCTGGCCGACCAGCAGCTCCTTCAGATGTTCTGCGCCGTGCGGATTGCTCGCGAGCACGATCAACGCGCCGCTCGCCGCGAGTATGAAAGTGGCGCCGATCAACGCCTCCTGCACGTCAGGCCAGTGCTTGTCCGTCCATGTGAGCAGCAGCGCGCCCGCGCATGCCGCGAGCAATGCCGAAACCTGGACCGCCCAGCCCTGCGGCTCGAATCCAAGCCAGTCCGCGCAAATCACGCCGAGACCCGCGATCTGCGCAATTGCCAGGTCGATGAACACGATGCCGCGCGAGAGCACCTGGATGCCGAGCGGCACGTGAGTTACCGTCACGAGCACCCCCGCGATCAACGCGGGCCACAATATGCTTAAGTCGAGCGCGGCCTGATTCATTTGGCCACCGCCAAGAGACGCGCGAGCGTGTCGTCGAACAATCCGTACAGATCCTTCGCCTTCTCTGTCCCGCCGACTGTGAACGGCAACGTGACGACGGGAATTTTAGCGTTGCCCGACAGCCATTCCGCCGCGCGCGGATCATTGTAGGCGGAGCGCACGACCGCCTTCGCCGGTTCCTTGGCCAGCCGCGCGAGCAGCTCGCTCATGTGCGCGGTAGTCGGCGGCAATCCCGGCTTGGGTTCCAGGCTGCCGATTTCGCGTATGCCGAGCCAAGCGTTCAGATACGTCATGTTCTTGTGGTAACCGACCACCGCCATGCCCTTGAGTGGCGCGCCTTCCTTCTCCCAGCGTGCGGTCGCCTCGCTCCAGCGGTCGAGAAACGCCTTGGTGCGCGCGCGATAGTTGCCGGCTTCTGCCGCGTCGAGCTGCGCCATGCGCTCGCCGAGCGCGGCCGCAACCTTGACGATGTTGCGCGGATCTAGATGCACGTGTGGATTGCCGCCGGGATGCACGTCGCCCTGCGAACGGTCGACCGAGGTCGGCACTTCGAGCATGGTCACGAACCGCGACGCCTCGAAGTAACCGGGCTGGCCGACCTGGATTTTCCCGTTGCCCGCCTGAGTGAGCACGAGCGGCAGCCAGCCGATTTCGAGCTGGGCGCCGGTGCAGACCACGAGGTCGGCGCTGCGTGCGCGTGCGATCAGGCTGGGCCGCGCCTCTACGCGATGCGGATCCTGCAGCGCGGTCGTTGCGACGTAGACGTTGGCATTGTCGCCGCCAATTTCTTTGCTCAACGACCCCCATTCGGGCGTGCACGCGAAGATGTTGAGCGCAGCGCCTGCGGGCGCCACGGCTATCAATGCCATGCCTGCAATACAAAATTTCAGCCAGGTGCCCATGTCATATTCTCCGCATCGCTCTAGAACTTGTGCGCGCCATGCGCGCCCATGCTGTAGATGTATTGCACGAACAACTGATTGTCGGTGAGCCCGAGCCGCGATTTGTCCGACGCGTATTGCAGCCGGATGCGGCTGAACTCGGTCGGGCTCCAATCGAACATCAGCGTGTTGCGTGTCGGGCTGTGATTGGTGAGCACCGGAAAATCGGCGGCGGTCGGCCCGAGTCCGCTGGTAACGATGCTGTTGTTGAGCGTGCTGTAATTCAACCGGTCGTAGCGATAGCCGACGCGCCATTGCGGATGGAACTGCCACGCGGCCTGCGTGTACCAGCCCGATTGCGACGTGTCCAGGCTGCCCGCGACCTGGCCGAAGACGTTGCTACCCGCGGCATCGTTGTAAACAAAAGCGCCGTTCTGCTTCAAACGGAAGTATTCGCCCTGCAGTTTGAAGTTGTAGTACGTCGCATTGCCGTTCGGCGCCCACTTGATCACGCCGTTCACGCCCGCCAGCTTGGCATTGCCGGTAAACGTATTCGTTGTCGGGGCGCCGAGCGCATCGACGTCCTGGTAGCTGCGGCCGTTCGGTGAGGCGCTCAGGTAGGAAGCGCCGACGCGCCACGCGGTGCTCGCGCCAATATCGCCGCCGATGTTCGCGAATACGGCACTGCCGCCGATACCGTTCTTGTTGCGGTCGCTGCCCGGAAACTGGTCGCCGGAGCTCGCCTCGGCGCCGAGCTCGATCAGGAGATCGGTGGGCGCGATCCATTTCAACTGCAGCCCGTCCTGCTTCAACTGGTTGCCCAGAAATGCCTTGTAGACGAGCGGCGCGTCCTGAAAGTCCCACGCATGCTGATGCTGCTCGTTCAGATAGCCGATGCCGGAAAAAAAGCGCCCGCCTTTGAGCGTAAAACCGCGCGGCAACGCGAGCGTTTGAAAGTACGCCTCTTCGACCGTGACGCCGCCTTCCGGCGCAAGTGAGGCGATCGCGACGCCGCGAAAGTACGGGTCGATATTGGCGGTGATGTTGAGTTCGGTCTCGCCCAGGCCGAAACTGCGCTTGGGCGGCCCCACCTCGCCGCCCGAGGGCACGAAGCCGGTAATCTGATACGTGTTGGGATCCTGCGACAGGTTGCCGTACGTGCCCTGCAGGATCAGCGATATCGCGGGATTGAATGCGCTCTCGCTGTTGCGGCTGGCGGCCGCCGACGCCGTGGTTTCGGCTTTGGCCGAACTTTCCTCGGCCTTGCTGGCGGTGGATTGCGCCTTCGTCGCCGCCGCTTCGGCCTTGCCTGCCTTGGATTCCGCCTCCGATAGGCGCTTCTCGAGCTCCTGAATGCGTTTTTCGTACGCATCCTTCATCTGCTTTATTTCCTCGCGGATTTTTCCGAGCTCCGAATCCTGCGCCAGTGCGGGCCCTGCGAATGCCAACGCGACCGCGCAAGCGGCCAAAGTACGTTTGAACACGGGAGTCCTCCTTCAGTCACCACAAAACACGACGGCTGCTTACCGGCAGCGGTCCCGTAGGTGTGTCAGAGGAGGATAGGCGGGCCGCGCGAGGCGGGAACGACGAGGTCGGCGGGAAATGCCGGAGGAAAATGATTGCCGTGATGCTCGGCGGTGTTGACCGCGAGGCGCAGCGGTACTTGCGCGCAGTTGACCGCACCCAGAATTTGCGCAAACGAAACGTGGAAGTCGCACAGCCCGCTGTGCGCCGCCTTCTGCTTGTCGTCCTGCTGCTGAAGCTGCGCGGGCAGCCGGTCCTGCCAGTGCCGCAATTGATGCGTGAGCGCGCCGTGCTGCGCGGCCAGCAGCAGGGCTGCCAGCACAATCTGCATCAAGCCGCGTTTCAGGATCATCAGAAAACGCCTGCAGTGGGGACGAGCGCCAAATTAACACAACGCCCGGGGACTTTGCAAAACGCCGCGCGGTAGACGTGCTGCAACGGGCTTATACTCGTCGGCACTGCACTGTGCGCCCCCGCCGCAATGAAGCAATTGCTGCTTTTCATGATCAAACTCTATCAGTGGTGCCTGAGCCCATTTTTCGGCGGTCAGTGCCGCTTTTATCCGAGCTGTTCCGCTTACGCGGCCGAGGCGATCGACACGCATGGCCCGCTGCGCGGTACTTGGCTTGCCGTGCGGCGGCTCGGCCGCTGCCATCCGTTGCATCCGGGCGGCGTGGATCCGGTGCCGCCGCGCAAAGATGAAGGCAAGAGGATGAATGGATAAGCGCGCCACTTATCCCGGCACGCGGCAGATCAGACCTTTCAGGTAATCACCTTCCGGGAAGTTGAGCGCCACCGGGTGGTCGGCACCGGCGCTCAGGTGTTCGACGATCTGCGCGTCGACGCCCGCGTCGAGTGCCGCACCCGCCACGATTTTCTGGAAGAGTTCGCGCGACACGCCGCCCGAGCACGAGAACGTGAACAGCAAGCCGCCCGGACGCAGCAGCTTGAACGCGAGCAGGTTGATGTCCTTGTACGCGCGGGACGCTTTTTCCGCATGCGCGGCGGTCGGCGCGAATTTCGGCGGGTCGAGCACGATCAGATCGAAGCTGCGCGCGCGGTCGCGCAGCTTGCGCAACAGCTGGAACACGTCGCCTTCGATGCACTCGCATGCGGGCAGCTTGTTGAGCGCGACGTTGCGCTGCAAGAGCTCGAGCGCCGGCCCCGAGCTGTCGATCGCGGTGACCTTGGCCGCGCCGCCGGCCAGCGCGTTGACCGTAAAACCGCCGGTGTACGCGAAACAATCGAGCACCTCGCGGTTTTCCGCGAGCTCGCGCACACGCGCGCGATTCGCGCGCTGGTCGAGATAGAAACCGGTCTTGTGGCCGCGGGGCACGTCGACTTCGAACATCGCGCCCAATTCGTACACCAGCAGCGGCGACGCCGGCGCCGTTCCGCGCAGGAGACCGACGCTTACCTGCAGTCCTTCGAGCGCGAGCACGTCGGCATCCGACCGTTCGTATAGCGTGTGGGGTTTGACGGCCTGCATCACGGCGTCGGCGAGCGCGTCGCGCCAGCGCATCGCGCCCGCGCTCGACAATTG
>Ga0207675_100006219_pt1 | contig 11337 bp, 9 predicted proteins | sample KBSSwiS42_FD_184305 | JGI IMG/M metagenome (GOLD analysis project Ga0207675, IMG submission 184305) | Switchgrass rhizosphere microbial communities from Kellogg Biological Station, Michigan, USA - KBS Switchgrass S4-2 (SPAdes) (version 2) | ecosystem: Host-associated > Plants > Roots >...
AATTCATCAGGAAAAGGTATGAGAATAGATTTGCCAAACAAAGATCGTGGAGTGAGTCATGAGAATAACAAATTGAGTTTGTTTGTAGGCAGCAATAATAACAGCGGCGACACTGTAACATTTATAATCCCATACTCTGGTATTCCTGCAGACGGTCTCATCATTTCAAAAACAAAATACGGTCGCCGTGGTTTTTTTGCAGACAACTGGCCTGATCGTGGGCATAACTGGATTCCTTGTCATGATGATCCTGCTGATAAAGCCACTGTTGAATTTATTGTTACTGCACCAGAGCATTACCAGGTTGTTGCCAATGGAATTCAAATTGAAGAAACTTCTCTTGGTAATGGTTTTAAAACAACACATTGGAAAGAAGACACTCCTATTTCAACTAAAGTAATGGTGATCGGTGTTGCTGACTTTGCCGTTAATTTATCAGGAACAGTAAACGGATGCATTCCTGTTTATAGCTGGGTTTATCCTGAGGACAGAACTATTGGTTTCAATGATTATTCACAAGCTAAAGAGATCTTAGAATATTATATCGGTCACATCGGTTCCTATGGATATAAAAAACTGGCAAATGTACAATCAAAGACAAGATTTGGGGGATTGGAAAATGCAAATACAATTTTTTATGCTGAGAACTCTGTAACCGGCACCAAAAAAAGTGAAGGGCTGCTTGCACATGAAATAGCTCATCAATGGTTTGGCAACATGGCTACGGAAAAAAGTTTTGGGCATTTATGGTTGAGTGAGGGCTTCGCCACTTATTTCACCATTCTTTATTTTGAAAATAAATATGGAAGAGATACCGCAATTAAAATGATAGCAGAAGACCGGGCCCAGGTAATAGAATTCTCCAAACGCAATACCAGGGCTGTGGTAAATACAGAAGAAACAGACTATATGAATTTGCTGAATGCAAACTCTTATCAAAAAGGCGGATGGGTGTTGCATATGCTTCGTTCAGAACTGGGAGATTCTATTTTCTGGAAGTCAATAAGAAAATACTACGCAACTTATAGCGGTGGTGTTGCTGATACAAGAGATCTCCAAAAAGTATTTGAAGGGGTTTCAGGAAAAGATCTGAAACAATTTTTTGATCAATGGTTGTATTCTCCCGGCCAACCAGAGCTTGATATAAAATGGAGCTACAACGATCAGTCAAAAGAAATAACGATAAATGTTGAGCAAAAGCAGTCCGGCAATTTTATGTTTCCTTTAAAAATTGGGGTCAAATATCCCTCAGGTAAAAAAATCACTCAGCAATTTTATATGGATAAAAAGACAAAAAGTTTTACAGTTAAGGTACCGGAGAAACCGACTTTATTGATTGCAGATCCCAATGTCGAATTCTTAGCGAATTACTCAGTTAAGGAAAAATAAACAACAATTTTTTTTGTCTTTCAGTTTAGTTTTACATTTATCCTGCGACCAGTTTCACCATCTTCAAAACGAACCACCATGGCAGGATTTTCATTCAAACCAGAATTTTTCACCACGCCTATAAAGCTCATTTTACCGGGCATAGTTGTGTCAATGATCGGGCTTTTAGCCAACAATTATTTTTTCAATAACCCGGAAAAAACAAGAGGAAAAAATTCCCGTATCGCATGGGATAATTTATCACAGTATGAAAAAATTTATTCTGATTTTTCTGAACAGATCAATTGTCAATATGATGGGCAATTCAATGATGAATATGTTGATGACCTGGTGCATATCCAGGAAATGACAAGTGAGAATCTGAAAACACTTAAAGACGATAAAGATATCGATAAGCAAATGGCAACAATCCTTAATCTCAGGATCGATACTTATGCAAAACTAAAAAGCACATCGAAAGCTTACTTTGATTCCATATTTATTGTCTATAATAACTTATCGCTTGACAATAAGAATGATTGGCAAGCGATCGCAGCACGATTAAATGAGAAATATACAAGAGCTATCAATCGCATCTATTATCGTGATACGTCAATAATAACGATGCTTGGAGCAGAATTAAGAAAAAAGTATACCGACTTTAAAACGGTTACATTTTCTTTTACCCCAGACAACAGCCCTAGGGATCTGAATAAGAATATCATCGGAAGATGGTCTTTACTTACAACTCATGAAGTCTTAAGATTTGAGAATGGCGAAAAGGGTATGTGGACATCGGATACAATAAACCGGGCTTTTCAATGGAAATTGGATTCTACAATATTGACCATAAATTTTGAGAATAATTCTCCGCCGATTACACTTACTTTTTTTCAATGCACAAAAAAAACCATCTATTTCCTAATGAGTGATCCGGCGATAGTTCTAACCGGGTGCAGAATAAAAGAATTGTAAAACCAGGTTAGAATTTATTTAACTCATTTTATATTTACAATTAGCAATAAACAGATCACCATGGCAAAGTTCGCACTCAAAGCAGATCATTTTATTACCCCAATCAAGCTAATATTACCGGGTATCATTGTTTCCCTCGTTGGCGCCTCTACCGCCTTTTTTTTATTTAATAACCCGGAAAAAAATAAAGCAAAGCAAACGTATGCTTCGTGGAATGTAATAAGAGAATATGAAAATGCTTATGCAAGAAGTTCAGAGGATGCCATTTGCTTAAGTGAGCAGTTCGACCAGGTACAATTTCAAAAAGATCTTACCAACTTACTGGCAGTTCTTATTGACAACCTTAAAGACCTGAAAGGCGAAGAAAATATTGATATGCGATTGAAGGCATTTTTAAATCTTAAGATCGCAAGATATACTGATTCAAAAAGGATCACGGAGGTTTTTCTTGACTCTGTTATAAAGCTGAACAGGCTGGCTGAATTATACCCTGCTGACCAACAAATAAAACAAGATGCACAAGATCTGCAGAAAAATTTTTCCACAGAATTAGAGCATATTCAAACAAGAGATACAAATGAATTGAAAAGAATAACTCTTGAATTGAATAAAGTACATACAAAATACACGGATTCTTTTCAGCTTGACTTGCCAAAAGCTCAAACAGCCTTTGAAATAAAACAAAGCTTTGTTGGTAAGTGGCGTTTCCCCGAAGTAGATCTTGTTGTAGAATTTAGAAAAGACAAGACCGGCAACTGGGATGGATTAGGTATGAAACAAAATTTTCAATGGATAATGACAGATAAAACTGTAACAATGTATATCGGGAATGAGGTCTATAATTTTATATTAGTAGAATCAACTGCAAGCAAACTTACGGCGGTTTGGAAAGAAAAAAAGTTTGTTTTGATAGGTTGTCGTAAAGGATAATTCTCCAAAAACCAAGCTGATCTATACCACTTTCAGGTAATTGACACCAAAAGTTTATTCTCTATCTTCATTCAGATAACTATCGGACATGCTGGTAAAAGTTTTTGGCAGCGCTGTATATGGAGTTGAGGCGATCACCATCACTATTGAAGTGAATTGGATGAGCACCGGTATCGGTATTGTTATTGTTGGTTTGCCCGACAATGCAGTAAAAGAAAGCTTGCAGAGGATTGAAAGCACTATGAGATCATTAGGCTTTCAAATGCCAAGAACAAAAGTTGTCGTGAATATGGCGCCGGCAGATATTAAGAAAAGCGGGACTGCTTTTGATCTTCCGATTGCAATTGGAATTCTCGCTGCATCCGAACTGATTTCTAACCATGAAGCGATCGAAAAATATGTGATCATGGGTGAACTGAGTTTGGATGGTGAGCTAAGACCGATCAAAGGAGCATTGCCTATAGCAATACAAGCAAGAAAAGAAAACTTCAAAGGATTGATCGTTCCAAAAGTAAATGCAAAAGAAGCCGCGATCGTTAATAATCTTGATGTATATGGAATAGAAACGATTGAAGATGTTATTAATTTTTTTGCCAATGAAGAAAAAGGACTTCATCCGGTTGTTGTAAATACAAGAGAAGAATTCTTCAATTCGCAATATGATTACGAAATAGATTTTGCTGATGTAAAGGGACAGGAAAATATCAAAAGAGCATTGGAAATAGCAGCGGCAGGCGGACATAATGCAATATTGATCGGTCCACCAGGTGCCGGTAAGACAATGCTGGCAAAGCGATTGCCAACTATACTTCCTCCGCTTACATTGCATGAAGCATTAGAAACAACAAAGATCCATTCTGTTGCTGGTAAGCTTCCTGAAAATTCAACACTGGTTTCAAAACGTCCTTTTCGTTCACCACATCATACAATTTCAGATGTAGCATTAGTTGGTGGTGGTGGCAATCCGCAACCGGGTGAAATTTCTTTGGCACATAATGGTGTTTTGTTTTTAGATGAATTACCAGAATTCAAAAGAGCAGTTCTCGAAGTAATGCGACAACCAATGGAAGAAAGAAGAGTAACAATATCGAGAGCAAAAGTTGCCTTGGATTTTCCTGCATCATTTATGTTAATTGCTTCAATGAATCCTTGTCCTTGCGGCTTCTTTAATCATCCTGAAAAAGAATGTACTTGCCCGCCGGGTGCTGTACAAAAATATTTAAATAAAATATCCGGCCCTTTGCTTGATCGCATCGATCTGCATGTGGAAGTAACACCGGTTGCTTTTAATGAACTATCGTCTATTAAACCTTCAGAGAATTCAAATTCAATTCGTGATCGTGTAATTCCAGCAAGAGAAGCACAAGCTGAACGGTATAAAAATAATCCGGGTGTTTATTGCAATGCACAAATGAGCAGTAAGATGCTGAAAGAAATTTGTGTGATCGATATCGTTGGACAAAATTTATTGAAGAATGCAATGGAAAAACTTAATCTTTCTGCAAGAGCTTATGATCGAATATTAAAAGTATCAAGAACCATTGCCGATCTGAGTGCAAGCGAAAAAATAAAACCAGAACATTTAGCTGAAGCTATTCAATATAGAAGTCTTGATCGGGAAGGTTGGGGTGGATAAAGGAAACTTGTGATCTACACTAATAAACTATCTCCAGGATGGAGGCAGTTTCTCTTCTATTTCGATGTTCTTGAATTTGGCTGTTGATCTTGCACCATGTTCATTTACCCACTTCGCCATTTTTCTTATTCCATTTTCAAGAGTTTCCGGATCATGATTGATGGAAAAGTATTTCCTCACTTTTGCATGATCTGAAAATGCATGGACAACTTCATTTCTTGCAGGCTCGTGAATTATTTTTCCTTTAATACCCATTTCTTTGATGACAACTTCTGCTAGCTCATTAACCGAATACGGTTTATCCGCTCCAATATTAAAAACATGATTATATGCCTCATTAAAATTTATCGAATCTGCGATCACTGGTGCCACATCACTGATATAACTGAATGCTCTGCTTTGTGATCCATCACCAAAAATTATCAAGTCTTCTTTCTGCAGAAGTTTATTCATAAATATGCCGATAACATTCCTGTATCGATCACCAATATTTTGTCTTTCACCATAAACGTTGTGAGGTCTGAAAATAATATAGTTCAAACCGAATAGCTCATGTGCACTTTGTAGGTCAAGTTCCACCGCATATTTAGAAACTCCGTAAGGATCTTCGGGAACAGGAGTAAGGTCTTCACTCATCGGCAGCTGGTTTTTTCCATATACGGCGATAGAAGAAGTGAACACAAAACATTTTACTTTATGTTTTATTGATTCATTGATGAGGTTGATGCTGCCGACAAGATTATTTTCATAATTGAACTTCCTGATAAAATGACTTAGGCCCTCCGCAGCATAAGCTGCCAGGTGAAAAACATAATCAATTTTATATTCTTCAAAAAGTTTTTTGATAAGTTCGGTATCTGTTACAGAACCCTCGATGAATTTGAGGCTTTTATTGATATTCTCAATAAATCCTCCACTCAGATCATCCATCGCTATTACGTTATATCCTTTTTCTACAAGATGATCGGCTACATGAGAGCCAATGAACCCCGCAGCCCCGGTAACCAGGCAATTTATTTTTTGATCCATTTCTATATGATTTGAATAATAAGTATATAATATAAATAATACAGTGAGCTTGCTTTATTTTTTGTTATCTTATTATCATTGGTTTCTAAATCTATTCGGAACTCAAACTTTTTTATAAGCTCTTTATACTTACAGATCGGCTCTGTTCCCCGGGACTTGTCCCGAATGTCTTCGTAAAATTAGGAAAATGTATTGTCCTCAAACAGGCTTACACAAAACAAGTAAACCTATGTGATATGCTCCATGCAGTAACAGCCAGTTTGTTCAACTATATTGGGAGGCTTTTCGCTGTAAAGTGAATGAAGAATACTTGACCAGTAATGATGAAAGTTGTTTTTGCATCAATAAAACATTTCATGTTTAAATTTGTTTGTCCAATTCATCAAATATCTTTGGTGCATAAGCGAAAAATTTATCAACGTCACCAATGAACGAGCTTAACAAAAAGATCCTGCTTATTTGTCCTGATTTTATGGGTTATGCCGACATTATCTCTTATGGCATTAAAAAGTATTTAGACGCAGAAGTTCATTTGGTAACAACCACAGGAACCGACCTGAGATTTAATTACCGGAATTCTTTTCATCGCCTACAAAATTTATCTTCAAAACTGTTTCTCAGAAAAAATCAAAAAAAAGATTTTTATGATCAAGCCATTGCCGAAAAATTAAAGGCCATTTTTGATGAACATCCCCTGTTCAGTGGTACCCTTATCTTGCGACCCGATCTGATCAAAGAACATTTATCACTCGTAAAAGCACACAGCAAACGACTGATCGCTTATTTTTGGGACAGCTTTGAGCGAATTCCGGAAGGGAAAGAAACGATCCCCTATTTTGATAAATTCTTCAGCTTCCAACAGAAAGATGCAAACGATCATAACGTTTCATTTCGGCCATTCTTTTATCCACCCAACCTTCCAGCCAGTAAGAATACAGAGCCCGAATTTGATCTCGGCTATGTAGCTTCTTATGATAGCCGTGTGAATGTATTGGAAAGAATTATGGATTCATTGGCTCCATTAAATCTAAAAACAAGTATTAATATCACTAACGTTAAAAAAGTTGGAATAAAAAATGATAAAAAAAGTATACACTGGTTAAGCAGTGTTTTGCCCCCAGATAAAACCTGGGCAATCACAACTAAAAGCAAAGTATTGTTGGACATAGCCCAACCAAAACAGGAAGGACTTTCCTTCAGACCTTTTGACGCTATAGGCCTCGAAAAGAAGTTAATCACGACCAACCAGTCGATAGTAAGCTATGATTTTTTTGATCCAAAAAATATCTTTCTGTGGGAAGATGAAAATACTGTGCCGTCCAAAGATTTTTTTACTACACCCTATCAGTCTCCGTCGCCTGACATTGTGAAAAAATACTCCCTGGAAAATTGGTTGCGTGACTTATTTGAGTAGCGTTGGCCATGCTAAGACAAAAAAAGTATAATAAATAAGATTACTAAACTGACGTTTAGCTTTATTACTGATCATAAATTGCGTTTATCTTTATAGCAATCGCCAAAACATGCAGAAGAATTTTCAGTTTCTCAACAAGTATTATGACAAGATCTATGTTTTGTCAGTACGATCCGCTGCAGAAAGAAGAAAATTATTTGACCAAAGATTTGCAGGATTGAAATACGAATATTTTTATGGCGCCGATAAAAATAGCTTTACTACTCAAGAGTTGATCGAAAAAGAAATTTATAGTGAGGAGCTTACCCAAGAACATCATCGTTATTCAAAAGGAATGATGCCCGGTGAAATAGCTTGTGCCTGGAGCCATTTATTGATGTACCGGGATATGCTGGCAAATAATTATGAACGCATACTCATCTTTGAAGATGATGCTGTTCCTGATCTTGAAAGGGTAAAACAACTGTCACAAATTTTATCAGAAGTTCCATCAGATTGTGAATTACTAATGTGGGGCTGGAGTAAAAATGGAGAATCTGATATCAATACAATTTTTAAAAAAGCAGTTTATAATATTCAGTATAAGCTTGGGATCTTAAAGTGGGATCACCAGGTCATTCAAAATCTTTTTGCCCGGCCATTTTCATCACAATTAAAAAAAGCAGGCTTTCATGATTACACTTACGCCTATGGAATTACAAGACCGGCTGCCGAAAAATTATTGCAAATGCAATCACCTATTCAATATATAGCCGACAACCTGTTAGCATATGCTGTTACCAATAATTTAGTGAACGGCTACATCGTTTACCCGCCCGCATTTTTGCATGACAGTCTTCCCGATGGCACAGCAAGAGATTCGTATATTCGCTGACTAATTTTGGAAAAATTCAAATGAAAATACTTGTTCAATACTTAAGGCCTTATAAATGGCTCGTGATCCTGGTAATGGTTCTTGCTTCCATTAATATTGGTTTCTCATTGATCGATCCGATCATTTTTGGTAAGCTGATAAATCTTGCCTCTTATCATCAACAGGAAAAACCTTTTACTTGGAATGATTATTTATTTGTAAATAAAGATATTCCACGGGAAAATGTAAAACTGCAAGATGGCGCTGTAGTAAAATATATCGAGGTAAAAACCTATTACGGGATCTTGTGGCTGTTACTTGCTTCCATTTCTGTTGCCATGATCAGCAGGATCGCAAAAGCATTCCAGGATTATTTTTTGAATCTTATCACTCAAAAATTTGGAGCAACGGTCTTTACACAAGGTTTGCAGCATGCCATGAAACTTCCTTACCAGGAATTTGAAGATGCAAGAAGCGGCGAAACGCTTAGCGTTTTACAAAAAGTCAGGATCGATACCGAAAAATTTGTAAGCTCATTTATTAATGTTTTACTTCCGGTTATCGTAGGTATCTTGTTTGTTGCAGTATATGCTTTATCAATTCATTGGAGCTTGCCCTTTATCTATTTTGGAGGCATTTTTTTATTGACAGTCATTTCAAATTTATTAAGTAAAAAAGTGAAAGTGATCCAAAAGAATATCGTTGGACAAACAACTGCTCTTGCCGGCGCTACTACTGAATCATTAAGAAATATTGAGCTGGTAAAAAGTTTAGGGCTTACACAACAGGAAGTGGGTCGTTTGAACAAGAATACATTTAAAATCCTTGGATTGGAATTGACAAAAGTTAAACGCATAAGGAGTATAAGTTTTATACAAGGCACGTTTGTAAACACATTAAGGCAGGTTATTCTCTTTATGCTGATGTATCTTATTTACGGAGGCAGAATGGATGCAGGGCAATTAGTAACGATGCAGATCTTTTCATTCTTTGTATTTGGTCCATTGCAGGAGATCGGTAATATCATTCTCTCTTATCGTGAAGCACAGGCATCACTGGAAAATTTTGGCAACCTGATGAAGAAAGCTCCCGAACCACAACCAGCAGATCCTAAACATTTGGGTACAATTGAGCAATTAGAATTCAATCATGTCGGCTTCAAACATCATACAGCATCACAACATGCTATCAATGATATCAGCTTTAAAGTAAAGACAGGAGAAACGATCGCATTTGTCGGCCCATCTGGCTCTGGTAAAACAACATTGATGAAATTATTGGTTGGCCTTTATCGTCCGGAAAGCGGGAAGATCCTTTACAATGGTATTGATGAGAACAATATCAATTTCGATGACCTTCGAAATCAAATTGGTTTTGTAACACAAGACACTCAACTTTTTTCTGGCACTATCAAAGAAAATTTAATGTTTGTAAATCCTGCAGCGCCGGAAGAAGATCTTTATGACGTGTTGAATAAAGCTTCTTGTCAAAATTTATTAGCCAGGGCGGAAAAGGGATTGGAAACAATGATCGGTGAAGGTGGTTTGAAATTATCAGGAGGTGAAAAACAACGGCTTTCCATTGCAAGAGCTTTATTACGTAAACCCAGGCTGTTGATCTTTGATGAAGCTACTTCTTCTTTGGATTCATTAACAGAAGAAGAAATAACAACAACGATAAGAGACATATCGGCAATGGGTGACCAGGTTACCATTTTGATTGCACATAGGCTTTCCACTATAATGCATGCAGATAGAATTTACGTGTTAGAAAAAGGCGATATTGTTGAAACAGGTAGTCATGAAAAATTATTGGACGAAAAGGGATTGTATTATGCAATGTGGCGCCAGCAAATTGGGGAAAGAAAAAAATTATCAGCTGCTTAAATTTACAAGCGACATGTTCGGTTTATTTAAAAATAATGTCAAAGAAGCTATAAAGAAAGGCGCTGTCATTATAGATGTAAGAACGCCGCATGAATTTGATAGTGGAAAAGTTCCTGGCTCCATCAATATTCCTGTAGATAGGATCTCTATCAATATTGAAAGAATACGATCACTGAAAAAACCAATTATAGTTTGTTGCGAATCCGGCGCCAGAAGCTCACAGGCAAAAAGCATTTTAAAGTCTTCCGGTATCAATGAGGTTTATAATGGCGGAAGCTGGGAGTCGGTGCTAAGGATCACTCACAAACTCTGATTGTTGTTATCAATGGTCAATTACACTTGAAAATTTCTCCAACACTCACAACTCGCCATTCACCACTCACGGATTCACTTTCACTTTTATTGTTGAAGTAACCAGATTGTATCCATGATCCTGGAATTCAATTATTGCACTGAAATCTGTTGAAGCAGTTACAATAGCTTTATAAGCGACATGAAAAGTCAACGTATTTAAAAAGTGGGTTTCATAAGAAGACTCAGCAACAACAACTCCTGTCGCATCATTTTTTATCTGTACTTTCCCTTTGTACATTACTTTTTCATCCACAGCTTTTCCATCAACAATAATAGAATCACCACTTATATACACCTGGTTAGTTATGGGCTTTGTAATAGTTAAAATGGGTGCCGTGTTATCACTTTTATCTTCCGTATCAAGGTTTTGTTCGGGCCCTGCACCTACTTTATTACAGGAGATAATAATTAAACTTATTACTGCAATAACTCCTATTAAATAAAAATATCTTCTCATCATTCTTTATTTTCTTCTTTTCCTTTCCAGAGATCGGTAAAGAAGTTTGATTTTTCTAATTCTTCAATATCACTTAACTCCACTTCAATTGCTTTAGTACTTTGCGTTATTTCAATGAGTGAGATGATAAGTGATACCAACAAACTCAACAAACCTGTTGCGAAAATATATTGTGCCATCACCGACCAGTTTCGAAATACACAATACATTGTAAACACAGAGCAAACAAAACTGAACACTCCCAATCCCTGCATATAACGAACTAATATTAATCGTCGACGTAAGCTCTGTATTTGGTAAATAAGTGCCGGGCTCTTCTCACCTCGCTTATACTCATCGTGCAATCGTCTTACGAGGTTGGCTAACGCCAGAAACCTGTTTGTATATGCCAGCAACAATAAGCTGATCGCAGGAAACAACAATGCCGGAGTAGTA
>Ga0207675_100006220_pt1 | contig 11336 bp, 11 predicted proteins | sample KBSSwiS42_FD_184305 | JGI IMG/M metagenome (GOLD analysis project Ga0207675, IMG submission 184305) | Switchgrass rhizosphere microbial communities from Kellogg Biological Station, Michigan, USA - KBS Switchgrass S4-2 (SPAdes) (version 2) | ecosystem: Host-associated > Plants > Roots >...
CCGCGCGCCTCGGTCGGGCCCTAGAATCGAGGCGCCCATGATCGACCAGCTGTACAAGCCTTCCCTCGCCCTGCTGACGGATCTGTATGAGCTCACCATGGCCTACGCGTACTTCCGGAGTGGGCTGGCGGCACGTCGCGCGGTGTTTCATGTCGCGTTCCGCAGCCTACCTTTCGCGGGTGGCTACGTGGTCGCCTCTGGCCTCGAGCCGGTGATCGAGCTGCTCGGCAAGCTGCGCTTCGACGGCGACGATCTCGCGTATCTCGCCACACTCAGGGGGGCCGACGAGCGGCCGCTGTTTTTGCCGGATTTCCTCGACCACCTGTCGAGGTTGCAGCTTACGCTCGACGTGGATGCCGTGCCCGAAGGCAGCGTCGTCTTCCCACACGAGCCGCTGCTGCGCGTGGTCGGGCCGATCCTCGAGGCTCAGTTGATCGAGGCGCCGCTGCTCAATCTGCTCAACTTTCACTCCCTCGTCGCGACCAAGGCCGCGCGCGTGTGCGAAGCGGCGGGCAGCGTCCCGGTGGTCGAGTTTGGTCTGCGGCGCGCGCAGGGTTTTGACGGCGCGCTCGGCGCGAGTCGCGCCGCCTACGTCGGCGGCTGCGCCGGCACGTCGAACGTGCTGGCGGGCAAGCTACTGGGCATCCCCGTCCGGGGTACCCACGCACACAGCTGGGTGATGTGCTTCGAGAGCGAGCTCGCCGCCTTTGAAGCCTGGGCAGACGCGCTGCCCAGCCTGGGTTTGTTCCTCGTCGACACGTACCGCACCCTGGACGGCGTGCGTCACGCGATCGAGGTCGGCCAGCGCTTGCGCGAGCGCGGCCACTCCCTGATCGGCATTCGGCTCGACAGTGGAGACCTCGCCTATCTGAGCGAACGGTCACGCCGGCTGCTCGACGCCGCGGGCTTTGTCGACGCCATCATTCTCGCGAGCAACGATCTCGACGAGCACGTGATCCAGAGCCTGCGCGATCAGGGCGCGCCGATCGGCATGTGGGGGGTCGGCACCCGCCTCGTGACCGCTCACGACGAGCCGGCGCTCAACGGCGTATACAAGTTGAGCGCGCTCGAAGACGCGCAGGGCAATTGGCAGCCCCGCATCAAGCTGTCAGAGCAGGCCGCCAAGGTGTCCGTGCCCGGCCACCTGCAAGTCCGCAGGTACAGCGCGGCCGATGGTCAGTTCCTGGCGGACGCCATCTACGAGACTCGGCTCGGCATCCCGCGCGCCTGCACCATCGTCGATCCGAGCGACATGACACGCCGCAAGGCGATCCCAGAGGACGCGCCCTACGAAGACTTGCTGGTCCCGGTGCTGCGCCGGGGCGAGCTCGTGTACAGCGCGCCGCCGCTCGGCCTCGTGCCAGCGCGCACCCGAGCTCAGCTCGCGTGCTTGCACGCCGGCATTCGCCGTTTCAAGAACCCCCACCAGTATCCGGCAGGCCTCGAGAGCGGTCTCTACGAGCTTCGCCAACGCCTGATCTTGAAAGCACGAGGTATCACATGACGCCCGCTCTCATCCTGGTCGACATTCAGAATGACTTTCTGCCGGGAGGTGAGCTGGCCGTGCCAGACGGCCACGCCGTCATTCCCATCGCCAACCGGCTCTCGCCCAAGTTCGAATGCGTCGTCGCGACCCAGGACTGGCACCCCGCCAATCACGGGAGCTTCGCCAAAAATCACCTCGGCCGCAAACCGGGAGAGCTCATCGTGCTCGGCGGATTGTCGCAGGTGCTCTGGCCCGTCCACTGCGTCCAGAATACCCCGGGCGCCGACTTTGCCAAAGAGCTCGACACGAGCCAGGTCGTGGCCGTCTTCCGGAAAGGTACCGATCCCGAAATCGACAGCTATAGCGGCTTCTTCGACAACGGTCACAAGCAGGCGACAGGCCTCGGCGCATTTCTGAAAGAGCGCGGGACGGGCCAGGTCTATGTGCTCGGCCTGGCCACCGATTATTGCGTGAAGTTCACCGCCCTGGACGCGCGCCAGCTCGGCTTCGACGTGTGGGTCGTGGCAGATGGTTGCCGAGGCGTCGACCTGAAGCCCGGCGACTCCCGCGCGGCCCTTGGCGAGTTGCGCGAGGCCGGCGTGCACGTGGTGACGAGCGACGCGCTCGCACGCTGAGCGGCAGCGGAGCAAACCCCTTTCGGCGGCGCGGCGTAGCGACTAGGAAGCGGCTGGTCTCGCTTGAAGTACTCGAGAGGAGAAGGTCGGAATGTCGAAGGTGGCGCGCACGCTGGGCTCGCGGTGGAATGGTTTTCTGCGGCTGGATTTGGCGCGAGGGGCGATCCTGCCGCTGGCGGTGTTGCTGCTCGCGGCCGGGCCCGGCTGCGGTAGCGACGAAGACGAAGCACGGGCGGACGGACGGCAGAGCGGTATCGAGGGCCTGACGCCCGACGCGGGCCCTCCAGATGCCGGCATGCCGGCAGCGGCGGCGCCACAACCTCCGGCTACCGACACCAGCGCATCGGAAATTGCTGGCGTGGTCGCGGGCGGCACGACCGTGCACGTGATCGGCGAAGGCTTCCAGGGAACCGAGGGCCCGATCACGTTGCCGGACGGCAGCCTGATCTTCACCGAGACCAACGCCAATCGCATCACTCGCATCGACGCCAACGATGCCACCAGCACCTTTCTCGAGAACACGAACGGCTCGAACGCTCTCGGCTTCGACACCGGCGGACGCCTGATCAGCGTCCAGACGACGCCCGGCAACACCAAGATCGGCGTCATCTACCCGCCGGGCAGCGAAGCCGTGCTCAGCGACAATTTCGAGGGCAAGCCCTACGGTCGCCCCAATGACCTGGTGGTGAGCCGAACAGGCGGCGTTTACTTCAGCGAGCCCGGGCCCAACGCACCCGCCGACGGCTCGACGCCTCCCCCTCCGCCGCTCACGCCGGCCGTGTACTATATTCCGCCGGGCGCAGCGGCCCTGCGGGTCGCCGAGGGGATCGAGCGCCCCAACGGCATCACGCTCAGCCCGGACGAGCGGACGCTGTTCGTCAACAACACGGCGGGGCGGTACCTGCTCGCATTCGACGTGCAGGCGGACGGCACCCTGCAAAACCAGCGCAACTTTGCCGAGTACGATGGCGTGACCACGAACGCCAACGGCACCCTGGCGAGCGGCGCCGATGGGCTCTGCATCGACGCCGAAGGCCGGCTGTACGCGGCGACCACCGTCGGCGTGCAGGTCTTCAGCGCCGCCGGTCAACGGCTCGGAACGATTCCAGTGTCGCGCGCGCCGCAAAACATCGCCTTTGCGGGTGTCGGCAAGCAAACGCTATTCATCGTCGGACGGGGCGCTGCGTATCGGGTCTCGCTGCTGGTGCCAGGCTTTTCTGGTCGGGCAAAATAATCACGGCGCCCGCCCAAGGCTGATTTCGGCCTCATCGCTGCTCTAAGCTCCACGACATGTCTGGTCGCACTGCACGCGGCGCCAGCGGCGCCGCCCGGGTTCTCGCGCTCGTGCTCGCGAGCTGTCAGCGCCCGCCGTCGACGGCCGCCGCACCCGAAGCGCCGCCCGATCTGGCGGCGCCGCCTGCGCTTGCGCGCGCCCACTGGCGCGTCGGCACGACGGGCGACTACGCGCCGTTTTCGACCCGCAGCGCCGACGGGCAGCCAGAGGGCTTCGACATCGACGTGGTGCGAGCCATGGCCCAGGACCTGAATGCCGATCTGGAGTGGGTCAGCGTACGCTGGCCCACGCTGCAAGCGTCCATCCAGGCAGGCGCGTTCGACGTGGCGATGTCCGGGGTGACCTGGCAACCCGCGCGCGGCGTCATCGGCTACATGACGCGCGCCGTGGCCCGCGGCGGGCCGTGCGTGCTCGGCGATGCGCACGGCACGCCCGTCGCCGTGAACCAGGGGGGCGTGCTCGAACAATGGGCGCGCTCCCGCTGGCCCGACGCGGCGCTCGTCGTCGTCGACGACAACCAGAGCTTGCCGGACCTGCTTGCCGGCGGCCGCGTGCGCGCCATCGTCACTGACAGCTTCGAGCTCCGCGCTTTCACCCGCCCCGGGTGGACCGCCGAGTGTGAGCCGAAGCTCGCGCGCAAGGTGTACTGGGTGGCGCCGGAGCACGCAGCCCTCGCGCGGGCCATCGACGGCTGGCTCGAGAGCCATGTCGAGCGCGTGCAAGCCGCGCAGGAGCGCTGGTTCGGAGAACGCCAGCCGCTGCGCGCCATCGACCACCTGAGCGATTTGCTGGCCCGCCGCCTCGCCTTCATGCCGCTCGTGGCAGCGGCAAAGGCCCAGGCTGGGCTGCCCATCGAAGATCTCGCGCGCGAGCGTCAGGTACTCGACGCGAGCGTGGCGAGCGCGCAGCGCCGTGGCCTGCCAGAAGCGCGCGTGCGCGATTTCTTCGCGTTACAGATTGAGCTGGCCAAGGCGGTCCAGCGTCGCAAGCGCGAAGCCACCACGCTCGACCTCGGCAGCCAGATCCGACCGGCGCTGAACGACCTCGGTGAACGCATCATCGACGCCGTCGCAGCGGCGGCGCGCACCGAGCAGCTGCGCACGGCGACGCTGGAGGATCTGGCGCCGATGCTGCCGTGGCTGGAGGTCGCGGAGCGGCAGCAGCTATTGGAGGCGCTGCGGGGGCTCGGGGAATGACAAATGGGCTGGAACCAGGCGCGAACCGCGCGGCCAGGTCAAATGTCGCTTGCTGCTGAGCGGCAGAAGAAATAGTGGGAGGATAGGCTCGTCTGCCGAGCTCAGGCCAACGGCACGACCAGGATTGCGTAGGGATCACATGCAGCAGGAGGATCGTTGCTTGGAGGCTGAGACCCTCCGGCTCTTGATGGCAGAGCGGCTTCCTCCCGAAGAGCTCGCTCGGACTGCGCAGCATCTCGGTGCATGCCGCAAGTGTCGAGACTCCATCGTGCTGGCGGCGGGTGGCGTTGCCGGATCGGCTGATGCACACGAGCCAGCCCGTGGCGCGCGCGAGCCCTCTGGCAGAGCCCCTGACGAGATCGTTGGCCGAAAGTACCGACTGATTTCGATCCTGGGCCACGGCAGGTACAGCAGCGTCTGGCGAGCGGAGCGCCTCGACTGGCGAGCGCCCGTTGCCCTGAAGTTGCTGGTACCGCCCCTGGCAGAGTCGAAGGAATTCTCGGCTCGATTCGAGCGCGAGGTGCGACTTGCCGCGGCGCTGCGCAGTCCCAACGTCGTCCAGGTACTCGACCACGGCATCGACGAAACCACGGGTCAAGCGTTCATCGCTCTGGAGCTGCTAGAGGGCGAGACGCTCGACCAACGCTTGCGGCGAGAGCGTCGATTCTCGCCTGCCGTGACCATCGGGCTGCTCGAACACGTCGTTCGTGCCGTTGAACGCGCGCACTCGCTGGGCATCATTCACCGCGACCTCAAGCCGGCAAACGTCTTCATCGCTCGAGACTTTGACCGAGAGCTCGTCAAGGTGCTCGACTTCGGGGTGGCCAAATCGCGAAAGAATCAGGGGATTCTGACGATGGTCACCGCTCCCGGAACGGTACTCGGCACGCCTTTCTACATGAGCCCCGAGCAGATTCGAGCTTCGAAGGACCTCGATCACCACGCCGATCTATGGGCTCTCGCGGTCATCGCCTGCGAGTGCTTGACGGGGCGCAAGCCGTTCGTTGGCAAAAACTTCTTCGAGATCTCGTTCTCCGTGGTGAACGAATCGAAGCGCCCCGTCCCGTCCGAGCTCGGACCTGTTCCATCCGGGTTCGACGCTTGGTTTGAGCGGGCCACGCATCTGGATCGCAAGAGGCGCTTTCCTACGGCGCGCCAGGCATTGGACGCACTCTTGCCCATCTGCGAAGAGCGTACACCGAGCGCTGGACGTCCGGACGCCTCGCGCAGTCCAACCGACAGGGCCTCGGCGCAAACAACTGCGGTTGAACGGTTCTCCAAGTATGCCCTGTTCGTAGTGGCGCTCGGCGTCTCGGCAGCCTTGTGGTACCAGGCTGCGCGCCGGACCGAGGACGCCCGCCTCAGAGCGCAGCAACCGAACGCCGCCACGCTGACCGTGGCTACAACCGAGCTGGGGGCGTCGCCCCCGAGCAGCGCGCAGATCGCTCCGGTCAGCCCGCCTCCCGAGCAGCATCCAGCCGAGTCGCGGGCAGCGCCTTCAGAAAGTACCCCGCGGCGCGCGCCGGTCAACCCCGCCCCTGGGTCGCCGGAAGTCGAGCGTCTGCCAGTGTCCCCCCAGAAGCGCGCAGCGCAGCCCCCCGAGCGCGCAACGCCTGAGCGAATCCAGGGCAGCGCGCTGCGAGCCCAACCGCCACGACCTCGTTCTGGAAGGCGTGCGGGAGCTCCGCCCGAAGCGAGCACTACCGGACCAAATGATCCTGTCGTCGCTGACCGACCCATTCGCATTGACCTGACGGAATGAGAGCTCACGCAGAGCGACCAATTCCTCGACGGTGGAGGTAGGCTGTCAGGCGCGCCATGATTGTCTCGCCCGCAACCTTCAAGCGGCTCTGCCGAGCGCGCCGGTTGATCGAAGACGACGCCGGGAGCCCGCAAACCGTTCGTGTCCTCGCCCGCGAGGTCGGCCTATCGTCGTTCCACCTGATCCGAAATTTTCGTGCGCTGTTCGGAGTCACCCCGCACCAGTACCGAATCCAGGTCCGCCTCGAGCGCGCTCGGGAGCTGCTGGGCGCCGGGCATTCCGTCACCGACGCGTGCCTGGAGGTCGGCTTCTCGAGCCCGGGCAGCTTCAGCCACCTGTTTGGGCGCCGCGTCGGCGTCAGCCCGTCGGCGTACCGCCGCGGACCGCCTGCGAAGCGGCCCGCACCGGGGTGCATCAGCCTGATGGCGCCGCTGCCGATCCCGTGACTGAAGACGATCGCCGCGCAGCGCTCGCTTGTCGAAAACTGCGCGGCGGTGCCACGCTCGCCGACATGCGGATCAAGCTAAACAGCATCATGGTCGACGACCAGGACAAAGCGCTGCGTTTCTACACGGACGTGCTCGGCTTCGAGAAGAGCAAAGACGTGCCGGTGGGCGGCCCCTATCGCTGGATCACCGTCGTTTCGCCGGAAGGCCCGGACGATCTCGAGCTGGCGCTGGAGCCGAACGCGAACCCTGCGGGCAAGGCGTTCCAGACGGCGCTGTTCGAGCAGGGCATCCCCGCGACGGCGTTCGAGTCTGCCGACATCGCCGGCGAATATGAACGGCTCTCCGCGCGCGGTGTCGCCTTCACGCGGCCGCCCAGCAAGGCCGGCCCGGTCACGATCGCCGTCTTCTCCGACACCTGCGGCAACCTGATCCAGCTCTATCAGCCGGGCTGACGCCCGCGCGAGCGGCCTTTACGCCGTCACGTTCGAGCCGCGCCCCTCGGGCGGTCACAGATGCATCTTCAAAAGCGCACTTGCTCGGGGCTACCGGGCTGCCGCGACGGCCTGCTGCACCTTCTGGCGCAGGCTCGAGACCGGGTTACCGAACACGTTGAGCTTGTCGCCGCTGAGCCCACCGCCCAGGTTGAGCGCAACGATCTTACCCGCTGCGTCGACCACCGGTGCACCGCTGGTAGCGGTCAGCTCCAAAGTGTTGTTCTCGAACTCGTAGCCGAGGATGCTGTCGTTTGCGACGCGTACGTGCGCCGGGTGCAGCAGCACGTCCGGCGGCGCGCCGCCAGCGAGCCGCGCCAGGAGCCAGACACGATCACCAACCTTGGGGTTATCGCTCGCGAGCTCGAGGGCGTGCGCGCTGAGCGCGGCGGGCGCGCGAAACACACTGATGTCGGTGCTGGCGTTCGGTAGGCCTCCAGCTGTGGAGGCGAAGCGGCGAGTACCGGCGAGCGCAATCGGCGCGCCGATTTCGGTGCCCTTGCCGTCCACGTCGAGCAGCGTGGTTTGCTTGATGAACGACGGCAGCTCGCTCGCCGGAATGTCCCGTGAAAGCCCGCCCTCGGGCCCGAAGATGTGGATGCAGCTCAGGGCGAGGAGCCCATCCGGCGCGCCCGGGATCTTGACCACCACCATCTTGCCCGCCTGGAAGGTTCCTTCCGTGACCGTCGCGAAGCTCGGCTGGAAGGCATAGAGCGCCGCCGTCAGCAGCGGAGCTGGATCACTGCGGTCATCCCCGCCGGGACCGCGCGGCGTGAGCTTGTCCCGTATCGCCGCCGCCGCCTTCTCGGTGAGCTTTGCCTCGAGCTTTTCCACCAGGTCGTTCGTACTGGTGTTGCACCCGGCCGCCAGCGCCGGTAGGAGCACGGCGACGGCGACCCAGCCCCGAGCCCTGATGCTCACCGTGCGCTCTACGCGCACCTTCTCGGTTCGATCGTCTTTGCTGGCGGCGCGGCGCCTGCTGCTGTTCTGGACCACGTTTCTACCTTCCAGTTGGGGAGGCAAACGTAGCAAAAAAAATCGCAGCGCTCGGGTTCGAAACCAGCCTCTGCGCAAGTACCGGCCTCGGGCCGTAGCCGTCTCGAGCCGCAATCGAGGCGAGTGGAGGGCTCGCACCCGTGCGATACCGACGTCGCCAGGATGGGGCCGGAGCGCGTCACTCCGCGCAGGGTCACACACTGGGCACATGCTGGCGTCGCACGGCGGCTCGGAGGCACGAGCCCCGAAACTTCTGGTGTCGCTGAGAGCTCGCTGGGCTCGCTAGACCCATCCAGAGGCGGTTCTTCAGCGGTCTACCCGGGAGGTCGCGGGGCCGCGTGTTCGATGCGATGGCTTCGATCGGCACGAAGGAGTAGAAGGCGCGAATGCAGCGCCTTACCCGGTCGGGCTTTATTTTCGCTCTCGTCTCGGGTTTCTCGGCCTGCAGCAGCGGCGGCTCTGTCTCTGACAGCCGGATCAGCGCCGCCACGGCAGGTGGCGGCACTTCGGCAGGCGCCGCCACCAGTGGCAACTCGGCGACGAGCACGGGCGCAGCGACAATGACGCCGACCGGGGGCACTGCGCCGCTGGGTGGCCAGAGCGCTGGCGGTGCAACTGCTGAGACCGCGGGCGGTTCGGGCGGAACAGCGGACGTAGCTAGCTCACCCGGCGCTGGGCGCGGCGGCAATGGCGCTGGCGTCGCAGGCAGTGCCGGCGCAGGCAGTGCCGGCGCAGGCGGCGCTGCGACGAGCCGACCCGCGCGGGTTCTTCTCTATTCGTTCAGCACGCTGAACATCCCGTCGGTGCCCGCGCAGCTCGATCTTCTCGAGAAGCAGCTCGAGCAATGGCAATTCGAGGTCGATCGGTCCGTCGATCCGTTGCTGTTCAGCGATCAAAGCCTGGCGAAGTACGCAGCGGTCGGGATGATCAACACCTGTTTCTCCCCGTTCGGCGCCAATGGCTCCGGCGAGGCGGAGGCGCAGGCCTTGCAAAAGTTCCTGCAGCAAGGCGGTGGACTGTTCGGAACCCACTGCGCCGACGTCACCTTCCAGGCCGCGGATCCGGTCCATCTCTACAACCGACTGATCGGTGGACGGGCGAGCAACGAGAACTTCGAAGGCGAAAGCGATTGTTACAAGACGGGGGAACATCCGACGACGAGCGCGCTGCCCGCGACCTTCGTCTACAACGGAAATCTGGACAACACGGGCTTCCTCGACCCGGACGCTTCGGTACTCGTTCGTTGCAAATGGCAGGGCGGCGGCCAGAAAGACATCGCCGTGTCGTGGCTGCGCAGCGAAGGCTCAGGGCGCGTGTTCTTCTCGAGCTTCGCCAAGGTTGACGCCGATTTCTCCAACCCGACGATCGGCGAGAACCATCTGCTGGCGGGGCTAGCTTGGGTGCTCGGGCGCTGAGCCCCACAATGCCATGAACGTCTCGTGGACGCGCGAGTCTCGCCTGCTCTTGCCCACCTGGTTGGTCGGCTATGGGCAGCTGGGGCCCTGACAAGCGAGGGCCTCTAAAAGCTGACGCCGACGCCGATGCCCACGATGAGCGCGTCGGCGGTACTGAAGTTGTAGCGCAGCTCACCGGAGAGATTGAGCAGCCCCAGGCTCAGCATCAACTCTGCTCCCGGAGCAAGGACGAGATCGTCCCGCGAGTGGTCGGGACCGGCGCTGGACTCGATCTGTGTCTGGGCATACCCGACCCCGAGCAGCGGCCTCAGGGTGAGCAGCGGCAGGCCGATCTCATAGCCGATGTTGGCCATGACCTGGAGCCGCCCGCCACTGATCTCGAAGCCAGCGAGATGGGTGCTCTCGGCAAGAAAGTAGTCGAGCGAGGCCCCGGCATAGAACGAGAGCAGGGTGACCCCGCCGCGCAGTCCCACGCCCGCTCCATACGGGTTCCAGTCCTTCGAGGCATTGGCCTGGTTCTGGGTGACACTGACCTTTTGCGAATCCCCCAAGCCGGCGCCATACAGCCCGCGCACAGACGCCGAGATGCCGACCAGCGGCAAGGCAGCGGCGCTACCTGACGACGTGGCCACGGCGCCTAGCGCCCCCAGGGCGACGACCCAGCGAGCGCACAGCAACGACGAGCGGCAAGTGTTCACGAGCTGCCTTTCCCAAGAAGATACTCTTTCCGGGCTACCGTGCTCGCCCAGGCGTCGTCAAGCGAGGGTCGGTCTTTGATCATCCGGCCCCTGTTGGTGGGCGACGCCGCGAGCGCTCCGCCTCCACGCTGCTCGAGCTCGAGAATGCGCCGCAGGCGCGAGCAGGCTGCTGAGCGGGCTTGACCATTAGCGCACCCCCTGGCAGCCTCGCACCCGAGCGCCTAGATGTCTTCATGGAACAAAGTCAAGGGTCTGTTCTGGCAGTCCCGGACGGGCAGCCCGGAGCCAGGGGAGCTCTCGGACAGCGATCTGGCCGAGCTCTTGTCGAGTGCGTCTCCCCAGGACGCCGCGTCCGTCGAGCTAGCGCCCGAGGCGGCGGCTGCGCTCGACTCGGGCGCCGCGCAGATCGACTTTCAGGCGCAATACGACCTCGCTGCCATCCCGAACACGGATGAAGTAGAACAGCTCGAAGGCTTCCTCGCGCGTCTGGATGACTCGTTGCCGTTGAGCTCGAAGCTCGGCGCGGCACAAGCGTTCCTCGGCGCCATCGGCAAGAGTAAAGAAGACGTGCTGCGGGACGCGGGCCGCAAGCTACAGTATGTGCGTGCCATCGCCGCGCACCGCGCCGAGCAGACGGAGCACGCCCTGCGCCGGGAGCAAGACAGCATCCAGGCCCTGCAGGCGCAGATCGACGAACACCGCACGCAAATGGAAACGCTGAGCCGGGAGCTCGAAGCAGTGCGCGTGGCCTGCCGGGCGGAAGAAGCGCGCTTGCAAGCGGCGCGCGTCTTCTTCGGCGCTGCCTTGGGGAATGGCGAGCCGCCGCCCGCCGCGCCGTGACCGCGCACTCTGTGATCCCCCCTTGTCTGATCCCCCCTCGTCTGATCCCCCCTCGTCTGATCCCCCCTCGTCTG
>Ga0207675_100006221_pt1 | contig 11336 bp, 8 predicted proteins | sample KBSSwiS42_FD_184305 | JGI IMG/M metagenome (GOLD analysis project Ga0207675, IMG submission 184305) | Switchgrass rhizosphere microbial communities from Kellogg Biological Station, Michigan, USA - KBS Switchgrass S4-2 (SPAdes) (version 2) | ecosystem: Host-associated > Plants > Roots >...
GGGCTTCGGCTTGGCCTCGGTGGTCTTTCTGGTTTGGGTCATGGCCCTGGACCTCGCTCTCGGCTCGGGTCGTTCGAGCTGCACTTCGTGCGTCGACTTGTCATCGCGCAGGCCTCGGAAGGAGGCGTGCCGGACCAGACCGTCGCGCGTGCGCTCCACGAAAGACACCTGCGCCACCAGCCGCGGCGCCACCCAGCGTACGCCGCGGGCCTCGACGGCGCTTGGCGGATTGGCAAAGGGCGGCTCGGCACGCTCCAGCGGCAGCAGCCGTCGGGAGAGCTCCGTCAGCGACGCCTGCGTGAACCCCGTACCCACCTTGCCGGCGTACACGAGCGACTTTCCCTCGCGCACTCCGATCAGCAACGCACCCAGATGCTGGCGCGAGCCCGCCGGCTGCGTGAAACCACCGATCACGAACTCCTGCACCGACAGGCACTTCACCTTGAACCAGGAGCGCGCGCGCCCGGATACGTAGGGCGCGTCGGCGCGCTTGCACACGATGCCCTCGAGGCCCAGCTTGCATGCCTGTTCAAAGAACGCCGCGCCGCCGCCCTGGACGTGATCGCTCAGCCGTATGCGCGCAGGGTTCGCTGTCTCGACGCTGGCCCGGAGCAGTTGCTTGCGCTCGGACAGCGGCAGTCCGCGCAGGTCGAAGCCGTCCCGGAACAGCAGGTCGAAAGCGCAGTAGCTGCAGCTCGCGTCGCGGCCGCTCGCCAGCGAGTTTTGCAGGAGCTGAAAGTCGCTGACGCCTTTCTCGTCCAGCACCACGACTTCCCCGTCGAGCAACGCGCTCTCGACGGGCAGCGTACCGAGCGCGCTCGCGATCGAGGGCAAGCGCGGGGTCCAGTCGTTGCCGCGGCGCGAGAGCAGTTGCGCGTGCCCGCGCTCGACGCGCGCGAGGATGCGATAGCCGTCGAGCTTGATCTCGTGCAGCCACGCATCACCAGCGGGCGCCTCGCTGCTCAGCGTCGCGAGCTGCGGCTCGACGAAGTCGGGCAGCTTGGCCCGCTTCGCGCCGGGCAGCGCGGCGAGCCGGACGGGCGGGGCTGCCGCGCGACGCGCGGCGCGCTTTTTGGTCGTCACCGCCTTGCTGGTCCAGACGTGATCCGGGTCCGCGGCGATGCCGGCCAGATCACGACCGCTCGCGACGCTGAGCGGTTGCGCAGCCAGCACCTCGGTGTCGCTGCCGGGCTTGGCCGCTGCGTCGTTGCTCTTGAAGAGCAGCCAACTGCGCCCGTCGGCCTTGGCCTTGCTGCCTCGTCCTGCCGTGCGCACGAGATGAAAGCTGCCGTGCAGCTTTTCTCCCTGCAGCTCGAACGTGAGGCGTCCGCGGCGCAGCATCTCCTGGGCGTCGCCTTCCGGTTTCCAGGTGCCGCGATCCCAGAGCAGCACCGTGCCGCCGCCGTACTCGCCCTCCGGGATCACGCCTTCAAAGTCACCGTAGTCGAGCGGGTGATCCTCGGTCTGCACGGCCAGACGTTTCACGCCCGGATCGAGGCTCGGCCCCTTCGGCACGGCCCAGCTCAGAAGCACGCCACCGAGCTCCAGCCGAAAGTCGTAGTGGAGCTGCCGAGCGTCGTGTTTCTGCACGACGAACGCGTGGCCGTTGCCGCGTTTTTGCCGGCCCTTTGGCTCGGTGGTGCGCGCAAAATCGCGTTTCTGGCGGTAGGCCTCGAGACCCATGCGCATGCCGCTGCATGGGGCATGCCGTGTGCACACGCATGGGCCGACTGCCTACTCGAGGCGCGCGCGCATCATCTCGCCGTACTCATCTGCGCAGGCTCGACGAGCTCTCGAATCGCTAGCGCCGTCTCAGCGGCAAAGCGGCGCGCCACCCAGTGATCGTCGCTGTCGAACGTCAACAAGCGAGCGTTCGGCAGCGCCGCCTGGAGCTGGCAGGCGACGCCGAGCGGGCTGATCGCGTCGCGCGTGGCCCAGACGAGCAACACCGGGATCGAGATGCGCCCGAGCTCGGCGCTGAGATCCGGCACGGGCGCGAAAGTCCAGGCCGGATTCGCAGCCCTGCCGCCGTGCTCGGGCCGCCAGTCTCGCGCGCCGTGCCGAGCCATGTGCACACCCGCCGCCGCCACCATCAGCACCAAGTGTGTGACCAGCGGTGGATAGCGCAGCGCCAGCTGCAGCGCCAGGAATCCACCCATGGATTGGCCCGCGACCACACCGGGCCCGGGTAGGCCACGCGCGATGTGTTCGACGAGCTGGTCGTAGCTCTGAATGTCAGGCTGAGCCGGGACGGGGCCGAAGCCCGGCAGATCGAAGGTGTGTTGCAACCAACTGGCGGGGAGTTGCTCGCGGATCGGGTCCCAGAAGGACGCCAGGCCCGCTGCGCCAGGAATGAGAGTAATCTGCAAGGCTCGCCAGCCAGGGTGCCTCGCTCGAGGCAATCTTGCCACGGAAAACCACCTGGAGCAGCCCTCCCCGGTTGGCACTGACCTTGCTCATGTGCCCAGATCATGCCGGTCCTCACCATCCTTATCGTGATCGTCCTCGTGGGTGTGCTGCTCTGGGCAGTCAACAACTTCATCCCGATGGACTCGAAGGTGCGCAGCATCTTGAACGTCGTGGTCGTGATCCTTCTCATCATCTGGCTGTTGCAGGCGTTTGGCCTGTTTCATGGCCTGGCCAACGTTCGCGTGGGCTGACATCACCGACTTTTGGCGCTGGCGGCGCAACCCGCCAGCGCTGCTTCCTTTCCTACCGGCAGCCTTCCTGACTGCCCGCGTTACCTGATAGCCCCATCACCTGACAGCCCGCGTTACCTGACAGCCCGCGTTACCTGACAGCCCCATGCTCGGCCTGCTATGGTGCGTGGCTGGAGGGTTCTGCCGTGGCGCGAAGTGGAATCGTTACAGGAGCCCGGTTCGCTCGGGCCCTGCTGGCAGGCAGCGCGGGGGTTGCCTGCGCGATCGGGGCAGCAGGGCCCGCGCAGGCCTGCGGCGGCTGTTTCAACGCCGGCGTGAGCGCGCCCGTGGTGGCGCATCGCATGGCGTTTGCCATCTCCCAAGGTCGCACGGTGCTCTGGGACCAGTTCCAGTTCACGGGCTCGCCGGACGAGTTTTCCTGGGTGCTCCCGATCACTCCGGGCGCCTACCTGGAGCTGTCGCGGGACGCCTGGTTCGAGGCCCTCGAGGCTACCACGAGCATCCGAGTCCAGCCCCCCGTTCTCAATTGTGCCGATCGCGGCACGAGCGGCGGCGGCGGCTGCGGCGCCGACGACGACGTGGCGCTTAGCGCCGACTCCGGCGGCTTCGGCAGCCCGGGCGGAGTCACGGTGTTGAGCCGTGCCAGCATCGGTCCCTATGAAACCGTCACCCTGCGCTCGACCTCGGGTGACGAGCTCACCGGGTGGCTCTTGCAGAACGGCTTCATCGTGCCGCCGGATGTGGTGCCCATCATCGCGGCGTACGTGCAGGAGGGGGCGGACTTCATCGCGCTGAAGCTACGGCCCAGTGCCGGGGTGTTGCAGATGCAGCCCGTGCGAGTCATCACCCCGAACGGCCCGCCCATTCTGCCGCTGCGCATGGTCGCCGCCGGCGCGGCGGAGTCAGTGGACATCGTGCTGTACGTGATCGGCGACCGGCGGTTTGCCATGCCCGACTTCACGGAGGTGACCGTGGAGGCCTCGGATATCAGCTATGACTTTGCTCAGAGCAGCTCGAACTATCTCGAGCTGCGCCAGCAGGCCTTGAGCTTCCAACGGCGGGCAAGCCTTTCTCACCGCGTATGCGGCCCCGGGGTTTTTCAACCCAACCAGGCGGCCCTCGCCGTTCGGAGCGAGCTTCGTCGACAGCTACTTCCAACAGGCGCTGCGCGATGTCGGTATCACCAATCGCAATCCGTGCGGCTCGGTGTCGGAGCGAATCGCCGACGAGGGGCAACTCGTCGTGCCCGACTGCGACGATCCGCAGCAGTGCGACCTGCTGCCGAACGCTGATCAGGTCCCGGCGAGCGAGTTCACTTGCCTGGACGCCACCGACCTGTCGGCGGCGCTGCTCGGGCAGCGCCCGACTGACACCTGGCTCACGCGTCTGGAGTTGCGCTTGCCGCGCACTGCGCTCACGAGCGATTGCCTGATCCAGCCCAGCGTCAGTCAGGCCGCGCTGAGCAACGCGCTGCAGGCGACGAAGTTCCAGAACCCGCCCTGCGACTTGCCCGTGTTCAGCTCTTCATTGAGCCCAGCGCGCCCGCGCTCGAGCGGCGCCGGGCTGCTCGCTGCCTTGCTCGCGGGCACGGTACTGCGCCGGGCGGGGCGGCGGCGTGGCTGAGCCGTCGCGCAGCCGGCGCTGCTCGTGGTGCGCGAGTGGGCTCATCCTGGTGACGGGCGGGGCGAGCGCTGCCGAGCCCAACCAATCCTTCGTGCGCCGGCCCTGGCGCAAGGGGGTCACGCAGGCGCCCGCACCGGCTGCGCCCGAGGCGGCCGACAGTGCGTCCGGCGCGGAGCCCCTCGCCGTCGACCCGGGCTTCGCACGGCAGGGCTTTTTCACACGGCTCGCGCTCGGCAGCGGAGTGTTCCTGGCGGGCTCGGGCAGCGCCGCGGACTCGCGCAGCTTCCTGGGGTTGCCGGTGTCGTTCGAGGCCTTTTTCGGCGGAACGCCTTCCGCCCATGTCAGTGTCGGCGCCGGCTATGCGCGCGACGCCGTCGGACGCCTGTCGAGCAAGGACCAGAAGGTCGACGGTGACGAGCCGCGGCTGGCTGATACCAGCTTTTATTTGGAGCAGCTGGCAGGCTTTCTCGAGCTGTACCCGGACCGGAGCTCCCCGTATTACGGCCTTGCCACGCTGGGGCTGGGCACGTTGAATGTCCGCAGGCGGGGCGACGAGCTGGAGCTGCCGCTGTTCCACTGGCTGGACCATCTCGCCGGGGCCGACCCGAGCGGAGTCATCCTGACGCTCGGCGGCGGCTACGAGACCTGGCTCGACGAGCGCTGGGCGCTCGGCGTCTCGGGCCGTCTGCTCGCCGCCCTGCTGACCTCGAGCGAGGTGGAACCAGGCACGGACGTGACCGTGATCATGCCCAGCCTGCTCTTGACGTTGAGCTATCACTAGGGACAGTCCCTGGTCACGTTCGGCACTTGCATCCTGCCGGCGCCGAAAGCAGATCGGCGCCATGCACTATCTCCTGTTCTACGAAGCCGCGGGCGACTATGCCGAGCGGCGTAAGCCCTATCGCGCCGAGCACCTGGCGCTGGCCGAGGAATACGTGGCCCGCGGGGAGCTGGTTCTGGCGGGCGCGCTGGCAGATCCGATCGACGGCGCCGTGTTCCTGTTTCAGGGCTCGAGCCCGGCAGCGGCGGAGGCGTTCGCGAAGCGCGATCCGTACGTGCTCGAGGGTTTGGTCAAGAACTGGCACGTGCGCACCTGGCCGACAGTGGTCGGCAAGGATGCCGCGACGCCGCTCTCGTCGGCCTCCTTTCGCTAGATCGACGGGGGGCCGCCTCGCTGCGGCTCGCGTGCGCCAGTGCCACACGCCCGCGGGTCACAGCGCCGCGGGTCACAGCGCCGCGAGTCACAGCGCCGCGAGTCACGGCGCCGCGAGTCACAGCGCCGCGAGTCACAGCGCCGCGGCAGCGACAGCCTCAGCTCAGCGGCTGCACCTTTACGGCCTGCGGGTGATCGCGCAGGTACTGCCGGACGATGCCCAGAAAATCCGGGTCCGGAGCCAAGCCCAGCGCCAGGGCACGGCGCGCCTCGAAGCGCGCCGGCCAGGTGCGCACGATGCGTTCGATGGCGGGGTCGGGCTCGAGCCGGACCAGCGCGCGCACGCTGGGGCCGGCGACGGCTTCCAGCGCGTCCAGCATCTCGCCGACGCGCACGCTGAGCGCGGGCAGGTTCAGTGCCGTGCGGCCCGCGTAGCGCTCGCGGCTGGCTTCGTAAGCGGCAATCAGCGCGCCGACCGTGCGCTCGGGGGAAGCCAGTGCAACCTCCGCGTCGAGGCCGACCGGGCATACCGTGGCAAGCCCGGCGAGCGGCTCGCGAATGATGCCCGAGAGAAAGCCCGACGCGGCGCCGTTGGGCTTGCCCGGACGCACCGTCACGGTGAGCAAGCGCACGGCGCGCCCATCGAGGAAGCCCTTGCGGGTGAAGTCTGCGATCAGCTGCTCGGAGACGAACTTCTGCATGCCATACGAGGTCTGCGGCAGCGGCAGCGTGTCGTCTCGCACCAAGGTCGGCAGCGGCAACCCGGGAGGATCGCCGCCGAAGACGGCGGCCGAGCTGGAGAAGACGAGGCGCGGAGCATTGCCCGCGGCGCGCAGCGCGTCGAGCAGCGCGCGCGTCGTGTCCAGGTTGGAGCGCAGCCCGAGATCAAAGTCCGCCTCGCACTCCGCGGAGACCGCCGACGCGAGGTGGAACACGCCGTCGAAGCGCTCTCTGCCGAGGGCCGAGCACTGCTGCAAGAGCGGGCCGGTGCGCGCTTCCACCCGCGTGTCCGCCGCCAGCTCCGGGGAAGGCGCTGCGAGATCGGTCACGACCAGGCGTTCGATGCGCTCGCCGGCCAGGGCGCCGCGCCCGAGCAGCGTACGCGCCAACAGGCTCCCCAGAAACCCCGCGCCACCGGTGATGAGCAGCTTCATGCTGGAAGAGTTGATATCGACTCGGTGCCAGGGGAGCAAGCGCGGCGTCGCTCGAAGAATCCTCGGCTCATCGGCTAGAACTCCACCCGCACCGGTCCCCGCACCCTTACCCGATTCGCCCGGCCACTTCGGGTGCGGGGACGGGTGCGGGTGGGCGCTAGGCCCCCTCGACCAGGGAGCCCGCGAGGCGCTGCCGCGGGCGCAGGGCTCGGGCTTCTTCCTCCGTTTCGTGCAGACCGACCGCCGGCGGCAGGGAAGCAGTGACCCAGGTGCCGCTGTCGACTGGCTCGGGCTCGGGCGCTGCTCTGACTGGGGAGAGCGGCGGATCCGGGTAGGAGCGCCAGCCCTGGCTCTGGATCAGCCGGGAGCCGCGCGCAAAGGTGAGATAGGACCAACCCCACTTCATCACCACCAGCAAGCGACTGCGAAAACCGCTCAGGAAGTAGATGTGGACCAGCAACCACGCGAGCCAGGCGAACACGCCCGCCGAATGCAGCCGCCCGCGCTGCATGACCGCGCGCCGGCGGCCGATCGCCGCCATCTGGCCCTTGTCGCGGAAGCGAAACGGCGTTCGCGCGTTGCCCGCGACGTCCGCACGGATCACGTCGGCGACGTGCCGCCCTTGTTGCAAGGCCACCGTCGCAACCCCCGGCAGCGGTCGCGCCGACCCTGCGGGCACGCAGTGCGCCTGGTCGCCGACCACAAAGACCTCGGGGCGGCCGGGCACGCTCAGGTCACCCTCGACCATGACGCGGCCCTGCGGGTCGCGCGTGGTGCCCAGGTCTCGGCCGAGCGGCGAGGCCTGCACGCCCGCCGCCCAGAGCACCGTATTGGCCGTCAGCTGATCTTCCCCCACGCGCACGCCGCGCGGACCGATGCCGGTGACGCGGCTGTGCGTCCAGACCTGCACGCCGAGCCGCTCGAGCTCGCGCGTGGCACGGCTGGCGAGGCTCGCGTCGAAGCTCGGCAGAATGCGCGCGCCGGCTTCCAGCAGCACGATGCGCGTCAGCTTCGGATCGATGTTGCGGAAGTCGCGCGCCAGCGTGAACCGGCTCATCTCACCGATGGCGCCGGCGAGCTCGACCCCGGTGGGGCCACCTCCGACCACGACGAAGGTGAGCAGCGCGCGACGCCGCTCGCTGTCACGCTCGCACTCGGCGCGCTCGAAGGCGCTGAGCACGCGGCGCCGCACCTCTGTCGCTTGCTCCAGCGTCTTGAGGCCGGGCGCGTGCTCTTCCCACTGCTCCTGGCCGAAATAGGCGTGCTGCGCGCCGGTAGCCAGCACCAGGTAGTCGTAGCGGTACTCGCCCGCGTCGCTGTGCACCACGCGCGCTTGCGCGTCGATGCGCTCCACCTCACCCTGGATCACGTGCACGTTGGCAAAGTCCGACATCAAGCCGCGGATCGGCGTCGCGATGTCACACGGGCTGAGCCCCGCCATCGCCACTTGATAGAGCAGCGGCTGAAACAGATGGTAGTTGCGCCGATCGATCAACACCACCTTGAGCTCGGGATGATTGCCGAGCGCCTTCGCACAATTGATGCCTGCAAAACCTCCCCCGATGATGATCACACACTTCTTGTCAGTCGCTTCCATGGTCCTGCTTGGGTAGGAGCAGCGGGCAAAATCGCGCCGCCGTAGACATGCTGCGGGTAAGCACTCGACTAGTCGTCGCAACGGGTCACTCCCGGCAACGCGCTATAAAGGAGGAAGAGACAATGAAGCCGCAGCAATGGCTCCGTCAAGCAGTGTCTGGTCAGCTTTGCGATGCGTTCGAGGGACCCATCAAAAGAACACCATCAAGAGAACACTCGCCCGAGCGCCCAGGCTGCGCGCGAGTCCTCAGTGTTTCAGACGGGGTGGGTCAGCTGTGGGCAGGCGCGCCGTGCGTACGCGTCGGAGCGCTCTGGAAGCGCTTTCACGGCGATGCAGCTCGGGACACTGCACGGCGCAGTTCATTTTCAGGACTGCTCCGGATCGATTCGCGGCCGCGACGTCATACGTGAGCGCGAGCACTTCGACTGCAAAGTTCTGTGGCGAGCTCAGGAGTATTTCGCGGCCCAGCGCTTCAGATCCTTCAGCAGCCAGCCGCCCTTTTGACGTGCCGTGACCTCGCGCAGCAAGAGCGCCGCACGCCCATGGCCGATGCGCGCAGCAAACAGGTCGACCAGCACGCGGCCCGCAAATTTCGAGCGTCGCGCCGAGTCGAGGTGATCGACCCAGGCCTCGACGTAGCGCAGCACCCGCGCCCACGGCCCGGCGCTGCTCTGGCTGACCAGGCGCTGCGTCTTCTCCTGCACCAGCGCCTCCAGACGCCCGAGCACGCCGCCGAGCAGCTGCTCGTACGGAGCCCAGCTCGGGTCCTGGGCGTCTCGGATGCGAGCCAGCTCGTCGCGCGCGCGCGTGGCATCGAGCAGGCCGAAGTCGGCATACGAGCCCAGCCAGGCGAGCGTCTCCTGGCGGGCGGACGAGTCGCGGAGGCGCCGCAGGCGCTGCTCCACACTGTCGACGGACAGCCAGCGGTAGACGAAATCGAGGCCCGTGCCCTTGATGTTCTGTGCGCCCATCAGCCGCGCCCGTGACCCGGGCGGGATCTGGTTGGTGATGAAGTCGATCACCTGGTCGCCGCTCGCGCCGGTGTTCCACAGGATCTGGATCCGGTCGAGGAACAGCTCGCGATAGGCCTGGCGGGCGACGCCATCTACACCCTGCAACTCGCCGCGCGCGATCGAGCCCGCCAGCTCCTGGCGGCAACGCCGCATGCGCGCGATGCGGCGCGCCTGCTCGCCGAGGTGATGCAGCACGTCCTCTTTCAGGGCAGCGGGCGCGGCCGGTGCCAGCTCCTCCAGCGCGGCGCGGAGCGCGCTGCGCAGCGGCTCCGGGTCGGCGGCGGCGAGCAGCGGCCGGAGCGCCTCGGCTCGAGCCGCTCGAGCCGCGTCCTCGGCGGCCAACCCGAGCGTGCCCAGCATGCGCTCCAGGCTGCGCTCGAGCGCGTCCGGACGCCCCGGTACCTTCAGCCAGCGCATTGCGGCGTCGAAGCGCTCGAGGATGCGCACGGGCTCGCCGTCGCCGCTCACACAGAAGCTGTCGAGCTTGCGCTCGAGGGCCTCGCTGATGAACGTGAGCATGCCGCCCAGGTTCGAGTTGATGATCACGACCGCGTTGGCGGCCGCGTCGTCCACCAGGATCTGCGCGAACACGCGCGAGCGAGCGACGCGATCGGCGCGATTGTTCACCACCAGCACGGTCACGGTCGCGTCGTCGGCATCGCAGTCGTGGCGGTCGAACTCCAGACGCGTCCAGTTGGACATGAAGCCCGCGCGCTCGTTGGCGCTCATGCCATTGGAGAAGACCAGGCGCCGGCCACGATGGCTCACTTCCGGGTAGGTCTTGAGCACGCCCAGGTCCAGCACCACGTGGTCGGCGATCTCCACCAGCGCAAACTCGCGATCGACCGCAAAGTGCTCGGCCAGGCGCAGGATCAGCGCCACGTTGCGTGGATGCTCCTGATATGGCAACCGGTCCAGCAGATCCACCGGCAACAGGTCTGCGTCCAGCGCGTCGACCACCACCAGCTCGGCGCGCTTGTTGCGCGCTGCGTCCTGCAGCAAGGGCAGCATCTGCTCTTCGGTCGTGAAGGAGAGCCCGCCGCGCGGCATGAAGCGGCCGATCACGCGCGCCACGTCCTCGCCCGACGGGCCCTGAATGTCTTCGTGGTCCGGGTAGGCGTTGGTCAGCGTGGTGATGCGGTCCTGACCCCACTCGTCGATCAGCGTGTCCACGAAGCGCGGCTGCAGCGCCATGCACTCCCAGAGAAACACCTGAGCGCGCAGCCGCGCGGCCACGTTCAGCATGTCGCGCTGCTCCCAGATCGTGGCCTTGTCGTACGGGCGATAGATGAAGATCTCTTGCGCGGGCAAATCGCGCTGGGCGTGGATGAACATGGCCTCGCAGCCCGTCGTCTTGACCACCACGTCATAGCGCAAGGCATGAAAGAGCGCGGCCTTGAGCCGCTCGGAGCCGGACTTGCCGCGCGTGCCCCAGCCGCCGATGCTGAGCGGGATGAGCTCGCGGTTGTGGCCGATGCTCTGCATGACGGCCGCGGCGCGCAGCACGAACAGCGCGAGGATCAACCACACCACGATCGCGAGCTGGCGGGGCTCGTTGGCGTTGGGCGAGAGCGCGTGCACGAAGAACTGCTGCAGCAGATCCATGGGCAGCAGCGCCAGCGTACCCGCCAGCCCCAGGTAGCGCAGCGGCAGCTGCGCCACGAGCGTCAGCTGTCGGCCAGCCATTTCGAGGCCGCGATCGGCAGCGTCCAGCTCGATCTGGAAGCCCAGCGCGCGCGCGCGGCTGACGAAGGCGCTCTGTCCGGACGCCTCCTGCGCCTCGAGAGCACCTTCGCGCAGCGCGCAAGCCTGCGGGTAGTTCTTGGTCAGCCACCAGAATGCCGCCTGGCGCGCGCGCCAGCCGCGCGGCCCGCGCAGCACGACGGTGCCGAAGGCGGTGACCAGTCGCACGGGCTCGGGGCTGAGGGACGCAGCGAGCAGATCGTCCACGCGCGGCAGGAAGGGCGCCCAGCCGCCGACGGGGCCGTGCAGCAAGCGCTCGCCGTGTACGCGCGTCGGCGTCACCTCCGCCATGCCCACGGGCGGCAGCACGTAACTGCCGATCGAGACCCGGGCATGCGAGTGCACGTAGCCGCGACGCTTGTCGGGCATGGGCGAGCGGGCTTCGTGCCAGAG
>Ga0207675_100006222_pt1 | contig 11334 bp, 9 predicted proteins | sample KBSSwiS42_FD_184305 | JGI IMG/M metagenome (GOLD analysis project Ga0207675, IMG submission 184305) | Switchgrass rhizosphere microbial communities from Kellogg Biological Station, Michigan, USA - KBS Switchgrass S4-2 (SPAdes) (version 2) | ecosystem: Host-associated > Plants > Roots >...
GGACAGAGGAGGGCGTTTCGCCCGAGTCGGACACGGAGACTTTCATCGCGCTCAAGTGCCACAGCGACAACTGGCGCTGGGCCGGCGTGCCGTTCTACCTGCGCACCGGCAAGCGCCTCGCCGAAGGCCAGCGCATCATCTCGGTCGCGTTCCGCGAGCCGCCGAAAAGCATGTTTCCCGCCGATTCGGGCATCGGCGCGCACGGTCCGGACCATCTCACCTTCGATCTCGCCGATGCGGCGCGCACCTCACTGTCGTTCTATGGCAAGCGGCCCGGCCCCGGCATGAAGCTCGACAAACACAGCCTGCAGTTCGCGATGAACGACACCGGCCAGATCGGCGATGTACTCGAGGCCTACGAGCGGCTGATCCTCGACGCCATGCGCGGCGATCACACGCTGTTCACCACGGCCGAAGGCATCGAGCGTCTCTGGGAAGTTTCGATGCCGCTGCTCGACTCTCCGCCGCCGGTGCGCAGCTACGCGGCCGGATCGTGGGGGCCGAACGCCATCCACCAGCTCGTCGCGCCGCACGCCTGGCGGCTGCCGTTCGAGCGCGCGTGGCGCGATCCCAATCGCCAGGGAAGCTGACAAGAAAGTCAGACGGCCCTGACACATTCTGTGGCGCGAGCGCCACGAATTACGCGCAACTCGCCGATTAGTTAGTCACTTCGACTCAGGCAGGATCATTTCACCTGGAGGGGCATGACGATGTGTAGGAGATGTTCATGTCGCACCTCTGGTCAGTTCTCCCGCTGCTGCTGGCAGCCACGGCCTGTGCGGCAGGCGAGACGGAATGGCGCGCGGCGACCAATGAGCCCGCTGCCGTAAAAGTCTTCCTGCACCCCGGCGTCCCGATCGAATCCGTCCTGGAGACACTGAACTCCAGGGGCTTTCGAATTACTTACCAGCCTGGGCAGATAACACCGGCCATGACCCTGCTCGAACGGCCCAGGGCCACACGCATCGACACGTTGCTGCGAGAGATCCTCGCGCCCTACGACCTGCAGGTGGATCACACCCTCTACGGCGAGTGGAAAGTGAAGCGAATCAAGAAGAAGCGGGCCCTGGAAGGCGAGGCCAGCCTGACGGCAAGAAGATAAGAGTGGCGGCTAAACAATAACCGTTCTCGGTTGCAAACAAGAACTATTCTCAACTAGAATTCGCGCCAGGCGTTGAGGAGGAAGCTCCCCAGCGACCAAGCCGGCAGATTCGCCAGCCACTCCCGAACGGGATAGCCAGAGCGCGCAGGCACTTGCACAACCGTTCGGGAGACAAAAGTGTTGATCCAGAAGTCGCGTATCGCAATCGCTGTCAGCCTTGCCATCGCAGCCGCCTCGCAGGCCCAGGCCCAGCAGACCAGTGCCGAAACGAAGACCATGCCGAAAATCTCGGTCGAGGCTACCGAGGTTGGCGGATACGCGGTCAGCGAGACACGCAGCGCCACCAAGACCGACACGCCGCTGCGCGATGTGCCGCAGTCCGTCTCCGTCGTCTCGAGCGCGCTGATCAAAGATCAATCGATGCAAAGCCTTGCCGACGTGGCGCGCTACATTCCGGGCGCCGGCATGGCCCAGGGCGAGGGCAACCGCGACACCATCATTCTGCGCGGCAACAGCTCGACCGCGGATTTCTTCGTCGACGGCGTGCGCGACGACGTCGAATATTTCCGGGATCTCTACAACATCGAGCGGGTCGAGGCACTCAAGGGTCCGAACGCAATGATCTTCGGTCGCGGCGGAGCCGGCGGCGTGATCAATCGCGTCACCCGCCAGGCGGATTGGGATCGCGTGCGCGAAGTGACACTGCTGGGCGGTTCGTGGAGCAATGCGCGCGCCTCGTTCGACGTGGGTGACAGCGTCAACGACAGCGTGGCCCTGCGTTTGACCGGCATGTACCAGAACTCGGAGAGTTTCCGCGATGGATTCGACCTGGAGGGTTATGGCGCCAATCCCACCGCCGCCTTCAAGCTGGGCGACGCCACCACGCTGCGGCTTTCGTACGAATACTTCACGTACGAGCGCACCGCGGATCGCGGCATCCCGTCGCTCAATGGGCGTCCCTACGAAGTGGACGAGTCGACATTCTTTGGCGATCCCGACGGGAGCCACACCGACGCGACCGTGAACATTGCCACGGTGGTACTCGATCACGAATTCAGCGATTCGGTGAAGCTGCGCAATCTCACGCTGTTCGGCGACTACGACAAGTTCTATCAGAATGTTTTCCCCGGCGCGATCAACGCGGCCGCGAGCACGGTCGCGATCACGGCTTACAACAATGCGCAGCAGCGCGAGAACCTCTTCAACCAGACCGACCTGACCTTCTCTTTCGACACGGGCTCGGTCGAACACCGGTTCCTCACGGGTGTGGAGCTCGGTCGGCAGGTCACCGACAACTTCCGAAACACGGGCTATTTCAACAACACCGCGACCACCTACAACGCGCCGCTGGCAGATCCGACCATCTCCATTCCGGTCACTTTCCGCCAGAGCGCCACGGACGCAGACAACCACGGCACGGCAGAAATCGCCGCGCTCTACGTGCAGGACCAGGTCGTGTTCACGTCGAAGTTCCAGGCCGTGCTCGGCCTGCGTTACGACAATTTCGATGTCGACTTCACCAACCACCGCACCGGCGTCAACTTCAGGACCACGGATGACCTGTTATCGCCGCGCGCCGGCCTGATTTTCAAGCCGTCGGAGCCCGTGTCCCTGTATGCGAGCTACAGCGTCACCTACGTGCCGCGCGCCGGCGCGCAGCTGGCATCGTTGAATCCCACCAATGAGGCGTTCGACCCGGAAAAATTCGAGAACGTGGAAATCGGTGCGAAGTGGGACGTGAACGAATCGCTCGCGTTCACGGGCGCGGTGTTCCAGCTCGACCGGACCAACGTCGTGATCCCCGATCCGAACGATCCGACGCTGTCCGTCCTCGCCAAGGGCCAGACCACCGAGGGCGTCGAGCTGGGCGCCACCGGCACCATCGGTGCATGGTCGATCCAGGCGGGCTACGCCTGGCAGGACGGGCATCTCGTCGACGCGCTGGGCGGTACACGCCTGGCGCAGCTGCCGAAGCACGTGGTCTCGCTGTGGAACAAGTACGAGTTCAACCGTCAGTGGAGCGCGGGCCTGGGCGTGATCCACCAGACCGAGATGTTCGCCGCGGCTGACAACCTGGTGACCCTGCCGGAATTCACGCGCGTTGACGCCGCCGTCTTCTACGAGCCCAGCGAGCGCTGGCGCCTTCAGGTCAATCTCGAGAACCTGCTCGACGAGGGTTACTACGCGAACGCAAACAGCAACAACAATATCTCGCCAGGATCGCCGTTCGCAGTGCGTGCATCGGTGACCACGAGGTTTTGACCTGGCCTAGGCTTTTGCCATCTGCTCGAGCCGCTGGCTGATCCGGGAAACCTCGGCGCGCAGCTGCGCGGGCGAGCGGATTCGAAAGTCGAACGGTAGCCGCGCAATTTCGCGCGCGATCCAGTCGAGATCGTCGGCCTGGGCGCGCAGCAGCACGCCTCCGTCGACACATTCGAGCACGCCCACGTGGGGCACGAGCAGGCGCTGTGCGCTGGCAAGATCGGTCTCCAGCATCACCTCGACGCTGTGTGCGCGTGGAATGAGTGCGATCGACTGCTTGAGATAGGCGAGCGCATCGAAATCGGGCGGACGTTCGAACGCCACCGTCAAACTACTGGCCGAAGCGACGCGATCCAGCCGGAACGACCGCAACCCGCGCCGCAGATGGCACCAGCCGACGATGTACCAGCGGCCGGCGCGGTACACGAGGCCGTAAGGGTCGAATTCGCGTTCGGTCTGCTCGTCGTCGCGCGACTGGTAAGCCATGCGCACACGCCGCCGCTCCTGCGTGGCACCACACAGCAGGCCGAGCACCTGCTGGTCGATGGCGGCGGCGGGGCGGGTAAATTCGAGCGCAACACTTTCGTCGACGGCGCGCAGACGGTTCTTGAGCCGGTTCGGAAATACCCGGTCGAGCTTGGCTCGCGCACTGGCGAGCGCCGGCATGGACTGCGCCAGGCCCAGCGCACGCGCCGCCATGAGTCCGACCGAAAGCGCCAAAGCCTCCTCATCGGAAAAAATCATCGGTGGCAACTTGAAGCCGGGCACCACCTGGTAGCCGCCGTAGCGACCCTGCGAGGTGACGATGGGAATGCCGAGCTCCTCGAGCATCACCACGTAGCGGCGCAGGGTGCGCCGGTCGACTTCGAGCGCGCGGGCCAGTTCGGCACCGCCGGTGACTTCGCGCGCCTGCAGCATTTCGAGCAGCTGCAGCACGCGGGTGGTGGGTTGGGACATGACCCATGCTCGCGCCGAATTAGGGCAGGTATTGTCCTAGATCGGCCGTAGCCTGTCTGTCGTGATTGAAGTGGAGGCAGCATGAAGACCCGCAACGAACCCGGAAGTGGACGCGCGGTGCGTCCCGAAAGAGAGCACACCCTCGGCTGGCTGGCGCGGATCATCGATCGATTGTCGCGCGGCGAGATTCCGGTCGACGGTTTCAGCGTGCAGGAGCGGCAACCGCCCAAACCGCGGAATCCGCAACCCGTGCGGTGGGGAAATTTCCGTTGACGGCGCAAAACGTCGCCCTGCAGCAGACGGCCGATGGCGCCGACAGCAGCTCCGTACGGATACGGGTCTGCGAGCCGGCGCCACCGGTTCTGGGATATTGCCGTTGCGGCTCTTGCGGTGGCCTCGTGTTCACGGGGCCGCGGGAATCGCCACGTCTGTCACGGCGGGAAGCACCCGGTCGGTCAGGATTCCAAACGGCTTGTTCTGCAGCGGCGAGTTGTAGTTAGAGCCGGTGAACATGACGACCAGGTCGAGCGTCGGAAACACGAAGATGTAGTTGCCGCCGTTGCCCGACGTGAAGTAGGTCTCCACGATGTTCCCGGAGTAGATCAGCGTGCTTTTCCACCACAGGTAGCCGTAACCATCGCCGCCCAGCGTGTTGACACGCTGCCGCGAGAGCTGCACCCACGCTGCGGGCACGACGCGCACGCCATTCCAGGTTCCGCCGTTGAGATAGAGCTGACCGAACTTGGCGGCATCGCGCGGTCGCAGCCGCAGGCCTCCGCCGCCCGTGGCGGCGCCATCGGGCGAGCGGCGCCACGTGGATTGCTGGATACCCAGCGGTCCAAACAGCCAGGTCGCGGCGTACTGATCGAGCGGCATGCCGGATCGCTGCGAGACGATATAGCCGAGCACCACCACGCCGCCCGAGCAGTATGAGGCCACCGTGCCCGGGTCATTGGCCATGCGCAGATCGAGGATGAATCCCACCCAGTCGCTGCGCAGGTACATCTTCTCCTCGTTGCCGGGAGACTGCTCATCCCAGTCGTTGCATTCGAGCCCGCTATTCATGTTCAGCAGGTGAAACACCTGGATCGACCGCTTGCGGTTGTCCATGTGGTCGTGGCGGTCGAAGTTCGGTATGTGCTGCGCGATGGGATCGCTGGCGGCGAACAGCTGCTGATCGATGGCGATGCCGGCGAGCGCAGACGTGAAACTCTTGCCCGTGGAGCGCAGGTCGTGCAGCGATTCGCGCCCGAAGCCACTGAAATAACCTTCGGCCACCAGCCGGCCATGCCGCACGATCACCATCGCGTCGACGCCGAGGTAGTTACCGTCGCGGATCGACTCGAGTGCTGCCTGGACGCGGGTGCCATCCATGCCTTCGGCCGCCGGATTCGAAGTCGTCCATCCGTCGCCGGTATTTTCCGGGGCAATGGAGACAGCCGCGGGCAGCCCCGGATTGACGTCGGGCCTGCAGCAGTCGATACCGCCACCGCCACCGCCACCGCCACCGCCGCCGCAGGCGCTCAGCAGCACCAGCGCTGACAACAATAAGTACCGCACGGCCGCCTCCATTCCCCGCTCCAATGAATGTGAGTGAGGTCAGAGAGGAAAAATCCTTCGCGTGTATTGCCGCGAAGGATTTGCGCCGGCAGGGCACACTAACGCCGCAATGAATCTTTCCGACCAGGAACTCGTCGAGCGGCTGCTGCGCGGTGACCGCCGCGCATTCGAGCAGTTTTTCAACGAGTATTACCCGAAGCTGTTCCGCTTCGTGAAACGGCGACTGCCCCAGGACGCCACCGCCGCGGAGGACATCGCGCAGGGCACCCTGTGCCGCGCGCTCGAAAGCCTGCACAGCTATCGCGGCGAGGCGGCGTTGCTGACCTGGTTGTGCACCTTGTGCCGGCGCGAGATGAGTGCGCGCTGGGACGAGAACCGCGCCTGGAGCGCAGCCCCGCGCCTCGCGGAAGACGACCCCGCGATCCGCATGGCGCTCGAGTCGCTGCTCGCCAGCGAGCAGGTGGACCCGATGCGCGCCGCCGACCGCGCCCAGGTCCGCCAGACCATTTTCGCCGCGCTCGACTATCTACCCGCGCCGTACGGCGACATCCTGGAATGGAAGTACCTGCGCGACCTCAGCATGGGGGAGATCGCGCAGCGCCTCGGCCGTTCGCCGAAAGCCGTGGAGTCGCTGCTCACGCGCGCGCGTGAGGCGTTCCGCGAATCCTTTTCATTGTTGTCCGGCGGCGAGGCCGGAAGCGAGTTGCCATGAAGCCGGACCCGGATCGCTCCATCGAGACGTTGATCCGCCTGGCGGGCGAGCGCGAAGCGCCGTCGGCAGCCGCGACGCAGCGTGCGCGCGTCGCGGCCGAGGAGTCCTGGCGCCGCATGCTGGACACAGCGGTGCGACGGCCGCGCTGGCGCATGCGGCTGGCCTATGCGGCAGCACTGGGGCTGGTCGCCTTTGCCGCCTGGTTCTGGACACAACACCAGGCAACGCCTCCGGCCACGGTGGTGGCGCGCGTCGCCGGCCTCGAAGGAATCGTGACGCTACGTCAGGGTGATGCCGATCGCGTCGTGACGCTCGAGGAGGACGTGTTGTCCGGCACGACGCTGTCCACCGACGGCGGTCGTGTCGCAGCGGCCTACGCGGACGCGCTGTCGCTGCGACTGGACCGGCACACGCGGCTGCGTTTCGACGGCCACGACCACGTGACGCTGCTGCAGGGCGCGTTGTACGTCGACTCGGGTGGGCTCGCGGCAGGGCCGCCACTGGTGATCTCGACGCCGGCGGGCGAGGTGCGCCATGTCGGCACTCAATTCCAGGTCCGGGTTTCGGGTGATGAGACGAGTATTCGTGTGCGTGAAGGACGCGTCGCATTGCGTCGCGGCGATGACGGGTCGCGGCTGGTCGCGGCCGGCGACGAGCTCGAAGTCCGGGGCGACGCGGAACGCTGGCGGCACGGCCTGGCGTCCTTCGGCGAAGAGTGGGAGTGGGCCACGAGTGTCGCCACCACGATCGCGATCGAAGCTCGTCCGTTGTCGGAGTTCCTCGGCTGGATCGCGCGTGAGCACGGCTGGCAAATTCACTACGCTGACGACCGCCTGCAACAACGCATGCCCGACATCCGCCTGCATGGCTCGCTCGACGGACTGGCGACCGACGCCATGCTGGAGCGTGTGTCGCTGGTGACCGGAATTCCACTGCTCACGAAAGACGGCGTGCTCTGGGTCGGGGGACGCGTGCCGTGAGAGCCGCCTGTCGATTCGCGGTGTGCTTCGCGCTGCTCCTCGGCGCTTCGGCTTACGCCGCGCCGGGTGGGGCTTCGCCGGCCTTCCGCGCCGGCGACCGCCTCGAAGCGGTGCTCGCGGCACTCAATGCGCAGGGCCATCGCATCGTCTACAGCAGCGCGCTGGTGCGCCCGGACATGCGCCTGCGCGCCGCGCCATCCACGGCCGACATCGAAGCGCTGCTCGCGGAAATCCTCGCGCCCTGGAACCTGCGCGCGGTGCGCGCTGCGAATGGCGACTGGCTGATCACACCGGCCGCCGCCGCCGCCGACCCCGCCGCGCCCGCTGCCGAAACGATCACCGAGACCATCGAAACCATCGACGTCACCGGTTCGCGGCTGCAGCTCGCGGTGCCCGGTGCGAGCCAGACGTTTCTCGATCGCAAGGACGTCGAACGCATGCCGCATCTCGCCGACGACGCCATGCGCATGCTCAAGGTGCTGCCCGGCGTCACCGGCGGCGATTTCAGCGCGGCGCTCAACATCCGTGGCGGGCGGCGCGAGGAAGCGTTGTTCACCATCGACGGTGCGGAAATCCACAACGCCTTTCATTTCCGCGACATCGATGGCGCGCTCAGTGTGCTCGACACCAGCCTGGTCGAAGGCATCGATTTCGTGTCGGGAGGCATGACGGCCGACGTCGGTGACTATATGAGCGGCGCCGCGCGGCTGCAGACTCGCCGACCGTCGCCCGCGGATGAGTATCGCAGCGGCGTCGGCATCAGTTTCGTGAGCGCCTACGGCCGCTCATCCGGCACGTTCTCGCACGACCGCGGCTGGTGGCTGGGCTCGGTGCGCCGCGGTTTCCTCGACGTGCTGACCTCGCAGGTGGTGCCGGACGACGAGCAACTCACGCCCCGCTACACGGACGTGTTCCTGGCCACCGGCTTCGAATTCACGGACAGCACTTCGCTGGCCGCGCGTTACCTGTTCAGCGACGACGATCTGAAGTTCAGCAACGTCGAGGACGACGACATCGACTCGGCCGGCAAAGGTCACTCGCAGCACCTGTGGTTCACGCTGCAGCACGCCTTCACCGACACGCTGGATTCGACCACGCTGCTGTCGGTGGCCACCGTGACACAGACGCGGGATTCCGCCGGCGAAGACGATCACCGCGACGGCGTGGTGCTCAGCGGCAACGACTTCCGGTTCCTCGACCTGCGGCAGGACTGGTCGTGGATGCTGAGCGACACGCAGCTGGCGCGTTTCGGATTCAACTATGGCCAGCAGCGCGGCGACTACGACTACGTCATGCGGGCGACCATCGACGATCCGCTGATCTCGCCGGTGCCTATCTACCGTGCGTATGCGACCGACATGTCGGCGGACATGAGCAAGCTCGGCGCCTGGGCGGCGTGGCGCTCGCGAATCAGCGACCGCATCACGGCGGAAGCCGGCGTGCGCTGGGACCAGTATCGCTACGACGACGGGCTCGAATTCGACGCCGTCAGTCCGCGTCTCAATTTCGTCTACGCTTTCGACAGTGGCGAACTGCGCGCGGCCTGGGGCGTGAGTTACCAGCCGCAATCGGTCAACGAACTGCAGGTCGAGGACAACGTCACGCAGTTCTTCGAGCCGGAGAGCGTGCGCCAGTGGGTGCTCGGGTACACGCACCGCTTCGCCGGCGGTTTCAGCGCGCGGCTCGATCTCTACGGCAAGCACTACCAACACCTGCGGCCGCGCTACGAAAACGCACTCGATCCGATTCAGCTGATCCCGGAAGGCGCCATCGACCGGGTGCGCATCGATGCGCCCGAGGCGCGCGCCGACGGTGTCGAGCTCACGGTGAGACGCGAAGCCGAGCGCGGATTCGCCGGCTGGCTCAGCGTGGCCGTGGCGCGCGCCGAGGACCAGGAGGACGGTGAGTGGCGGCCGCGCAGCTGGGAGCAGCGCGAGACCCTGACCTTCGGCGTGAGCTGGACCGGCGCGAGCTGGAACCTGAGCCTGGCAGGACTGCTGCACAGTGGCACGCCCACGACACCGATCGGCATCGTATCGGAACCACTGCCGGGCGGGGGCTTCGCAGTCGAAGGGGTCGTGGGCGAACGCAATTCCGGACGACTCGACTCCTACGCGCGCATCGACCTGCGCGCCAATCGCGACGTGATCCTCGCCAACAGCAAGCTGTCCTTTTACCTGGAAGTCACCAACCTGTTCGATAGACAGAACGAGTGCTGCGTCGAGGACTACCACGTCGCCGACGGACGCCCGGCACCGGTCCTGGTCATCGAAAAAAGCTACTGGTTGCCCATGCTGCCGTCGTTCGGCTTCCAGTGGGAATTCTGAGACGCTAAGGCGCCATGGGCGCGAGCTCGCGAATGCTGAGACCCTTCAGCGGTTCGAGAATATCTTCCACGCTCAGCATTCCCATGCACGGCGCCGCGCCCGGCGCAGGTCCCGCGCCGGCGGCAATCTTGCCGGTCAGCGCGATCGCCGCCGCGCACGGAATGTTGGGTCCGTGATTCTCGCGGGCCACCAGGTTCCACTTGACGCGATGCTGCGCGCCGTCTTCGTCGAGACCTTCGAGCGTCACGAACATCGCGCCGCGATCGCTGAACACCGGCTGCAGCCAGCGCGCCAGCGTCGCGATCGGACGCGAGAGCGGCAGCAGGCTGTCGAGCTTGCCGTCATGCACGCGCTGCGCCAGCCACTCGATGCAGCGATGCGCGGTCTGGCTGGCGAAGCCGGCATGAAAACTCACGCTCCTCACGCCCGGGTATCGTTTCGGCAGCAGCTCGAGGTCGGGGACGTCACAACGGCCGAGCGGACGGACCCCCACCTGCTTGGGAAATTCGTGCTCGATGGTATCGAGCCAGCCGTAGACGTCGATCCATTGGCCGTCCTCCAGCGCGAGGAATTGCTGGCCGCAGTAGCCGAACACCGAGCGGATCGTCGCCGTGCCCGGCACGACGGCGCCGGAGCTGATGCCGATGCGAATCTCATCGAGGCGCGAGAACTCCGGCAGGTAGCGATCGACCACCGCCGCAGACAGCGCCGGCAGCGAGCTCACGCCGCTGACCACGCTCACACCCGCGGCGCGCGCGGCCGCATCCAGCCGCGTGATGCCACACACGAATGCGCGGCCGTCGGCGAGATCCAGGTAATGGCAGCCCGCGGCAATCGCCGCCTGGGCCACGCCATACGACTGTTCCTGGAACGGACCGGCGGTGTGGATCAGCACCTGGATGCCGAGTTTCTTCAGCAGGATCGCCAGCCGTCCGTCGGTGGCGTCGATGGCGCGCGCGTGCGCTGCCGTGAGTCCGAGCTGGTATGCCAGCTCGGTGGCTTTCTTCTCATCGCGCCCGGCGAGGACGAGTTGCAGCCGCGGATTGCGGGCCAGCCCCGCCGCGATCCGGCTGCCGAAGAAGCCATAGGCGCCGAGGAGGAGAACGCGTGTCGGTCTTTCGGTCACGATTTCCGAAGGTTACGCGGAGAAGCTGCGACGATGGAAGATTGATTGAGTTCACATCGTGTGGTCAAGATTCGAACAGCGAAAACGCGCCTGAATCGCGAGTTTCAAAACTATTTCTTCCTGCGTCGCGCACCGTACAATCCCGCTCCACAATTTTTCTTTCGATGAAGGGCACACGGCCATGGCGCGGGGAATCAACAAAGTAATTCTGATCGGCAATCTGGGCGCAGACCCGGAAACCCGCGCCATGCCTTCGGGGATGACGGTGGCGAACATCCGCGTCGCCACCAGCGAAAACTGGAAAGACA
>Ga0207675_100006223_pt1 | contig 11333 bp, 13 predicted proteins | sample KBSSwiS42_FD_184305 | JGI IMG/M metagenome (GOLD analysis project Ga0207675, IMG submission 184305) | Switchgrass rhizosphere microbial communities from Kellogg Biological Station, Michigan, USA - KBS Switchgrass S4-2 (SPAdes) (version 2) | ecosystem: Host-associated > Plants > Roots >...
TCGTCGGCGGTGAACGGGCTGCCGTCGTGGAACTTGACGCCCTTGCGCAGGTTGAAGCGCCACTGCGTGTCGGAGATCTGCTTCCAGCCCGTCGCGAGGCACGGCTCGGGCTGATACTGCTTGTTGTAGCGCGTCAGTCCTTCATAGGTGTGCTGCATCACGCCGTTGGTGGTGGCGTGGTTCTGCGAATGCGGGTCGAGCGTGATCACGTCGTTCTGCGCCGCCCATTTCAGGTTCACGGCATAGGCGGGCAACGCAGCCAATGCCAGTACCAGCAGTAGTTTTCTCATGACCCCTCCTTATTTGATCGGTAGCGACTCCTCCACCAGCGCGGCCAGGTAACCCGCGCCGAGGGGAATCACTTCATCGTTGAAATCGTAGTTCGGATTGTGCAGAAAGCAACCGCCGGGGGTACCCCCCTGGCCGAGAAACACGTAAGCGCCCGGCCGCGCCTGCAGCATGTACGAGAAATCCTCGCCGCCCATGGTGGGCTCGTGCTCGGTGATCACGTTGCCCTTGCCGAACAGCCGCTCGCCGACGCGCGCCGCGAACTGCGCCTCGTGCGCGCTGTTGATGGTCGGCGGATAGCCGCGGGTGTACTGGATTTCCGTGGTGCAGCCCATGGCGTCGGCCACCTTGCCGACGATCTCGCGGAAACGCTTCTCCGCGAGATCGCGGGTCTCGGGCCGGAAGCTGCGCACCGTGCCGACCAGCTGCACAGAGTCCGGCACCACGTTGAACGCGCCGACCTGGCTGGTCTGCATCGAGCAGATGCTCACCACCACCGAATCCACCGGGGCGACGTTGCGGCTGGCGATGGTCTGCAGCGCGCTGATCACCTGCGCCGCGGCCACCACCGGGTCGACCACGAGATGCGGCATCGCGCCGTGGCCGCCGCGTCCGCGCAGGGTGACCTGCACTTCGTCGGTGGCGGCCATCACCGCGCCGGGCTTCACCGCCATCTGGCCGGCGGGCAGGCCGGGCCAGTTGTGCAGCGCATAGACCTGATCGGCGGGGAAGCGCTCGAACAAACCTTCGCGCACCATGACCTGGCCGCCGCCGCCGCCTTCCTCCGCCGGCTGGAAGATGACGTAGGCGGTGCCCGCGAAGTTGCGCGTCTCCGCGAGGTAGCGCGCAGTGCCGAGCAGCATCGTGGTGTGGCCGTCATGCCCACAAGCGTGCATGCGCCCTTCATGTTTGGACTTGTGAGGAAAACTATTCTGCTCGTGCATCGGCAGGCAATCCATGTCCGCGCGCAGGCCGATGGCTTTTCCGCTCTTGGTCTTGCCGGGGATCACGCCGACCACGCCGGTCTTCGCCAGCCCGACGTGCGTCTCGATTCCGAGCTTGCGCAGATACGCCGCCACCACCTTCGAGGTTCTTTCCTCCGTGAACGACAGCTCCGGATGCGCGTGCAGGTCGCGCCGGATCCCGGTGAGCTCGGAATGGAAGCGGCGGATGCTGTCGACAGGGGTAGTCATAGGGGTTTCAAGCGCAGGCGGGGATCCACCGCATAGTAAAGGAGATCGACCACCAGGTTGATCACCACGAAAAACAATGCAATCAGGCAGAGATAAGCGGCCATCACCGGCACGTCGGCGAAGTTCACCGCCTGGATGAAGAGCAGCCCCATGCCGGGCCACTGGAACACGGTCTCGGTGATGATGGCGAAGGCGATGATCGCGCCGAGCTGCAGCCCGGTGATGGTGATCACCGGCACCAGCGTGTTCTTGAGCGCGTGGCCGAAATGCACCGCACGGTCGGTGAGCCCCCGCGCGCGCGCGAAACGGATGTAGTCGGTGCGCAGCACTTCCAGCATTTCCGAACGCACCAGGCGCTGGATCAGCGTCATCTGGAACAGGCCGAGCGTGATCGCGGGCAGGACCAGCGCTTTCAGCCCCGACGCGGTCAGCAGGCCGGTGGTCCACCAGCCGAGCGCCACGGTGTCGCCGCGGCCGAACGACGGCATCCAGCCGAGCTGCACCGAGAACACCAGGATCAGCAGGATGCCGATGAGGAACGTGGGCAGCGACACGCCGGCGAGCGACACGGCGAGCAGGATGTGCGACAGCCACGAGTCCCGGCGCAACGCGGTGTACACGCCCATCGGGATCCCGAGCACCAGCGCGAACAGCGCCGCGCAGATCGAGAGCTCGAGCGTCGCCGGCAGGCGCTCGACGATCAGCTTCGAGACCGGCTGCACCTGCCGCAGGCTCAGTCCGAATTCGCCCTGCACGGCGTTGCCGAGGAAGCGCAGGTACTGGATGTAGAACGGCCGGTCGAGCCCGAGCACCGCCGTCACCTCGACGCGCTGCTCGGGCGTCGCGTCCTGCCCGAGCATGAACGCCACCGGGTCGCCGACGAAGCGAAACAGCGAGAACGCGATCAGGCCGACGGTCAGCATGACCAGGACCGCCTGGGCGATGCGGCGCAGGATGAACGCGGCCATTTTGAGAGAATGGTACCCCATGTCTTTTGCGCAACAGGTGATCGGCTGGCAGCGAAAACGCGGGCGTCACGACCTGCCGTGGCAGGGCACGCGCGACCCGTACCGCATCTGGCTCTCCGAGGTCATGCTGCAGCAGACGCAGGTCAGCGCGGTGATTCCGTACTACGAGCGCTTCCTCGCGAAGTACCCGACGGTGAACGCGCTCGCCGCCGCGTCGGAGGACGAAGTGCTGCAACTCTGGAGCGGCCTGGGCTACTACGCGCGCGGCCGCAATTTGCACAAGGCGGCGGCTGAAATTGCGCGCCACGGATTTCCAAAAACCGCAGAGAAGATCGCCGAGTTGCCGGGCGTGGGGCGTTCCACGGCGGCCGCCATTGCGGCATTCGCTTATGGCGAGCGCGCGGCGATCCTCGACGGCAACGTGAAGCGGGTCCTCGCCAGGTGTTACGGCGTTGCGGAGCCAGGCTGGGAGCTGGCCGAACGGTTGCTACCCAAGCGCGGGGTCGAGCCCTACACGCAGGGGCTGATGGATCTCGGCGCCACGGTATGCAAGCGCGTGCCGGAATGTGCGACCTGCCCGGTCAAGGCGCGTTGCGTGGCGCGCAAGACCGGCCGTATCGCCGAGCTGCCCGCGCCGCGCGCGAGAAAGCCGTTGCCGCAGAAGGAGACCCGCTGGTACGTGTTCTTCGACGCCGGGCGAGTGCTGCTCGAGCGGCGTGCGTCGCCAGGGATCTGGGGCGGATTGTGGTGCTTCCCCGAGGCGCGGCCCGCCAACTGCCTGGTCAAGGGCAGGCTGCCGATCATCGAGCACGGCTTCACCCATTTCCGCCTGCGGATCCGGCCGCTGCTCTGCGCCGGGGCGGCGCCGGCGGGCGGAATCTGGCTGGATCTCGACGACGCGCAGCGCGCAGCGATCCCGACGCCTGTCAGAAATCTGCTACACGAGCTGGCTGGAAATCGCCACGCAACGCGGCGGTAGTCGGCGATAGCACGCGGCCGCGCGCGATGTGAAAATGTTCACACATCGAAGGACACAGCCGCTAGCTGGGTCCTCCGGGAACGCCTCAAGCGGCGATCGGCAGCAGCGACTACACCTTGTTTGGCTCTGAACGGACGAGCGCGTCCAGCTTCTCGAGGCGCGCGCGTCCGTTTCCTATTTCCAGCAGCGCTTGTTTCGCCTCGAGCGGCAGCGGCAGCAGCTCCGCCAGACGCGCGCTCACCCACGCGCTCGAGTCCAGGCGGTGCGGGCGCTCGAGCAGCCCGGGATGCTGCTCCATCACGCGCTCGAGTAGCTTGACATAGCGCGAGAGCGCTTCCGGCACCGGGCTGTCGCCTTCCTCGGCCAGCAGCTCGACCGAAGCGCGCACCAGGCCGTCGGGCTGCACTCGCTTGCCGAGAATGCGGAAGCGGCTTTCGCCGCGCACGCTCACCTGCAGCAGGCCGAGCTGCGGCATGTCCCACTCCGCGATGCGCGCGACGCAGCCCACGCCGACCGGCACCGCGGGCTCGCCGACTTCCTTACCCTCATGGATCAGGCACACGCCGAAGGGCGCGTTGTGCTTGAGGCAGGTCTTGGCCATCTCCATGTAGCGTTGCTCGAAGATGCGCAGCGGCAGGCGCCCGCCCGGAAAAAGCACCGTGTGCAGCGGAAAAAGCGCGAGCTCCTCGCTCAGGGGCTTTCTTTCGACAAGCCGCGGTGGCGCACCAGCACCTGCCAGTCCTTGCGGAAGTGCTCGGCCAGGCGCTCGGCGACGAACACCGAGCGGTGCCGCCCGCCGGTGCAGCCGACCGCCACGGTGACCGAGCTGCGGTTCTCCCGCACGATCTCGGGAAGCCAGCGCGAAAGCAGGCCGCGCGCGTCCTCCAGCCAGCGCTGCACCGACGCGTCGCGCGCCAGGTACTCGATGACCGGCGCGTCGCGCCCGGTCAACGGGCGCAGCTGCGCATCGTAGTGCGGGTTGGCGAGCATGCGGCAGTCGAGCACCCAGTCGGCGTCGAGCGGGATGCCGTCGCGGTAGGCGAACGACTCGAACAGCAGGGTGAGCTGGCCCGGCCCGAGGCCGAGCAGGTCGCGGATCCAGTTCTGCAGCACGCGCGGCTGCAGGTCGCTGGTGTCGATGCGCTGGCCGAGCGGCGCGACGCCTTCGAGCAGCGCGCGCTCGTGCTCGATCGCCTCGGGCAGCGTCTGCTCGCCGCCCAGGGGATGGCGCCGGCGCGTCTCCGAGAAGCGGCGCAGCAGCGTCGGGGTGTTGGCTTCCAGGTAAAGCACGCGGCAGTCGAAGCCGCGCTGCTTCAGCTTGGCAATGTGCTCGGGAAGCGAGGCGAGCGCCGCGCTGCGCGCGTCGACGCTGACCGCGACCCGCTGATGACCGGCCTCCCCGAGGTAGTCGAGCACTTCCAGCAGCAGCGTGGCCGGCAGGTTGTCGACACAGTAGTAGCCGGCGTCTTCCAGGACGTTGAGCGCGATGCTCTTGCCCGAGCCCGACAGTCCGCTGACCAGAACTAGGCTTTGCGACACCTCTTACTTCTCGCCCTTCTGCATTTCCTGATTCTGGCGGGCGAGGAACTCGGCCATCGAGTCGATGCCGCGCAGCTTGAGGATCTCGTTACGCACCGCGGCCTCGACCAGCACCGCCAGGTTGCGGCCGGCGGCGACCGGGATGGTCACTTTGCGCACGGTGACGCCGAGGATCTCCTCGCTCAGCTCGCTGAGCGGCAGGCGCTCGGCGGGGTCGCGCGTGGCGGAGGTGGGCCGCGCGAGGTTCGTCACCAGGCGCAGCTTCATTTTTCGGCGCACCGCGGTCTCGCCGAAGATGGTGCGGATATTCAGCACGCCGAGGCCGCGCACCTCGATGAAGTCCTTGAGCAGCGGCGGGCAGCGCCCTTCGAGCGCCGCGCCCATGCGCGAGACCTCGACCACGTCGTCGGCCACCAGGCCGTGGCCGCGGCTGATGAGCTCGAGACCGAGCTCGCTCTTGCCCACGCCCGATTCGCCGGTGATCAGCACGCCCAGGCCGAGCACGTCCATGAACACGCCGTGCAGCTCGGTGGTTTCGGCCAGCGCGCGCGCGAGGTAGCGCGAGAGGCGCTCGATGACGCGCGGCGCCGGCAGCGGCGAGGTGAAGAGCGGGGTCTGGGTGCGCGTCGCCGAGGCGACCAGCTCGGGCGGCGGCGCGACCCCGTCGGCCACGATCACCGCCGCGGGATGGGGCTCGAGCAGGCGCTCGACCAGGCTGGCCGACTGCGCGCCGATCATGCCGGCCTCGTACGCGCCGATGACCTGGATGCTGTTCGGGTGAGTGAGGTTGAGGTGGCCGATCAGCGAGGCCGCCTGCGCCGCCTCACGCCGAACCGTCGTGCCGCCCTCCCGGCCCGCGATCCAGGCTAGGGACAGCGCCTCGCGGTTGTCGTCATGCAGCCGCGCGACGTTGACCTGCAGCATCCGGATGCCAGGCGGCGATCAGCTGGTAGAGCGCTTCGGCGTCCGGCGCGCGCGTCAGCAGCTCGCGCAGCGCCTTGTCGGAGAACATCTGGGCCAGCTCGGAGAGGATCTGCAGGTGCTTCTCGGTGGCCTTTTCGGGCACGAGCAGCACGAAGACGAGGTTGACCGGGTTGCCGTCGGGTGCATCGAACGGCACCGGCTGGGCGAGGCGCAGGAAGGCGCCGCGCGCCTCCTTCAGCCCCTTGATGCGTCCATGCGGGATCGCCACGCCCTGGCCGAGGCCGGTGGAGCCGAGGCGCTCGCGCGCGAACAGGCTGTCGAACACCACGCTGCGCGCGACCGCGTCCTGGTTCTCGAACAGCAGGCCGGCCTGCTCGAACAGGCGCTTCTTGCTCGAGATCTGCAGATCGAGAGCGATATGTTCCGGCGACAGGAGTTTGGCGACCAGGCTCATTCAGAGGCGCGCTTTTCGTACAGTTTATCCTTGTAGCGCAGGACCTGCCGGTCGAGTTTGTCCGCCAGCAGGTCGATCGCGGCGTACAGGTCGTCCTGCTCGCTCTCGCAATGTAAATCTTTGCCACGGACGTGCAGGGTGACCTCCGCCTTCTGCACCAGCTTGTTGGCGGTAAGGATGACGTGGGCGTCGATCACGTGGTCGAAATGCCGGGTTACGCGGGCGAGCTTGGATTCCACGTAGCTGCGGATCGCCGGGGTCACTTCGAGATGATGGCCGCTCACGTTCAAGTTCATTTCACAAGGCCTTTCTCTGGTTGACGGGGGGAATCTGCAACGATTCCCGGTATTTCGCTATCGTGCGGCGCGCGACCACGATCCCCTGCTCGCCGAGGATCTGCGCGATGCGCGCGTCCGAAAGCGGCGCCTTGGTGTCTTCGGCCGCCACCAGCTGCTTGATGAGCGCGCGGATCGCGGTGGAGGAGGCGGCGCCGCCCGCCTCGGTGGCCACGTGGCTGCCGAAGAAGTACTTGAGCTCGAAGGTGCCGCGCGGCGTCGCCATGAATTTCTGCGTGGTGACGCGCGAGATGGTGCTTTCGTGCAAGCCGAGCGTGCCGGCGATTTCCCGCAGCACCAGCGGGCGCATCGCGACTTCCCCGTGCTCGAGGAAGTGGCGCTGGCGGTCGACGATCGCCTGCGACACGCGCAGGATGGTGTCGAACCGCTGCTGCACGTTCTTGATCAGCCAGCGCGCCTCCTGCAGCTGCGACGACACGCTGCTGCCGCTGCCGCGCGCGGCGGCCGCGATCTCGGCGTAGAGCCGGTTAATGCGCAGGCGCGGCATGGCGTCCGAGTTGAGGCTCGCCTTCCACACGTTGCGGCTCTTCTTGACGATCACGTCGGGAATCACGTAGCGCGCCTCGATCTTGGCGAACGCCGAGCCCGGCCGCGGGTTGAGCGCCTGGATCATCTGCTGCGCGGCGCGCAGCGCGTCGTCGCCGGCGCCGGTCAGGCTCTTCAGGCGCGTGTAGTCGCGCGCCGCGAGCAGCTCGAGGTGCTTCTCCACGATCTCCATCGCGAGCTTGCGCACCGCGTCGTCCGGCAACGCTTTCAGCTGCAGCGTCAGGCACTCGGCCGGCGAGCGCGCGCCGACGCCGGCGGGCTCGAACTGCTGCAGGTGGCAGAGCGCGATCGTCAGCTCTTCCGGGTCGATGGCGGCCTCTTCGGGCAGCAGCGCCACGATTTCCGCCAGCGACTGCGTGAGGTAGCCGTCCTCGTCGAGCGCGTCGATCAGCAGCTCGACGAACAGGCGGTCGCGCACCCCGAGGTTGGTGAGCGACAACTGGCTGCGCAGGTGGTCGCGCAGCGTCGGCGTGTCCGGCGTGGCGTGCGTGCGGTCGCCGTCTTCGTCGTCCTCCGGGCCGCGCCAATTGGCGGCGGCTTCGCTCGGCCAGTCGGGCTCCGGGGACGACGGCGCTTCCGAGGCCGGCGTGCTGGAAGCGGGCTCGGGCTCGTTCGAGGTGCGCGGCGCGGCATCCTGCTCGTTGCTGCCGCCGCCGTGCTCCTCGCCGTCCTCGCGCTCGAGCGCCGGGTTCTCCATCAGGATGCGCTCGATTTCCTGGTTCAGCTCGACCGTCGAGAGCTGCAGCAATCGAATGGATTGCTGCAGCTGCGGCGTGAGCGTCAGGTGCTGCGAGAGGCGGAATTGAAGCGAGGGCTTCATCAAGGTGGCCGGGGGCCGAGTACCACGCTACATGCGGAAGTTTTCGCCCAGATATACTCGGCGAACGCTGTCATTATAGACAATCTCTTCGGGATGGCCCGAAGCGAGCACGGCGCCCTCGTTGATGATGTACGCGCGGTCACAAATACCGAGCGTTTCGCGCACGTTATGGTCTGTTATGAGCACCCCGATGCCGCGCTCCTTGAGGAACCTAATGATCCTCTGGATGTCGAGCACCGCGATCGGGTCGACGCCGGCGAACGGCTCGTCCAGCAGGATAAACGCGGGACGCGTCCCCAGGGCGCGCGCGATCTCCAGGCGCCGGCGCTCGCCGCCCGAGAGCGAGATCGCCGCGTGCTTGCGCAAGTGCGCGATATTCAGGTCCTTGAGCAGCTCCGTGAGGCGTGACTCGATCTCGTCGGGGGCGAGACCCTGCAGCTCGAGGATCGCCTGCACGTTTTCCTCCACCGTCAGGCGGCGGAACACCGAGTTCTCCTGCGGCAGGTAGGAGATGCCGAGGCGCGCGCGGCGGTGGATCGGCAGGTGGGTGAGGTCGCGGCTGTCGAGGTGGATCGAGCCCGAGTCGACCGGCACCAGGCCGACGATCATATAGAAGCAGGTGGTCTTGCCGGCGCCGTTCGGGCCGAGCAGCCCGACCACCTCGCCGCTGGTCACTTCCAGCGACACGTCCTGTACCACGGTGCGCGACTTGTAGCGCTTGCGCAGCTTCTGGGAGCGCAGCTCGCTCATTTACTGGCGGGCGGTTTCGACTGGATCACGGCTTTGACCCGCCCCGGCTTCTCGCCGCCCTTGCCCGAGCTCACCTGGTAGAAGTCGGCGCGCTGGTCGACGAAGATGTAGTCGCCGGCGACCTCGTCGCCGCCGCGGTTGACGCGCGCCTTGTCGAACAGCTCGATCTTCTGGTTCTTGTCGTCGAGCTCGATGCGCAGCGCCTCGCCCTCGACCCAGATGCCTTCCTTCTCACCCGGCTTGGGATCCTGGCGCTGGCGGAACTTCGCCGGCTTGCCGGTGGCGGTGGCGATCTGGAAGCCTTCGGCGTCCTGGCGCACGATCAGCTTGTCCGCGGTGAGGCGGATGCTGCCCTTGGTGACGACCACGTCGCCTTCGAAGATGTTCAGGCGGCGCGCGTCGTCGGCGCTCATCTTGTTCGCCTCGACCTGCGTCGGCTTGTCGCGGTCGGCCTTCTCGGCCAGTGCCGGCCCGGCCAGGACCAGAACGACCGTCAGAAAAAACCTCATTTCTTGGGCAGCTCGAGCGAGTTGAAGCGCGCGACCACGTTGTGGCGCAGCACCAGCTCGCGCGACAGGTTGTTGTACTCCATGCCGCGGCCCTCCAGCGAGCGGCTGCCCTCGACGATCTTGACCTCCTTGTCGGTGCGCACCAGCGAGCGGTCGCGCAGGATGTGCAGGAACTCGGTGGTCATGCGCGCCTCGGGACCGTGCTCGGAGGCCTCGCGCACCAGCAGCACGCCGCCGTAGAGGAACACCTCGTCGCCGTCGCGCGAGAGCTGGCCGCGCTCGGCGCGCACGCTGTAGCGCGGCTCGTTGGGCTTGGACTGCAGCACGCGCGGCTCGTGCAGCTCCGTGGTGTCGTCGTCCGGGTAATGCACCATGCGCTCCGCGCTCATGCGGGTCTCGGCAGCGCCCTCGGCGTTGTAGGTGGTGGTGGTGAAGTTGACCACGTAATAGTCCGGATCGTGCCGTCGCGCCGCGGTCGGCGTCTCGTCCTCGCGCACCGCGCGCTCCAGGTAGAACGTGAGCAGCGCGAGCGCGAGCATCAGGCCGAGCGGGAACAGGCGGGTGGTGGAAAATTTCACGCGAGGTACCTGGCGAGCGCCGCGTCGTAGGTGCGCTGGGCGCGCATCACCAGCTCGCACACTTCGCGCACCGCGCCGCGCCCGGCATCCGCCCTCGCCACGTAGTGCACGCGCGTGCGCACCGCCTCGGGCGCCTCGTGCGGCGCGCAGGCAAAGCCGCAGCGCGTGAGCACCGCCAGGTCGACCAGCTCATCGCCCATGAACCCGGTCTGATCGGCCGTGAGGCGCTGCTGCCCGATCAATTGCTGGAATACGGCCAGTTTGTCCTCGACTCCCTGGAAGACATTTTCGATGCCCAGCTCCGCGGCGCGCTTGGTGACGGCCTCCGAGCGGCGGCCGGAGAGCAGGGCACAGGGCACGCCGCTCGCCGCGAGCATCTTCAGGCCGTGGCCGTCGTGCGCCGAGAACGCCTTCAGCTCCTCGCCCGACGGGCGGTAGAGCAGCGTGCCGTCGGTGAGCACACCGTCGACGTCGAAGATCATCAGCCGCACCGCGCGCGCGCGAGCCAGAACGTCAGCCGAGCGCCTTTTTCGCGAGACCGCCTTCAAATCACTTTCGCGCGGAACAGGTCGTGCATGTTGAGCGCACCCAGCAGCGCGCCGCGCGCGTCCACCACCAGCAGCTGGTTGACCTTGTGCTTCTCCATGATCTGCACCGCCTCCACCGCGAGCGCCTCGGGCCGGATGGTGCGCGGCGCGGCGGTCATCAGCCGGTCGACGCTCGTGCTGTCCGCATAGGCGCCTTTCTCCAGCGCGCGCCGCAGGTCGCCATCGGTGAAGATGCCGCGCACGATGCCGTCGGCATCCAGCACCGCCGTCATGCCGAGGCGTCCGCGCGTGATCTCCGCCACCGCTTGCGCGGCGCCTGAGCCACTGCGCACGCGCGGCACGTCCTCACCCTTGCGCATCACGTCCGCCACATGCACCAGCGCCTGGCGGTGCAGCTGGCCGCGCGGATGGCTGCGCGCGAAGTCGTCGGCGGAGAAGCCGCGCTTGTCGAGCAGCGCCACGGCGAGCGCATCGCCGAGCGCGAGCGCGGCGGTGGTGCTCGCGGTGGGCGCGAGGTTGTGCGGGCACGCCTCCTGCGCGACCGCGGCGTCGAGATGCACGTCGGCCTCGCGCGCCAGCGCGGAATCCGTCTTGCCGGTGATCGAGATCAGCTTGGCGCCGCGGCGCTTCACCAGCGGCACGATCTGCAGCAGCTCGTCGCTCGCGCCGGAATAGGAGATGGCGATGAACACGTCGCCCTCGGTGACCATGCCGAGGTCGCCGTGGCTCGCCTCGGCCGGATGCACGAAGTATGCGGCCGTGCCGGTGCTGGAGAGCGTGGAGGCGATCTTGCGCGCGATGTGGCCCGACTTGCCCATGCCGCTCACCACCACGCGCCCCTTGCGCCGGTCGATCAGCTCGACCGCGTCGAGAAATTTCTG
>Ga0207675_100006225_pt1 | contig 11332 bp, 8 predicted proteins | sample KBSSwiS42_FD_184305 | JGI IMG/M metagenome (GOLD analysis project Ga0207675, IMG submission 184305) | Switchgrass rhizosphere microbial communities from Kellogg Biological Station, Michigan, USA - KBS Switchgrass S4-2 (SPAdes) (version 2) | ecosystem: Host-associated > Plants > Roots >...
AGCCGAGCGTCACGACAGGGAGTCTGTGGAGAAAAAAGATCTCGGGTTCCGGCTGGCGACGGGCGCCTTCGCGCTCGTTCTCATCCTCATCGTCTGCGCGATCGGCTACGAGCTGACCACGCAGTCGATGCAGTCGATCCGCCAGTTCGGGTTCGACTTCTGGCGCACCGAGATCTGGGATCCGGTGGCCGGCGAGTTCGGCGCGCTCCCGTTCATCTGGGGCACGCTGTACTCGTCGGTGCTCGCGCTCGCGATCGCCACTCCGATCGCCCTCGGCATCGCCGTGTTCATCTCCGAGCTCTGCCCGGCCAGCCTCCGTCAACCGCTCGTTTTCCTCACCGAACTGCTGGCGGCGATCCCGTCCATCGTGTACGGCTTGTGGGGCATCTTCGTGCTGGTGCCTGCGGTGCGAGCCTTCGAGACGTCGCTGCCGGAAGCCCTGCGCCGGCTGCCGATCTTCGCCGGTCCGCCGCTCGGGCTGGGGATGCTGTCCGCCGCGCTGGTGCTGGCGATCATGGTGATCCCGTTCACCTCGTCGGTCGCGCGCGAAGTGCTGAAATCGGTCCCGGCCGCGCAGCGGGAAGGCGCCTACGCGCTCGGCGCGACCCGCTTCGAGGCGATTCGCGCGGCGCTGTTCTACGCCCGCACCGGCATCATCGGCGCGGTCATGCTCGGCTTCGGGCGGGCGCTCGGCGAGACGATGGCGGTGACGATGGTCATCGGCAACAACCCGCAGGTGACGACTTCGCTGTTCGCGCCGCAGTACACGATGGCGGCGGTCATCGCCAACGAATTCACTGAAGCGGCGGACGACTTGTATCTGTCGGCGCTCGTCGAGATCGGACTGGTCCTCTTCATCATCACGCTGATCGTGAACTCGATGTCGCGCCTCCTCATCTGGAGCATGGCGCGGAGTTCGGTGGCGGTCCAGACGGCCGAGCCGGCCGCGGCGCCGATCCCCGGAACGGCATGACCCATACCGCGTTTCGCAAGCTCCTGTCGTCGGCGTTCGTCGTCTTCTGCGCGGCGTCGGTGCTGATTGCGCTCGTGCCGCTGGCGTTCATCCTCTTCTTCGTGATCACGCAGGGCATGCGCGCGGTCAACCTCGATTTCTTCACCCACATGCCGCGGCCGGTGGGCGAAGCGGGCGGCGGCATGGCCAACTCCATCGTCGGCACGCTGATCGTGACCGGCCTGGCGTCGCTGATGGCCGTCCCGATCGGCATCGTCAGCGGGATCTACATGTCGGAGTACGCGGGCACCCGCTTCGCGTCGGCCGCGCGGTTTGCGGCCGATACGCTGAACGGCGTGCCGTCGATCGTCATCGGGGTGTTCGCCTACGGCGTGATGGTGCTGCCCTTCAAGCAGTTCAGCGCGATGGCCGGCGGGTTTGCGCTCGGCGTGATGATGATTCCGATCATCGCGCGCACGACCGAGGAACTGCTGCTGCTCGTGCCGGGGTCGATGCGCGAAGGGGCCCTGGCGCTCGGGGCGACGCGCGCGAGGGCGGTCTTCAGCGTGGTGCTGCCGGCGGCGCTGCCGGGCATCGTCACCGGCGTGGTGCTCGCGCTGGCGCGCATCGCGGGCGAGACGGCGCCGCTGCTGTTCACGTCGTTCAACAACCGGTTCTTCACGACCAGGCTGAACCAGCCGATCTCCACCCTGACCGTGCAGGTGTTCACCTACGCGACCGGGCCGTACGACGACTGGCACCGCCAGGCCTGGGCCGGCGCGCTCGTCCTGGTGACGATCGTCCTCGTCTGCTCGCTCCTCGCCCGCTTCGCGACGCGCCGCCTCGAGCGCATGCACGCCCGCAGCTGACACGACGGTAGAACGCAAAGGCCGCAAAGCGCGCAAAGAAAAAACAACCTTTGCGGGCTTCGCGGGCTTTGCGTTCCAACGTCCGTGTGCGCTCTACCGTCTTGGAAACTGATCGGGGTGGTTCGTGAACAGCGCGTCGATCCCGAACGTGTAGAGGAACTGGGCCATCTCGTCGCGGACGGTGGGGTACTCGGTCTTCTCGTCGGCTTTGAACGTCCACGACGTGACCGTCAGGCCGGCGTCGTGCGCCCGCTTCACCATCTCGGGGTGCCGCGCGATGACGAACTTCTCCGGGGCGATCCCGGTCGAGAACTTCGCGAGCTCGCGCATGCGCGCCTCGGTGATGTCCTCGTCCTTCGCGGTCAGGAAGACGCGCGGGATCGTCGGCAGCTCCTTCGCGACGCGGCGCACCGCTTCCTCGTCGAACGACTGGATGATGACCGGCATCTTCTTCAGCGAGTCGGGCTTCTCGAGGCCGTTCTTGCGGATGATGTCGACGAAGAGCTTGACCTGGTCGATGCCGCGGGACTTGTAGAGTTGCGGCGACTTCAGCTCGGGGTAGATGCCGATCCCTGGAGTGCCGCGCACCAGATCGATGGCTTCCTGAAACGTCTGGAGATGCGTGCCGGCGAATTCCGGCTTGAACCACTTGCCCGCGTCGAGCCGGCGAATCTCGGCCAGCGTGAAGTCGTTGACGAGCCAGTGCTTGCCGGGCGTTCGCGATTCGACATTCGGCGACGGCCGATCGGGAAACACCTCCGCGATGTTGGTCGTGCGCTCGAGCGTGTCGTCATGAATGCAAATGAGCTGGTTGTCGCGGGTGACGCCCAGGTCCTGCTCGACAAAGTCCACCTTCTGCTGAATCGCGAGCGTGTAGGCCGCCGCCGTGTGCTCGGGCGCGTAGCCCGATGCGCCGCGATGGGCGATGGCCTGTTTGCCGGCAGGCTTGGGAGACTGCGCGCCGGCGCCGGCCCAGGCCGCCGCGACGAGCAACGCCAGGAGCGCGCCGAAGAGGAAGGGCGAGCGTATGATGGTCATCACGGTGGCTGAATTATACCGTCGCTACGGCCGCTACGACGAGCCGCGGACCAATCGCGCCGCGATGCTCGCCCTGTTGCTCGCCATGACCTCGGCCATGCTCCTGGTCGGCAGCGCGCTGCTCTATCGGTCCCATCTCGCCGGCCTCGAGCGTGCGTTCCTGGTGCTGCGCTGGGCGGTGTACGGCGGCATTGCGACGGTGCTGGTCGCCGTCGTCGCGATCGTCATCGCGATGCGTCGGGGGAGCGGCATGGCGATCGCGGTCGTGGCGCTGGTCATCGTCGTCGCCGCGTTCGCGATGCCGGCCGTGAAGCTCCGCCAGGCGGCACGGCTGCCGCGCATCCATGACATCACGACCGACACGGACCAGCCGCCCCGGTTCGTCAGCGTCGTCGCGCTGCGCGCGGGCGCGGCGAACCCCGCCGAGTACGGCGGTCCGGAGATCGCCGCGCAACAGCGCCAGGGGTATCCCGACCTGCAGCCGTTGTCGCTTTCGCTGCCGCCGAATCAGGCATTCGACAAGGCGCTGGCCACGGCGCGAGAGATGGGCTGGGAGATCGTGGCGTCGGATCCGCCGTCGGGGCGCATCGAGGCCACCGACACGACGTTCTGGTTCGGCTTCAAGGACGACGTGGTGGTGCGGGTGGCCCCGGCGCAGAACGGAAGCCGCGTCGACGTGCGATCGCTCTCCCGCGTCGGTCTCAGCGACGTCGGCACCAACGCGGCGCGCATCCGCAAGTACCTCGCGGCGCTTGCTCGCTGACCTACCGACCGACCTGACCCACCCGACCTCTTTCACGACGTTGGAGCGCGAGGCCTTCAGCCGAGCGGCCGACGCTCGCCTGAAAGGCTCGCGCTCCGGGAGTTGTGGAGAGTCGCTTACCGGATTGTGTCCGTTAGAAATTCAGTCTGAACGCAAACTGCACCTGACGGTTGGTGCCGAGCCCGACCGTGGTTCCGACCGTCTGCGTCAGCCTGCCGAACGTGCCGGCCGCCGCTGAGGAGAACGGCTGTCCCGGCTGCACGGAGCTGGCCGCAGGAGTGGTGCCCGCATTTCCGGTGGGAAGCGCGTTGGGCAGCGTCCCAATCGGGTTCGCAAAGATGTCGTTGTTGAACAGGTTGAAGATCTCGGCCCGCAGCTCGACGTTCGGGCCGGAGCCGAGGGTGATTCTCTTCACGATCACCATGTCGATCTGCCTGACGCCAGGACCGTGAATCGAATTGCGCTCGAGGTTCCCGAAGGTGCCGGGCTTCGGCGTGGCGAACGCCGCCGGGTTCAGGAACAGCAGGCCGCCGTCCTTGATGAACGGATCCACGCCGGGGATGAGATCCGGCCGGCGCGTGCTCCGTGAGGCGCCGCCTCCCGGCGTGTTGATGACGGCGGTGCGATCGGCCGCGGCGTTGTTCCAGACGACCCCGGCCGCGTCCATGTAGACGATGTCGTTGCGCCCGACGAGGACGGGAACCGGCAGCCCGCTGCGCGCGTTGCCGATCACCCCGACCGTCCATCCGCCGGCGAGCGCGCCTTTGCCGGGCACCGCATACAGAAGGCTCAGGTTGAACGTGTGGCGGACGTCGAAATTGTTGTACCCATCGTCGTAGTCGAACTCGTCGATGGCCCTGGCGTTGTTGCCGGCGGTGGTCGCTTCGTTCGACCCCCCGGTGTTTCCGGTGCTCTTGCCGAGCGCATACTGCGCGTTCATCGACAGGCCCCGAACCGAGCGGCGGGTCAGGGAGAGCTGCATGGCGTTGTAGGTGTCATGCCCGCCGCTGGTCTTGTAGTCGACTTCCGCGTACGGCCGGTTGATCGTGGCGATCGTCCCGTCGGCATTGCGCGTGATGATGTCGAACTCGCGGATCTGGGTCGCCGCCGCCGCGCCGTTCGACTGCAGGCCGACGGTGCGGTTGGCGATGCTGCGGAGGAACAGGTTGCGTCCCTGGCTGCCGATGTAGGCGACGGTGGCCGCCATGCTGCCGGGCAGTTCCTGCTGGAACGACGTGGTGTATTGATAGACCCGCTCCGGCAGCGTGTATTCGTTCGCGTAGGCGCGAGGCTGATACGAGCGGTTGTTCGGGTTGTTGATGAAGTTGGGCCGGACCAGCGCCGGGTCGAGCGGATACGCGAGGAGCGGACCGCTCGTCAACGTCGTGTTGATGCGCTCAGCCTCGATCGGCTGAATCTGATCTTCGGTCTGGCCCGGGCCGACGAAGATGCCGAACCCGCCCCGGACGACGCTCTTGCTCGACGGCGAGAAGGTGGCCGACACTCGCGGCTGGAAGTTGTCCTTCTTCGAGACGAGCAGCGGCGTGGTCTGCGGATCGATGATGCCGGTGTCGATGTTGAACTTGACGATCCGGTTGTCGGCCTCGCGCAGCGGCACGTAATAGTCGTAGCGAAGGCCGTAGTTCAGCGTGAAGTTCGATCGCACGCGCCATTCGTCCTGGGCATACGCCACGTAATACTGCTGCTTGGTGTTCTTCGGTCCGCTGGCGCCGTTGCTGAACGGGCTCGGCTCGCTCAGATCGCCGAAGTACTGCACCGTCGTCGGCGTGTTCGCCAAAAACGCGTTGACGTTGGCGAAGCTGTAGGTCGTGCCGCCGAGCTGATCGGTCGTCATCCGGATGATGCGGACGTCGCCGCCGAGCTTCATGAAGTGGTTTCCGGACAGCCGGCTGATCGAATCGGCGACCGTCACCGAGTACGGATCGTAAGGCGCGCCGCGGCCGTTCCCGGCGCTGTTGACGCGCACGAGGCCACCGGGGATCGTGATCCCGGATGAGGCACCCTGCCCGGCGATGCCGGTGTTGGCGACAGACCCGCTCAGGTTGAGATTGAAGGTTTCGAAGCCGGCGGTAGCGATGGCGCCGATGGTGCTCGGCGCGGCGTTGTAGCCGACCTTGAGCTCGTTGACCATGCCGCCGTTGATGAGTCCCTGCAGGTTGAACACCGCGTTCGACGGGTCGGCGGTGATCTTCAGACGCCGGCCCGACACGCCGTCGGGTGCGTCGCTCGTGCCCATGTCACGGAACGCCCGGACATAGGCCGACCAGTTGCTGCTCAACTTGAGGTCGAAGCGCCCGCTGAAGGAGTTTTCCTTGACGTGCTGCTCGGACTGGAGCTGGGCGATGTCGAAGTCCACGTTGCTCGACGCGCCCGGCAGGATCACCGCGCCCGGCGCCAGGAATCCCGGGCGCAGGCCGGCCACCGCCGGCACGGCGCGCGCCCAGGCGGCGGCGCTCGGCACTGCCTCGACGAAGTTCTTCCCCGCGTCCAGCCGATAGCCTTCGTAACTGCCGAAGAAGAACGCCCGGTTCTTCACGATCGGGCCGCCGACCGAGCCGCCGAACTGGTTCTGCTTCAAGGGCGACTTGGGCAGCTCCGCGATCACGCTGCCATCGGGGTTGCGCTGCGAATCGAAATAATTCGGCGCGTCCAACTTGTCGCTGCGGAGATATTCGAAGAGCGCGCCGTGCACATTGTTCGCGCCGGACTTGGTGATCACGCTCACCTGGCCGCCGGTGCCGGTGCCGAATTCCGCCGGGTAGCTGCTCGACTCGACGCGGAACTCCTGCACGTTTTCGAGGCTCGCCTGCAGCTTGAAGGGCGTGTTGGTTTCGCCGTTCACGTTGCCCGGAGACGCATCGATGATCGCCGAGCCTTCGATGCCGTCGTACTTGATGACGTTCTGCTCGTTGGCGCGGCCGCTGAAGCGGACGTCCTGCCACGTGCCGGTGCCGGCGTTCTGCGCGCCCGGCGCCTGGAGCATGAGCTGGGACATCTGCCGCCCGTTGACCGGCAGCTCCTGGACTTCGCGCTCGCTCACGTTCACGCCGAGCCGCGCCGAGCTGACGTCCAGCACCGGCGCCGTGCCGACGACCGTGACTTCTTCCTGCACGCCGGCCGGCTTGAGCTCGAAGTCGAGCGTCAGCTCCTGGCCGGCGGCGACCGGCATCGCCGTGTACTCGATGTGCGAGAAGCCGTCCTTTTCAACTTTGATGCTGTAAGTCGAGGGCCGCAGCGACCCGATCAGGAAGTACCCCTGGTTGTTGGTCAGCAGCGTACGTTCCTCGCCGGTGCGTTCGTTCTTGACCAGCACTTTGGCCGATCCGACGAGCGCACTGCTCTGATCCCGTACGATGCCGGCAACTCGACCCTGCTCACCTTGGGCAAACATCGAGGCCGGCAGCGCGACCATGAGAGCCAAAGCCAGCGACACGGAAAACTTCATCATCCCTCCCCTACGGTGCAGCTGAGGTCGCACCTCTTGAACCCGCTCGAGTACGTTCGAAGCCTATGGGGTGGATGTGAGCGCGCCGTGACGGAGCTGTTTCGGATGGGTTAACAGTCGGCGGCTGGGGATTGGGGACTTACAGTCTCGTGCCTGGCTTGATGACTCCGTCCTTGGGCACGATGATCACGCCGTCGCGAATGTAGTAGCCGTCGCCGTCGGCGTCCTTGATCCCGCCGGCGTTGACCAACTGGGCGCCGTCGCCGATCCGGGCGTTCTTGTCCACGATCACCCGATCGAGCACGACATCGCGTCCGATGCCGAGGCGCGGGTTCGCGCCGCGCGCCGGTGCGCCGCTGTCGGCGTCGTAGAAGTCGGCGCCGAGGAGGACCGACCGGCTGATCGCCGCGCCCGCCTGGATGTTGGTCCTGATGCCGACGACCGACTGCTCGATCGTGGCGCGATCGACATAACACCCTTCGGCGATGATCGCGTCCCGCGCGACGCAGTCGCTGAGGCGCGCGCCGGGAAGAAAGCGCGCATGCGTGTAGATCGGGGACCGCGGATCGTAGAACTTGAACGGCGCGCCGGCGTGGGTGAGCATGATGTTCGCGTCGTAGAACGACGCCACCGTGCCGACGTCCGCCCAGTAGCCGCGGAACAGATGCGCGTGCACCCGGTACCGCCCGAGCGCCGCGGGGATGATCTGCCGGCCGAAATCGGCGGCGTTCTCCTGCTCGATTGCCTCGAGCAGCACGTCCCGCGAGAACACATAGACGCCCATCGAGGCGATGAAGGGCTTGGCGGCGGCATGGCCGCCGAAGGACGCGCCTTTGGGGATGCTCTGGGCGATCTCGGCCAGCCGATCGCGCTTCGGCTTCTCCTCGAACGCCACGATCTGCCCGCCGTGGTCGAAGCGGAAGATGCCCATGGCCGAGGCCTCCGCGGCGGTGACCGGCTGCGCCGCAATCGTGATGTCGGCGTGCCGGTCGATGTGATCGTCCACCAGCTCGGAATAGTCCATGCGGTAGAGGTGGTCGCCGGCGAGGATCAGGTAGTAGTCGGCGTCGAAGCGCACGAAATGCCGGGCGGCCTGCCGGACCGCGTCGGCGGTGCCCTGGAACCAGTTGGGGTTGTCGGGTGTCTGCTCGGCCGCGAGGATCTCGACGAAGCCGTGGCTGAACGGGTCCATGCGATAGGTCTGGGAGATGTGCCGGTTGAGCGACGCCGAGTTGAACTGCGTCAGCACGTAGATGCGGCGGATGTCGGCGTGCAGGCAGTTGCTGATCGGGATGTCGATCAGGCGGTAGCTGCCGCCGATCGGCACGGCCGGCTTCGATCGGTGCTGCGTCAGCGGAAAGAGCCGGCGGCCCTGCCCGCCGCCGAGCACGAGCGCGAGCACTTCGTTGTTCATTGGCGCGAGGATACGCAAACCGCACTTCCGATTTGTAACGTGATGTAACAGCCGTGTAAACGGATCTGCTACAATTTGCGACTCATGGCCTTTCGATGGATTCCCAAGGAAGAGAAGTTCTACGCCGATTTCATCTCCCTCGCCGACGAGTTGAAGAAGGGCGCGGCGGTGCTGGAGGAAATGCTCTCGGTGGATCGGCCGATCTGGGACAAGGCCGACGAGATCAAGGAAATCGAGCACAAGTGCGATTTCCTGACCCACGAGATCATCCAGCGGCTGAACCGCACGTTCGTCACGCCGATCGATCGCGAGGACATTCACGCGCTCGCCCGATCGCTCGACGACGTGATGGACGCGATCGACGCGTCGGCGTCGCTGGTGCGGCTCTACCGCCTCACGAGCGTCCGCTTCGGCGCCCGCGAGCTGGCCAAGATCATCACCGGCTGCACGCGCGAGCTGCATCTCGCGTTGTCGGGGCTCGAGAAGGTCAAGGGTGTGGCCGCGCATTCCATCGAGATCAACCGCCTCGAGAACGAGGCCGACCGGCTGCATTCCCAGGCGGTCAGCCGCTTGTTCGACGACGAGAAAGATCCGATCGTCGTCATGAAGTGGAAAGAGGCGCTCGACTTCCTCGAAGACGCGACCGATCGCTGTGAAGACGTGGCGAACGTTCTCGAGGGCGTGATGGTCAAGAACGGTTAGCTGATGCTGCTGCTGACCGTCGTCGCCCTCATCCTCGTCGCGCTCATCTTCGATTACATCAACGGATTCCACGACGCCGCCAACTCGATTGCGACGGTCGTGTCGACGCGCGTCCTGTCGCCGGGCAAGGCGGTCATCTGGGCCGCGTTCTTCAACTTCGTGGCGGCCTTCACCTTTGGCACCGCGGTCGCGAAGACCGTCGGGTCCGGCATGGTGGACATCAACATCGTCAGCTTCGCGGTGATCTTCGCCGGACTGAGCGGGGCGATCGTCTGGGACCTGATCACCTGGTACTACGGCCTGCCGACCAGCTCGTCGCACGCGCTCATCGGCGGCTATGCGGGAGCCGCGGTCGCCAAGGCAGGGATCGCGGCGATCATTCCCGGTGGCTGGACCAAGACGATCCTCTTCATTTTTCTCTCACCGCTCATCGGCCTGCTGCTCGGGTTCCTCATCATGACCGCCATCCTGTGGATCTTCCGCTGGATGCCTCCCTCGCGGGTTGACCGCTGGTTCCGCAAGCTGCAGCTCGTCTCGGCCGCCGCCTTCAGCCTCAACCACGGCGCCAACGACGCGCAGAAAACGATGGGGATCATCGCCGGCGTCTTGTATGCGGCCCACTACATCGACGCGTTCTACATTCCGTTCTGGGTCGTGCTCGCGGCCCACGCCGCGATCGCCCTCGGGACGCTCGCCGGGGGCTGGCGCATCATCCACACGATGGGATCGAAGATCACCAAGCTGCAGCCGGTCGGCGGCTTCGCGGCGGAGACCAGCGCCGCCATCTCGATCCTGATCGCGACGCAGACCGGCGTGCCGGTCAGCACCACGCATGCGATCACCGGCGCGATTGTCGGCGTCGGGGCGACGCGCCGCCTGTCCGCGGTCCGCTGGGGCGTCGCCGGCCAGATCGTCTGGGCCTGGATCCTGACCATTCCCGCCGCGTTCTTCATCGCCGCCGTCGTCTTCACGCTCCTGCGCCTGGGCGGCGCACAATGAATTCTTAATTGTACGGCTGGTGGAGCTTGACCGGCGGCCCGCCTTTGCGCACCCGCAGGTTGATCATCTCCACGAACACCGAGAAGCCCATCGCGAAGTAGATGTAGCCCTTCCGGATGTGCATGCCGAAGCCCTCGCCGACGAGCGACATGCCGATCAGCAGCAGGAACGAGAGCGCGAGCACCTTGATCGTCGGGTGCTTGCTGACGAACGCGCTGATCGGCTCGGCCGAGAACATCATGATGGCGACCGACAGCACCACCGCCGCGACCATCACCGAGATGTCCTCGGCCATGCCGACGGCGGTGATGACCGAATCGATCGAGAACACGATGTCGAGCAGCATGATCTGAGCGATGACGGCGCCGAACGACGGCGCGGCGCGCGTCGTGCCGTGCTCTGACTCGCCCTCGAGCCGCTCGTGAATCTCGAGCGTCGCCTTGCCGAGGAGGAACAGGCCGCCGCCGATGAGGATCAGGTCGCGCCACGAGATGTCCTGGCCGAAGGCGGAGAAGAGCGGCGTCGTGAGCCGCACGATCCACGCAATCGACATCAGCAGCCCGATCCGCATGACCATGGCCCCGAGCAGTCCCACGCGCCTCGCCTTCTGCTGGTCGCCCTGCGGGAGCTTGCCCGAGAGAATCGAGATGAAGATGATGTTGTCGACGCCGAGGATGATTTCGAGAAAGGTCAGCGTGACGAGGGCGAGCAGTCCGTCGGAGGTCAGAAATGGGTCCACGGGCCTCAACTTATCATTTCTTTAAGCGATCCCGGTTTCGGGGGCTTGTCGATCCGGGCGGCCGCCGTTCGACGACAAACTGAAAGGGAGCTTGAACATGACGAAGGAAAAGGCCAGGACGATTGGGTACTGGGTGACGACCATCCTTGGTCCGACCAGCTTCGTGATCGGCGGGGTCATCAACCTCATGCGCACGGAGCAGGCGGTGGCCACACTGCAGCACCTCGGCTACCCGGCGTACTTCGCCTCGATCCTGGGCGCCGGGAAGCTGCTGGGCGCGATCGTGATCACCATCCCGGGCGTCCCGCGCCTGAAGGAGTGGGCCTACGCCGGCTTCTTCATCGATCTCACCGCCGCCGCGATCTCGCGCGCCGCCGTCGGCGACAGCGC
>Ga0207675_100006227_pt1 | contig 11329 bp, 7 predicted proteins | sample KBSSwiS42_FD_184305 | JGI IMG/M metagenome (GOLD analysis project Ga0207675, IMG submission 184305) | Switchgrass rhizosphere microbial communities from Kellogg Biological Station, Michigan, USA - KBS Switchgrass S4-2 (SPAdes) (version 2) | ecosystem: Host-associated > Plants > Roots >...
CCTGCTCTGGCTGTCGCACGCGCTGCTGCGCACCGACTGCCCCGGCATGCGCTGAGCGCGCTCGCGCCGACGGCGTTCGCGATCAACCCTTCAGCAAGGCGTCGTAGTCCGCGGGTGTTGTCTTCTCGACGCCCACACCCTTCATTCGCGTCATGAGCGAATTGAACCCGGAGATCGCCCATCGGTTGCCGTAGCGGAGCAGCTGGAAGCCGCTCCAGTAGTACCTGTCGCCCAGCTGGTAAAGCGCGAGCCGTTCCGTCTGATCGTCGGCGCCGTTGAAGGCGGCGTGCTTCTTGTTCAGGGCGGCGAGCTCGGGCTTCTCGTTGCGTGCTTCCTTGGTCTTGTCGACTCGGACGACCTTGAGGGCCTTCAGCCGCGCGGGATCCACCGCGGTCACGAAGCGTGAAATCTGCGCGTCGGTCGCCGACATCACCGGCTGTTCCAGGTTCATGTCGGCGAGCAACGCGTAGACGAACATCTTCGTCGCGGCCGCCCCCTGTGCGGTCAGGATCATCTTGTTGAGGCGCACGTACATTTCGTATCGCGTCGGCGCTTGCAGATTGAGCGGATCCATCGCGGGGACGTAGCGCGCCACGGCGGGAAAATCGTACCGGGCGGACATCTCTTCGGCGGCGGTCGCTTCCAGGGCCACGTCGAGATCGCCGGCGGCTACCGATGTCACGTAGTGGGTGATCGCGGCTTCCGGCGTGTCGAACGTCTTCGGAGCCACCGCCTTCGCGCGCGCGGGCGACGGCGAATGGCAGGCCGCCAGTCCCAGGACGATCGCAAGCGAGCAGGCGCGAAGTCTGATCATGTAGGTCTCCTCGTCTGGATCGGGCGGGAGATGAACCGTCACGATGACCGGTCGGTTGGGCACGATATGCGACGCCATCCCGCGGCTTTACATCGGTATGGCACCGTTGAAGTGACAGAAGGGGTGAACCGCCGGAAACCCCAGCGGACACTGGAGGGCCCATGGGAACCGGTCCCCGGGCGAACCTTTGGGTCCTGGTTGCCGCCGCGCTGGCGGCGGGATGTACGGCCGGCGTCAGCGCGACGCCCAGCACCGGCTCGGGCGGCGCCGGCGGCAACGATGGCGGCGCGAAGGACGTTCCGGTGAACATGGACGCTCCCGTGATCGACGTGCCCGCGGTCGACATCGTCACGCAGCCCGATGCCCCCTGCACGCAGGTGTCGTGCACGCCGACGGGCGGCCAGTACTGCGGCGTGATCGGCGACGGCTGCCACCGGTCGAAGGATTGCGGCGCCTGCGCCGGCGCCGGCCAGGTGTGCATGGGCGGGATCTGCGTCGAGGGCCCGGGCTGTACCCGCGGAACGTGCATGGGTCCCGGCGGGGCCCGCTACTGCGGCAAGGTCGGCACCGGCTGCGGCGAGGCGCTGGACTGCGGCACCTGTCCGACCGGGAACACCTGCAGCAGCGACGGCGTCTGCGTGCCGGCGAACTGCACGCCCGCGGGCTGCGACATCCCGGCCGGCGGCGGAAAGTATTGCGGCCGGATCGGCGACGGCTGCGGCAAGACCATCGACTGCACCTGCGCCGCGCCGCAGACCTGCGGCGGCACCGGCATCACCAACGTGTGCGGCGATCCCAACTGCGTGCCGATCACGTGCAACCCGATGGGGGGCGGCCAGTACTGCGGGACGATCGGCAACGGTTGCGGCAAGGCGCTCGACTGCCCGGCGACGTGCGCGGGCGGCGTGGCGTGCCCGGCCAACCACGTCTGCCCGGGATCGGGCGGCACCGGGTGCAGCGGTCTGCAGTGCCAGATCACGAAGGACAACTGCCCGATGACGTCGCCGACGACGCTGACGGGCACCATCTATGATCCCGCGGCGAAGGTCCCGCTCTACAACATCCTGGTCTACGTTCCGAACACGACCCCGTCGGCGATCACGTCGGGCGCGGCGTGCGACAAGTGCGATACGTACGTGACGGGGACGCCGATCGCGGTGGCGCTGACCGACGCGCAGGGCCGCTTCTCGCTGAAGGGCGTTCCGTCGGGGACGAACATCCCGGTGGTCATCCAGACGGGCAAGTGGCGCCGGCAGATCACCGTCGCCAACGTCCCCGCCTGCACGTCGACGGCGCTGACCGACAAGAACCAGACCCGGCTGCCGCGGAACAAGAGCGAGGGGGACATCCCCCTGATCGCCATCGCGACAGGCGGCTCGGACGCGCTCGAGTGCCTGGTCCGCACAGTCGGGATCGACGAGGCGGAGTTCACGAACGATTCCGGGACGGGACGAGTGCAACTCTTCCAGGGTTACCGCGCGTCGCCGACCATGATGGCGAACGGCGCCAGCTCGGCGCTGCGCAGCGCCGACAACCTGTGGGCCAGCCTGACCAGCATGCGGAAGTACGACGTGGTGCTGATGGCGTGCGAGGGCGACGACGGACCGTCGGAAGGGCGCACGGCGGCGCAGTACGCGGCCGTGCGCGGCTACGCCGACATCGGCGGCCGCATCTTCGGCTCGCACTACCACAACAACTGGATCCGCTCCGAGGACGGCCAGCCGAACCAGGGCTATCCGAAGGTCGTCAACTTCTCATCCGGCGCGCACGGCCTCGACAACCCCGTCCCGTTCCCGCTGATGATCGACGTCTCGTTCCCCAAGGGCGTGGCGTTCCGCGACTGGCTGGTCAACGTGGGCGCATCGACGACGCCCGGCACGCTGGCGATCGTGGACGGCGAGCACACCATCGATTCGGTCGTCACGGGCGTCGCCCAGCAGTGGGTTTACGGCAGCGACATCAGCAGGAGCCCGGCCAAACCGGTGGTCGAGTATTTCTCGTTCACGACGCCGGTTGGCAGCGCCAACGTCTGCGGCCGCATGGTGTTCACCGACATCCACACCTCGATGGGCGGCGGGACGAACGCGGCCGTCCCCTTCCCGATGCGATGCGGAAGCGCGACGGACCTGTCGGCGCAGCAGAAGGCGCTCGAGTTCTCGCTCTTCGACCTGTCGTCGTGCGCGCAGATCGAAACCGGCATGCCGGTGCCGCCGCCGGTCCCGCCGCCAGGATCAACGCCGCCGCCGCCGGGAACCACCCCGGTGCCGCCGGCGCCGCCGCCGCCCCCACCACCGCCGCCGCCACCCGAGATCGAGTAGTCGCTCCGCGCCGGGCGGCGGCCGCTCAGACCAATTGGTTCTCGATCAGGCCGAGCCGACGGTCGCTTCCCGCTGTACGTGACGCCGGGCGACCGACGGTACGTGCACGACGTCGGTCAACCGCGCCAGCGAGATGGCGCCGACCGCCAGCGCCAGATCGCGGACCGCGACGTCGTAGACGCCTCCGATGATGAGGTTCAGCGCGATGGCGATGAGCCACGCCGTGACGACGTATGCGAACGTCTTCGTCCACGGCGACAGCAACACCGCGAGGCCCGCCACGATCTCGATGATGCCCACCACATACATGAAGGATTGGGGCGTGATTGGCAGAACGCTGGCAATGGAGGGCGCGACGTACTTCGGCCAGAAGGTCAGCAGGTTGAAGAACTTGTCCAACCCGGCGAGAAACGGCACCAGACCGAAGCTCATTCGCAGCGACCACCAGACTGAATCCACCACCTTCTGGTCGACGGTTTCCTTGGTTTCTGCTCGTCCATTCATCGTTGCACCTCTTTGCCTTTCATCTAATTACTGAGAGCAGAAACGCTGGACTTGGTGACACGCGATTCGTTGTTAGGCGACGTATCGGGTTGAATTTCCGACGCCAGGTGCTAGCCGTGATGAGGGGCAGGTTGTAGATGGCGAGCCTAAGCCAGGCAGAGCACGGGCCGCGCCAGCTGGGCGCGACGCGGACAAAACTCCACGTCGGTGCATGGCTGAGACGCACGGTCCGCGGCACCTGCCCGCCCCGGCGGACCCGCCTTCTCGAACGGCTCCTGTGCCTGGGCACCAGCAACGCTCAGCCGGTTCACACGCGGAAGCGCATCCGTCTTTGCAATCTCAACGCGCTCGGCGGCGCCGTCATCATGGCGATCTGGGCCTACTTCGAGGCTTCGATCGGAGATGCCGCCAGCCTGCCTCTTGAGCTCGCCTTCCTGGCGGGGTTCCTCGCCGTGCTCGCGTTGAACGCGAGCCACGCGGATCGGGCAGGCCGCCTGCTGCTGATCATCAACGCGAACGCGTGCGTGTTCGCGGGCGCGGTGTTGTTCACCGAACCATCCGGGGGAATTCTGCCGTTCTTCTCGATGGCGGCGATCTCCCTGTTGATGTTCGGGCCGGACGAATGGGTGCTGGCGACGCTGGGCGCGGCTCTGCCCGCGGCGCTGCTCGCGGCGGTGAAGACCGGGCTGGCGGCCAGCCTGCTGTCCTTCGAACCCCACCCCGCCCCCGTGTGGTACTTCGCCGCCAACGCCGCGACGGCGTTCGCGCTCGCGTTTCTGGTCCCCTTCTTCTTCTTCCGCTCGAACCTGCGCGCGGAGGCTACCCTCCAGCGAATCGGACAGGAAAAACTCAAGCGGCTGATCGACGCCGACCTGATCGGCGTCGTCCGGGGGCGGCTGTCGGGCCGGATCGAGGACGCCAACGACACCTTCCTTTCCCTGCTGGGTTACACCCGGCAGGACCTCGCCGCCGGCATGCTGGATCTGAGGATGCTCGCGTCGCTCGAGCCGTTTCGCAGCGAGCTGCACCGGCCGGGCCCGACGTCGGTCTACGAGCGGACGTGCGAGCGCCGGGACGGCACGAAAGTTCCCGTACTGGTCGGGGTCGCCTTCCTCGACGAGAGCGACGACGAGGTCGTGGGCTTCGTGCTCGATCTGACCGCGCAGAAACGCGTCGAGTCTCAACGGACGCAGCTGCACGACAGTCAGGAAGAGCTGCGCCTTCGCGACCTGTTCAATTCAATCGCTTCCCACGAGCTGAAGACGCCGCTGACGGCGCTGCTGCTCGGCCTGCAGCTGCTGCACCGCCGTCTGGAAAAGGAAGCGCCGAAGAGCTCGTCGCTGCGCACCCAGGCAGAGCGATGCGAATCGGCCGCGACGCGCATGGGTGATCTGATCCACGCGCTGCTCGACGTCGCGCAGATACACCGCGGCCAGCTCACGCTCAACGTGCGCGAGCTGGACATCGTCGAGGCGGTGCGGCGGATCGCCAAGGGCCTCGCGGTCGGACGGGACGGCGGAATGCACCGGATCGCGGTCCACGCGGACGGGCCCGTGACCGCCCAGCTGGACCCGCTGCGCTTCGAGCAGATCGTCACCAACCTCATCTCCAACGCGGTGAAGTACGGAGCGGGCAAGCCGATCGAGGTCCGGATTGGCCGTGACCGCGCCGCCGACGTCGCCCACCTCGAGGTCATCGACCGCGGTCCAGGTATCGACCCCGCGATGAAGGAGAAGATCTTCGAGCCGTTCCAGCGCGCCACCACGACCGAACCGATCCCGGGCCTCGGCCTCGGCCTCTACGTCGTCAAGCTGATCGTCGAGAGTCACGGCGGCCGGATCGCCGTCGACACCGACCTCGGGCACGGGTCGCGCTTCATCGTCGATCTCCCGCGCGCCGGCGGGCCTCAAGCGCTGCTGCATTAAAGCGGCAAGAGCAAAACTGGATAAAACACCGCCCGCGCTTGTGCGGCGCTTCGCCCCGGACATACTCAGGGCCGAAGTTGGCAGTTCGTAGTATTAGGCTCGCGCGCGCGGTAGTTCCAGAAGGTGAAGGTGACCGGGAGATAGATCCACGCCTGCGCGTCGTCGATGACGCCGTCACCAGCGGCGTCTCGCACGGCATCGCGCACCTGGTCGCCGAGGACGAGCAACTGGGCGGCCGTCTGCTGACGGTGCGCGGGCGGGCGATGGTGAACTTCGGATCGTGCTCGTACCTGGGCCTCGAGACAGACCTGCGTCTCAAGAATGCCGCCATCGACGCGGTCTCGCGCTTCGGCGTGCAGTTCGCCTCGTCACGCGCCTACGTTTCGTGTCCGCCCTACATGGAGCTGGAGCGCCTGCTGCGCGCGCTGTTCGGCGGCCCGGTGGTGGTCGCGCAGACGACGACGCTGGCGCACCTGGCCGCGCTGCCGATCCTCGTCGGCGCGCAGGACGCCGTCGTGTGCGACCAGATGGTTCACAACAGCGTGCAGGCGGTGCTGCCCACGCTCGCGGCGGCCGGAACGACGTGCCGCTTCGTCCGCCACAACCGGATGGATCGTCTGGACGATCTGGTGCGCGTCCTCGCCGCGAAGCATCCGCGCGTGTGGTATCTCGCCGACGGCATCTACAGCATGCACGGTGATCCGGCGCCGCTCGCGGCGCTGCGCGAGCTGGTGGCCCGGCACGAGCGGTTGCACCTCTACATCGACGACGCGCACGGCGTGACCTGGACCGGACGGCGAGGACGCGGCACCGTCATGGGCCACGGCCCGCCGCCGCCGCGCACGGTGATGGTGGCGTCGCTGGCGAAAGCGTTCGCCGCGGGCGGCGCGGTCATCGTTCCTCCCGACACCGAGACGGCGCGCCTGATCCGCGCCTGCGGCAGCACGATGATCTTCTCGGGCCCGCTTCAACCCGCGCTGCTGGGGGCGGCGATCGCGTCCGCCCGCGTCCACCTGTCGCCCGAGATCCACGAGCGACAGCGCAAGCTGATGGACCGGATCCTCCGCTTCAACGCCCTGGTCGAGGCGCGCGGCCTTCCGCTGGGATCGCCGGTCCCGACGCCGATTCGCTTCGTGCGCACCGGGAGCAACGACGCCACCTTCCGGATCGCCGCCGACTTGATGCGCGACGGTTTCTTCGTCAATACGGCGGTCTTCCCGGCGGTAACGAAGGACCAGGGCGGCCTGCGCATCGCGCTGACGACGCACCAGTCCATCGACGACATCCACGGCCTGGTAGACGCGATCGCGAAACGACTCTGATCGCCGACACGGGCGATCGACGGGTGGACCGGGGAACCACCCGGTTGTGGCGGAGTGGTCCACGAGACCACAACCCGGCGCGCGAATGACCCGTGATCCGCGCGGAACATCGGGCCCGGCTGCATCGCGGCAACGGGCACGCGACTTGCCAAGGCGGACGGCGGACGAAGTCGGCCCATCGGCCGGCAGCCATTAGAGGAGGGGAGTCGCCATGAGATCAGTGAATCGTTTGGGGATTGTCACAGCGGCCGTCGCGGCCGCGAGCTTGTTCGGGTGCATCGATGCGCCGCCCGCGCCGCAGGACACGATCGAAGTCAAGACCGGCGCGCTGGTCGTGAACCAGGCGAACGTCTTCGGGTTCGAGGACCCGACGCACTGGACGTCGACCGTCGCGGTCACGTCCAGCACGACGCACACGCAGGGCGCGGTGTCGCTGGCCGTCGCGGCGAAGAACTACGTCGAGGTGACCAGCGCGGCCCTGCCCTCGCTGACCGGCGTGAGCGGCATGATCGGCATGGACATCCGCCTGCCCAGCCCGCAGCCGAACCCGTACTGGTACGGCTTCGTGCAGCTGCTGATCTCGGTCCCCAGCAAGGGGATCAACAACCAGTTCATCGGCCAGGTGGAGCTGACCGGCAAGCCGCTGAACACGTTCTTCCCGGTCGACTTCAACCTGCCCGCGGCGACCGTCGCCACGCTGCAGGCGGGGGGCTACTCCGACTTCCGCGCGAAGATCGTCATCAACGTGCCGTTCAATGCGACGGGGAACTACCTGTTCGACAACCTGCACTTCCTGGCGGGCGCGGTCGGATCGGCGGATCTCGTCGAATCGAACATCCTCTCGCGCTGGACCTTCGGCAGCAACAACGGCGCGACGAACACCACGCTGTCGGTGCTGACCGGCAGCCAGGCCTTCTTCGGCCAGAACGCGCTGCGCGCCGTCACCGACGCGCCGTTCGACTTCTTCCTGCGCTACAACGCGGTGACGCCGATCGACATCGGCACCGACGACTACATCCGTGTCGCGTCGCGCGCGCTGAACACGTCGTCGAACGGCTGGCAGATCGAGGCGCCCGTGATCGTCGTCGAGGACTCGACCGGCGCGCGGCTGACGCTGACGCCGGTGTCGAACAGGCTGCCGGTCGACGGCGTCACCTGGGTCGACTTCCGGGCGCCGCTCGGGGGAGACGCGAGCTGGACGAAGACCGGGACCGCCAACCTGCACGCGGTGCGCGCAGTCGAGCTTCACACCGACACCTGGGACGCCGGGTTCACCTGGGACATCGACGCCGTCATGTTCACGAAGCTGGTCGACCAGTGCTCGGGCACGCCCGCGTCGATCAGCGCGCAGGTCACGGCGCGCGCGACGACCGCGACGGTCACGTACTCCGCCGTCACGGGTGCGGTCGGCTACAACATCTACCGCGCGGTCAGCGGCGGCCCCTCGGTGTTCGTGAACCGCTCGCGGACCACGACGTTCGAGGACTCGGGCCTGGCGCTGAACACGACCTACGCGTACACGGTCCGGCCGTTCATGGCCGCCGGCTGCGAGAGCGGCCAGTCCGCGCTCACGATGGTCACCACCCGGACGAACGCGAACGGGCTGAGCCGCGTCCCGACGCTGAAGGTGCTGCTGCCGATCTACAACGATCCGGCCAACCCCTACACGCCGGCCGACATCGCCCAGATCAAGGCGGGGGTCGAGCTGTCGCGGCAGTGGTACTACCGGAACACCTCGGCGCGCCTCAACCTCGCGCTCGATTTCATGGAGATCAACACGGCGCCGCCCTCCACCGGCCCGGGCGACGGGCCGACGATGGAGTTCGTCGAGTCCGACCTGCGCGCGCGCGGCATCATCGACTTCGAGTACGAGGGTATCTATCCCATCGCCAGAGATCTGAACGGCTGCTGGGGCGGGTTCGGGATCCTGGGCGGCGTCGGCGCCTTCGGCACCGTCTGCGGCGTCCCCTTCCCGACCAACGACACCAGCGCGGACACCACCATGACCTGGGTGTTCACGCACGAGTTCAATCACGCCTTCGACACGCTGGCGGACATCGTGGGCGCCACCTTCATCGGCCCCCACCCGGACGCCCTCTACCAGGACATGCCCTACTCGGGGCCGATCGTCGACGGTGGCGAGCACTACGACTGGATCGCCAGCAACATGCGCGCGTTCACCGCGTACGACACGCTGACGGCGCCGTTCAACGACTACCTCGAGATCGACGATCCCGACGGCGATCGCCTGGCGAGCAACGACGCGCGCGTGCCGCAGGATGAAGCGCGCTTCGGGTCCAACGCCAACCTGGCGGACACCGATACCGACGGCCTGAACGATCGGCTCGAGTACGCGGCCGGGCGGTTCGCGTCCTCGAACCCGACGCTGGCGGACACCGACGGCGACGGGCAGAACGACGGCGTCGATTCGACCCCGCGGGCGCGGCTGGCGACGACCATGGCCACGCTCACCCCGGCGATCGACGGCGTGCGCGAGGCCGGCTACACGCTGTTCCGCAACGGCGTGGAGTTCACCAACGTCGCGGGATTCACCGCGGCGACGTACATCGCGCACGACGCGAACAACATCTACGTCCTCGCGGAGATGTCGCAGAGCGCGACGCTGAACATCATCGTGGACGGCAGCGGAGCGAACGGCTTCTGGCACGGCGACAACACGTACGCCTTCACCATGACGCCGGGCGCGACGCAGCCGCTGAACCACACGAGCCGCCACGGCACCCAGGAAACGGGTGTCGCCCCGGCCGGCTCGGCGCTGGCGACGCGGACGGTCGGCGGCACGACCATCATCGAGGCGCGCATCCCGCGCGCGAACCTGGGCCAGGGCTTCGGCTGGACCGGCGGCAACACGACCGGGTTCCCCACCTCGGTGGGGAGCGTGCTCGGCCTCCGGATCTGGTACGCCCGCTTCGGCGGCGTCGGCGATCTGTTCTCGCCGCCCTGGGCGACGGTGAACGAGTACTACCACTTCGACGACGTCACGTTGCAGTAACCGCTCGCTAGCCAGCGAGCAAATCGACGCGGGTCCGGCGCTGCCGGGCCCGCGTCTTTTTTTGCGCGCCGTCGAACTTTCGGCGCTCGCCGTCAGACCTCGAACGACGATCTGAGCAAGCCGGCCGCGATCCGTGCGCGATCTGAGCAGGCGCCGCCGCCGATTCGGGCGCGTGATGCGTGGCACGCAAGATGCGTACACCGGCCGCAGTGGTCACCCTCGCCCTGCCGCCAACCGTGAAGCGCCCCGCGCTTCAGATCGCGATTCCGGCGCTGTTCGTCGCGCTGGTCGCGGCGGCGATCGCGATCGCCGCCGTCGCGAAGGCGGACCGACCGGACCGCAAGCCGGTCGAAGCCAAGGCGAACGTCGAAGCGCGCCTGGCCGCCCTGGAGTCGGCGTTTCGGTCACCGATTGCGCCGGTCATCACGGACTGGAAGGCCTACGCGCCGACGGTCACGGGCGATGCGATGACGATCGACAACGCAACGATCGAAGGCTACTACCGGCGCGTCGGCGACAGCGTCGAGGTTCAGATCGGCACCAGCTTCACGCAGATCCCCACGGACGATCGCGGCGCGCGCGTCTCGGGCCGGCTGGTCTGGACGCTTCCCATGGGGCTGGTGTTCGACGACCGAAAAGCGATCCGGAGCCTGGGCGGCGTGGCGGCGATCAGCAGCGGCGTCGCGGACGAGCACATCTGCGAGGCCGACATCACCGTCGCGGGCACCGGCGTATACGCGCTCTGCGACCGCGGCGCCGGCGCCGCCGGCCGGACCGCGCAGCTCACCACCGCGTGGCCCCACGCCATCGCGGGAAAGCAACCGATCGGCGTCCTGTTTCAGCTCCGATTTCCGGTGAAAGGGTGGACGGCGGCCACGCCCTGACGCGCAAGAAGCGCTGAGTCAACGAGACCCGTTTCCTGCTCGCCCGTTCAGGGCGCGCGGAACCCGCGTCATGTTTGCGATTTCGTCTTTAGTTCCCCGTGGAATCGCTCGATGCACAACCGGAGGTTCCGCATGGCATGGGGATCAAAGCCCGGTAAAGAAGGCGCCGCCACCAAGAGTGACGCCATCGAGAACATCATCGGCCCATCCTGCGTCATCCGCGGCGACCTGGCCGCCGAGGGCGCGTTCCGAATCGACGGGACGATCGAAGGGTCGGTCGAATCGCGCGCGTCTGTCGTGGTCGGCGAGAACGGCGTCATCCGGGGCGGCGTGCGCGGCACCGACGTCGTCATCGCCGGAACGGTTCAGGGCGACGTGACCTGCTCCGGCCACCTCGAGATCCTGGCCAAGGGCACGGTCGAGGGCGACATCGCGGCGAAGAGCATGCGCATCGAGACCGGCGGCGTGTTCCGCGGAACCAGCCGCATGGGCGGACACGACGACGTGCCGGGCGCGATCCCGGTTTCGGCGAACCTGAGCTCCGTCGCG
>Ga0207675_100006228_pt1 | contig 11328 bp, 9 predicted proteins | sample KBSSwiS42_FD_184305 | JGI IMG/M metagenome (GOLD analysis project Ga0207675, IMG submission 184305) | Switchgrass rhizosphere microbial communities from Kellogg Biological Station, Michigan, USA - KBS Switchgrass S4-2 (SPAdes) (version 2) | ecosystem: Host-associated > Plants > Roots >...
CGCCACGACTTCCGGCTTCACGAAACCTTCGTACGTCGGACCGGCCGACGAGAACGACGCGAGGCGATATTGATCGGGCTCCATCGGACGATAGCTGTCCGTGACTGCACCAACCGTGATGACGTACGGGTTGTTGCCCGGCACGCCGATCGACATCGGCGACGGGCCTTCATTGCCCGCAGAGACGACGACCACGATGCCCGAGGCCCACGCAGTCATCACCGCCTGGTTGAGCGGATCGTCCCAGTAGTGCGAGCGCACCGGTGCGCTGAGCGACAGGTTCAGCACGCGGATCTCGTAGCGCGTCTTGTTCGACACGATCCACTGGATGCCGCGGATCACGTCGAAGTAGCGGCCCGCACCGTTGCTGTCCAACGCTTTCACCGACACGAGATTCACGCCCGGCGCGACGCCTTGAAAGCGGCCAGTGCTCGCGACCGCCGCGTTGCCGATGATCGAGGAGATGTGCGTGCCGTGACCAAAACCGTCGTCGTAGTTGGTCGGATTCGTACGGCCCTGGATCGCGTCGTACTGCGCGAGCACGCGCTGATCCTTGCCATAGGAAGTCTTCTGCAACGGGCCCTGCTGGCGCCACAGGCCCGAGTCGAGCACGGCGACAGTCACGCCGCGACCGGTGAGTCCGCCTTTGTGCAGGTTGGGCGCGCCGACTTCGCTCGGATAGTTGGTCTCGGGCAGCGCGCTCGTCGCGCTGGCGCTGACGGCAGCGTCTTCGTAGACGCGCAAGCCGTCGACGGGCTTCTCGTACAGTGCGGCGAGCTCCTGTGCATCGAGCGCTGCACCGACGGCGCGAATGATATCGAGCTCGCCAGTCACTTTACCGCCCGCCTTCACGACGGCCTGGTGCGCGAGATCGGTGCTCGCAGCCTGCACGATGTAATCCGCGCGTTCGCTCTTCGCGACCTGCGCAGGCTTGGGCTGCTGAGCCGTTGGCTTCGGCGGCAATTGGTCGGGCGCGATCGGCCAGGCGACTTCCGCTTGCTGAGCGGCGGGCGCGGCGGGCTCGCGGTTCAGATAGACCAGTGCCCCGACAATGAGCAGCACGCCGAGGCCAGCTCCGGCAATCCGGAGCCGTCGAGAAGTCAACGCCATATGAATCGTCCCGGTTCTTGTGACTTTGCGAAGCCCGCGCTTCGTGGAGTCATTTGTACCGGAGGTCGCTACACCGCGACAGGACGTGCGGCGCTTACGACGCGTGACGCGTGTCGCAAGTCATGCATGTTTACCCGATATGTAAACGCGATTTCGCACCCGCTGTGAGGCGCTGAACATAAGCGCACGCGGGGCCGAAGCGGGAGCGCGATTCAGGAAGATGAGCTGGGTGTTCTTTTTTGTGCCCGGCAGTGCGCGACACACCGCCCCTTCCCACTTTCACATTAGACCTGACCCGGGGGCTTGCGGGAAGTCCCCGGTCTTGCTTTTCAATCGCCGGCCTTCACCCCAGCGGAGGCATTCGTACGATGACCGACCACACAGTACTGATCGCCGGAGGCGGCCCCGCGGGAATGACGCTGGCTGCCGAGTTGGCACTGGCAGGTATCGACGTCGCCATCGTCGAGCGACGCACGAGCCAGGCGATCGCCGGCTCCCGGGCCGGAGGCCTGCACGCGCGCACCATCGAAGTCTTCGATCAGCGAGGTATCGCCGAGCGGTTCATCTCGGAGGGAAAGCCTGTTCAGGTGGTGGGCTTCCAGATGATCCACCTCAACATCAGCGACTTCCCCACCCGGCATCCGCACACTCTCGGCCTGTGGCAGACCCACATCGAACGCATCCTGGCCGAATGGATCGGCGAGCTGAAGGTGCCGATCTATCGCGGACGCGAGGTGACGGGCTTCTGGCAGGACGACAATGGAGTCGACGTTGGCTTGTCCGACGGCCAATCGATGCGCGCGCAATACCTCATCGGCTGCGACGGCGGACGTAGTCGCGTGCGCAAAGCTGCCGGCATCGATTTCCCAGGTTGGGATCCGACCACCAGCGCGCTGATCGCCGAGGTCGAGATGACCGAACAGCCGCCGCTCGGCATCCGCAACGACGAGATCGGCGTGCACGGCATCGGCAAACTGAACTACGAGATCCGCAACGGCGAAGTCGTCTTCCTGGATGGCGGACCGATGCGCGTCATGGTGACCGAAAAACAGGTCGGCGCCACGACCGAGCCCACGCTGCGCGATCTCAGTGAGGCGCTCATTGCGGTGTACGGCACCGACTATGGCGTCCACAGTCCCTCCTCGCTTTCGAGGTTCACGGACATGACTCGGCAAGCGGCGACCTACCGCGACAGACGCGTGCTGCTGGCCGGCGACGCCGCACACGTGCATTCACCGGATGGTGGGCAGGGTCTCAACACGGGTGTACAGGACGCAGTGAACCTGGGCTGGAAGCTGGCTCAGGTCATCAAGCGGACCTCGCCGGAAAGCCTGCTCGATAGCTATCACGCCGAGCGACATCCGGTCGGCGCCCGCGTGCTGCAGATCACGATGGCCGCGGTCGCGCTCCGCCGCCCGGACGAGCGCACGAAAGCACTGCGGGACATGATGGCCCAGGTGCTCGGCATGGACGAGCCTCGCAAGCGAATCGCCGCGGAGATGTCGGGCCTGGGTATTCGTTACGATTTCGGTGAAGGACATCCGCTGCTCGGACGCCGCATGCCGGATCTCGATCTGATGACTGCGAACGGCCCACTCCGCGTCTTCGCTCTGCTGCACAAAGCGCGACCGGTGCTGATCAACTTCGGCGAGCCCGGCACACTCGACATCACTCGTTGGGCAGATCGAGTTCAGTCGATCGACGCCAAGTACGATGGCCCGTGGGAGCTTCCCGCGCTCGGCACGGTCACTGCTCCCGCCGCCGTGCTGATTCGTCCGGACGGCTATGTTGCCTGGGTCGGCGATGGAGATCAGGCGCGCCTGGCTGACACGCTTACCACTTGGTTCGGGCCGCCCGCGTGAGCGGCCCTCCCCAACGCTTCTACACCTCGACGCACTGACTCTGATCATCCGTGCACACGACCAGCGTGATTTTGCAAATCTCGCGATCGTCGTGAATCGTGCATGACCAGTAGTTACCCACGATGAGCGCCGAAGGCGGCGTCGGAATGCGCGCAATCTTGAGCTTGCGGCTGACATCGAACGGCAGCACCCGCACGTCGCGGGTGACGACTGCCCCGACGTCGGGTGCGGGTTCCGCGACGACCTGCGCGAGCACAGGAGCGGAAGCGATGAGACCAAAAGCGGCGAGCGCGGCGAACTTGAAACCAGTGTTCATGATGCAATCTCCCTCGGACTTTTTCTCCCACGCGGAATTGCGTGAGATGTCCGTCTAAACGTCACGGCTCGCCGCTTCCCTCACCGTGTGAACTGTGTCGCACGACCGTGAGGGAAGTGCGTCACAGAATCGTGCTCGCAATGTTCAGCGTCACAGATTCGCAGTCGTCCCGACCGTACTGGAGTACATCTATTCGTCGTCAGGGTCCACGCTGAAAATAGCCTCGCGTCAATGTAACTCGCGAGGGGAAAATCAACATGACCAGACTCTCGATCAGACTTCGCTCCGCTTGGCTCGTGGCGCTTGCGGCCGCCGCAATGCCGGTGCTCACGCTTGCCGGCAATCCGATTTTAGAATCGAGCACGACCGGACTGCTCACGTTCTCGAGCGAGGACAAGGCGCTGCGCGTCGCAGTCGTGTTCGCGGAGCAGGACGAAGCGGTGGTGCCGACGCTCGTTCGCTTCATCGATTCGCGAGGTAAAGTCCTCAAGCAGACGAAGGGCGAACTGCGAGCGGATCAAGCGGTCATCGCGCAGCTGACTCGCAGCGATGTCGGCGCGAGCACAGATCTGCTCGTGCGCGTCGAAGTAATCCATGAGCTCCCTGGCGCTCGGCTCAATCCTTACCCGATTCTCGTGACGATGCAGCCGCTGGCGCTCGGCGGTGCTGGACGATTCGTGCTCGATTGGGATACTGGCGGTTGCGGCTGCCCGACTTGCGGCCCGCCGCCCCCACACCCGACACACGTTGACTGCGAGCCTGAAGGCCCGACGGACCTCTGATTGAACTGCGCCACGCGCGGACGCGTTACTTCGCTGACTCGCGTCCGCGCGCTCCTCACTGTGCTTCTAATTGGCAGCGTCTGCCACGACGCGTCGGCGGCAGCGAGCTTCGATCGCTGCGCCGCCGCCGCAGCTACTCAGCCCAACGCGTACGAGTCATATCGCTGCTACTACGAAGTGGCGAGCAGCAGCGGCGACTGGCCGGCGGCGAGTCGCCATCTCGACAGACTGGCCGTTGCACATCCCGAGATCGACTGGATCGTGTTCGTACGTGCGGTGGTCACCTCAGCGTTGAGCCCGGAAGCTGGCGAACGCCTCTACCTGGAAGCTGCAGGCCGCTTCGAAGCCACTGGCAACATCCGCGGTGAGGTACTGGCGCGCGCCAATCTCGAATCGCTGTTCTATCAGTCCGGTCGCGTCGCGAGCGCAGCTCGCGAGGTCGAGCGCATCACTGCATTGGCCGCCACGGCGCGGGACTCCGAGGTGCGCGTCCGGGCGCGCGTAGTTGAGGCTGAGTTCTTCATCGATACGGGAACGAATCTGGGACGAGCCCAACGAGCACTGGAGCAAGCCGAGCTCGAGCTGGGAGATTCACCCGCGTACTGGTTGCGGCAGCACGTGCTGTATGGGCTCGGCAGCGTGCTCCTGCTCACAGGACGCTACGACGAGGCGATCGCGCACTATCGACGACTGGAGAGCGCGGCAGCCGCTCACCAGGATCTCGTGACTGTCGCGCGTGCGCGTCTCGCCATTGTGAATACCTTGATCGAGAAGCGCAGTGAAGCGCCGGGTTCGGTCAACTCAGCCCGGCTGCTGGACGATACGGAGCGAGCTCTCGTCGCCGCACAACGTGCGCAGGATCCGGACCTCGAGCTCAGTGCACTGCGCATCATCGGCGAAGCACTGATGGAGGAGCAGGCGCAGCGTGCGCGGCCCTACGTAGATTCATGCATCGACAAGGCACGCCGCTCCGAGCGATCGCCAGCGTTGAGTCAGTGCCTGTGGATCAGAGCGCGCTTGCTGGCAGATACAGACCCAAGTGGTGCGCAGCGTGCAATCGACGAAGCGATTGCCCTGCTACAGCACGAGGAAGGTGCCGACGATGCCCTCCTCGCCTACGCGTGGCGCCACGCGATGCGCATCGCCTGGTCGACGCAGTCACCCGACGATGCGATAGCGACCGGCAAGCAGGCCCTCGATGCAATCGAGCGCTTGCGTGACCTGCAGCCGGGCGGAGAAAGCCGAGCCGCCGCATTTTCGGCGTGGACGCAGGACTACTACTGGTTGTCGAACCAGATCCTGCGGCTGGCGAGACAGGCTGAGCACGCTGCTCACGCTCGATTGCTGATGGACGAGGCGTTCCAGATCGCAGAGCGCATGCGGGCGCGCTCGCTGCTCGATCAACTCAGGGCGCCGGCGCCTGCGCTGGTGGACGCGGACGAAGCGGCATTGCAGCGCCGAGAGTCACTGTTGAAGTCGATCGTCGCAGTGAACCGAGAATTGCTCCAGCTGAAGAAGGGCGGCGATAGGACTGCGCTTCTGGGCAAGCTCGCATCCCTGGAGCGAGCAGAAGCAGACGCGCGCGAAGCGCAAAGCCGCGCACACATCTCGACACAAGTAGTCTCGCTCGCTGAGGTGCAGCAGAGGCTCGCGAAGAACGAAGCTTTGTTGTCATTCCAGGTCGCTGGTTCATCCTGGCTCTATGTCGTCACGCGCGACCAGGCACGAGTCATCGAGCTGCCGGATCGTCAGTCATTGACTCAGTCACTGGCTCTCTTCAAAGGTTTGATGCGCCAACCGGAGCATCTGCAGCGCGCTGGCGTCGCGCTCTTCGACCGCCTTCTCAAAGACGCGATCGATGGCCTGCCGTCGGGGATCGATCGCCTGCTCGTCGTTCCCGACCTGCCCCTGGATACGTTTCCGTTGTCGGCACTGACCACTCGCTACGAGATCGCTCTCGTGCCCTCCGCCACCATCTGGCACGACTGGCGGACGCATCCAATGACAGCCGACTCTCGCGAGGTGTTGGTACTTGCCGACCCACGCCTGACCTCTGCCTACGGCCCATTGCCCTATGCGCGTGACGAAGGCCGCGAGATCGTCGAACGTCTGCAGGGCCGCGGCACGCTGTTGATCGGAGGCGAAGCTTCGGAAGCAGCCTTCAAGGCGACCGACCTTTCACGATATGGCGTCGTGCATTTCGCCGCCCACGCGGTTGTCGACAGCGTCAACACCGACCGCTCGTCGATCCTGTTGGCGAGCGGAGCCGAACAGCAGGATGGGCTGCTGCAGAGCCGGGAAATCTCGGAGCTGCACCTCGACGGTCAACTCGTCGTGCTGTCCTCGTGCCAAAGCGCGACCGGCACGGACGTGCGTGGCGAGGGCGTGATGGGTCTGGCGCGCTCGTTCTTCGCCTCGGGCTCTCGAGTCGTCATCGGCAGTCTCTGGCCGATTCGCGACGATTACGCCGCGGCGTTCTTCGAGCCCTTCTATGCCGCGCTGGCCGAGGGTCGAAGCGTCGGCACCGCATTTCACTCCGCGCAGCGCCGCCTCATCGATGAAGGACTGCCGATGGAGGCATGGGCTGGGTTCGTTCTCATGGGAGATGCGGACGCAATGCCCGTGACTCGTATCGAGAACGTCCGGCCGCGCGCCGATCGTTGGATAGCGATCGCAGCTTTCATGGGCATCGCGTGCTTTATTGCACTCGTACGGCGTAGGTATGCGACGCAACGCGCCGCCCGTCGGGCAGCCGTGCTTCGACCTGCCAGAACAACTCATCGCCCGCTTTCACATTCGCCAGCACTGAGCCTGGAATAGCCAGCTCCGTGGCGGCGATGTCGGATTGGTCAAGCAACGGCGTGAGGTCGGCGGTGCCGACTCGAACCAGATATGTCGTACCCGGCGGCCCCGCTGACCAGCGCAATACGAACTGATCGCGCGGCAGGGTGCTGCCAATCGCGGAGACCGGCGCGAGCGGATCGACTCCTTCGCGATACTGCGGAGTTCCTTGATCGACCGGGATGACGAGATAGGTCACCAGTCCAACGGCCAGAATGACGCTCGCTGCAAGCGCGAAGTGCCACGGACGCCGGGTGACGGAAGTCTTCGTACTGCGCGCGCCGACCTCGAGCGCAATCCGCCAGGCCTGCGTGCATTCGGCACACTTCGCAACGTGGTCGATGATCTCCAGTCGCCGGACGCGATCGAGATTACCGGACGCAGCCTCGTACAGCTCTTCCGGATCCGGGTGTTGCTCATGCGCAGAGGACTGATCGCGTGCCGCCCACGCGCGCGATAGCTTCTCTAACTCTTCTTGCTGCGGCTTCACGGGCTCAATCCCAAGGCTAGAAGGCACTCGCGCAGTTGTGCGAGGCCTCGGAGTGTCAGGTTCTCTGCGCGCTTCGCATTGCACTCGAGCATCCGTGCAACCTCGGCTCCGGCGTAGCCGAGCAGGTGCAACGTCAGCGCCTGGCGGCGGTCGTCCTGCAGACGTTGCATGCACTTTTCCATCGCATTACCCAACGCAGTGTCCGGAGTTGTCGAGGGTCTCTCGTCGGGTGTCGCTTCGATGTCGACCTCGGAGCCCGAAACCGCCGCCGGCTGTCTGCGCCGGCGGCGGATTTCGTCGATCACTGCACTGTAGGCGACCTTCTTGAGGTAGCTGGCGGAGAGTTCACTGGCGCCGTCCAGCTTGCGAGCCCGCATCAGGCGGATGAACGACTCCTGCACCAGATCCTCGGCATCTTCCGCGAGCGATCGTGGACAGACGCGACGCACAGCCCGCACGAGGGTGGCACGCAGCGCTTGGTGAGCAGAGTCGGCATCCTCCAGCGTAGTCGCCTCCCTCAGTTGAGGTCGTCAACATATCAGGGCACCCAGGCGTTGTCGAAAGCATCCCGCAGCACGTCGCATTGATACGCCATCGCGCCGCGCTCTGAGTTGATCAGCAGCGAGGCCTCCACGACGATCGGGAAGATCATGAAGCACGAGTGCAGCTGACCCGAGCCGTGATACCAGTCGCCGCCGTGCGTGAAGTACACGCCGAAGTCGCCGTTCGCCGAGCCGTAGCCGTTTGCTGGATTCATGAAGCCCAGGAAGTTGTCCTGCATCTGCTCGCGCATCTGCGAGGACATCAGCTGCTCGGTGTTTCGCAGCGTCGACATCACGCCTGCGAGCTCGTTGGCGCTGATCTGCCAGCCGAAACCGCCGCACGACAGCGATCGATCCGGCTCCTCGTAGCCCGCAGCGCCGGGGTCCGGAAAGCGATACTGGACCGTCGGGTATAGCTCGGTCGCCTTGCAGTCGACGGAGACGCCGATCGAGCCGTAGAGGAACTGCGCCTCCAGGAGGAACGCGCTCGCCGTGAGGGAATCAGGCGAGAATTCGCCGTGCTCGACCGGGTCGATGCCCGCCAGGCCCGCAATCGCGACGCGCAGCAGGCCGAAATTGTCGTTGTCGTAGTCGAAATCGTGGTCGCCTACGGGCTTGCCGATCAGGGTACGCAGCGACTCGTAGCTCGAGCCCGAGACGCCCAGCTCGCCCCACTGGCCGAAGCCCGTCTCGTGCGTCATGAAGTCCTTGAATGACAGATTGCTCACACCGGCGCCGAGTGACCAGTCGCTCGGCAGGTACGGCGCGACTTTCTCGTCGGGCGTCAGCCCGAGCTCGTCCAGGAGATGCAAGGCCACGATCGTGGTCAGCGTCTTGCTCACGCTCGCGACGTGCATGTCCTTGTCCGGCGATTGCGAGGTCACTGGCATGTCATAGGCCGTGCGCGCCAGGCCTCCGGCATGGCCACCGTTGTAGGTCTGCCCGTTGAAGGTAATCGAGAATGCGTAGCCGACGGTCTGGTCATCCACTGCATCGATGATGTTCTGCTCGAACAGCCCGACATCGAAGGTGATCGTGTTGGCCGCAAAGCCGAGCGAATCGCCGAAGTGAGCAGTGGCGATGGGGTAAGCCAGCGTGCTCAAGGCGGCCTGCCCGCGCTGGAAGCTGACTTCCGCAGACGCGAGTCGGTCCGACGACACACCGGCGCGGCGAGCGGTGTCGAGAATGCCCTTGGCCGCGCGCTGCGTGATGAGCGTCAGGTTGCGCTGAATGTCCAACAGGACGGAATTCTGCACGCTCGCTGTTGGCGAGTTGCTCGCGAGCTTCAGCTGCGTCTGAGCGTTCTTCACGTGCCCGTACGTGACCTTGGCGAAATTGAGACTGGGTTGCTCGCTCCCCGTGTGGAGCGTGGACTGGGCGAGCCGCAGCTCGATCAGAGCGTTCGCGATGGCCGCTGACTGCGATCCGGAAGCGCTGCGGAGCAGATTCTCGAGTCGCCTGATTGCGATCGGCAGTCCGACGCCGGGAGCCAGGACGTCGGGCGCGCCCGGTGCGTCCGCCTTGCTTTCGTCGCGCTCGTCGATTGCGGGCGCCTTCTGCAACCGCTCGATCATCCGCAACAGGTCAGGGGAAAGCTTCCCGGATTCCGACGCAACCGGAGCGATTCCGACGCGAGGCTTCGCGATCGTCGCTGCTGCCGCGCTTTTGACTATCGCGGTAGCGAGAGCAACCCCGACAGCGGCCGAAACGAGTGGACTAAGGACGTAGGTGAGCGCGCCCCGAACGAATCTGGACGCAGTAATGGAACGAGCGGCAAGCATGGTGTTCTCCTGTAGTGAGTGGGACTCACCTGGAGAAACGACGCCTGCCGGAAATCCCCTCAGCTCAGGAGTACTGCCGGGCCGCCGCTGCGAGCTGCTTGTGAACTTCGTCACGCAGCGCGGCCGGCTCGATCACTTCGACGTGTGATCCATGTCGCATGATGTCCATCACCAGCTCGCGCGAGTCGCGATACGGGATGCGCAGTTCGTAGCGACCATCCTGCAGAGACTTGCCCTGCTGCTGCGGATGCCACGCTTCATCTGCGACCCATCGAGCGCGCTCGGCCGAGAAGCGCAGGACCGCGATCTTGTCCGCCTTGCCGCCGAAGATGCCGTACGCGCTCGCGTAGTGGTTGTCGAGATCGGCATCGGGCAGGTCGAGCGCAGCGTCCTCCAGTACCTTCGTACGACGCAGGCGATCGAGCGAGAACGTTCGCAGCTCGTTGTTTTCCTCGTCCCACGCATCCAGATACCAAGCCTCGCGATAGTGCGTGAGCCGCTGTGGAGAGACCGTGCGCTCGGATTGCCGATTACTGCCACGGGAATGATATTCGAACCAGAGCTTGCGTCGCTGCAGCGTTGCTGAGGCCGCGACTTGAAACGCTTCGCCCGCTGTGCGTGAAGCGACGCCCGGAAATCGAATGCGCGCGGCCGCTTCGCCGAGATTCAGTCGCCGGTGCTGGACGAGCTGATTCAGATGTTTCGTGATCGCAGACACTTGCTCGGCGAGCAGGCCGCCGCCGAGGTCGCGAAGAATCCGCTGCATGACTGCGAGTGACTGCAGCTCCGCGGGCGAGAACCACAGCCCCGGCAGCTCGTAGCTCTCGTCTCCGGGCACTCTCTTATATATGAACCCGCCGCGGTCCGAATCGAACTCGATCGGCGCGTTCAGGTAATCCTTCATCGACTGGACGATGCGATACAACGTCGCCCGCGAGCATTCGAGCCGCGCCATCAGGCTGTCCACGTCGATCGGCGTGCGCCGGTTCGCGAGGATGGAGTGGAGCTGGAAGATGCGGTCGAACTTGTCCAACGACTGCTCTTAATGCGAGGCGCAGACGCGCACTTCGAGATCCGGTTTGACCGGCGACTGGGCTTGGCCGCACGACTGCCCATGTCCTTCGACCTCGGCGATCACCGCTGCCGTCACACCGACGCGTGTGATTCCAACGTCTGCCTCGACGAGCGGCTCGAACAGCCACTGCGAGACCTCCTCTTGCGCGATCTCGGCCCAGTGCGTCTTCTTCCCGATCAGCTGCAGGCCTGCGACGCGACCGGTGCTCGTTACATCGAACACAAAGATCGCGATGCTCGGTTTGCTGGCTCGCTTGACGTCCGAGGGAACCGTGGGCTGCGTGACGTCGCAGCTCTTGAGCGGATTCGCCTGCGGATCGAATGGAACTTTGATTTCGCGCTTCAGCGAAGTTTCCAGCTCCGTGATTTCACGCAGCGTGCGTTTGCAACCGGGCGGCGGCGCCGCCGCGACCGATCCACAAACCATGAGCAGCATGGCGTAGCAGGCGGCGGTTGCCGATGTCGTGCGACGCATGCCGCGAGTCTACACGTACGACGCCGACTGCGGCTGAGACCCGACCGCCTGCGGC
>Ga0207675_100006230_pt1 | contig 11326 bp, 8 predicted proteins | sample KBSSwiS42_FD_184305 | JGI IMG/M metagenome (GOLD analysis project Ga0207675, IMG submission 184305) | Switchgrass rhizosphere microbial communities from Kellogg Biological Station, Michigan, USA - KBS Switchgrass S4-2 (SPAdes) (version 2) | ecosystem: Host-associated > Plants > Roots >...
CGAGGAAGGAACGACGTCCGCGCGCGGCGGCATCGGGAATGGCCTGGCCTCCCGACGCCGTCTGCACTGCGTTCGCGATCACGACTTTTTGATTCGGCCAGATCACGCCCCAGACATTGATGCCCATGACGAGTCCGAGGATCCCGCCCGTGGTGATGGCCCAGCCGTACGAGGAATCGTAAAACGCTCCTGAGCCCATCTGGCTTGCCCGGATGCCAATAATGATGATTCCCGACAGCATCGTCACCGCGGCGCCCATGCGGAACCAAAGTAGCGCGCGGGGGACGAGTTTCTGTATGGCGCCGCTTCGCACGCCGGCTTCGGTCTCGGCGAAGAACGGAACCTGAACGAAATTGAAATAGTAGAGAAGACCGATCCAGGTCACTCCGGCTAGAAAGTGGACCCAGCGCAAGAGAAACAGCAAGCCTTCAACGCTGAAAATGTGCACGTCCGTCCTCCTTCCGGCACGCGGCCGGACTCGTCCCGCGCGCGTCGTTTCACGAATTCTTCCATGGAAACGAGCGGAACGAGAATAGGAAGGTAGCTTCGAGAGTGTCAACCCGTTCAGGTTGCCAGGGCTTGGGTCGCGTGGTAGCATCCTTGGCCCTGAATCGCGTTTAAGAACGCGCCACGCGTCTACACTCCGCGGTTCAAGAAGGAGCTCATTGAGGGCGAATAGCTCAGCTGGCAGAGCACGTGCCTCACATGCACGGGGTCGGAGGTTCAAGTCCTCTTTCGCCCACCACCTTGTTCATCCAAGCAAACGCACTAGCGAACGGCTCCTCGGCCGCCGAGGGCCCGCTCGGGCCCGAATCCTCCGGCCTACGCCCTCGGGCAGCCGGGCGGTGCGCGCAACGTGTGCCTCAGGGCACACGTTTTTTTATGCCCTGGAAAGGATTGTTGCGTGAGCATTGCCGAAACACTGGAAGTGTTACGGGCGTTGCAGCTGACCGACGACGGTCTCCGAATCATGCGCGCAGAGTTGGAAGAATTGCCCCGGCGCATAGCCGCGTTGCGGGAGGATGTGGCCGCGGTGAGTGCCCAGGTCCAGGCGGGGGAGAAGGATCTCGAATCCATCCGCAAGCGGCGGCGTGACGTGGAACGGGACATCGCCATCACGGACCAGAGCGTGGTCAAGTTCGAAACCGACAAGATCAAGGTCAAGACCAACGAGGAATTCTGGGCGCTCAACAATCAAATCGCCGGGGAAAAGAAAAAGAAATCGGACCTCGAGGACCAGGTGCTCTTGCTCTTCGACGAAGAAGAGGGGGCGGCTCAGAAGACGAAACGGCTGAAGGACGAGCTGGCTGCCCTTACCCTCCGCGCCACGGAGCGGGAAAAGGAAATGAACGAGCGGGCGGCCGAAGACAAACGGCGCCTGGACGAGCTGACCAAGGAACGCGCATCAATCGTCCAGAAACTGGATGAGAAAGTGCTCGCCCGCTACGAGTCGATTCGATCGCGTAAGGGTGGCACGGCGGTGGTGATCATCTCGCGCAGCTCATGCAGCGGTTGTCACACCCAGCAGCCTCCCCAGAAAGTCAACGAGATCCGCAAGCGGGACGCCCTCCACATGTGCGACTTTTGCGGCCGATTCCTGCTTTGGATTCCGGAGGAGGCTCCGGCGGCTTGACCGGGGCAGTGTATCGCGTGCGCACCGACGGCGCGTCGCGCGGAAATCCGGGGCCGTCCGCGATTGGCGTGTCGATCGAAGACGCAGAGGGTCGTGAGATCGAGTTCCACTCTGAAGCGATCGGCCGGACCACCAACAACGTGGCGGAATACCGAGCGGTTGTGCAGGGACTCGTGATGCTGGAGCGGCTGGGAGCGACGCGGGCCGACTTTCTGCTCGATTCGGAGCTGGTGGTGCGGCAGCTCAATGGGCAATACCGGGTCCGGGACCCGAAGATGGCGGTGCTCTACGCCGAGGTCGTTCGCCGGAAAGCCCGATTGGGGCAAATCACCTTCCGCCACGTGCCCCGTCACGAGAACGCGCGCGCCGACCAGCTGGCCAACGAAGCGCTGGATCGGGGCCGCCCGGATTAATGCCCAACCATTGGCGGTAGCTCTCCGCCCTTCTATAATCGGACCGAGCCGCCTGGCTCACGCGGAACGAGATTTCCAGATGGTCGCGGCCCCTCAAGGGGAGCCGAGGAAAGTCCGAACTCCATAGGGTAGGGCGCTGGGTAACGCCCAGCGGGAGCGATCCCAGGGACAGTGCCACAGAGAATAGACCGCCTTCGGAACTCCGTTCCGAGGGTAAGGGTGAAACGGTGAGGTAAGAGCTCACCAGCGCCGGAGGCGACTCCGGCGGCTAGGTAAACCCCGCCTGGAGCAAGACCAAATAGGAGGGAAGAGGTGACCCGCCTCGTTACACCCTCGGGTAGGTCGCAAGAGGGGCGTGGAGACACGCCTCCCAGAGAAATGACCATCACGGCGACGGTTCTTCGGAACCGTGGCTGGACAGAAATCGGCTTATGGGAATCTCGTCCGCGACATTCTTTATGACTGGCTCCTCGAAGAGCCTGGGACGGGGGAGACGCGCGCGCGTCTCCCCTCGCCTTATTTCGGCGTACCTTCTTCTGTGCCTGGCCGTATTGGCCCTCGCGCGTCCCGCTCACGCGCAGTCGGGCGGCTTCGGGCAGAACAAGATCCAGTACACCGATTTCAAATGGCGGGTACTGTCCAGCAATCATTTCGATCTCTACTACTATCCGGAAGAAGACACCCTCGCGCATACCGCGATGCGCATTGCCGAAGAGGCATACGACGGACTTTCGTCACGCATGCGGCACGAGGTTACGCGTCGCATACCGCTCATCATTTATTCGAGTCATAACGATTTCGAACAGACCAACGTGTCGCCCTCGTTCCTGCCCGAAGGCGTGGGAGGCTTCACGGAATTCCTGAAGGGCCGCGTGGCGTTGCCCTACCAAGGCTCCTACAGCGAGTTCGAACACGTGATCTGGCACGAGCTAACCCACGTGTTCCAGCTCTCCCGGGTGGCCGAAGAGTACCGGCTGCACTACCGGAACGCGTTCGTGACCCCGCCCTTGTGGTTCACCGAAGGCATGGCCGAGGACTGGTCCAGTCATTGGGATTCCACCGGCGAGCTCTTTCTGAGCGACATGGTCATGCATGATCGCCTTCCCGACATTCCCGATCTGTGGCGCTATTCGGGGACATTCGTCATCTACAAGATCGGGCAGGATCTGGTTGGATATCTGGAGAAGGTCGCCGGACCGGATGCGGTGCCGGCCATCTACGATGAGCTCTGGCGCGTTTCGAGTTTCGAGCAAGCGCTCGAACGCGTGACCGGGATGTCGCTGGCCGAGTTCAACGAGCGCTGGCATCTGGAGCTCAAGCGCAGGTATTACCCGAGTATTCAAAAGACAGAGCCCATGGTTTTGGCCGCGCATCCCTTGGCCGTCCGAGGCCCGAGCTTTCAGGCCGCCACCCCGCCCGACTCCGGCGTGATTCCCACCGACACGTATTACTTCATGTCGCCCCGCGACGGGTTCGAGACCATTTACCAGGGTTGAACCAAGGGTCGCGAAGTCGGGGTGAAGCGCGTCATTCGCGGCGAGCGCAACCCCCAGTTCGAATCCTTTCACGGATTCGAGAGCCGTCTCTCGGTGAGCCAGGACGGGACGATCGCGTTCGTAAGCAAGTATCTGGAACGCGACGGTCTCTTTCTCTATGACATGCAGCGTCAGAAACTGATCGGCAAATGGCAATTCGCCGATCTGGTCTCGTTACGATCGCCAAGCTTCCGCCCCGACGGCAAGGCGGTGGTGTTCACCGGACTTCGCCCGGATGGACGGCAGGATCTTTACTTGTTCGAAACCAACAGCCGGGACGTGGTCCCGCTCACCAATGATCGCTACATGGATGACGATGCAACCTGGTCTCCGGACGGGGAAAAAATCGCGTTCATTTCGGATCGTGGAGAAGGCGGAGACAAGGGTGCGCGTAACGTTTTTCTCTACGACGTCGAAACGCACCGCATCGAGCCGTTGACGCAGGGCCGCTGGCGCGACAGCGCGCCCTCCTGGGATAACTCGGGCAAGCACATCGCGTTTGCGTCCGATCGCGAGGGGGTGTCCCAGATCTATGTCGCGGATTCCACGCGGAGCTCGGTGCGCATCACCTCGGTTCAGAGCGGTGCGATGAGTCCGGTATGGGATCCCAAGGGCAGCCACATCTTGTTTACCGGGATGTCGGATCTCGGGTTTGGGGTGTACCGCGCGCCGGTCAAAGCGGTCGGCGACACGCTGCCGCCTCCGGTCTCGAACGAGCCGATGTACGCGTGGGGCATCCCGGACACGAGCTTGAGCACGATGCCGCTCAATCCGGCGGTGTGGAGCTGGAAGGCAGGCTCAGACACGGTGGTCGCACGCGAAACGACGTATAAGAGTCGTTACACGCTCGACTTTGCCCAGGGTGGCGTCGCGCTCGAGCCGGTGCAAGGAGTAGGCGAGGGCTTACAGCTCTTATTGTCCGATCAGCTCGGAGACCAGCTCATCTTCTTCAACCTATCCAATAGCGCCACGGATTTCGGGGACATTCTGGGCCGGTTCAACGTTGGCGTGTCCTATTTGAACCAGCGCCGGCGCATCCACACCGGGTTCTCGGCGTTCCATCTCGCGGGGGATTTCCTAGACGAGCGGGGCTATTCGTATTTCGAGCGTCGCGTCGGCGGCATGCTGACCGCGGTGTATCCATATTCGCGCTTCTCCCGAATCGAAGCCGCGGGTGGCATGGTGTACTCCGATCGCAGTGCCGATTCATTCCGCCCGGCGCGTGCCGCGCCCTTGGCCGTGAACTATCTGTCCTACGTGTATGACAACGCACTTTGGTTTTCCACAGGTCCCATGGATGGAACGAGCTACCGGATTACCTTGGGACTCAACACCAATCTCGAGAAGGTGGAAATCGAAAACGTGTCGGCGGCGCTCGATTTCCGCAAGTACTTACGAACCAGCCTTCGCACCGCGTATGCGGCTCGGCTGCTCGCGCGCGCGTCCGAGGGCACCCTTCCGCAGCGATTCGTGCTCGGCGGATCGTGGTCTTTCCGGGGCTATCCCGAGCGCTCGCTCGTCGGCACGCGTTCGTTGCTGTTGAACCAGGAGTGGCGCTTCCCGCTCTTGTCCGGCGGCATCTTGGGATTGCCGATCGGCGCCATGGGTCTTCCTCCCGTGCAAGGCGCAACCTTCTTCGACGTCGGCCAGTCGTGGGAAGAAGGGCACCGCCCCGACGATCTTCTGGGGAGTTTCGGGCTGGGATTCCGCATGAGCCTGGGAGGGCTGGTCGTGTTGCGGTTGGACGTGTCCAAGCTCACCGATTTCAAACGCGTGCGTCCCGGTACCGAGGTGGATTTTTTCATTGGGTACAACTATTAAACGCCGCGCGGTCCATCTCAGTTTGCTGACGATAGCGCTCGTCCTCGCCGCGTGCGGCACGCATCCACGCATGGAATCGGGGGATCCGTTGATCGAGGCGGGATCTCCCGGCAAGGCCGAAGTGTGGCGGCGCGACTTAGGCAGAGCGTTGAAGTTATCGCCGGTTTCAGTGGGGGAGGATTGGATCGTTGCTCCCATTGAAGGTTCTCTCTACCGCCTTTCAGGAAAGAATGGCAATGAAGTGTGGCGGCGAAAGCTTCGCTCGGGCGCCGCGTCCGAGCCCGTGATTGCAAACGACATGGTCGTGCTGTCCACGGACGTGAGCCAGGCGGAAGTGATGGGCATCTCCCTCAAGGACGGGAGCGTGAAATGGAAGTGGGGTCACAGCATTGGTTATCTGGCTGGGCTCGATTCGGTCGTCGTCTTTGCCGGCCGCGGTGGACATGTCATGGCCTTCGATCCGAAAAATGGCGCGGTGAAATGGCAGCTATCCCGGCCGGGATCGGGATGGCGGCCCCCATCGGTCGACGTGGCCCGTGGACTCGTGTTCGTCCCCATTCGTCCCGATTCTGTGCTCGCGTTGAGCGCGGACGGCACGGTGCGGTGGATAAAGAAAGTGGGAAGCTGGCCGCACGTGGTACCCGCTCCCGCGGGACTCATCGTGTCCACCGACGATAGCACGCTCGTCCGCATGAATCCTGAAACCGGAGAGGAAGAGGCGCGGCGATCGCTCTCCGTCATCGCCGCCGGCGTTCCGGTCGTTCGCGGCAACGTGATTTATCTGGCGCTTCGTAACGGTTCGCTGGTGACCTTGGATGCACAAACCTTGACCGATCGCTGGATGACTCGTTTCGAGGCGCCGCTATTGAGCGCGCCGTTGGTGACCGACGATGTCATCGTCCAGGCCGGCACCCGGGGGCGCATCTACCTGGTATCACCGACTGGAGCACCGGTCGATACGCTACGCCACCCCGAAGCTCTCGAAGCGAGCCCGGGTATGACTTCCGAGCGGTTTGCGGTGGGGGGGATGGGAGGCACGCTGGTGCTTTACAGGAAGCAGAGCGGATGAGGCACGCTCGGGTCATCGCTCTTCTCTGTGTCATGGCCCAACTGGGCGCGCTCGTCGCGCCAATGCGCGCGGGCGCGGAGCCCTCACGCCCATTTCTCGCCGAAACGAGCGCCGATACCACACAACATTCTGAAGAGGGATGGCTCACGCCGGGACGGAAGAGCTATCGCTGGGGACTCATTGGCTCGGCAGTTGGGATCGGTGTGGGGGTGGGGATTGCCCTCTGGGTGAAATCGGAAGCCGATAATCAATACGACGCCTACTTGAAAACCGCCGACCCGCAGCAAGCGGACGAATACTTCAAGGCCGCCCAACGCTACGACCGGGCGGCTCTGATTGGATTCGGGTTGGCCGAAATCTCGTTCGTCGGTCTCGTGTACTTCCTCACCCGCGATCGCGACCGCTCCATGGTGCCGACCCACGGTGAACCCACCCTGCGTGTTACGCCCGACGGCCCCCAAGTCGGCTTCCGAGTGCACCCATGAGCAGTGCATTCTCGCTCGGAACCTCCGGAAGAGATCAAGGACTCCGGCAAAGTCCTCGCGCAAGTGGTCAACGCCCGAACCGAGCGCTGAGAGTGCGCTGCGGGTATTGCCTTCCGCCCTTGATCTACTTCCCTCGGTTCCGAGCCCGAGCACTGTTCATGGCTGTGCTCGCGGTCGCGGCGTTCGGGTGTGGCACGCGGGATCGCGAGAATCCCCTGGATCCCCAGAATCCGGACACGAAGGGCGATCCCGACTGGCTCGATGCGATCGCGGACGACGGCGCAGTCGATCTGGCTTGGCAGATTCCAGATTACAGCGACGTCGACACGGTGCGGCTGGTTGATGTCGTCCACGACGCGATCATCTGGACCGGAGATTTAGGGCGTGGCATCTACCGTGATGAGGGGCTGACCAACGGCATCACCCGGCAGTACCGGTTGGATCTCGTCTTGAGCTCCGGAACGATCACGAAGCTTCCCGTCGAGGAAGCCACCCCCGGAAAAAATATCCCCTGGGTGTATGACGTGGGGCGTGGTGAAGTCGTGCGCATGTCGCCGGATGGACTCCGCCGGCGAACTGGCTATTTTGATCCTGCCACGCTCGCCGTGGTCGCCGATCCGGATTCTGGATTCGTGCTCGCGGTCGATTTCTTCGCCGGCCGGCTCGTGCTGCTCAATCGAGACGCGGAGGAGATTTGGACGAAGGAAGACTATGGTCGTCCCAACGCGGCCTCGCACGTCCCGAGCGGGGGATGGTGGGTGACGGATTCCGAGGATGGTTTCATTCGGCGGATCGATGCGAGCGGAGAACCCCAGGAGGAATACCACGACTTCGGTTTCCCGATCGATGTCGGCGCGGTGGGGGACAGCTTGGCTTGGGTTGCCGACGGCACCGGTCTAGTAGGGCTCTTGCGGCGAGGACAAGGCTTCGTTCACGTCGACACGCTGGGAACTCCGCGCGTCTTGGCGGTCACTCGCGACGGTGGAACTTGGGTTGCGGATCGGAGCGCCTCTGCACTCATCCGTCTTTCTCCATCGGGAGCCGAAGTGCGACGCGTCACTGGCTACGTCGATGTGGAGACACTTGCTTCGGATCCAGTCGGAAACGGTGTTTGGCTCGGAGATCGCCGCCGCCGGAGCGTCACGTTGCTCGATGAGGACGGCAACGTGGTCATGACGACCCTAGGCTTCCCCGCTGCCTCCTCGATCTCCGTCGCCCCGGATGGATCCGAAGCGTGGATTGCGGACTCCGGCCTGAACAAAGTCGTCCGACTATCCCGGTCGGGCGAAGTGCTGGGACGCTCAATCGACCTCTCCAGCCCCGTCTCCATCTCGGTCGTCTTCCGCCAGTAATACCTTGCGGGCCGTGGTGGCTCCTTCTCCTCGCTGCTATCATTCAAATGGATTCCTATAGCCTGGAAGCAAGCTTGGAGCGCGTTTTCTACGGCAAGGAGGGGGCACCGTGGATCGAACGTGGATCTGGCCGTCCATGGAGGCGGCCGCCGCGGCCGAGGGACTATCACGCACCCATGGCATGCCGCGTGCGGTTGCTTGGGCGCTGGCGCGGCGAGGGCACGAGATCGCATCCCTCGGCGAGTTCTTGAACCCGAGGCTCGATCGTCTAGCCGACCCGAGCGGAATGGTGGACATGGATCGAGCCGTCGCCCGCGTCGGTCGCGCGCTCGACAACGGCGAAACGGTGTTCGTTCATGGCGATTACGACGTGGACGGCATCACCGGCACGGCGTTTCTCGTTCGTACGTTGCGCGCGCTTCGGGCCAACGTGATCCCGTTCATTCCCTCGCGGGATCAGGGCTACGGGGTTGGGGAGGCGGGTCTTTTGGCGGCGCGGGCGAGCGGAGCGTCGCTCGTGATCACGGTCGACACGGGGATTCGTGCCTTTGCGGCCATCGACCGTGCGCGAGAACTCGGCCTGGATGTCGTGGTGCTCGATCACCACGAGCCGGCCGATCACATTCCAAATGCGGCTGCGGTCGTGAACCCGCTTCGGGGAGAACCCGACAGCCCCTTCCGCAGTTTGGCGGCCGTCGGTGTCGCGGCGAAGTTCATGCATGCGCTGGCCCTCGCCCGACCCAACGATGCATTGCGAAACGCGTATCGCGATGCGCTGCAGTTGGTGGCGCTGGGGACGATCGCGGACATGGTGCCCTTGACCGGTGAGAATCGTATTTTGGTGAGCCATGGCCTTCGCCGCTTGTCTCGCTCGGATTGGCCGGGAATACGAGCGCTCCGGGCCATGGCCGGACTCAATCGGGAGCGGTTGTCGGCGGATGACGTGGCGTTTTTCCTGGCCCCGCGCCTCAATGCCGCGGGCCGCATGGGTAATGCCGAGGATGCACTCAAGCTCTTGATCGCCGATGACGCGCTGGAGGCGTATCGCCTGGCGGAAGGTATGGAAATCATGAACCGCCAACGACGGAAGCTGGAATCGTCCATGACGTCGGAAGCCATGGAAGCCGTCCGGGCCATGGGAGAGGTCCCTCCCGTGCTCGTGCTCTGGTCGGACACCTGGACCCGTGGGCTCATCGGGGTGGTGGCCAGCCGGCTTCTGGACCGGTTCGGCCGGCCGGTGTTCATGATTGCCATGGATGGCGACTCGGGACGGGGCTCGGCGCGGAGCGTGCCGGGATTCGCGCTTCCCGACGCGCTCGCATCGTGTGACGACCTTTTGCTCGAGCATGGGGGGCACGCCGAAGCGGCGGGGTTCGCAATTGCGAGCCAGCATCTCGAGGCGTTTCGGGCGCGGCTCATCGAGCGCGCACGGGCGATGTCGACGCGTGAACGCGCGCGTCCGCTCGAGATCGATGCGCGCGTAGAGCTGGGGGAGATGAACTTGGAGTGCTTGAGCTGGCTCGAGCGACTCTCCCCGTTTGGGCGGGGAAATCCGGAGCCGCTTTTCGGGCTCGAAGGCGGGGTGTTGGTCGAGCCGCCGTCGGTGGTCGGCAAACAACATTTGCGGCTCACCGTCGAACAAGGGTCGCACCGGTTGCGCGCAATAGCGTTTCGGCTCGGGAATCGCATTGGAGAGTTGGACCGCGGCCAGAAGGTCGACCTGGCGTTTCATGCGGCCAAGGATGGATGGAGAGGCCGGGATACGGTGGAACTGGTGGTGCAGGACCTGAGGCCTCGTTAGTGCCGGTGGAGAAAGGCGAGCATTGAAGGCGAAGGAAATGGATCGTTCCATACTCGCGCCACTCATCGAGGACTTGGATCGGGCCGGAGTGGACCTCGATCAGGACGTCGTGCGCGACGCGTTCGATCTCGCGTCGGAAGCGCATGCGGCGCAACGCCGCCGTTCCGGCGAACCCTACGTCACGCATCCGGTGGCGGTGGCGCGCATTCTGGTCGAGCTCCTGGAGAAGCGCACTGACAGCGTCATTCTCGCCGCGGCACTGCTCCACGATGTCGTCGAAGATACCGGAAGCCGTCTCGATGACTTGACGCGCCGGTTCGGTCCCGAAGTCGCGACCTTGGTCGATGGCGTGACCAAGATCGAAGGACTTCAGTTTTCCAGCACGGAAGCGGAGCAAGTCGAGAACTTCCGAAAGATGCTCCTGTCCATGGCCATGGACGTGCGGGTTATCCTGATCAAGCTCGCCGACCGCCTGCATAACATGCGCACCCTCGATCATTTGCCTCGCGACCGGCAGGAAGCGATCGCCCGCGAAACGCGCGACATCTATGCGCCGCTCGCGCATCGGTTGGGCATCGGCCGCATCAAATGGGAGCTCGAGGATCTTGCGCTCAAATATCTGGATCTCAAGGCCTATCGCGAGCTGGCCCGTCTCGTCACCGAAAAACGCACCGAGCGCGAAGCGGTCGTCGAAGAAGTGCTCGCACCGTTGAAGGACGTGCTGGCTGCTGAAGGTCTCGAAGCCGAGATCAGCGGCCGCCCCAAACACTTCGACAGCATTTATCGGAAGATGAAGCAGCAGAACCGGCCCTTGGATGCGATCTACGATCTGATCGGCGTTCGCATCATCACCACGTCCAAGGCGTCCTGCTATCAGGCGCTCGGTGTCGTGCATGATCTTTACAAGCCGGTGCCGGAGCGGTTCAAGGATTACATCGCCACCCCGAAATCGAATCTTTACCAGTCGCTTCACACTACCGTGATCGGACCCGGCGGCCGGTTCGTGGAAGTGCAGATCCGCACCCAGGAAATGCATCGGATCGCCGAGTTCGGCATTGCCGCGCACTACAGCTACAAGGAAGGGAAGGTCAAGCACGAGACTGGCGTCGTCGATGGGCTCAGGCGGCAACTTTTCGATTGGTCCAGCGACTCGGCTACTTCGAGCGACTTCCTCCGCACCGTCTCGACAGACCTGTTCAGCGAACTGCCAGGACAGG
>Ga0207675_100006231_pt1 | contig 11325 bp, 11 predicted proteins | sample KBSSwiS42_FD_184305 | JGI IMG/M metagenome (GOLD analysis project Ga0207675, IMG submission 184305) | Switchgrass rhizosphere microbial communities from Kellogg Biological Station, Michigan, USA - KBS Switchgrass S4-2 (SPAdes) (version 2) | ecosystem: Host-associated > Plants > Roots >...
CATCTGGATCCTGCCCACGCTGGACGACGTGCGCGCCAAGCGTGACCCCGTGCTCGATCGCGCACTGCAGGAACTTAAAAAATGAAAATGGGGACATTCCTGATTTCCGCTGTCACATGACAACCGAAATGAGGAATGTCCCTATTTCCGTTTCAGGTCCTTGTCGGTGAGCGCCACGAGCACCGCCTCGCCCGTCTCGCGATCGACACGAAACTCGCCGTAGGCCGCGCCGGTGTATCGCTCGCTGGTGCCTTCCTCGAAGAAGTACGCATTGGTGCCGAGCCAAACCTGGCCGTTGTGGACGCGGTAACGAACGCGCAGTCCCGGCGCCTGCTGATCGGGATTCATCGTGGCTACGCCGTTCGGCGCCACGAGCACGCCCACGCTGCCGCTCTCTTCCGAAATGATCTCCCTCGTCAGCGCGAATCGCAGCGCCATGTAGTCGCCCTGCATCAGCGAGCGAGGATCGACCGGCGCAAGCGCCAGGTAGATTCGCTCGCCACGGGACTTGATCTCCTCCTTGGCGACGATGGACATGTTGACGGCCGTGAGCACTAACACGGCCGCAGCCACGATCGCGATGCGTTTCAGCAGCGGACTCATGACGCGCCCGCGGCCTCGGCCGCACGTCGCTTCAGCAGCAGACCGGCGCCCAGCAGCGCGGCCCCGGCGCACACCATGATCAGCGACTTCCACGTGAGGCTGGTGCCGAAGTTGTAGTAGAACCGCGCGACGTGCGCGAGCGCGGCGAACGCCGCAAACCCCGCCAGACCCGTGCTGCGCATCCGGAAAGCGCAAAACGCGGCGAACATCGCCGCGGCGATCGACAGCAGCGGAAACAGCGCGATCCAGCCAATCCGCATGCCAATGACGTTTTCGTTGAATTCGACCAATGCGAACAGCTCGCTGAAAGCCGATCCCAGCGCCACGCCGATCAGCAGGCCGGCGAGCGCCGGGCGGGCGTGATCGCGCAGATCCGACGACATCCACATCGATTCGCGCCACGTCATCCACTGTAGCAGCGCGAGCAGCGGCAGCCAGGTGAGCAGCCACGCGATGATCAGACGCCAGGGGTCGAAGCCCTGCAGCTCCGGGCCGTGCAGGAAGAAATCCCCGCCATGCCCATTCGCGAGGGCGAATCGCACGGTGGAGACCCAGGCCATCGTCGCGAACATGGCCGCCAGCGTGCGCGCACGTTTGTTGGGCATGACGGCGAACACGACGAGCTGCAGGACCAGCAGGAACGCACAGATCAACGTCCCGGATTTCTCATCCTCGAGTACCGACCACGCCACCGCGATCTGTCCGGCGATGGAAATGGCCAACGCCAGCTGATCGAGGAAGGTGCCACCCTGGTCGTCTGCGTAGTACATGGCCCAGGCGCCCGCCAGCAGCACGACGCCCACGCCGAACAACGTCGCACGCGAATTCAGGTCGAACAACTCGAACGCGACGCCGACGAACGCCAGTATGAAGATGGCGGCGAGCCAGCCCGCGGCGCTGAGCATCAGTGACACGAACCACGGTCGGTCCTCTTCGTCGAGCGACGGCGGTTCCTTTTCGGGAATGGTCACCCCGCGCGCACGCACGGCCTCGATCAGCGAGGCGACGACTTCCTGCGTGCTCATGCGATGCCCGGCGTACGCCAGCGGCGCGCCGTGACGGTGAGGATTCGCCCGGCCACCGCCGACGTGCCGATGAGCCACAGTGCCAGCACGATGAAGCCGATTTCGTCGTCGAAGTCGGCGACATCCGCTATCCACGCGACGCTCACGATGATGAAGGTGCCCATGACGACGGCGAGTGGATAGATGTCCTCGCGCCGGTGCCAGCAATATGTGGCGACCGCGACCATCGCGGTCAGCAATCCGGGCATGTCGATCGCCGCGAGATCGTGCTGGTAGACCGACCGCATGCCCGCCCAGGTGCCGAACGCGAACGCGCAGGACATCGCCAGGCGCCGTACCCACTGGGGCACGGCCTGGACGCGCACGGCCTCGAACCCGAACCACAGCAGCAGGTTGCACCACATGGCCGCGAGCACGATGTGCATCGTGACGAATCGCGAGCTGGAGAGCATGCCCCACAGCCAGCCGCCCATCGAATGCCATCCGCAGAACAGCATGAGCGAAATGTTGAGGACCAGCAGCCAGGCCGCCGAACTCACGCCCCAGTTCACCAGCACGACGAGCGGCAGGCCTAACAAGGCCCAGGTGAGGAACAGCTCATACACGTCCGCGCCGGTCTGGTAGGTCTGGCCGAAGAGCGCAAGCAGCGCGCCGGTGACGACGAAGGCCAGGAACAGTGCGCCGCGTCCCAGGTCCGACGGCGGCAGCCGGAACAAGGCGATGATCACGCAGGCCAGCAGCAGGATTTCCAGCAGCGCGAAGCGCCCGAATACCGCGATGGCGCTCCAGTTGGCGGCGACGAAGAACACCACGCCGGCGGCCAGCGACAGGAGCCCGCCGATGGCGAACATGCGGGAAAGGAATTTCAAACTCTCGCTCGCGCCCGGCCGGGCCTCTGCGATTTCGAGAAGTGCATCGACGCCTCGCGCGTCGAGCCCGTAGTGCCCGGCGATTCGGTCCAGCTCAGCGCGCTTAAGCTTTGGCTGCATCGGCGGCGGAGTATAGACCCGCGTTTCGCGCGCACCGCAAGTCCACCGCTTCAGAGGCCGGAAGGTAGCGGAATACGCAACCTCGGGCGTCGTCCAATGTGGCATGCTCTCGCGCGCGCCTCGCGGGCGCCTGCGGCCACCTAACTTCGCCAGGAACGTCAGATGAAACGCAGACGCTTCGGATTTCTCGCCGCGCTCACCCTGCTGCTCTCCAGTCACACCGCTATGGCCAAGAATTCGCTGCTCTACATCGCCACCCAGAATCCCGAGAAGATGGGCATCACCGTTGCCGAGTTCGACCCGGCGACCGGTGCGTTGTCCGCGCCCAAGCTGGTGATCGAAACGCGCGATCCGGCGCACTTCACGCTGTCGGCGGACCACAAGCATCTCTATATGTGCAATACCGGCACGCCGGGTGGCGTGAGCGCGTTTGCGGTGGAGGATGCCAAGACCGGCGCGCTGCGACTGCTCAACTACAAGGAGTCGAAGGGCCGCGGTCCGAGTTACGTGAGCGTCGACAAGAGCGGCAAATACGTGCTCGACGCAAACTACGGCGGCGGGTACGTCGAGGTGTATTCACTCGCCGGCGACGGCTCGCTCGATCAGCAGACCGCGTTCGTGCAGCACGAGGGTTCGAGCGTGCATCCGCAGCGCCAGACCAAGCCGTACGCGCACTGGTTCCGCACCGATCCGACCAACAGGTTCGGCCTGGTCGCGGATCTGGGCATGGACAAGATCATGGTCTACCGTTTTGATCACGGGAAGCTGACACCGAATGATCCGCCGTTCGCCCAGGTCAACGGCGGCTCCGGGCCGCGCCACCTCGCGTTTCATCCGAACGGCAAGTGGCTGTACGCGGTGCAGGAGATTTCCAACGAAGTGATCGCGTTCAAGTGGGACTCGGGCAAGGGCGTGCTGACGCAATTTCAGCAGGTGAAGACTCTTCCCGACGACTTCACCGCCGCCAACACCGCCGCGGAGATCGCGATCCGCAACGACGGCAAGTTCCTTTACGTCTCCAACCGCGGCCACGACAGCATCGCGGTGTATTCGATCAGCAGTAACGGCGAGCTCACGCTGCGCCAGCGCGTGCCGTCACGCGGCAAGGTGCCGCGCTACTTCACCTTCGACCCGAGCAACAAGTGGCTGATCGTCAGCAACCAGGAAGGCGGGAATGTGGTCGTGTTCGCGGTCGATGCGAAGAGCGGCGAATTGAAGCCGGTCGGAGAGCAGGTGCCGATTGCGAAGCCGATGGCGGTCGTGTTCCTGCGCTGAGCTACATTTTTCGCCAGCGCCATTTTTCGATGTCGAGGGCGAAGCGCTGACCGTTGTCGACGTAGTCTTCTTCTCCGTTGGCCTCGACCGCGACTTTTCCGCCCGAAACGACAATCTCGCTGCCAAGCAGATGGGCTCTATGTCTGGAAATCCAGCCCGGCCCGGTGCCGAAGGTGCGCACCTTCTCGATGCGGTAATTGTCGGTGTCCAGAGAGTACACGGGCGTCGCGCCCGGCTTTCGCGCGCCGGGATAACCCAGTGATCCGATCAGGATCAGTTTGCGGCCCAACAGCGTCGCGGTGTGGAAGTCCGTCGGCGGGAACACTTTCTCGGGGTAACCGAACACGCGGACGCGCCCGTCCGGCTCGTGTACGAAGACGTCGTTGTAGATGCAGAAATCCTCGTCGTAGTAATCCTCGTGTTCGCCGCCGATCTGCACGATTCGGCCATCCGGGAGAAAGCTGATCGACTGGCCAAATCTTTGCGCGCACCAGACCGGGTGGCGGACCTTGACGGACGCGAAGGTGCTCGCCGCCTGATATGCGTTGACGCCGGCGCGAATCATCGCGGTCCAGAACGGCTCTTCGATCTCTTCAGGATTCGCCTTTCCGAACCGGCGCGCGGCACCTCGCCTGAATTCGTCATCGCGAATGTCCAGGAAGTGAACGCTGGGGTTCGGGCTCAATCCCAAGAACGAACGTCGGGCTTCGGAAGTGATCTCGGCGGGGTCGGCTCCGGCGTCGAGCAGCTTGCGCGCCACGTCCGCACGCGTCGCCGAACCGAGCGCCGTGTAAGTCTGGCTGGTTGCGTTCACGTCGATGCCGGATCTCAATAGCGGGTCGATTGCCTGAGTGAAGCCTTCGTCGGCGGCTGTCATGAGCGCGTTGTTCCCGAACTGATCTATCGCCTGCGCGTCGCAACCGATCTCGAGCAGCCATTCGAGCATGCGCAAGTTGCCGGCTTCGATCGCGTAGAACAGCGGCGGCTTGGCACATCGCCCTGCGGCCTGGATGTCGACCCCGGCCCTGTGCAGCGAGTCCGCGATGTCGATCCTGCCCGCGGCAATGGCGACCAGCCAGGCCGTGCGTTGCCAGTAATCACGCGCCTCGAGGTCGGCGCCGGATTTCAGCAGCGCCTCGACTTCGCGCGCCTCGCCAAAGGCCACGGCCCGGATCAACGGCGTCCACGCGAGCTGTTCTTCGTTCGCACCCGCCTCCAGCAGTAGTCGGATGGCGTCGAATCTGCCGAGGCGCGACAGCACTCGCAGCGCCGTCTCGGAATATTTCGTCTCCGAATCGAGATCGACGCCCTTGCCGATGAGATAGCGGATGAGATCCAGCAACCCCTGGTCCGAGGACACGCTTCTTCCATGGATTCCATCGAGCAAGGCGGTGTAGCCGTCGCGCGAGTAGTGGATGTCCGCACCGGCTCGCACGAGTGCATCCACTTTTCGCACGTCGCCCGCACGCAATGCCACGGTCACTGGACGGTCGCGGGTGCCCTGCGCACCCTCACCGCGACGATGGATGTCGGCACCGGCAGCGATGAGCTTTTCAACGAGAGTCACATCGGCTTTCGGGCTCAGGAGTGCCAGCATCAGCGCGGTTAATCCGTCGGGCGTCACGCGCTCGATTTCCGCTGCCGCGTCGCGCCGAGGACGGGCGAGCAACTTCTCCAGCTGCGCCAGGTTTCCGGCGGCGGCCGCCTCGTGCAGCGGAAATTTCTCGAGCGCCATCGAACTGTCAGGATCGTTAGGGCTTCAGCCAGCGCACGAACCACGCGATGCCCGCATCGATCGCCTCGGGATTCACGCGATGCGGCGTGTTCTCCTCGATGACGAACTGCAAATGATCCGCGGCGCCCGCCGCGGCATACGCGGGCTTCGCGCTCTCCACCGCCAGGCGAGTGCCGGCGATCGGATTGTTCGCGTCGGAGTCCGCGTTCACCACCAGCAGCGGCCGCGGCGCGATCAACGGCAGCATGGAAGGCCCGTCGAACTGCGCGTCGATGCCGGGCATCACGCGCGTATAGAACTGCCGCGCGAATTCCACGCTGCGCGGCGATCCGCCGGACTCCTTCGCCGCGGCTTCGAACGCCGTCTCGAAGGTCGCGACACGCGCGCGCCACTGCCCGTTGTCGAGGCCCCAGCGGAAGCTCTGCACGCCGATGTACGGCACCGCCGCCGCCACGCGACTATCTACCGCAGAGGTGAGCCAGGTTTCGATGCCGCCCTTGGAGATGCCGGTCAGCCCGATGCGCGCCGGGTCGACGTCCTTGCGCGCAACCAGGTAGTCGATCAGGCGCATCACATCCCAGGTGGTGTCGTAGTACAGCGGGTGCCCCTGCCCGCTGCGGAATGCCTGCGCGATCGCGGTGTTGTACTCCTCGGAGCCCTGCCCGGCGCGCGTGCGCTCGCCGTGGAAGCGGCCGTCGATGGCGACGCCGATGAAGCCCGCGCGCGCCGCCTTGAGCACGATTTCGGCGATCTGTCCGTTGTCCTTGTTGCCGCCCGTGCCATGCAGCGCGATGACCACCGGGCGCCGACCCTTGAACTGCGCCGCATCCGGCAGCAGCACATAGCCCGGCACGCGCTCGCTGGCGTCCGACCAGAACCACAGGTGGTACTTGCGCAGACCCGACACGGCGGGCATGTCGTCGAGCTCGGCCTTCGCCGCCACGAGCGGCCGGTCGATGAGCTTGAGATACGCGGCGCGGGTGTCGGACGATCCGTCCGCGCGGATCGCGGCTGCCAATGACCACAGCAGCGCAGCGGCGAGCAGACGAACAACATCCATCCGTGGAAGTTTCATGTGCATCACCGTTTCACGAAATCTGGGAAGAACTCCGCCATCATCCGGTCGTGATAGGCCACGAGATTGTTCATGCCCGCCATCTTGTCACGCACCGGCGAAGAAAAATGCGGTGTGAGCGTGCAGGCGACGAAGGCGAACACCGTGGCATCGACGCCGCTCGCCTGGGGGCCGAGGAAGTAACGGTTGTCGCCGAGGATCTGCGCCAGCGCCTCGATGCTGCGACAGGCCATCTCCGTCATCTCCGTCTCGCTGTGCCGGCCGATGCCATGGCTGTGCAGGTTCTTGCGGATCTTGCGGAGCACGATCTTCTCCACCAGTGGCCGGATCAGCGCGGGCGCGCGCCTGAAGAATGCTTTCGGCCCGCGCTCGAAGTTCTCGCGATTGAGCCAGCGCCAGTAGACCATGACCCAGTACAGGTGCTCCTCGAGCATCTTGTCCGCCGACCAGCCGACACCGCGTTCCCGCGATCCATAACCTCGGTCGAAATCGACGGAGTATTTCTTCTCGAGGTACAGGCGAATCAGCGTGGAGTCCGCCACCAGCGTCTCGCCGTCGCGTACGTAGGGTAGTTTGCCCTTGGGCGCCTTGCCGAAGCCGCGCGTGTCGGTCTGGTACGGCAGCCCGGCGAGCTTGAGCAGCATTTCCGCCTTCATCACGAACGGGCTCGGGTCCGGCAATCCGAAGTACGGGCCGAACGTGTAGAGCGTGATCATCCTTGTTAGTCCTCCAGCTGTACCAGTTTCAGGCGGCCGCCCGAGCCGCTGCGAATGTTGACCTGCGCCTTGCGCAAACCGAAATGCTCCGCCAGCAGCGCGACCAGCGCGGCATTCGCCTTGCCGTCGACCGGCGGCGCCTTGACGTGCGCCAGCCAGCTGCCGTCGGGCTGTTCCAGCAGTTCCTCGCGCCGCGAGCCCGGCTTCACTCTTATTCTCAGGGTCCGCATTCGTGTTCCTGGTTGCGGCGCATTATGCGGTAAGCATCCGCATTTGCCCCACCTGTGAGCGAACGGCAATGCACAAGGTGCGGTCCCGGTGCGAACCCTGCGCGAGCGTGCGGATTTTCCCCGCTTTTGCCTGGCACAGCGTTTGCTCCACTGGCTTGTGGGGGACATGGAGGTTCGATGACCAGTCAAGACATCCTGTTGGTCCAGCTCAGCTGGCGCAAAGTGCTGCCGATGAAAGCGACCTTCGCGGAACTGTTCTATCTCAAGCTGTTCGAGCTGGATCCCGCGCTGCGGCCATTGTTCACCGGCGACCTGGAGCAACAGGGCACATTGCTCGTGCAGATGATCAATGCGTCGGTGCGCGCACTCGACCGGCTGGACGCGCTGCTGCCGGTGATTCGCGAGCTCGGGGCGCGCCACGCGGTTCGCGGTGTCCAGGACCCGCACTACGGCACGGTGGCGAGCGCGCTGCTCTGGACGCTCGAGCGCCTGTTGCGTGCCGACTTCACGCCGGAGGTCAAATCCGCGTGGATCAAGACCTACGGCGTGTTGTCACAAACCATGCGCGAGGCGGCGCTCGCGAGCCGGGCCGCCTAGTTTGCGGCCATGGGCCGCACGTGCTCCGGCGTCGCGGCGAGATTCAGGCGCGTCACTTCGACCACGCGGCGGTCGCTGAGCGCGCCCTCGACGAAGTCCAGACCGATGAGCGCGAAGATGCGGCCGCGGTAGAAGATCGGACGCGCATTTCCGTACCAGTCGACGCAGGACACCTCGCAGGTGTAGCCGGTAGCGCGGAGCTGGCTCTCGGGTGTGCCGGCGATCTTGTTGGCCGCGTCGAGGTCGAGCGTGTTGCTCGCGACGATGAATTGCACGTCCACGGGCGTGTCGCCGTACCGCTCGTTCCGGTAGGTCTCGGAATCCATGGTCGGAATGCCGAAGATGCCCGAGCCGTCCGCTTCCGCCAGCGCATTGAAGGCGTGCGAGCGGCCTTCCGACTCGAACACGCCCGGCATGGCCTGTGTATCGGAGCGGCGCGAATGCCGGCCGAGCGCAACACTCGAGACCGCGTAGTCGTCGTTCGGCTGATAACCGAATGCAACGGCATTGCGGCCGAACAGCTCGATGCGATCGACGCTGTGCGGCATCTCCAGCACGGCGGCCTGGCGCGGCGCAGCGAGCCGGATCACGGCTAGATTGCCGTTTTTATATGGCTCGCTGCCCCACTCACCGCGCCAGACCGCACGCGCCCTCCCCTGCGCCGATCCATATAGTAGATAGCCGTCGGAGAAACGGCTCTGCAGGTCCCAACCGCTCGCGGCCGGGACACGGAAATGATCGCTGCTCTCGACGTGCGGCGGAAAAATGCTGAACGCGTCGAGCGGTATGTTCGCCAGCGCCAGCGGCTGGTTGTCCCCGTCGTCGACGTCCGGCAAGTCGCACTCGAGCGGCGGCCGGCGTACCAGCGCCCATAACGCGCCGCGTTGCTCGGCGAGCGCGAATTGATCGGGCGGAAAGCCCTCGGTGTGCACGGCGCCCATCACGCCCGAGGAAATGGTCATGCGATAGGCCGCCGACGGCCAGCCGGGCTTCTTGAAAACATCCTCGCCCGCGGCGCAGGCCTCGACGTGTCGGCCGCGGCCGAGGTCGTCCGAGTCCGGCGCCAACCACAGGTAGACGTGATCCGCCGATACGTACATCTCGTGTTCCCACGGACCCACGATGCCTCTCGAACGGCACTCGAGCGCCTCGGCGAGATTGATCGAGCAGGCCGACACCACGTGCATGGCCGGCGTGAACGCGGGCTGGATGGGCTTGTACACGTCGGTGATACTGAACAGCGGTTGCCAGGGCGTGTATCCGCCCTGCTCGGTCCAGCGCCGGATACGCGGCAGCGGAAATTCCTGCTCGCGGCCGTACTCCGAAAGATCGAAGGGCGTGTAGATGATCAACTTGCCATCGACGATGCGGGTCGCGTAGTTCTCCCACGAGTAATAGTCTTCCGATTCGATGAAGTACCGCGCGAGGAATTTGAAAACGCCGTCCTTGTCGATGCGAAACAGCGCGATGTTCGACGCGTTTTCCTTGTAGCTGTATCCGGTGACGAGCAGCGTGTCGCCGAAGATCAGTACTTCGTCGATCCAGCTGTCGAGATCTTCGGACTGGTAGACGTTGACCCGATCGACCAGGCGCAACTGGCCGCTCGTGTCTCCCGTATCCACCGAGGACAACCGTCCGTGCTGGAGCACGACGATGAAGCGGTCGTATGCCTTGACGATGTCGCCTTCATCGACGCCAGCCTCCTGGTTGTTGGTGATCGAGGCATTCCCGGCGGAAGCGCGCAGGCCCGTGGTGACGACTTCCTCGAGTTGATCGCCCTGGCCGCAATCCTGTACCGCCGGATCACACGGCGCCGCCTCGGCTGGCGCGGCGTTCTGCGCAAGCAGGGGTCCGCCGGCGTACCTCGCGCGCATCGAGGCCCACCAATAACCGTGCAATCTCGCGATCTGACGTGCTTTCTGGCGGTACTCGTTGAACTGCTCGAAGTTGCGGAAAGGCGTCAGTTTTTCCCAGACCTGGGGTTGTTGTTGCGTGTTAGCGCTACCCGCCATTGCTGAACCGGACGCCAGCAATCCCAGAACAATCAATCGCATGGCATTCATGGGAGCCCTCACCTGTGCCGCGATGTTGTTAGGACCAAACAGGGTGAGGAAAAGTTCAGACGACCGGAAACCAGGGTGGGAAGCTCACTCGCCGGGGGTGCGAACGAACCCTGGCTTCCGGCCGAATACGGTGTGACTAGACGAAGCGCGCGGCGCCGGCCTCCAGCAGTGCATGGGCGGCGTCGGCGAAGGTGCGGCTAAGGTCGCGGTCAGTCGCCAGACCGGCGCACTGCTGGAACTGCGTGCCCATCACGATGAGGTCGGCGCCATTCAGGCAGACGTTGAACCAGCCGGGCGCCGGCCAAGGGAAAGGCCAGCGCAACTTGAAGCCGTTACCGCAGATTTCGTCAACGAAGTGCGCCACGTGGCCGGCGACGATGATGTTGCCGGGCTCACCGCCTGGCCGAGGAATGAGATCCGCCAGTTCACCGACTGTGGTCATGCGCTCGGTGAACTCGAGGATCACAGCCGCCAGGAAGGCGGATCGGGGCGGGAGTGACAATGGATTTCGGGTCAGCCCCGACAGTGGGCCGCCGCCGATGACGTCCCAGATCTCGGGATGTTTCTCGGCGATGAACCGCCAGAGATTCGAGGTTGTGCCGGAGCCGACCACCGAGCGCTCCAGCGCGCGGCGGATATAGGGATCCACGGGGCCCGGAATGATCTCCGGGCCGTCGGGGTTGGAATAACCCGTGGTCAGTTGGCTAACTAACGCGGCCAGTGCCCGTGCCGACAGGTCATTCGGCGGGGGCCGGGGCCCGGGCAGTTCCGGCTCCGGGCCGGCAGGTTGTGCGGGTGTCCCCGGGCCTTGCAACACGATGGTGCGATGCGCCGTCATATTCATGGTCTTCCCTCCATTGGCGGGGGGCGAGACTCGCTCCGCCGGCGGACCTGCGCGATGGACAGAGCCTGAATCAGTCCTGACTTGTCTATGATTCGGATCCCCAAGGTCTTGGACACGCATGGATAAGCGGGAAATCCGGTTCGATGGCTGGCACGTCGACTTTGCTTCGGGTG
>Ga0207675_100006233_pt1 | contig 11324 bp, 4 predicted proteins | sample KBSSwiS42_FD_184305 | JGI IMG/M metagenome (GOLD analysis project Ga0207675, IMG submission 184305) | Switchgrass rhizosphere microbial communities from Kellogg Biological Station, Michigan, USA - KBS Switchgrass S4-2 (SPAdes) (version 2) | ecosystem: Host-associated > Plants > Roots >...
AGGAATGAGGACTGAGTGCTTTGTCCTTTGCTTTGCACTTTGCTTGCCTGCCACCTGCCTCCTGCTGTCGGGCGTATGCCCTTCGAGGACTGAGTACTGAGAACGGGCGACGTCGCAACTATCTCCAATCTCCCAACACCACAAACGGAGCCCAATAATAAGGATGCGCAAAGCGCGGATCGTGCATTACCGCCAGCTGGGCGCGGCGTAGACTTTCTGCTTTTGATTGGCCCGCCACGAGTTCTTTGTAGAACTCCTGCATGGTCTGTTTCGTCGAAACGTCGTTAACGCTCCAGAGTGATGCGATGACCGTGGGCGCGCCGGCTTTCGCAAATGCGCGCGATAGGCTGCTGTAAACCGCGCTGGGATCAAATCCGCCCAAATTCGTTTCGCACGCCGACAGCGTCACCAGGCGTGTCCCCTCAAAAGAAAGTTTGAAGTTGTCTTCGACGATGTCTTTGACGGACAAACGACCGGGATCGCCCGCGAGCAATAGATAGCTTTCTTTTGGGTCCATGCTGTTAATAAAGCCATGCGTCGCAAAATGAATGTAAGAAGTCCCCGCGGTCGATTGCACGACAAACGCTACCGTCGCGTCTTTCCCGGTGACCACGCTGGCATGCTGAAACATTTTGCCGAGTGCCGCGACCTCGTCGGTGGCCGCCGGCAAACTGCCGTCCGGATTTCCCAGCGCGACCAATGGTCGCATCGGTGGTGATCCGTTGACTTTGGCAGCAGAGGCAACGGCGTTCAGCAGATCCGCCGACGCGAGGTAAGCAAATCGCTTTTGTTCGATCAGAAAAGTGAGCGAGCCGTCCGGTGTCGCGCGACCCAAGGCGTGAATCGGCAGATAGTAAAGCTCTGCAGCGGGAACCACAATGAGCGTTTCGGCTCGATCGACTTCGGCCTGGGCCGGAGCAATCAGCGCATCGTACAGACGCAAGGTCGCTTCTTTGATCGGTGCGATGCTGGCTTTGAAATCGGGCTTGCCGTCATCTTTCCACAACTCGCCGCGCGCCGAACGTTCCAACACGCCGGGTTCGCTCGCGCTATCCAGACTCTCACGATACTTGATAACGAGCTGTGCAAGATCCTCGCGCTTGATTGGCACCGTCCGAATTGCCGGATCGGCGTCGCGCGTCACGACAAAGATGTACAGCGCATTGTCCGTCGGAAAATATTCGAGCAGTAAGGTTTGGTCGGGCAGGCTCTTGCGGATCTTGACCAGATCGGTTGGATTGACGACGACGAGGCTCGCGTACGACGGGTTCGCGCGCTTGATGTTTTCGACTGCACTGAAGTAGTTCGCCTGCGCCTGCTCCAACCTCGCACGCGCCGCGGCAATCTTCGCCTGATCGCGGCTCGCCGCCGGTTTTGCTAACTCGACTTCAAGTTCGCGTTCGGCAACACGCAACGCATCGCCTTGGTGCCTTACCTGTTCGATCAGCGCGGCAACGTTTGGATCTTTCGCTGTGACGTTTGCGCCGGCGAGCGCATCGACCAGCGATTTGGATTTCGCGCGTTCAAGATATGCGAGCGCTTCGGCCGCCCGACCTTTCTTGATCAGTAGTTTGATCAAATGATCGTAGAGATCGCGATTGCCCCGACTGGCGTTGAAAGTTTCGGAACTGACGTTTGCCGATAACGATCCGACCAGGGTCTCAATAATGCCAACGCCTTCGACGTAGGCGGCCAGGGCTTCATCGTCGCGACCCTGGCGCTCCAACGCCAGTCCGAGACTGTCCAACGTGTAGGCGACATGGCCGCGGAGACCGAGGTCGCGCCAGATGGCCAGCGCCTCGCGCAAGTGCTGTTCGGATAACTTCAAAGCGGGCCCACCAAGATCACCTTCGGTCCGGCCGAGTGTGCGGAGAATTGCCGCCGTCTGCGAACGTTGGCCGAGTGGTCGCGCAATCTTCAAAGCGTCCTCGGCGAATTGTTTCGATTCGGCGAGCTTGCCTTCGTCGCGCCACAAAGCGCTCTTGAAAGCCAGCATGGTGGCGATGCCCCAGGCTTCATTTTTTCTGACGAACTCAGCGAGTGCCGCTTCGATAGCCGGCTCGGCGGCCGTATAGTTGCCGCGCTCGCGTTCAATGCGCGCCAGGGCCACGTACGTGCCCGAAAGCGAGAAAGCGCCGCCCACCAAGGTGCTACTCAATACATTGGCTTCCTCGTATGCCTTAACGGCGCTGTCGAGATCGTTTTCGTCTTCAAACAAAGTGGCGCGAAAGCTGAGCACCTGCGATCGAGCGGCATTCACGCTCAGGGCGGCAAGATCGAATCGCTGTTGCTCATCTTTGTCGACAACGAAGCTGGTCTGACGGCGGTGGGCGACCACGTCGATGGGCTTGATTTCAGCTTTGCCTCGGGCATTGATCCAACTTAGAAGTTCCGCTTCATCGGGCGCGCCGGCCGCATAAAGTCGTGGCACTTCGTCGAGGATCGCCTGATATTCCTGATCCGCTTCGCGATAGTTCCCGCGCCGCGCGACAATCTTCGCGATCATCGTTCTGGCATCGAACGCCTTGTTCGCGCGATTGAATAGATCAATGTAGTTCATCTGCTGAAGCAGCGGCCGCAAATCCTCACGGGCCGGCGCGAGATCGTAAATCGGCGGAAGGACGCCCGGCTTCGTCTGCTCGATCACCCTGCGGTATTGCGCAACCGCTTCGTTCCAGTCGTCGGCATCGTCGGCGATCTTGGCGAGCAGAATATAAGTTTCGTAGATCCAGCGATGACGTGGGTCCTTGATCCGCAGCGCCAGCGACTCCTCAGCAATGGTGCGTGCCTTGGCGTAATCGCCGGCGTTGCGATAGGCATTCGCCACCTGCTCCAAGCCGTGCGCGATCTTGTCCTCGTCGCCGCCGCGTCGCGCCAGCTCCAAACGCTGTTCGGCGATGCGCGCGATTTCCGGCAGGTCGTCGCGCGCCGAAGCGAGACTGTCGAGATAAGTAAGCATTCCATCGATGTAACTCTCCAACGTGCCGGCCGCGATGCGCCGGTATTCTTGGTCGGTGCTCGCATTGATCCGCGCTTGCATGGTTGCGGTCGTGTCAGCGATGTTCTTTTCAATCCGCGCTTTTTCGACTTTGTAGTTTTCGTTTTGTAACTGTTCAGCGCGGACGTACCACTCGCCCGCTTCAACGTGGCGGCCCAGTGCTGCCAAGGCGCCTCCAAGTTGCGTCTGCAAATTCGCGAGCTGTTTCGATTCTTTCAGGCGCGCCTCGTCGCCCGTCGCTTCGCTCAGAACTTGCGGTTGTTCTTCGACTGCGGCGGCGAGCGCCGTGTGCACGGTCGCTTTGTCGCCCGTATTGCGCGCGACCGTCGCCAGCATTGAGAGCGCGTTTACGCGCCACCGACGCAACCCGGGCATTGCCTTGGCCAGCTCAGCCGCGCGCGCAAATTGGATCGCCGCATCTTTCCAGTTTTCTGCGGCGTACGCTGCGTACCCGCGAATGAAGGGAATTTGAAACAGCGCGACTGGGTGCTCCCACTTCACCGCGATGGACTCGGCGCGCCCGAGCGGCGCGGGAATATCGTCCAACCGCTTTTCCCGCAACGCGTAAACTGAAAGTGAAAGTGAAAAGCTGGCCGAAGCCAGCTCGATTCCATTCGCGTCCGCCAGTTCCTGGGCGCGCTCACTCAGTTCGCGCGGCGTGCCGGGTGGCGCGTCCTTGCCCGGATCTTTTTCACCGCTGCGAAGGTTAGCGACCTGTGCGAGGTAAATCATCTGCTCGACAGGTTCGCCCGTTGCCGTGAAGCCGACGTCCAACTTTTTCTCTTGCGACCATTGCGCGAAATGAGATTCGAGCGCGCGAGTTTTGTCATCGACCTCAGCGAGAAGCTGTCGAGCAGCTTCAGAGAAGGGAAGGGTCGGATTTTCGTAAATCTTTGCCGTGGCATTTTCGAACAGCAGCTCGCGATAGAGAGAGCGCGCCGCTGCTTCCGGCTGCTGTTTGATTAGTGCGTGCGCGCCTGCCTCATCTCCTTTCGTTAAAAGCGGCCTGAGTTTTTGCCACAAAGGCAAACCAGATGAGTTTTGCGAAGTGTCCTTCTGCGTCTCGTCTTGCAGTTCCTGGATCAATGAACTGTGGTAAGCCTTCGCGTTGGGGTCGTCCGGATTCTCTACCACAAGTTCAGTGGCGATTCGCAGCGCGTCATACCACACGCCGTACTCTTCAAAAATTCGCGCTTGCGCCAGTCGATCAGCGGCCGTCCTTGGCGCGGTCACCTTTGCTTTCTCAAGCGCTGCTCGCAGTTGGGCCGAGTCTTCGCCTGCCAGCACAAAGAACGTCGCGATTGGTCCCTGCCTCCGTTCCAGAAGCCCAGCGGTCGAGACGCGCCACGAATAAAGTTGACCCGGTGTAAGGGCGGGCGCGTCAGCCGGATAAGAAAGTTGCGGCACACGCACGTCTGTTTCGTAAACGATTGCGGATGTCGAGTCTGCTCCGCTGCGGAGCGTGAAGTGATAAGACGCTGCGCCCGGCGAGGGCGCCCACGCGAAGAACGGCCGTGCGTCATACGCGAGACCTTCCGCAGGCGCGATCGGTTTCAAAGGACCACGCGTCGCGCCCGCCGCGATCAAGCGTGAAGACGCGTCGCGATTTCCTTGTTCGAATCCGCGTGATCCGGTCGGCGGCTTAGGAAGCGGTCGTCGTGGCTTATTGTCCTGAGCGGCTAATTGAAAACTCGCGCCTACAAGCACGCAAAGCGACAACATTGGGCGACTGATGAGGGCGATTCTTTTCACGGCTGATTCCTTGTTCTGACTGAGCTGGTCGGGAAAGCTATTATTGTCACGAGCGCGCGAAAGCACAACCACAGATCAAAAGTCTCGATAACTCTGTGTGATCTTAGGTCTCTGTGTGAACTGAGCGTACGAAAGCTCACCACACATCCCGAGAAATCACTGAGACAATGAGGTCGCCGCCGGACTCTTTCGTGAGACGGTGAACACGGTTGTATTTTGCGTCTTGCCTTTGACCTTCACTTCGCCCATCGGTCGCACATCATAATAATTTTCGACCAGCGTCGCGGTTGATTCACTAATCAAAATCGTAACGCCCAATTCTTTTGTGGTTGATTCCAGACGCGCTGAGAGATTAACTGTGTCGCCAATGACCGTGTACTCGAGACGGCGTTCGGCGCCGACTACACCACACGTCGCCATCCCGGTGTGAATCCCGCAGCCGATTTTCACGACGGGACGGCCACTGCCTTTCCAGTCGTCGTTCATGTGTTCCACTTCGTCGAGCATTTCCAGTCCGCACTCGACCGCCGCGCGTGCTTCCGCCGCGTCTCCACGATCAACCGGAGCTCCGAAGACGATCATTAACCCATCGCCAATGTACTTGTTGATGTGGCCGCCGTGCCGCTCGACTATTTCATTCATGCGGGCGAAGTAATCGTTCAGCCACTCGACCACTATGTTTGAGGCTTCGGCCTCGGAAAGCGTCGTAAAGTTTCGAATGTCAGTGAAGACGATCGTGACGGTGTGGTTCTCGCCGACCAGTGAAGACTGGCCGCGGCGGTCCCACATTTCTTTCGCCACGTCGGCTGAGACAAAGCGCGAAAAGATATCCATCACCTGCGCGCGTTCCGCTTCCGTTTCGCTGCGCAAGAGACGTTCGTGCGCGTAACGCAGGCCCAGTCCCATCGGCGTCAGTAAAATCATTCCCAGCCATGATGCTGCCAGCGGCAGAATCACACCGTGAGTGTTGAAGCTCCACGACGAAACTGCGAGCGCGAGGATCGCAATCACGATGACTGCCCCAAATGCGAGCAGCGGTCGCAGACGGAAGACGGCAAACGCTACCACCGCGAGCGCCAGCAAGAGCGCCACGATCTGTCGCAGATAGCTAAGATGCTTCAGCATCTTGCCGAACAAGATCGTCGACGCCGCGTTTGCGTGAATCTCAACTCCCGGCATTCGCTTCGGCACTGCCGGCAAGCTTCGATCGAGCAGTCGCGACAGCGCGGAATATTCGTAATAGGGCGTCGCGAACAAATCTGGCGCATCGATGTTTGCCGCGCCAATCAATACGATGCGATCACGAAGCAGATCGGCGGGCAGGGTCGTCTGCTTGAACAGAATGTCTGCGGCCGAAACGCGGTGGAATGCCGGTGAGTGTCCGCGAAAATCTATCTGGAGATTGCGGTCACTGCGCGTGAGAATCTGGCGCTGCCCCAAACGCGGATTACCCTGCGTGCCCGGCTCCAGATACTGCGGTGGCGTACCTTCTGGCGCTGTGGCCGCGAGATAACCCTCCACCAAACGCGTGGCAAAGCTGAATTTCTCATCTTGATTTGGTCGCACCAGAACCAATTGGGTACTGCGCACAAAGCCATCGCTGTCGAGAGGCAGGTCGACGAAACCCGTGGCGTAAGCTTGATCGGCAAACATCGGCAGCGGCTGTAGCTCTTCAAAGCCGCCCGCGGATGTTTTCATCGCGAGCACGACGTTGCCGGCGTCAGCGATCGACTTTGCCAACTTCTCGTCAGCGGCTTTGTCTTCCGCTGAGGCGCCACCTGCTTCACTAAGGAAAGTATCGAGTCCAATGACTGCCGCGCCGCCCTGGCTGGCGCTATCGATCAAACGCGCGTACAAGTCGCGTGGCCATTTTTGAATCCGTACGCCGGAAGTTTTGATCGTTGCGTCATCGATTTCGATGATGGTGATCGGCTCGCGATCGCCGCGCGTGCGCAACTCTGAATGGCGTGCATTCCGGATCTGGAAGAGAAGATCGAGCGCCTGATTGTCCATCCCTGTCGTCAGGCCGTAGGGATAAGTAGCGTATGAGCCATCCGCATCTTTGATCGGTCGCATTAACACCGACACCGCGGCCCAAACGATCAGGGTAATCAGTGCCGCCGCCAGCCAATATCGCCGGCGCAACAGGTTGTAGACGAAAGAATGTTTCGTCCCGGGTGACTTGCTCGCCTCTGGAACAGATGGTGTTTCAGTCTTAGCCACGGATGATGTCGATCAGGCTGACGGATGCCGGTGGAAGCTCAACTTTGAAGTCGAAGTGCTACCTGCGACTCGGATGGGTTTGCCGCCGCGTACCCACCGCCGCAACTGCGGATTTCACCAACGCTTAGCGTCGAAACTTCATCGGAACACTGAAAAGAATCGGATTCTCGGGTTTAATCGCCAGCCGATAAACGGTCTGCGGAGCGGGGTCGTCCTGGGTCATCTCAGCCGCGGTGTTCGCGCCGGCGGCCTGTTCTTTCTCAGTCATGATCGTGCCCGCGCCGTCCGTCATCTCAAATCGAGTTGTGGCGGCTCCCCATTGTTTTTCCCACGCCTCGACCTGTTGCCGGGCCAATTTGATGCTGCGCGGCCCGAGTTGTTCCGGATCGATCAGCGGTTCCCTCGATACGATCACCGTTATCAATTCCCCGACGTGTTGCTTCGGACCGTCGCTGGGCTTGATCCGGAATTTGCCTGACGCCGACGGCAGATAAACCAGACGGCCAGGTTTCACATAAGTCATGTCGCGAGTCTTTTGCGTCGGGAAAATCAGCATAGGTTCACCCAGCGTGCCGTCCGCGTACTGTTCGCGATCGATCACGTAAAGGTAACCGGTGCGGGTGAGCGACTCGATGCTTAGACGCACGCGTTGACCAGGAGCCAGCGGCGTGCCTTCTTCGATCCGTTCAAGCGTCCATTCGACCGAACCGTCTTCATCTTCAACCAACTCCTTGGTCTTGTCTGTGGCGGTTGAGCGGCGGAACCGCCAGAATGTCACGCCGACTTGGGCAAAGCTCATTCCGCGCGGCGGGACGTCAGCATTCGGATCGGTCGCAATCTTTACGGCCGGCCGGTAACGAACAGTTGTTCTTCGCGCCGCTGGTTTGGTCGGACGATCTTTGATGAAGACTTCGGCCTTGATCGCCTTGGACGTATCCTCGTCTTGTGCGGCTGCCGCGTGACCGGCGGCAAACGACAGCCCAACGAAGAGTGCGACTAACAGTTTGCGGAAAGCATCGTTCGTCAACATTGCTTGCTCCTTCTTTCAGTACGCTTCGTGTGACAACTGGATAAGATTCACCAGGACCTCACCGCGCCCCTTCACTAACGTCAGCTTTGAAGCTTTGTCCGTTCGGCTTTCGGGCGGCGCCTCGTCATATTTTTTTAGCAGCGTTTGCAGGTGAGCGACGTGTTCCGGGTTCGTGACGACGCCGGGGGCGGCCGCATTGCGGGCCGCTTCCTTGAAGATTGTGTCCAGCGCCGCGGCTGGTTTGGTAGTCCAAATCAGCCAAAGCTTTTCGACTCCTGTGTGTTCGACGAAATGTAGCCAAATTGTTTGCGCAACTTGATCCGCGGCCACATTCGCATCGAGCTTATTGTCGCGCGGCAGCGGGAACAAAATGTTGTATTCGTTGGTGCCGTTCTTCGCCGGACCGACATTCAATAGATACATCGCACCGGTCTGCGCCGGTCGCATATTCAATCGAAACCTCCAGCCATTACCGAAGACGTTGTCGCCGGCCGATTCGAACGGGTCGCCTTCGGCCTTCTGATTGCGCACTTTCTGAACGGTCAACCAATAAGTCAGCGATTGCTCCAGCCCCACTGGCGGTGCTGCTTCAACTCTTGGCGGCTGGGTCGGGGCCGCCTTTGGTTTGAGCGCAATCCATAAGCCGCCGCCAATCAGCAATACTAAGACGAAGGCAGCCGCCGCTATTGCGGCCCTGGTCTTTGATCGTGATGGCCTGACAGACGCCGGCATTCTCGACGGCGTTGCGGGATTGCCAAAATCATCGCCAGCCAGATTAAAGATATGCACGCGCAGACCGTGTTTGACTTCAACCTCTCCTAGGTCGCGCAAATGATTTGACCACCGCGCCAACTGGGTGAGGTCGTCCGCCACCCGCTTGGAAACGAGTATGTGCCCGCCATCGCCGCAATCCATCACGCGCTGCGCGATATTGATACCGCCGCCGGCAACGTTCAGATTCATGTTGATATCGGCGAGGTGATAGACCAGTCCACTGTGAATGCCCATGCGCAATTCAAAACCGCATGATGCCTCACGCATGGCCCGGCTGATTTGCATGGCGCATCTGGCGGGAGCTTCGGGATCACCAAAGAAGGCCAGCGCCATCCCATCACCGGTCGGAATTCTGATCAAATCTTTTTCTTTTCGTGGCCGGCGAAATTCTTCCGTCGCAGTTATGATCTCCTGAAGCTTTCGCAGGCAGTCAGTCTGCTCATCGATTAATAACTTTGTGTAACCGACAATATCCGTGAAGAGCACGTGCGCGGTCTCGAGAGCGGTTTCCCCCGAAGTTTTTGCCGTTTGCACCGCCGTGACCTCGGACGGATCGTCCACTTCACCGAGCAAAGCGGTCGCGAGGTTGTCCCCAAACTCGCGTGCCGTTTCATAACGATCTTTCGGATTGAATGACAGCGCCTTTAAAAGTATTGCCTCGGCTACCGGTGAGAGATCGGGCCGCAACTCGCGCGGTTTGATGTTCACGCCGGCCCGCTGCATCTCGAGAAGCTGAAAAGCCGAATCCGGATCCAGCGGCCGCCGGCCCGTCAACATTTCGTAAACGATTACCGCGAAGCAGTAGATATCGCTAACGGGCGAGAGAGGCTCGGCTTTGAGCTGCTCGGGCGACATGTAACGCACGGTACCTGCCATTTGGTCGCCAATGGTACTGAGCGAAACAACCGAATTCTTAATCTTGGCGATGCCGAAATCGATGATCTTAACCTGGTCTTCACCGTGGATAAGCTGGACCATGATGTTTTCAGGTTTGAGATCGCGGTGCAGGATTCCACGGTCATGCGCGGCGCTGAGCGCCCGGCCAATTTGGCGAGTGATGTTCGCCACTTGCGACAAGTCCATACCGTCGGGCTTGATCAGAACTCGCAAACTCGCGCCATCGACATACTGCATCACCAGGAAAGGCTTGCCGTCATCCAATTGGCCCGAATCGAAAATTCCGACAATGCTGGGATGATCGAGGCGGGCGAGCGCTTCCATTTCCTGTTTGAATTTCCTGACACTCCATTCGCTGCTGATCTTTTCGTCGAGCAATGCTTTGATGACGACCGGCCGCGACATCATCTTTTCATCGGAGGCCAGATAAACAGCGCCGAAGCCGCCGTGGCCCAGTTTGCGTTTGACCAGATAACGGCGTTCGAGGAGCGAACCAATCAGCGGATCGGAATCGACCAGCGTCGAAAAACTGATTGGGGCCTCTTCGGTTGTCTTCTCGAGAACCGAGACGTCCTTGGGTTTGTCCATCTTTGATTAACGTCCTGACAGACTGGCAATCACAAATCGTTCGGCTCCGCTTTCACGCATGTTGAAAACGCGCGGACGCTGGACCCGTTTCTCGTCCGGATCAACTTCTTCCAATTCTTTTCCGGCGCGCGGTTTGTCCGTAAGGATACGCGGCACGCGCTCGGTTGCATAATCAAGCCACTCTTGCAAAAAAATCTGGCCGTTATGATCTGAATCGGCCGCCCCGGATTTGATTCCTTCTTCAACTAAAGCGTAAGCGAGATAGCTGTGTTTCAGGCCGGCCGATTCGAAGGCCACTTCGTCGCTCTGCGAAGCAGTCAGCACATACATGCCTTTTTCGTAAGCCAGCTGCGCGAGACCGCGAGTATTCATTGGCCCGCGCCGCTCATCGTCAGATTGCAACGCCTGGCCGGAATTGCACGCATCAAGAATAAACAGCAGTTGGTCCGCGTCGACGGATCGCAAGGCCTCTTCGAGCTCGAGGTCGGACACACCATGCGTGAGGACTGTCGCCAAACCGGCTTCGTCGAGCTTCGCACGCGCCCCAAGATATCCCAGATCATGCGGTATCAGATAAAACCGATCGCCATGCGCCGTGCCATGACCTGAAAAGTAAAAGACGATCGCGTCTTCCGGTTGCGCTTTTTTAAGTTTCCGCAGCGCGGCCGGCGCGGTGCTCGGCGGAGTTTTCTCAGTCCCCGCCAGTAATTTCAAGGCGAGCAGGATGTTTGCCTTTGTCGCTTCCTCGTTCAGCAGCGGAACGACTTCCACCGGTTGATATCGCCGCAAGATTTCCTGCTGACTCCGCAGTTGCTCACCGATCGCCGTCGCGTCGGCAGCGCTGTAGTTCAAATTGTACTGTGAGTTTTCATAGCGGCTAACGCCGACCACGAGCAGATAAGCGGTGCCAGTCCGGCGCAGACTATCGCCGCCGCTCACCGTTAACTGCGCGTCGGCGGATTTGACGTTGTCGCGATTGAACGCGTAGGCGGTGAACTCGTTTGCGCCGGCGACGATCGGCACGGTCGTTTCAATCGTGCGTTTATCTGATCCATGCAGCAC
>Ga0207675_100006234_pt1 | contig 11322 bp, 8 predicted proteins | sample KBSSwiS42_FD_184305 | JGI IMG/M metagenome (GOLD analysis project Ga0207675, IMG submission 184305) | Switchgrass rhizosphere microbial communities from Kellogg Biological Station, Michigan, USA - KBS Switchgrass S4-2 (SPAdes) (version 2) | ecosystem: Host-associated > Plants > Roots >...
CGCATGGTCCAGACGTCCGAGTCGTCCGACGAGATCGTGAAGAACACACGGCGTCCGTCGGTGCAGAACGCGACCCCGCCTGTCCCCTTGTCGAACCCGACCAGCTCTCGGGGCGAGCCGCCGGTCACCGGAATGGACCAGATGGCCCAGTGGCCGGTGGAGAAGTCGATCGACTGGTAATACACGGTGCGCGGATCGGGACCCCAGTTCGCGAACACGATCGCCGCGTTAGGCGGCGCCGGGACGAGTGTCACCGGCGGTCCGGCCGAGTCACCGGCGACGAGGATCAGGCCTCCCCGGGAGATCGCCGCGATCCACCGACCATCCGGCGACCATCGCGGAAACGCGGCGCCGAACGCGGTCAATCGGACCGGTGTCGACCACTGGCCAGGTCCCGTTCGCGTCGTGGCATAGAGGTCTTCTCGAGGGCCACCTGCCGTGGACGCGAAGGCGAGGCGACGCCCGTCGGGGGACCACGTCGGAAAGCGTTCCGCGGTCGAGAGCGAAGTCACGTGCTCGACCGTCCGTCCATCCGCGTCCATTACGTACAGATCGCGATCGCCCGTGCGCGACGAGTAAAGGCAATCGATCGATCGTCCGGGGACCACACCGGCTCGAAGTCGTCGGCCGAATCCGTCGTGAGCTGCACAGGATCGCCCCCGGCCAGCGACAGGCGAAAGATGTCGGCGTTCCCGAATCGATTCGCGTCGTAGAGGATCGACTTCCCATCGTGTGACAGATCGATGCCTTCGACCCGCTGGTTTTCGCGCGTGACCTGCGTCGCCCGGTCGGGGCGTGTCATGCCCGATGACGAGATCGGGGCCTGCCAGATGTTCGAGCGAAGGCGCAGGACGCTGTACACCAGCTGCGTACCGTCAGCGGACAGCGAGATCGTGTACGGCGCGAGGCCCGTGGTGACACGCGTCGGGTTGCCGATCGACGTGCCGTTGGCGCGAAGCGCAACGTGGTACACGTCGCGCTCGCCGTCCGCATTCGACACGTAGAGCAGCCCACGTGCATCGGGGGTCCAGACCGGGCTCGTATCGAGGTACTTGTCGCCGGTGACGCGCACCGGTGGTCCGCCGTCCAGCGACACCGTCCAGATCGCGCTCGGCGCGGTGTTGCCGATGATGTTCACGTACTGGCTGTTGCCGGCGACGTACGCGAGCCGGCGACCGTCGGGCGACCAGGCCGGCGAGTGCAGCTCGTTACCCGGCACGAGCAGTCGAGGCGGGCCACCTCCCATTGGCCGCAGCTCGATGCCTAACGTATCGCCGTAGGCGATCGTCGCCCCGTCCGGCGAGAGCGTTGCGGTCGGATTGGCGCGCAGGAACGCGCTGTCGGTCTCGAACAGGCGTCTGGCCGCACCGCCGAGCGCCGGGACGTCGAATACGGCTCCCCGCGCAGAGAACAGGAGCCGCGATCCGTCGGGCAGCCAGCGCGGCCAGCGCTGAGACGGACCGCTGTCGGGAGTGACCATCACCGATCGCCCGTTCGCGAGCGATCGCACATAGATCCGGAGGAGGTTGCTCGGACCTCCGGCGTAGGCAACGAAGCGCCCGTCCGGCGAGATCGCCGCATCGACTTCCAGGTCCGGCGTTGCCGTGATCTGGACTGTGCGCCCTGCCGTGAGGGTCCCGGGCCGTATGAGGACCGCGGTGACGCGGGCCGCTACGGCGAGCGCGAACCCGACGAGCAGCCCATTCCGCAGCCCGCGACCGAGACGGCGCGGTGTCGCGGCATCGAGGGCGCGAAGGAGCTCGGTCGCGTGCTGGGGCCGATCGTCGGGGGACTTGGCGACGCATCGCCTCACCAGCTCCGCCACCGGCGGCGGAGCATCCTGCGCCTCGAGCGTCGGCGGGACCTCGGCGATCTGGGCGGCGAGCAGCTTCGAGGATGACTTGCCGGCGAACGGGTGGCGGCCAGCAAGCATCTCGTGCGCCAGCATCCCCCAGGCGTAGATGTCCACCCGGTAATCCATGGTTTCTTCGCCGGCCACCTGCTCCGGAGCCATGTAGGCGGGCGTGCCTAACGAGGTGCCGCGCTCCGTGAGTGCGGCGCCGGGCGCGATGTCCTTCCGTCCCGACGGGCCGTCCCCTCGGGCGGCACTGAGCGCCTTCGCGATCCCGAAATCCACGACAACCGCGGTCTCGCCCGACAGGAGCACGTTCTCCGGCTTGATGTCGCGGTGGACGACACCGTGCTCGTGGGCAAAGGCGAGCGCACGCGCGATGTCGCGCAGAATCGAGATCGCGTCCGCGGTCGGGATGCGTCCCGCCGCGAGCCGCGCCCGGAGCGAGGCCCCGTCGATGAACGGCATCGTGTAGTACGGCAGCCCGTCATCGAGACGAGCCGTTGTGCCATCCACTTCGACCACATCGTGGACCGCCAATCTCCCGGTGGCGAGCACGGGGACGATATTCGCCTGCTGCAGCCTGGCCGAGAGTTGAATCTCGCGTGCAAATCGTTCGGCGCTGATGCCGGCCGTGAGCTCCGGCGAGAGCACCTTGATGACGACGCGGCGCCCAAGCCCGGTTTCCATCGCGACGTAGACGCGCGACATTCCTCCGCCGCCGAGCTCGCGCTCGACTTCGTAGGCAGGCCTCAGAGCCTCTTCGAGTTGTGTGCGAAGGGAGGCGGACATTCGGTCGGTGGACGGACTACTCCACGATTCACCATCAGCTAGTCATTAGCTATTAGTCGTTAGTCGTTAGCCGAGGGCGGCGTAGTCCGTCGTCCGTATTCCGGTTCCCGGTTCCGATTCCCGATTCCCGATTCCCGATTCCCGATTCCCGATTCCCGGTTCCCGATTCCGTGCCTATCCCTCTCGCCGATCTCCTCGACCTTTTCGATCTCGAACCGCTCGAGGTCAACATTTACCGTGGTCGCAACCGGGATATCGGGACCGGCCGGGTGTTCGGTGGGCAGGTGCTCGCGCAGGCGCTCGTCGCCGCGAGGCGCACGGTCGACGAGCCGCGTGAGGCCCATTCGCTCCACGGGTACTTCATCCTCCCCGGCGATCTCGCCGCGCCAATCGTCTACTTCGTCGACCGCCTCCGGGATGGATCGAGCTTCTCCACACGCCAGGTCACCGCAATCCAGCACGGCCGCGCGATCTTCAACCTCTCCGCGTCGTTCCAGATCGCCGAGGGCGGCTACGAGCACCAGACGCCAATGCCTGACGTGCCGCCGCCAGAGCAGCTCACCAACGAGCTCGAGCTGATCCGCAACATCGCCGACAAGATTCCCGAATCGCTGCGCGAGGTCATCACCCAGGACCGGCCGATCGACTTTCGGCCGGTCTCGCCGAACGACCCGTTTCACCCCGAAGCCCGCGAGCCCGTTCGCTACATGTGGCTCCGCGCGATCGACCGGCTGCCTGACGAGCCAATCATCCACCAGGCGGTGCTGGCGTACGCGTCGGACTACGGATTGTTAGGCACGGCGCTGCTCCCGCACGCCGTCGCTCCCCGATCGCCAACCATTCAGCTCGCGACGCTCGATCACGCCCTGTGGGCGCACCGGGCGTTCCGCGCGGACGAGTGGCTGCTCTACGCGATGGATTCGCCGGCCGCGGCAGGGGCACGAGGCTTCTCACGCGGAAGCTTCTACACGCGCGACGGGACGCTCGTGGCATCGGTCGCGCAGGAGGGACTGATGCGTCGGCGGACGCGCTGACACTTAGCCGCCTCGGAGCGCGTCCATCGCGCTGATGGCCGTCGCGCGTCGTGCCGGGACGAACGACGCCGCGACGGCAACGATGACCAGGCCTGCCGCAACCCCAGCGAACGTCACCGCATCGACGACGGGAACATCGACGAGCAGCGAGCGAAGTATTCGCAGCACGCCCGCGGCACCCACGATGCCGATTGCCACGCCCACCAGGGTCATTCGAAGACCCTCCCCGAGCACGGACACGAGCACGCGCGACCGCTCCGCACCTAACGCCATCCGCACCCCGATCTCGAAGCGCCGTTCCGACACGCCGTAGGAGATCACGCCGAAGATGCCGACACCGGCGAGCACCAACGCCAGCGCCGCGAACGCACCGAGCAGTGTCGTGCTGAACCGGCGGTTGGCAACCGAGATGCCGACGATCTGCTCGAGGGACCGTACGTTCGATACCGGCGCCATTGCGTCGAGCGACCGCACGATCGCCTTCACCTGATTCGCTATGCCCAGAGGATCGCCCTTGGTGCGGATGACGAGGTTCATGCTTCGCGGCGTGAAGTAGGCCGTCTCGCGCGTCTGCGGGTACGCGAAGTACATCGCTGGCTCCAGGGCGCCGCCGAAGCCGCGTCCGCGGATGTCATCCACCACGCCCACGACCGTCATGAACGTCGAACCGGCGCCGACCCGAAACCGCTTGCCGATCGGATCGGCGTTAGGCCAGAGCTGCGTTGCCAGCGATCGGCTCACGATCCCCACGTACGGCCCGGACTCGCGGTCCGCGTCGGTAAAGCCACGTCCCACGGTGACCTTGAGCCCCATCGCTTCGAAGTAGCCCGCCGTCGCCTGCTGCGGGACCGCGACCGGACCGCGTGGCACGCGATCGTACGACTGGCCTTCGGCCAGCAGACCCCACATTCCACCGTTGTCGACCACGGGAAGCCATCCCGCCGCCCCGGCAGACAAAACTCCTGGAATCGCACGCACGCGCTCCAATAGCTGCGTGTAGAAGACGATCAAGCGCGATTCCTCGTAGGTGGTCGCGGTGGGCGACACCCTTGCCGTCAGCACTGACCGCGGATCGAACCCAAGGTCCGCAGACTGGAGCTTCAACAGGCTGCGCAGCAGTACGCCGGCACCGCACAGCATCACGACCGCGAGCGCCACCTCCGTGACCACGAGAGCGCGGCGCACGCGACCGGATGCGCCCTGGCTCGAGGCTCGCCCGCCTTCCTTGAGCGTCTCGGCCGGCGCCTCACGCGACGCGCGCAGCGCGGGCACGAGTCCGAACAGGATGCCAGCGACCAGCGACGTTGCGAGCGCGTATGCGAGGACCACCCAGTCGAGCCCGACCTGCTCGACTCGCGGGATCGACCGCGGAGCCAGCGCAACGAGCGCCCGCGTGCCACTCCAGGCGAGCAGGACACCTAACGTGCCACCTCCCAGGGCGAAGATCGTCGATTCGGTCAGGAGCTGCGCGAGCATTCGACGCCGTGACGCTCCGAGGGCCGCCCGGACTGCCATCTCGCGACGCCGACCTTCGCCGCGAGCGAGCAGCAGGTTGGCGACGTTCGCGCACACAATGAGCAGCACGAACCCGACTGCGCCGAACAGCATCCACACGTACGGCCGGGTTGCGCCAACGAGCGCCTCGCTGACCGGCGTGAGCACCGGGGCGAGCGGCGCGTTCGGATCGTATTTGCCGGGGTAGTCTCGCATGAGACGCCGCGCAACGGTACTGGCCTCACGCTCGGCGCGGGCAACCGGCACGTCCCGCCGAAGCCGCCCGACCAGGAACAGGTAATGGTTCGCTCGGTCACCGAGGCTGTCGGACTTGAAGCGCGCCATCGGAAGCCAGACATCGACGTGGGCGGTCGGATAGTCGAAGTACTGCGGCATCACGCCGACGATGGTCCGCGAGGTGCCGTTGAACGGGATCGTGCGTCCGACGATCGTCCGGTCGCCGCCGAAGCGGCGCTGCCAAAGTCCGTAACTCAGCACCGCGACGGTCGCCGGCATGACGCGATCCTCGTCAGGCAGAAAGGTGCGTCCCACGAGTGGCCGCACACCGAGGACGGAGAAGAAATTCGTCGACACCGCGGCAAGCCCGACACGCTCCGGCTCGTCCGGTGTGGCCAGGTTCCCTTCACCGAGCGTGTACGCCGCCAGCGCCTCGAACGACCGGAGATCGCGCGCATAGTCGAAATACTCCGGCGGCGACACGAGCAACGTCGGCGGCGCGTGCCCGAAGCTCGCGACTCGGTCCGGCTCGGGATACGGCAGCGGCCGCAGCAGTACCCCGTTTACCACACTGAAGATCGCTGAGTTGGCGCCGATGCCTAACGCAATCGTCCCGATCACGATCGTCGCGAAGATCGGGCGCCGGGCGAGCGTGCGCAGGGCGAACCGAATGTCCTGACCGAGCATGGGAACCGAATCCGCGGTTGGGTCCACACGCCGGCGTTTCGACAGCGAGCGGACGCGCTCTGCAAGGGCCGACCCCAGGTGGTCGGAGACGATGCGGGACCACGTCGTCCCGCCTTCGTGCAGGCGCTCGCCATGAAAGGCGAGCATCGCGCGGCCGTACCGTTCTCGGAATTCCCGGGGGTACAGCCGGATCAGCGCCCGGACGACGCGGTCGCCCCTCATGTGCGCAACCGCGCTATCAGCCCCTCGGCCTCGGCGTACCGCACGAGGGTGCGGAGGCGCTCGAGCTCTGCTGCGAGAACCCGTCGACCCAGTGAGGTGAGTCGGTAGTAAATCCGGCGTTCGTCGGCATCCGCGGTACGGGTCGCCGCGTCGACGACGAGGCCGTCGTCCTCGAGGCTCCGGATGTACCGGTACAGGTTGCCGGCCTCGATCGAGACCCTGCCCTGCGTGGATTCCAGAACCGCCTTGCGAATCGCGTAGCCGTGCCGGTCTCCCGAGCCGAGCGCGGTCAGGATGAGCAGCTCGACGGGACGAAGCGGCAGAAAGCGCGCGGGATCTGTATTACCTGACATTTTCGAGCCGATGGCGGACAGGTCACCCTGTCTGACACCCGATCAGTCGATAGGGTTGTAATGACCCTATGGGGTCATTTCGACCCGATCCGAGGGTCGCCTCTCCGCGCGAGGTCCGCTAAGAAGCCTTCGATACAGTGCGTACAGGACCCACGCCGCCGCGATGACGATCAGCACGAGCATGAGCGCCCGCATCGCGCTCACGGCAAACACCCCGTCGATCGTAGGCCACTCGAACTCGTACTGCCTCAGCGCCGCGCCTCGATCCAGCATCCAGTGCCATGCCGTGTGCGCCACGAGCGCCGACAGCAGGATCGTCCCCATCCGCTCTGCCACGACGTACCGGAACAGCAGCGCCAGCGCCGGAACGGCGATCGCGAGCACGAACATCTGCCCGAGCTCGACCCCCACGTTGAATGCGACGAGCGACGTCGCGAGGTGAGACCCGGCAAACTGGAGCGACTGCCGGAGGATGAAGGAGAATCCGAACCCGTGCACGAGCCCGAACGCGAACGCGATGATCCACCGCCGCTCGACCTTCGCACCGACGATGTTCTCGACCGCCATGTACACGATCGACAGCGCGATCAGCACCTCGATGAGCGGCGGGAACCAGAGGGCATCAGGCGCGAGCCCGCTCGCCGACGCGATGAGCGTGATCGAATGCGCGACCGTGAATGACGTGACGATCGCGATCAGCGGGCGCAGTCGCCTGAACGGGATCACCAGGCAGAATACGAACAGCAGATGATCGAGACCGTCGAGAATGTGCTGGAAGCCGAGCGCGACGAAGCGTAGCGCCGCCTGGTGCCACCGCGGGTCCAGCCTCACGAGCCCGGGATCGCCCAGGTACTCGAACACGCGCTCGGTGCCGTTAGGCGGCACGAAGTGGAGCACCGTCGTGGTTCGAATCCCGAGGTGCGCGAGCGCGGGACGGATGGAGAATCGCGAGGTCGGCGACGCGATGGAATAGTCGATCATCACGTCGAGCATCGCCTGCTTCCACGGCAGGTCCACCGAGTCCGCGAGCGGCGGGCCGAGCACGTTGGCCACCGCGGTGGCGTAGGAGGTGAACGATCGATCGGACGGCAGCGAGAGTCGCGCCGCAGTCACCTGGCGGCGCTCGAGCGGCCGATCGTTCTCATAGACCTCCACGTAGTCAGCGACCCACACTCGGCCAGCGTTCTTGAGCTCAGGGTTCACGCTCGGGAGATCGAGGTAGCCCGGGCCGCGGAGCACGAGCTCGAAGTCGCGGATCGACTCCAGCGGAACCCGGACGACGAGCCGGAGACGTCCCGGTTCGGGCTTCACATACGCCAGGACCATGACCGACGGCGGGATCTCGTGCGCGAACGGACGCGACGGGAGTGCAACCGTCAGCCCACAGACCATGGCGAGGACTCGCCACGTGCGTGGCCACCATCCGGATCCGATCGCTCGTCTCATGCGGACGAGTATACGTCTGCGAAACGGTTCGGGGCGAGGGACTGGACGCCCGGGATGCGGTCGCGATAGAATCCGCCGACAACGCGTGTGTGAACCCCAACGGAGCAGTCGATGACCCGTCGGCGTACCGTCGTCATTGGTGGCACCCTCGTCGCGGCCTTCGCCGCGCTCGGCCTCGGTCAGCGCGCGCTGGTGGCGAAGGTCCGCCTCCAGAGCATCCAGGCTCCGCGGTTCGAGGTCGACCCGATGTGGCCCAAACCGCTGCCTAACCACTGGGTCCTCGGGTCCACGATCGGCGTCGGCGTAGACTCCCGCGACCACATCTTCATCATCCATCGCGGCGACTCGACGCTGAATCAGCGGACCGAGGTCGGCGCGGATGCCAAGCCACCGTTAGGCGAGTGCTGCCGCTCGGCGCCGCCGATCCTCGAGTTCGACCCCGACGGCAATCTCGTGAAGGCGTGGGGTGGGCCCGGCGAAGGCTACACGTGGCCCGGCTCGAATCACGGCATCACGATCGACGACAAGGACAATGTCTGGATCGGCGGAAACGGGGATCACGACTCACACATCATCAAGTTCTCGCACGACGGCAAGTTCCTCGCGCAGTACGGTATACCTGGGCGGGAGCCGAACAGCAACGACTCGTCGCACTTCGGACGCGTAGCGAAGATCTCCTTCGACACGAAGGCTGGCGAAGCGTTCATCGCCGACGGTTACGGCAACAAGCGCGTCGCGGTGATCGACATGGCGACCGGAAAGCTCAAACGCTACTGGGGCGCGTATGGCGCAAAGCCCGACGACACACGGCTGCCGCCCTACGACCCATCCGCTCCGCCCGACAAGCAGTTCCGCAACCCGGTCCACTGCGCCGAGCCGACGCTCGACGGCCTGGTCTATGTGTGCGACCGGCCGAACGACCGCATCCAGGTATTCCGGAAGGATGGCTCATTCGTGAAGGAACAGCGCATCGCCCCGGCGACGCGCGGCGATGGCTCGGTGTGGGACATCGCGTTCTCACGCGACCCGCAACAGAAGTACCTGTTCCTCGCGGACGGCAAGAACGAGCGCGTGTACGTGATGGATCGGCAGTCGCTGCAGATCCTGACGAGCTTCGGCGATGGCGGCCGTCAGCCGGGCCAATTCTTCGCGGTGCACAGCATCGCGACGGACTCGAAGGGCAACCTCTACACGACGGAGACGTACGAGGGAAAACGCGTGCAGAAGTTTGCGTACAAGGGCATCGGCTCCGTACCTCGAGGGAACCAGGGAGTACTCTGGCCAAAGCGATAGTACTTCACAGGTTACTGGTTGCTGGAATTGGTTATTGGTCATTTGAACCCTCGGGACACCTCGCTCGGCGAGATAAGCATCCCGGGGGTTCTATTACCTGTAACCCATCCCAGTAACCAATTACCTGTGTCTGTTTTGTTCCTCAGCCGAGTTGCTCGCCTATCCACTGGTCGAGCAGATACCTGGCGATGCTGTCCCGTCGCGGAACACGGAACGTCGCGGTGTCATCTTCCCACTCTCCGAACCGAGAGACCTGGGCAGCCGTGAACCAGCGCGCGTCCTCCAGCTCGTCCGCGTCGACGACGATCTCTTCGCTCTCGGCAGCGGCGCGAAAGCCTACCATCATCGAGTACGGGAACGGCCAGGGCTGCGACGCCTGGTAGCGGACGTCGTGGACGCGGACGCCAGTCTCCTCCCACACTTCTCGAGCGACCGCGTCCTCGAGGCTCTCGCCTGGCTCCACGAACCCCGCCAGCAGCGAATACGCGCCGCGCGGCAGGCGAGTGTGACGACCGAGGAGGCAGCGATCGGGCTGATCGCCGGAGGCCTGGCGTGTGACGAGCATGATCACGACCGGGTCCGTCCGCGGAAACGATTCGGCCTTGCACTCGGGATTGATGCATCGCCGGAGGTGCCCCGCGCGCTGGCTTTCCATGGATGATCCGCAGACGGTGCAGAAGCGGTGACGCTTGTGCCACGCGATCATTGCACGCGCGTACGCCAGCATCGCGGCCTCCTCCGGCGGAACGAGCGATCCGATGCGACGAAGATCGGCGAACTCGCCGGCGTCCTGGATTTCGCGGACCGTCGCGATGAGCTCGGTCGACGCGTCGACGCCGAACATCGGGACTTCGCCGTCGAGCCCGAGGAACACCCAGCTTCCGCCGTTGGTCGTCATCACACGTTCGCGCACGGCTGCAAACTGGAGAACGGCGGCGCGGGCGTTTTCGGGACGGTCGGCCCGGGTCACGAGGTTCTGATCGTTGTGGATGAGGACGGCCATCGCGGCGTCGCTCACGAGCGCGGCGGAAATCCAGTCATCATCCTCGCGCAGCTTGGCCGCACGATCCAGGATCCCGCCCGCGTAGCGGACAGGTGACATAAGCAGAATCGGGTTACGGTCGGTCGGACGCAGCAGTCTGGCTCCACAGGAAACTATCGGGCCCACGGTGCCCGATGGCGTCGACAAACCTTCAGGAGCACACCATGTCCTTCCCCGTCGTCAACAACGTCGCTGTCCTCGTGAGTGGCGTCGTGATCTTCCTGCTCGGCGGGCTTTGGTATTCGCCCGTGCTGTTCGCCAAGCGTTGGGTCGCGTTGATCGGCAAGACGCCGGAGGAGCTCAGGGCGAACGCGGGCAACATTCCAGCGAGCTACGTGTTCGTGTTTCTGTGCGGGCTGGTCACGGCGTGGATCATGGCGCTCGTGGTCGGAAATTTTGCGACGGCGACCGCGTTGGACGGCGCCGTGATCGGCGCTCTCTGCTGGCTCGGGTTCGCCGGAGCGACCAGCTTCGGAACGGCGCTGTTCTCCGGCAAGCCGAAGGCGCTGTGGCTGATCGACTCGGGGTTCAACCTGATCGCGTTCGTGATTGCGGGCGTCATCCTCGCTGGCTGGCGGTAAAGATGGGGTCGGACAGGTGCGTGCATTGCACTGGAGGCAGCCATGCCCGAGTACCGAGTTGGCTGCGCTGGATGGTCCGTCCCCAAAGCCCAGCGGTCCGAGTTTCCGGATAGCGGATCGCACCTCCAACGATACGCCGCGCGGTTTTCTACCGTCGAGATCAACTCGAGCTTCTACAACGCGCATCGGCCGGCCACGTACTCGCGATGGGCCGCGAGCGTTCCGGACGATTTTCGGTTTGCTGCCAAAATCCCCAAGACGATCACCCACAAGAAGCGACTCATCGACA
>Ga0207675_100006235_pt1 | contig 11322 bp, 9 predicted proteins | sample KBSSwiS42_FD_184305 | JGI IMG/M metagenome (GOLD analysis project Ga0207675, IMG submission 184305) | Switchgrass rhizosphere microbial communities from Kellogg Biological Station, Michigan, USA - KBS Switchgrass S4-2 (SPAdes) (version 2) | ecosystem: Host-associated > Plants > Roots >...
ACGAAGGCGCTTTCGTCGAATTCCGGCAGGAACTCCGAGCCCAAAGATCGATAAAGCAAGTACGATCCGAGCAGCACTACGGCCACAATCACGACAACGATCCAGCGATGATCCAGCGCCCGCGACAAAACCCATTCATAACGAGTGATAACGGCGTGAAGAAAGCGACCGGATTCGGCCTCGTGTTCCAACTGTGCCGAATTCAGCTCAGGGTCAGCGGTGTTTTCGTCTCCCGCGTTAGGCGGTGTCGTTCGTCTCTTTCCTCTAACAAAGCGCTCAGCCAACACTGGCGTAAAACCCAACGCTAAGACGAGTGACGTCAACAGCGCGACGGACATCGTCAGCGCCAGCGAACGAAAGAAGACGCCAGTCACGCCGGTGAGGATCGTGAGCGGAAGAAAAACGACGACCGGAGTGATCGTTGAACCAATGATGGGAACGGTGATTTCAGACACGGCGGTCTGTACCGCCTGCTTGCGTGATTGGCCGCTGCTGACGTGCGTGTAGATGTTTTCGACCACCACAATTGCATCGTCGATCACCAACCCAATCGCCGCGGCCACACCGCCCAGCGTCATCAGATCGAAACTCAGGTGCGCCAACCCCATCGCCAAAAATGTCACCAGCACGGTTACGGGAATGACCAGCGCGGCGACGAACGTTGTGCCCCAGTTCCGCAGAAACGCGTAAAGGATCACTACCGAAAGCAGCAAACCGATGAGGATCGAATCGCGCACCGAATTGATCGCATCGTGCACCAAAAGCGACTGGTCGTAATACGCCGCGACGTGGACGTCCTTCGGGATTTGGCCGCGCATGGCGCCGAGAGTCCTGCGCACTTCGTCGACGACCGCGACGGTGTTTGCATCCGGTTGACGATTAACGTTTACGAGGGCCGCCGGATGACCATCTGCAGTCACCATGGTGTACTGCGGCTCGACGCCACCTGTGACGGTTGCCACGTCGCCGACGGTAACGGGCGCGTTGTTGATTGTGGCGACCACAATGCTGTTCAACTCATCGGGCTTTTTTGCCTGCCCGCTGACCAGCGCTAATTCAAGCTGATGATTCTCTTCAATCAGACCCGGCGAAACGATGACGTTCGAGGCGCGAATTGCATCGGCGACCTGCTGGGCCGAGACGTTATGCGCCGCCAGTCGATCGGGATCGATCATGACGTGAAACTCGCGTGTCTTGCCGCCGGCGACGCCGACAACCGCCACACCCGGTAGCCGCGCAAGCTGCGGACGAATTACATAAGTCGCGAGGTCAAAGAGACTCGCTTGATCGCGCTTGTCAGAGGTGAGGCTGTAACCGACGACGGGGAAAACCGCGAACGTCAATCGCTCGACGTTCCGAATTTCTGCGGTAGGCGGCAGCGTGCTTGAGAGTTGCGACAAACGCGCCTGGACCAATTGCAACACTTGAATGACATCGACGCCCCAGTCGAAGTAGAGACTGATTTCCGAAGAGCCGCGTGCAGTCTTCGACTTAATTCGCGAGATGCCCGGAATGCCGTTCATCGCCTCTTCGATCGGACGCGTGACGGAAACCAGCGTCTGTTCGGCAGGCGCTTCGCCGTTATCGACGATGATGACGATGCGGGGAAAATCCGTCTGCGGGAAGATAGCGACCGGAAGTTGCCATGCAGCGTAGAGTCCCGCGGCGCATAGCAAGCCAACGATCACCAGAATGGCGCGGGATTGGTTTGAGACGATTTGAGCAATTCGCATGAGGCGAACAGCATTGCAAGGTGAAAAATGAAAAATAAAAATTGAAAATTCAAATGCTCAGAAGTCATTCCCCGGCCTCAATCCGGTTACTTCAAACCCGAAAATCGAATTTGCAATTTTCAATTTCGACTTTTCAATTTTCACTTTTTTATTTCTCGTTTCCTTCCTTCTCCTCATCTTTCGCGACCTCGACCATGGTTCCGTCGGGCAGCGCATAGTTTCCTTCAATCACAATCGTTTCGCCGCCTTGCAGGCCTTCGACGATCTCGATTTTGTCGGCGGCGCGAATGCCGATGGTGACTTTTGTTTCGTGCGCGACATTTTGCGAGTCAACCACCATCACGGTTCCTTCGTCGGCGTTGCTGGCTTCGAGCGTCACTGCCGAAGCCGGCACAACGATCGCGTCATCCTTTGAATTCGCGAACACGGTCACTTGCGCCGCGCCGTTAGCGCGCAAACGCCCGCCCTCGTTGGCGAGGGTCACCCACACTTCGACTGTGCGACTGGTCGGATCAGTCGACCGGCTCAACAAAGTAACTTGACCGTGCATCTCTTCCGCGGAAGTATCAGTGGGCAGGACGCTGACCGTGTCGCCGACCTTCAGTTGCGCGGCGACCGTGTCGGAAAACGGAGCTTTGACGATCACTGTACTGATGTCGGCAATCGTGACCAGCTTGCCGCCCGCGGAAGCAAACTCACCCTCGTACTGAAATTGATCCGTGACAATACCGGTAATCGGCGCGCGGATGGTCGCGTAGCTCAACTGGGCATCAAGCGTCGCGACGTGTTGCTGCGCCTCTGCGGTCTTCGCCGCCGCCAAGGCGCGATCGTTGGGATTCAACGACCCCCCGCGCAACGCGACCGTCTGCTGCGCGAGGCGCAATTCGTCCTCGGCAGTAGTCAAATCAAGTTGAGATTGTTCCAGATCTTTTTTCGAGATGCCGCCGCGTTCGTAGAGCGCGCTACGACGATCATAAAGCGCGCGTGCGTTGTTAACTTTCGCGCGTGCATCGTTCAGCGCTTTCTGATCCTCTGCGTTCGTTTTCGGAATCGTGCCGGTGACGAGGCTGCGCTCTTCCGCGCGCGCCTGATTCAAAGCCGCCACTGCTTCCGCCCGTTGTGCCTGCAAGTCACGCGACTCAAGCACCGCAATCACGTCGCCCGCGTGCACGAACCTGTCTTTCAACAGACCCATCTTCTTGATCTGCGCGCTGATTTTTGCGCCCACATCGGCCTTGTCACGCGGCCAGATCGTGCCGACCACCACCACCTGCGCCGCGATGTGTCCCTTTTCAGCTTTGGCGACCTTGACGCTGACGACGACGTTCGCAGTTCCCGACTCAGTCTCTTGCGATTTTCTCCAGCGCCAAATGACGAGCACCACCACCATGAAAAAGACGGCCGCCACCACCGCGATGATGATGATCGTGTTGCGCTGTCGCGCTCCGCGCGTTTCGGCAAGGCGCACTTCGTCGATCGAAATACGTTCGACTTCAGGAACAGTGCGATTCTGATCTGGGCTGTCCATTCTTATGCGGCCGTCATTGTCCGCTCGCTCGCTTCAACTTCGCCAAGCCGATTTGGTAATCGAACAGAGCTTGATAAAGCGCGCTGCGCTGCGTCACCAGCGTTGTCTGCGCATCGGTCACTTCGATAATCTGCGCCTCGCCCGCTCGGTACCGCGCAATTGACGCATTCAAGTTGTCCTGCGCCTTCAGCACTCCTTCCCGCGCCAGCGCGATCCGCACCAACGCGTTCGCGACTTGCGCGCGCGCGGCGTAAAACTCCTGCGTGAAATGACGTGTGGCGGTCTCGCGTTCGTTTTCCGCAACCTGGACCTGGAATCGTGCCTGACGTTCGCGGCTGCGGCTGGCGCCCCAGTCGAAGATCGGAATATTGAGACTGAACCCTGCCGACACGCCGCTGTGTTCGTCTAATCGCGACGGCTTCATTGAGTCAGTCTGGAACCCACCATTGATCGAATATGAAAATGACGGAAGACGATCCGCGCGCGCGATTCTGATCTCCTGGCGAGCGGCGCGAAGTTGCTGATCGAGTTGCGTGAACTCAGGCCGTCGCGTGACGTCATCAACCTTGAACTGCTGATACTCAGTGTCAGTGGGCAAGACGAGTGTGAGATCGATCGCGTTGATTGGCCGCGTGAAGTCATAACCGACCAGAACGCGCAGCGAACTGGCGGCAACTTCTTCGTTGACACGCGCCTTTTCCAATTCGTTGCGGCGCTCCAGTGTTTGTAGTTGTGCGCGCGTAAGATCGACTGCGGCAACTTCGCCGCCGCTCAAGAGAAGGGCCGTGATACGCTCAAATTCCTGCGCCGCGGCCAGATTTCCTTCGGCTGCCGAACGATCTGCACTTGCGAGAGCCAAACCGTAATACGCCTCAATCACGGCCTGGGCCAACGCGTGTTTCGCGACATCACTGCCGGCGTGAGCCGCCGCGAGCAGCGCACGATTTTTCGCCAGCGTTGCGCGCAGCTTGCCGGAAATGTCGAAATCGCCCGAGACATTCAGGAACGCTTCGTACACTCCAATCGCATCAGCGGAAATAAAACTCGGTGCGCGCGGCTCGCCGGGCGGCAAGCCGAAGGCCGGTGACGTGTAGATGTAGCCGAGCGGCGCACTGATCTTTGGCATGAACGCGGCCTGCGCCTGCTTCACATCTTCAGCAGCTATCTTCTCGTTCAGCACCGCCGTCTGGTATGCCGACGCTTGCGCATCCGCAAGACGCAACGCCTCGTCTAAAGTCATCACATTCAGGACTGGCGTTGCTTGTGGCAACGGCGGCTGGGGCAGCGCGGGCGATGCCCCCGGTGGCGGTGTCGCGTTCGGCGCGGGACTTGGGTTGGGGTTCTGAGCGTTCGAACTAACCGAAACGCACAGGCACAACACAAACAGGAAACACAGTTGCAGATACGGGCGTTGTTGTGCGCTTTGTCTCATTCCCGCGGAGTGTTTGGCAATGAAACTGCTCCCTATGTCTTAACCTGGCGCGCTCTTTGCCGACAGGCAGACACCGAAACTGCGATTCAAAAACAGGGAATTCGAAAAGGACTATACGACAAAGCCGATAGCAAAAGAAAACCGCGCCGCGTCACGCCGTCGCGACCAAAACATTACACGGGCCGCACCGACCTCAGCTCGACAGTTAACACCAAGTTAACCTCAACCTAAGACGTTTGTAACGCGAACTCAATAACCTCTAACATCTGGATTTCCTCAAGATCTTCTTAGCTCCTTTCGGAACGGAGAACATCATGCCGAGAACGCGGTGGATTTTCTGTGCAGCGTCAATGAGTGCGCTGTTAGTCTTCTTGCTGCTGCCGACACGTTTGCAGGCGCAGACCGACGTCGCGCGCACCAATCGAGACGCCACGGTGCCGCTCGGTGCCAAGCCGAACGAGAAACCGAACGATATCGATCACAGAGTGGAAGCGCTCGAAGAACAGTTACGCGAGCAGTCCGAAAAACTCGACAAGCTGATGGCGCTGGTTGCCGAACAGCAGCGAGTGATTGCGAAGCTCACGCCGAACGACGCCACGCCGATCACCGCATCGCGTTCGACTGAAGTGGCCACGGCAGCCGCCGACTCACCGTCATCGCCGCCCAGCAGTCAACCTTCCGTTGACGATCGCATCAAGAAACTCGACGAGCAGGTCCGCCGCATCGGCCCATTCCGATTCAGCGGCGATTTTCGTTTGCGGTTCGATGGCATCTTTCGCAGCGCGGAGCCGAATCCGCCGGCGGGATTCGCGCCGCTGACTCATCAACAGAATGCGCGGATGCGCTATCGTTTACGATTCAATTTCGACACGGATATCAATCCAAAAGTCAGCTTCCACGGACAACTGGCAACCGGCCCGATTAACAATGCGCTCACGACGGATCAGGACTTCGCATCCGTCACGACGCGTCATCCGTTCTTTATCAGTGAAGCCTGGATTGACTATCACCCGAACAAATCGACTCAATTGCAGGGCGGGCGTGTGCTGGAAATTTTTGCGGACAACTCTCGCTTTCTGTTCGACGACGACATTCGCTTCAACGGTTTCAATGAAAAGTACGTGTGGTCGTTCAAGAACAATGGGTTCAAAGCTTCGAGTGTGGAATTTCGCGCGGGCCAATACATTTTAAGTAATCCGAACGTCGCGATCGTGACGGCGGGCAGCCCGCTGGCTCTTGACGGCGACAAGGTCGGCTCGACCGGGCGCGCTGCGAACCTCTTTCATCAAGGTATGCTCCTGAACCAGAAGTTCAACGATCGTTGGAGTAGCCAGGTCGGCGGTGACGTGCAGATCTATCGCAATCCCAATCAAATTCAGTTGGCGTCGACAACGATAGGCGTGCCCTTGATCGTGCAAAACGGTTTGGGCATCACCCTCTCGGGGCCACTCACAGGAACGGGCAATGCGACAACGACCAACGGTGGCGCGATCTACACCGCGCGCAATTTTCAGATCGCCCGCGTGACCTACCGCTTGAATTGGGCCGGCTGGAAGAGTGGTAACCGCACTTATCCGGTCGTCTTCAACATTCAGGCGGCGCGCAACATCGGCATCGGTTTCCCGGAGCGCGATGCGTGGCTGGCTTCATTTCAAGTTGGTCGAGTCGCGAATCGGGGCGACATGTCGTTCCTGTACGTATTCTCCAGGAAGGGCGCGAACGCCATGATTTCGCAGATGACTGACGATGACCTCGGCACGAACACTGGCGTCAACCTGCGCACGCATCATCTGCGTTTCGACTACGGAATCGCGCGGAAGATCAGTTTGCAAAGTCTGTTCTACATTCAGAACGAATTGCGCAGCAGCGGCGACTTCCCGAATTTCTTCGTGCCGCTGAACGCGTTTACGCCGAGGCAGTATCGATTGCAGGAACAGATTGTGTTCAGCTTCTAAACACGAAAGCAATACGGATTACGTGCCGAGCATTACTGAAAGAACAACTGACTTGCTCAAGAATCTGGCGACGACAAGACCAAAAGAAAAAGAGAGCCGCGTCGCAATCCTGATAACCTCCCGCATGTCTTCTTGATCGTTTAACTCACTTTCACTCGCCAGTTCAGGCAGTTGCCGAAAAGTGGCTGATGCCCGCCACCGCACGAACAGAACGATTGCGCTTTTCGTATCGATTAAAGCATGTCTCGTGAGGAAAAACTTGAGAGTGTGTTGTGGCTCGGCGGGTCTCCGTGTTCAGGCAAAACCTCGATCAGCGAAGTTCTGTGCAGCCGCTTTGATCTGAATGTCTACCACGTCGACGAAGCGTTTCAAAATCACACGAAGATTCTTGACCCCGTTCGTCATCCTGCTTTAACGAAGTGGTTCAGGTCCTCGTGGGAGGAGCGCTGGATGCAACCGATTGACGATCTTGTGCACGACGCAATCGCGTGTTACCAGGAACACTTTGCTTTAATTCGCGAAGATCTTCTGGCCATGCCGAAGCAACAATCATTGTTAGTCGAAGGGACAGTTTTATTGCCGAGGGACGTAGCTACCATCTTGCCTAATAGAAATCAGGCGATTTGGCTGATACCGACGCCAGATTTCCAGAGAGACCACTACTCACAGCGTGCCTGGGTTCGCGGCGTTGTGGAGCAATGCAGCAACGCAGAAGTGGCATTCAGCAATTGGATGGAACGCGACGTCCAGTTTGCGAAATGGATAGAAGCTGAGGTGGCCGCGCTCAATCTCCGGCTTCTAAAAGTCGATGGCACACACACGTTAGAAACCAATGCTGAGGTCGTTGCGTCACACTTCCAACTTAACTAGTCAGGAGTCGTCATCGGGATTGTGAATTGAAGATCGTTCCAACTTTTGCGTGTCCGTTGTCTTAGTCATTACGTTTTCCATTCGTACCATTCTTTTCAATCTTCAGGTGATACGGCACGCTGATCACGATCACGTTCGGCTTGAAAAGAAGTGCGCCCTTCAACATGAGTGAGGTCTGGTTGTGCAGAAGATGGTGCCACCATTTGGCCGGCACAAACTCAGGCAACACCACCGTCACCAGCTGCTGCGGGTGAAGTTGCAGCCGCCGGTCGATGTAACGAATCATTGGCGCGACCAACGAACGATAAGGCGACGCGATCACCACCAGCTCGACGCCTTCGACAAAGCCGGTCCACTTTGCGCGCAACTTCTGCGTTGCTTCTTCATCCACATTGATGTAGAGCGCGGTGATGTGACCGTTCGCGATCGTTTTCGCGTACTCGAATGCTTGCAGGACGCCGCGATGTATTCCCGAGATCGGCACAATCACTTCATGCTGCACGGGTCTCAGTTTTTGCAGCCCCTCAGTCGTCAATTGCGCCGCGATGTCGAGGTAATGCCGATGAATCTTGCGGAACAGCGCGACCAGCAGAGGGATGAGCAAGACGACAATCCACGCCCCGTGCAGAAACTTCGTAATGACCAGAACCACGAGGACGATCGAGGTGGCGATCGCACCCAGGCCGTTGATGGCGATCGATTTCTTCCAGTGTCGCGCTTCCTTGAGTTTCGCGGGCGCTACCAACTGACCGGTCACCATCATTTTGACACTTGATCCGTTGTCTGGCGCGGCAGCGGGGAGCTTGGTGCGTCCCGCCCGCAACCAATGCAGAACCATTCCCGTCTGCGATAACGTAAACGACAGAAACACGCCGACGGCATACAGCGGAATCAAACGACTCGTGTCGCCGCCGAAAGCGATCACCAGCACGCATGCGAATAAAGCGAGAATGATGATGCCGTTCGAGAAAACCAACTTGTCGCCTCGGGTGGCGAACTGTCTGGGCAGGAAGCGATCGCGCGCGAGCAGGCTGGCGAGTCGCGGAAAATCCGCAAACGAAGTGTTCGCGGCGAGGACCAGGATCAGCGCCGTCGTCGCCTGAACGATGTAGTAGAACCAGCCCATCGGCCCGGTAAAGATGATGCGCGCGAATTGCGAGATCACCGTTTCGCTTTCGCGCGGATGCACCTGATAGAGATAGGCCATCACGCTGGTGCCGATGAACATCGTGGCTAGAAGCGCCGCCATCCATGCCAGGGTCGTTGCAGCATTTTTCGATTCAGGCTGTTTGAACGCGGGAATGCCGTTTGAGATTGCTTCAGTCCCCGTCAATGCCACGCACCCGTTTGAAAACGCGCCCAACAAGAGAAACCACGTCAGCGGTTGCAGATGATAGCCTTCAGCAAGTTTCAGATCTTCGGGCGCGGGCGCGGCGGCTGGATGCAGCAAGTAACGAATGATGCCGTAGCCAACCATGAACAGAAAACTGATGACGAACGAATACGTCGGGCCGGCAAACAGCGCACCGGATTCGCGAACTCCCCGCAGGTTGGCGACAGCGATGAACGCGATCAGGATCAAACAAAGCAAGACCTTGTGGTCGTTGATCCACGCCCAACTCGTACCTTGCGCTGCTGAAGTGATCGCCGCGACGCCCGCCGAAATCGAAACTGACACCGTCAGCACGTAATCGACCAGCAGCGCTGCAGCCGCAACCAGACCTGGGGTCGTGCCGAGGTTATCCTTGGCGACGATGTAAGCTCCGCCGCCGGAGGGATACGCAAAAATCGTCTGACGATAACTGATCGCGACGATGATCAGGACGATCACAATCGCAAAGGTGATCGGGACAACGTAGTGAAAAGCATTCGCGGCACCGGCCGCGAATGCAACCGCCAGCACGAGAAGAATTTCTTCAGTCGCGTACGCGGTGGAAGACAGCGCGTCGGAAGCGAAGACCGCGAGACCAGTCTTCTTCGTCAGACGCTCGTGCAGCGCCTGTGCGGTTCGCTTTGCTTTACCAACTAATAAACGTTTGAACGAATACATAAAACAGACGTCAGAAGTCAGACATCAGAAAGTCACCGGCTCCTGACTTCCCGACTTCTGACCCCGTTCTTACCCGGACTTTTCCCAGCGAAGCGCCAACAGGATGTCTTCGCGATTCAGTTTCTCCACTGTTAATTTGTCGTCTTCAGGAAAATCGGCGTGCTCTGTGACGTAATTCGCCAGGTGTCTTTCTGCGCAGCAGATCCAGAACGAATTCGAACTCTCAATCCTTCCGCGCGATCGCAGTGAGATCTCGCTAACTACGCGACGCGAAATCTCGACCTGCACCTCGCGCTCGATGAATCCATCGCTTACGCCAAAGCGGTATCTTCCGCCCGCCGGTCTCGGCGAGTTCCCCGATTCCCAAGGCCGAACAATCGAGTAGCCGTTTTCAGTTATGAACTCGATCGGATTTGCCGAGTCGTCACGCTCGCACGCCACAGCGTCGGTTTCCTGATTGCGCGCACAAGTGCTACCCACGCCTTCAGCGACTTCAACGCGTGGTGTCAAGTCCACAACGCAAGCATGCAACTGATCGTCGCGTTCTTCTTGTTCGCTAACGGTTTGTCCATTTACTGGGCGCATGTCACCGGCAACTCTGAGTCACCAGTTTCAGGTTAGAGCTTGAGGCGTAAGGATCGGGTAAGCGGTTTATAAAAAGTTCGTAAAGAAACCGATGGCGGTAGCCGAGGGTGTCGGTTCCGTTTAGTGATGGTTATCGTTGGACAGAGCCGCGGGGGTATTCTGTTCGAGTGGAACAACGTGTACGCTTGCGTCACGCACATCGCGTAGAAATCGGTTGATTACGGAACCATGAACCAGCACATCCCAACGTGAACGCGCAGACTGGCCGAAAACGACGTGCGTAATGCCTTCTTTTCGTGCGTAGTCGATCAGTGCATCAGCGACGCGGCGACCTTTGAGCTTCACGATCTTCGCGCCCAGATCTTTCGCAAAGCGAATATTTTCCTCGAGCACGACGTAATCATGCGGATCGATGCGGCCTAGTTGTTCTTTAGGAGTTTCCACATAAACAGCTACCCAATCGGTCGCCAGACGGCCGGCAATTCTGGCACCCGCACGCAGAATTCTTTTCGCACCCACGCGAGAGGCCATTGCCACCATCACTTTTTCGGGAATGGCAGCTTGCTCTAACCCTTCGCGCTGGCGGTAGTCGTGCGCCTTCGTCACTTGATCAAGAGCGACCCGCCGCAACGCCAACTCGCGTAGTGCAGACAGATTTCCTTTGCGGAAGAAATTATTTAGCGCCTGCTGAATTTTTTCGATCGGATAAATCTTTCCCTGGCGCAGGCGGGTGCGCAGCATGTCGACCGAGACATCGATATCAACGACTTCGGCGGCTCGCTTGAAGAATGCGTCTGGTACTGTTTCACGCACCTGGACTCCCGTTATCCGAGTCACTGCATCATTCAAAGGGGAGCGCCGTGGTAACGCGACCGACCGAAACAGAATCACTCCTCACGCCCGCTGAGGTAGCCGCCATGTTCCGTGTGGACCCGAAGACGGTCACGCGCTGGGCCAAGGCTGGCAAGCTGAGTGCCATCCGGACGCTGGGTGGCCACCGCCGCTACCGCGAGTCGGAAGTCAAGGAACTCCTTGGCGACGTCATTCCTGCTCAGCGCAGCGCGCGCGACTGACCGACCGCATTGGGTCGTCCCCCCGGCGACCACAACGTGTTTCAAGGCTTCTCGTCTGACTGATGGGGAGCCTTGTGTCGCGTCGGCGCCTGTTCT
>Ga0207675_100006237_pt1 | contig 11317 bp, 9 predicted proteins | sample KBSSwiS42_FD_184305 | JGI IMG/M metagenome (GOLD analysis project Ga0207675, IMG submission 184305) | Switchgrass rhizosphere microbial communities from Kellogg Biological Station, Michigan, USA - KBS Switchgrass S4-2 (SPAdes) (version 2) | ecosystem: Host-associated > Plants > Roots >...
TGATCTCGTCGCGCATCTTGATCGACAGCGCGTTCCTCCGCTCAGATCGCGCCAGCGTCAGCGTCGCAACCCCGTCGTCGGCCACTTGCGTTTCGATTTCCCTACTCATCGCCTTGATTTAAATCAGGCCCAGCTCGCCCGTCTACCCTGTTGCGCGTGACGCACTCGCACGCCCATTCGCATTCGATGAGCGGTCCTGCGCCGTTAGGCCCGATGGCGGCCAAGATCGTCGTCGGCGCACTGATCGCCATCGGCGTCGCCGTGCTGGCAGGTGCGGTGTGGTTGTGGCCCAGCCAGCAGAAGGTCGACATCCCGCTGCCATTCCAGAACGCGACAGGCGGCGCCGTCACGACGGAAGCCGGCCACGTGCTGTCAAGCAAGGCCGCGCCGTGTGGCAGCCCGTCGGCGGGGGCCGTGTTGACCGCCGAGCCACAGCAGGCCCCCGATACCGGCGCCCAGTGCGTGCAGACGCTGGTCAGCATCGACTCCGGCCCCAACAAGGGCGCCAACACCTTGCTCGAGTTCAGCGGTGGCCCCGGCCAACCCAACCTCGCCGTGGACGACCACATCCGGATCAGTCGCCAGGTCGACGCTGCAGGCGCGACCAGCTACGCGTTCTACGACTTCGAGCGGACGTGGCCGCTGATCGCCCTCGCGGCGGCGTTCGCGGTCGTGATCGTCGCGGTCGCAGGCTGGCGCGGACTGCGGGCGCTGATCGGCATCGTGGTCGCATTCGTCGTGCTGATGGTGTTCCTGCTACCCGCCCTGAGGGATGGCGCATCTGCGATTCCGGTGGGCTTGGTCGCGTCGGCGGCGATCCTCTATGCGGTGATCTACCTGGCGCACGGGGTGAGCCTGCGCACCAGCGCGGCGCTGCTCGGCACGTTGACCGCGCTCCTGCTCGCCGCGCTGTTGTCCTGGGGCGCAATCGAATTGGCCCACCTGACGGGGCTGTCCGAGGACCAGAACAACGAAGTCGCCGCATACCTCGGCAACGTGTCGATCACCGGGCTGCTGCTGGCCGGGTTCATCATCGGCTCGCTCGGCGTGCTCAACGACGTCACCGTCACGCAGGCCTCGACGGTGTTCGAGCTGGCAGAGACCGGGGCCACCCGCAGAGCCATATTCGTTGGCGCCATGCGGGTGGGCCGCGACCACATTGCCAGCACCGTCTACACGCTGGTGCTGGCCTACGCGGGTAGCGCGCTGCCACTACTGCTGCTGTTCAGCGTGGCGAACCGGACGCTCGGCGACGTGTTGACCAGCGAGAGCGTGGCCATCGAGATCGCCCGCTCCGCGGTCGGCGGCATCGCGCTGGCGCTGTCGGTGCCGTTGACGACCGCGATCGCGGCGGTGCTCGCGACGCCGACTACCGTTGCAGCAGTTCCAGCAAGTAGGCACCGTATCCGGACTTGAGCAGGGTGTGTGCGCGGGCGGCGAGCTGATCGTCGTCGACGGAGCCGACCCGCCAGGCCACCTCCTCGCACTCCGATCTTGAGCCCCAGGCCCGGTCCGTAGAAGATGTTGTCGCCCAACAGAATGCCACCTCGTCGCGTATCAGCCGACGAAGTCCTTCTCCGTGAGCTCCGTCGCGGCCAGTGCGGTGGCGAGGTCGGGGTGGCGAAACACCGATGTGATGTGGTCGCGCACCACGCGGAACGCCGCCGCCGCGGTGGTGTTGCCTGCGACCGACGTGATCTCTTGTTCGACGACGACCACCCCATTGTGTACGTACATCCGGCCCGGTTCGGCCTTGATGTCGGCTGAGCGCACCCAATCGAGCAGCGCAGCGTGGCCCTGCGCTGCCCCCTTGGCGTCTCCGACCTCGATGTCGTCGCTGGACAAGGTCATCAAGGTGTCGAAGTCCTGCTCGTTGAGCGCGTCATGCCAGGCGAGGACGGTCGCGATCTCCGAAGTGGTCATGGTCTGTGAAGGTACGCCACCTAGAACGGCGTGTGCTCCAGCCAGCTGTCCCAGACGGCGGTGTCGCCGAAAACCTCGACACCGCCGTCGGCGGTGGTCCGCCGCCGCACGATGGCCAGCAGCAGCTCCTTGGCCGGGCCGCGCAACGCAACGTCGCCCTTGCCATGGTCATGTGACCAAGCCACACCATCCACGCTGTCGCTGGTGATGGTCCACTCACCGGTGGGCCCCAGGCCGTCGTCGGTGGCGTGCAGATGCAGCGTGCGTCCCAGCTGCAGCGGCGGTGGCTGCGATCGCGACTGGACACTGACGCGCTCGATCCACTCGCTGATCCCGTCGGCGGCCAGCTCCGGCGACAGGTCGTAGTCCAGACCCAGTGCAAGTGCGGCGTCGGCGCGGTGCACCGTGGCCTCGTGCAGGCGACGGCGGATCCACCAGCCGCACGGACGCGCGCCGATGAACGTCCACACCCGCGTCTCCGGGCCAACGCGATCGACGGCGTCGATGATCAGCTGTGCGCCGTTGTTCAACCAGTCGATCGCGGCGTCGGGATCGTCCGGTGGTTTGCCGTCACGGACATCGCGCTGGTCCAATCTCTCGGTCCTGCGATCATCGATGATCTGTGCGGCCCAACGGTTTCCGCGCCCGACATGGCGGAACAGCTCCTTGAGCGTCCAGTCGGGGCAGCTCGGCACGGGCGTTGACGGGTCTGCACTGCGGATCAGTTCCCCGAAGTCCCGGGTCTGGTCGAGCAGCGCCGCTCGGAAATCCACCCTACGAACCTACAGGCGTACGCTCCCCGCGAACGTTCCTTACCACTCGATATTTCGGCGATTTTTCAAGCGGTAAGGAACGTTCGTCGCGTGTGACGCCCGCACTACGAACCGACCGCGGTACGCGCCCTGCCGAGCGTGATCGGCAGCGATGACCATCCCCGCAGCACCCGGGTGTCGCGCCGGCTGCCGCCACCTGCCAGCCGGGCATCGGGAAAGCGTTCGAAGAACGTCCGCAGGCCGACTTCGCCTTCGGCGCGCGCCAACGCCGCGCCAAGACAGAAGTGCCTGCCACCAGAGAACGACAGATGCTTGCCCGCGTTCTCGCGCTCGATGTCGAAGCGGTGTGGATCGGGGAAGACCTTCGGGTCGCGGTTCGCCCCTGCCAAATAGATGATGATCCCTACACCGCGGCGTACCGGGGTGCCTTCAATGTCGGTGTTCTTGGCCGCAATCCGTGCGCTGAGCTGAACTGGCGAGTCCAGCCTCAGGATCTCCTCGACCGCGGTCGGCCACAGCTCGGGTCGGGCAGCCAGCGTCTCGAGGTGTTCTGGCGTTTCGAGCAGCATCCGAATCCCGTTGCCCAGCAAGTTAACCGTGGTCTCGAAGCCGGCCGCCAGCACCAGTCCCGCTGTCGACAGCAGTTCCCTGTGCGTCAACGGACCCCCCTCGGCGCCTTCGGAGGCCAGAATGATCTGGCTCATCAGATCGTCGCCAGGGTGGCGGCGCAGTTCGTGCAGGTGGTTCGAGAGCCAGTCGCTGAAACCCTCGATGCCGGAACAGACCGTTCGGTACTGACGCCAGGTCAAGCCGATGTCGAGACTGGGTGCGCCGAGTTCACCGAACTCCAGGATCTTGGACCGCGCCTCGTCGGGTACTCCGAGGATGTCGCCGATCACCGTGACGGGAAGCTGAGAGCAGTAGCGGTCGACGACGTCGACGGTGCCCGCGGCATCGGCAAGATCGTCGAGAAGCGTGTTGGCGGTCTCCTGCACCCGATCGCGCAGCGCGGCCACGGCACGCGTGGTGAACACCGAGGACACCAGCTTGCGGTAGCGCGTGTGGTCGGGCGCCTCCACCGACAGCATGGACGGCGGTTGGATCGGATGAATCAGGTTGGGCTTCGTGCGGTCGGCCACCCATTGCACCGGCTTGGGCAGGTTCGTCCCCAGGCCGAAGACGCGGAAGTCGTCGGATCGCAACAGGTCGTTGGCCACCTTGTGGTCGACGGTCATGTAGACGGCACGGCACTTCACGATCGGGCCCCGCGCGCGTAGTTCCTCGGTGAACGGGACGGGATCGGCCCGCACAAGGGGATCAACGAGCAGCCGGCCCTGAGGATCGCCCCGACGGGCGAAGAACTTCGACATTCCGCGGACCACACCGTGCACGGCGAGCCAATGGATTCGTTGCCTTACTGCGCCTTGCACCATGACACTCCAACCGAATAGCGGTTCGGTAATGTAACTGAAGCTTACCGAATTATCATTCGGTATGGCAAGAAGGCGGATACCGGCCGAGCAGCGCCGGATTCGTATCCTCGACGCGGCGGTCGAGGTGTTCGCCGAACTTGGCTACGACGCGGCGAAGATGCAGGACATCGCCGCGCGCGCCGGCGTCGTGCCATCGGTGCTCTACGATCACTTCGGCTCTAAACGCGAGCTGTTCATCACGGTCCTCGAGCAACATGCTGCGCGGTTGAGGGAACGCTCGCTGCGCCGCCTCGAGGGCGCGTCGGTCGAGGAACTGGTCCGCGCCAGCGTCACAAGCTACTTCGAATTCGTCGAGGAGGATCCGTTCCTGTTTCGGTTCCTGCACCGCGATCCGCCTGGCGACCCCGAGATCGCCGCGGTCTGTCAGGAGCTCGTCGACCGCGGTACCGCAGGCATCGCCGACCTCATCCGCTTCGGCGCCGCAGACGCGACGTCCGTGAAGGGCATCACGGTCGATGACGGCGCGTGGATCCTGGCCCGCGCGACGCAGTCCGCGTGTGGAGGTGTCGCCACCTGGTGGTACGAGAACCGCGATGTGCCACGCGAGCGCGTCGTCGAACTCGTCTTCATGCTGTTGTGGCAGGGCTTCGAGGGAATGCTCAAGCAGGCTTCTGCCGGCTGACCCCGTCCACGCTCCTACCCAGGCAGTACACCCGCCAGCCCGCGTTGGTCCACCGGTCGATGTCGAGGCAATTACGGCCGTCCACAACGACTTTGGCGCGCACCGTGCCGGCAAGGTCGTCGGGATCGAGCTCGACGAACTCGCGCCATTCGGTCAGTACCAGCACGGCGTCGGCGCGATCACAGGCCTCCATGACCGACGTCGAGTAATTCAGCGTCGGGAACAGGCGCCTCGAGTTCTCCATCGCCTTCGGGTCGTAGACGTTGACCGTGGCGCCATTGAGCTGCAGCATGCCTGCGACGTTCAGTGCAGGCGAATCACGAACGTCGTCTGAGTCGGGCTTGAAGGCCGCGCCGAGGACGGCGATGTTGGCGCCGAGCAGAGAGCCGCCGCATGCCTTGGTCGCCAGTTCGACCATGTGGGTGCGACGCCGCATGTTGATGGTGTCGACCTCGCGCAGGAAGGTCAGCGCATGGTTGGCGCCCAGCTCGCCGGCCCGCGCCATGAACGCGCGGATGTCCTTGGGCAGGCACCCGCCGCCGAAGCCGAGGCCGGCGTTGAGGAATCGGCGCCCGATCCGCGGGTCATAGCCCAGCGCGTCGGCCAGCAGGGTGACGTCGGCGTCGACGGCCTCGCACACCTCCGAGATCGCGTTGATGAACGAGATCTTGGTGGCCAGAAAGGCGTTCGCCGACACCTTGACCAGTTCGGCGGTCTGCAGGTCGGTGACCAGGAACGGCACATCCGCGTCAGGCAGTGGGGCATAGAGTTCCCGGATCGCCGCCTCGGCGCGGGTCGAATCCCGTTGCACGCCAAGCACAATGCGGTCGGGGTGCAAGGTGTCGTGGACGGCGTAGCCCTCGCGCAGGAATTCCGGATTCCATGCCACCTCGACGTCGACGCCCTCGGGGGCGAGCCTGCGGGCCCGTTCCGACAACTCGGCGGCCGTACCGACGGGGACCGTTGACTTGCCGACGATCACCGCGGGTCGGCGTAGCCGCGGCACCAGGCTGTCGATTACGGCGTGCACGTGGCGCAGGTCGGCGCCGTATTCGCCCTTCTTCTGTGGGGTTCCGACGCCAAGGAAGTGCACGTCGGCGAACTCCGCCGCCTCGTCGTAGTCCGTGGTGAAACGCAGCCGGCCCGCAGCGAGGTTGTCGCTCAACATCTTTCGCAGACCGGGCTCGTAGAACGGGATGTCGCCCGACGCGAGTTTGGCGACCTTGCCTGCGTCGATGTCGACGCCGATCACGTCGTGCCCGAGTTCGGCCATTCCGGCGGCATGTGTGGCGCCGAGATAGCCCGTGCCGAAGACGGTGCATCGCATACTGCCTCTATAGGCAGCCGCGATGAGCTAACTGCTACGCGACACTTAGCGCCAAACCAACGGCAGGTGACGAGTGATGGTCACCCGATGCCGTCAGCGACGGCAGAAGATCAGGAAGCATCCTCCGCCGCGGCCACCGCCCGAGCCTGGGTAGCTACCCGGTCCTGGGTAGTCACCGTGACCGCCCGAGCCACCCTCACCCGGGTACTGCGGGCCCTGCGGTGGGTCGTACGGCTCCGGGTACTGCTGCCACGGATTCTGCCTCGGCGGGTAGTACGCGGGCGGCGGCAGGTACGGGTTGTACACCGGCGGGTTGTACACCGGAGCCGGCAGATACGGGACCGGCGCCGGCGCTATCGGAGCGGGCGCAGGCGGTGCCTCCGGAGCCGGCGGCGGTGCCTCCGGTGCCGGCGCGGGCGCGGGTGCCTGCGGGGCCGGCGCCTGCTCGACAAACACCTGCCGCGGTGCCGGCTTGGGCGCGGGCGCAGGCGCTTCCTGCACGGCGACGGGCACTGGCGGCTTGATGGTGTCCGCCGGTGGAGGAGGCGGAGCGGGAGCGACGGGCTGCTGTGCTTCCTGCACAGGTGCCGGGGCGGGTGCCGCCGTGCTGGGCACGATCGCGTTCGGGCCGGGACTCGGCCGCTGATCGACCGTCGGCCGGATGCTCACAGCCAGCGAAATGACCAGTGCCACAACACCAACCACGAAGATCGACGTCAACGCGCTACCGACGAGCAAGAACGGCTTGCGACCCTCCTCGGCAGCAATCGGCTCGATGTCGGTCTGCGCCCCGTAATTGTCGCTTCCGACCGGCGCCAACTGCGTGTCCGCAGCGGCGAGTGCCGCATGCGCATTGCCCGCTGTGGTGCCGTCGGGATCCTGCGAGTAGGCCAGTCCGACGGTGGTGGCCTCGAAAGCAGGCGCGTTGGCCGAGGCCAGCGCGGCGCCACGGGCCAGCGCGATTTCGGGTTCGTCGGGCGCACTGACGGGCAGACTGACGAGGTTCTCCAAGTGCGCCTTGACCGAACTGACGTCGACGCCGGAGCCGACGACGAACATGCCCTGTGGCGACGAGTCCTGGGCGTCGACGGCCGCGGCCATCTCGGAGAGAACGCCCATTGCGTCGTCGCTGTGCAACGACCGACTCAGGACCTTCACGACGGAACCGTCGTCCGTCTGCACCACCGACAACGTCGCGGTGTCCCGATCGATGAACAACAGTGCGGTGGTCGCGTATCCGACCGCTCGGCCGACAGCCTGAGCAAGCGCGCCCGCGGCATGCCCGTCGGACACGAGCATCACGCCCTCGATGCCACGGGAAGCGATGGTGTCGCGCAAAGTGGAAGCCTCCGCGTGGTCACTCCACGTGACGCCGATCGACTTCAAATGATGGCCACCCGCAGCGGCGCTCTCCTTGGTGCCAAGGATGGCTTCGACGACCTGTTCGGCCGCGTTCGAAGACGTTGCTGCACCATCGCTGGCCGTGACATCGAAGACATCGTGATCGACGATCGAACCGTCGGCCTTATCGCCCTCGACCAGCACCATGCGGACCGTCGTAGGTGTCATAGACACACCTAATACGATGTCCACTCTGACCCTCCAAAGTGTTTGCTACGCTATCTAGATTTCCGTTGAGTACTCATCCCGCACAAGCCGGCAACTAGATATTCATCGGCGCTACCAGCTTGGGCGTTACATCCAACGACGTTTGCTGGTGGCGCTGATGCTCTGGCCGGACCGCGACGGCACGGGAACTCGCCGGCGTCGCTTCTAAACCCTACTCGGGTCAACCGCGAGCCGCCCTGCGCAGTTCAAGGTTCGGCCTTCTCGGGCCGCCGGGCAGCCGACGGCTACCTGCTCAGGACTTGATGAAGTTCTGATACGAGCGCGACGGCGTCGGGCCGCGCTGGCCCTGGTACTTGGACCCGGCCTGCGCGCTGCCGTAGGGGTGCTCCGCAGGGCTGGTCAGCCGCAGCAGGCACAGCTGGCCGATCTTCATCCCGGGCCACAGCGTGATCGGCAGGTTGGCGACATTGGACAGTTCGAGGGTGATGTGGCCTGAGAAGCCCGGGTCGATGAAGCCTGCGGTGGAGTGGGTCAACAGACCGAGCCGGCCGAGCGATGACTTGCCCTCGAGCCTGCCTGCGAGATCGTCGGACAGCGTGCAGAGCTCCAGCGTCGAGCCGAGGACGAACTCACCGGGATGCAGCACGAACGGCTCGCCCGGGTCCGGTTGCACGAGGCTGGTGAGCTCGTCCTGCTGGACGGACGGGTCGATGTGGGTGTAGCGGGTGTTGTTGAAGACGCGGAACAAGTTGTCGAGGCGGACGTCGACGCTCGACGGCTGCACCAGGCTCGGATCGTAGGGATCGATGCCCAGCCGCTCAGCGGCGATTTCGGCACGGATGTCGCGATCGGAGAGCAGCACGCGACGAGCGTAGCCGCTGAGGTGTTAGCCTTCGTGGTCAAACCGGCCGATGTAGTTCAATGGCAGAACATCAGCTTCCCAAGCTGAATACGCGGGTTCGATTCCCGTCATCGGCTCCCACCTCTAGCTGCGGAAACGCTGTTCGAACTGTTCCAGCTCGTGCGCGTGTCGTCCGAGCAGTGGGGCCAGCCGTCGACCGCAACACAGTTCAGCCAGTCCGTTGCCCGCGCTCTTGTGCGCCGCGCTGACATCGCGTTCCTCGCCGAGCACGCCCCGACGGCGCCCGCTGTCGCCCCGGTGGCTGGCCTGGCCAACACCGCTGGCCTGGTCGACGGCGGCGCAGTCAGCGGCAACCTCGATGCCCTCATCGACCTGGTGGCCGAACTCGAGGAAAACCTCGCCACGCCGTCGCATATCGTTGTGTCGCCGACGACGTGGGCGGCCTTGCGCCGGTTGAAGGTTGGCGGCCAGGGCGTCAACGAGAGCCTGTTGGGTGCGGGCACCACGGATGCCGCGCCGATGCTGCTCAGCCTGCCTGTGCTCACCAACATTGCAGTGCCAGCCGGTGTCGGATTCGTCGTCGACCGCAACGCGATCGTGTCCGCTGTCGGCCCGGTGCGCGTCGCCAACTCCGAGCATGAATTCTTCTCCTCGGATTCTGTTGCGGTGCGCGCTACTTGGCGCATCGGGCATGCGGTCGTGCGGCCCGAGCGCATCGGGAAGTTCACCATCGCCGCTTAGTACGCCTCGGTGGTCGTCGCTGTCGTGCCCCGAGTTGTGAAGGGTGAAGCGCCGCCATCGCGGAAATGCTGCAGCCACACCACTTGCCGAGCTGCCCCACACGCTGCTTGTGCGACCTCGCGCGTGTGGGGCGCTCAACCCAAGCAAGCCGCCGAAGGCGCGACTGGTGCCTAGTCCACACCGGCCCAGCGTCGGCGGCCGAGGGACGCGTGAGCCCCTCACCCTGGCCACAGCGTCAGGCAAGCTCCGCGCCCCTGAGCGTCCGACCGGCTTTCAATCGTCGGTCGGTCGGACGCTCGAAACCGCGACCGGGAGTAGGAGGGTGGGGGTATACCCCGACGTCTCGTATCGCCGCCCCTCGATGGCATAGGCGGTCATCTATCCCCGAGGTTTTTTTCCCAAGGGCGCACCGTGGGATCGCGCCGAACCACTTACGGCCTTGCGGGCGGTGGCAGCGGGGTTAAGTTGCCCGTCACGAACGGGTCAATCGGACCGGGGCATGAGCTGCGCTAGATGGGTGCGGGAATTGATGCCCAGCTTGGCGAACGCATTGTGGACGTGATTTTTCACCGTATGGGGGGAAAGGTGCAGCTGTGTGGCGACGTCGCGGTTGGTCACCCCCGCTGCGATGAGGTTGACCACCTTGAGCTCGGAGTCGGTGAGACTGTCCCAGCCCGTTTTTGCCCGCGGCTGGCTGACAATGCGCCGTTGCACACCTAACCGGCGCAACGCGCGGCCCACCCGGCGCGCATCGGCGAGCGCTTCGTGGTGCAGGTAGGTGTCGAATGCGGCATTGAGCTGATCGACCGCCTCCCCACGACGGTCGGTGCGGGCGAGTTCAGCGCCGGCGTCCTCGGCAGCCGCGGCGTACAGAAGCGGCCGCGACGACGACCGAAGCACGTCCGCGGCAGCCGCCAGTGCCTGGGCATCACGTTCGAGTATCCCGCGAGCGTGTTGAGCTACCCCGGTGAACAGCGGGATCGCCGGCCGCTCACGCTCGAGTACCTCAGTGGCCTGCAGGACACGCGCGCGCAAGCCGGCATCGCCGGCCGCCGACGCCACCCGCGCACCCAAGATCACCTGATCTAGGACCAGGGACCAGAGTGGTGAGCCGAATAGGGTGATGCCGCCGAGCCAGCGCATCGCGTCCTGGACGTCGTCGCGCTGCCACGCCGCCAGCGCCAGCACATGCGCCGCTTCCCGATCTACGAAAGATGAGCCAGTGGGGTAGGCGTCGCGCGCGTCATTGACCGTCTGCTGCAACAACGTTCGGTCATCGGTGCGCACCGCCACCTCGGCCAGAATCACCGTGCGCACCATGTCCCACACGGTCGCGCCTGTCCGCTGTGGGGGCGGCAGGGACTCGGTCGCGGCGCGGGCGGCAGACAGCCGGCCCGCAGCGAGATGGACAATACCGTCAATCAAGGTCCACATATCAAGGGCCATCGCGTTGTGCTCCCGGCGGGCTTGCTCTGTTCCGTCGGCGACCCGGGCCGCCGCGTCGTCCAACCGGCCGACCACCGCCAGCATGCCCGGGTAGTAGATTGCGGCCAAGTCATGAGCTGCGGTCGCATCACTCGTGCGGGCGAGCGTGCAAAGCTCCTCGACGCGGCGCAGGGCGCGGCCCGCGTACCCCTCGCCACAGTCGAGCACAGCGAGGGTGAGGTTGGCCAGGATCGTGGCCTCGAGATCACCGGTCGACGCCGCCGCCGCGGCCGCCTCGTTGGCCGCCGCGCGCCGCTCCCCACGGTGGTCGTGCTCCACCAGGTTGTAGGCCAGCCACCCCAGATGCCGGGCCCGGGTGACCTCGCTGATGTCGGCCAACTGCAGCGCTCGGCGATTCTCCTCGACGCGCCGCTGTGTGCTGTGCTTATTGAGCGTCGGGAGGCGCAGCCGAATCTCGGCCTCCTCTTGGGGTGACGCCACCTGCGAGAGCGCCGCAACGGCCAACTCTTCGGCCTCGGGATAGCGGCTGGCCCGGTTGAGCCACCCCACCGTTTCGGCCAC
>Ga0207675_100006240_pt1 | contig 11313 bp, 12 predicted proteins | sample KBSSwiS42_FD_184305 | JGI IMG/M metagenome (GOLD analysis project Ga0207675, IMG submission 184305) | Switchgrass rhizosphere microbial communities from Kellogg Biological Station, Michigan, USA - KBS Switchgrass S4-2 (SPAdes) (version 2) | ecosystem: Host-associated > Plants > Roots >...
TCCACGTCGTCGTCGCCGTCAAGGTCCACGTCAAAGTCAAGGTCAAGGTCCACGGCCACGTCTCCCACGTCTGAACCTCCGGCGCGACATCGGGCGGTCGGCACTAGTGCAGAGCCGAGGATGCAAATCGAAACGGACGTTTCGGTTCAGGACGCCTTCCCGGAGCCGTACACCTTACTGTCACCAGGTAGGTAACCCGATTCCTGTCTCGTGTGACAACCGCTGCGGGTAACCCGATTCTCGCAGCACATGCAGTGACCGATACCGCGGGTAACCCGATTCCCGCGTCACAAACCGATACATAGCTCCCCGACGGCAATGGCCCGAAGGGTGTGGCACAGCAAATGGCTGAGCCCGCGGCCTCTGCGCGCGAACGGAACGATCACCCGATGGTCGCTCCGTCCGCGTCAGGGGACGAGCGGTACTCCAAACCACGACCCGAACTGGTTTGGAGAGCGCGTTGGTACGCCTTCAAAGCGTTCAAGCCAGGCCCCTGGACTCCGTTCACAGAGAACGAGGGCAATAAGCCCTCTTGCACTCAAAACGAGTGCATCTCCCACGGAAGGGGTCCCAGATGGCTATTAATATCAACACGAACGCTGCCTCCGAGCTGGTACAGAAGAACCTGCTAGGTAACCAGGCAAAGTTGCAGACCAGCTTCGCTCGCTTGTCGAGCGGTCTGCGCATCAACTCGGCCAAAGACGATGCCGCTGGTCTCGCGATCAGCGAACACTTAAAGTCGCAGATCCGGTCGTTCAACGTTGCAGAGCGCAACGCGGGCGATGGCATCTCGATGGCGCAGACTGCTGAAGGCTCGTTGGGCGAGGTTCACGAGATCCTCGGCCGCATGCGCGAGCTGGCGGTTCAGGCCTCCAACGGTCCTTTGACGAGCGATGACCGTGACTTCTTGCAGACCGAGTTCGGCTCTCTGCAATCGGAAATCACTCGTATTCAGGGCTCGGCCAAGTTCAACGGCAAGGTGCTGTTGGGCGCGAGTGCCGACACCATCACGCTCCAGGTCGGTCTCGACGCCGTGACCAGCGATCAGATCGCGGTCCAGCTGGGTGGCGTCTCCTTGAGCGCGATCACGGGTGCCAGTGCCCTCCTCACGGGCAGCACCACCGACAACGCCCTGGCGGCGCTGGCGACCATCGACAGTGCGATCGGCAACGTGTCGACCTCCCGCTCCAAGTTCGGCGCGGCGATGAACCGCCTCGAAGTGGCACAGAGCAGCATTCAGACCATGCGTCTGAACCTCTCGGCTGCTAACTCGCGTATCCGTGACGTGGACGTCGCGAGCGAGACCGCGTCGCTGTCCCGTAACCAGGTGCTGACTCAGGCCGGCATCTCGGTGTTGGCGCAGGCCAACCAGCTGCCGCAGCTGGCGTTCGGCCTGCTGCAGTAGGCCCAGAGCGCGCCGGCCGGGGGCAACCGGCGCGCCCACCAAAAGTCGTAACGCCCACGTATCCACCTCGCCGATAGACCTGAAGGGTCTGTCGAGCGGGGATGGTTGCGTTCAAGCCTGGCCGCCTCCCTCCGTTCACTGGCAACGAGCACAATGAAGTGCTCGCTGTGCACCGCCTCCGGGCGGTGCCGAACCACCCAAGGAAGGGGGCCACATGGCACTATTTATTCAGACCAACGTCTCTTCGATGGAGGCGCAGAAGAACCTCGGCTACAACCAAGGCCAGCTGCAGCTCAGTTTCAATCGTCTCTCGAGCGGGTTCCGCATCAATTCCGCCAAGGATGACGCGGCGGGCCTCGCGATCAGCGAAAACCTCAAGAGCCAGGTGCGCTCGTTCGCCGTCGCGGAGCGAAACGCCGGCGATGGCATCTCCATGGCGCAGACCGCGGAAGGCGCGCTGGGCGAGGTGCACAACATCCTGGGCCGCATGCGTGAGCTTGCGGTGCAGGCCTCGAACGGCAGCTTGACCGGGACGGATCGTGGCTTCTTGCAGACGGAGTTCTCGTCTCTGCAGTCGGAAATCACGCGCATCCAGGCCTCGGCCAGGTTCAACGGCAAGCAACTGCTGGGCGCGACCGGCAACACGATCTCGCTTCAGGTGGGCCTCAACGCGGTCAGCTCGGACCACATCAACGTGACGCTCGGTGGCGTGTCGCTGGGGACGATCTCTTCGTCCGCCGTGGCGCTCACCGGCACGACCGCAGTCGGCGCGCTCTCGTCGCTGTCCACCATCGACTCGGCGATCTCCAACGTGTCGACGGCGCGCTCCTCGTTCGGCGCGGCCATGAACCGCCTGGAGGTTGCGCAGGCCAACATCCAGACCATGCGCCTGAACCTGTCGGCCGCTAACTCGCGCATCCGCGACGTGGACGTGGCCAGCGAGACGGCGCAGATGTCCCGCAACCAGGTGCTGTCGCAGGCGGGCTTGGCCGTGTTGGCTCAGGCCAACCAGCTACCGCAGCTGGCCCTCGGCTTGCTGCAATAGGCTGAACGGAAGGCGGGCGGGGCTCGAGAGAGCCCCGCCGTGTACGCGGTGGGGCGCATGGAGCCCACACCGCGTTTCACGCGTCTGACACCCCTCGGGGTTCTTTCACTATCGAGACGGCTGCCGCGCCCGTTTTACCCATGGGATGTCAGCAAAAGCGGTCGATCGCTACAAGCAAGTCCGAGCCAGCACGTCTAGTCCCGGCGAGCTCCTGCTCGCCCTTTACGACGGCATCTTCCGGTTTCTCAACGGCGCCAAGGCCTGCTTCGAGAACCAGCAGGCGCCGCGCGGGCGCGAGCTGGTCGGCAAGGCGCACGCCATCGTGAGCGAGCTGCTGCTCGCGCTCGACCACGCTGCAGCGCCCGAGCTGTGCGCGAACCTCGCCTCGCTGTACGACTTCGCGCTCTCGCGGCTGTCGGACGCCAATCGCGAAGCGAAGGCCAAACCGATCGAAGACGTGCTGCGCGCGCTCTCGCCGCTGCGCGAGGCCTGGGCTCTGGCCGTACCCAAGGCCATGGCCGAGGCCAGCGCCAACGCCGGCCCCAAGAAGGGAGCATAGTCATTTGGCCACTTCCGTCGTGCTACCGATCGTGACCCCGCGCTACCAGCGCTCCCCCAAGGCTCACGTATACGTGGCCAGCTTTCCCGAGGTCACGCTCCACATCGAGTGCGGTCGGGCTCGCTGCTACCCGGGCCTCACCGGCGACGCCCCGGACACGCGCGCGCTGTATCTCATCGCCGCCGAGCTGCTCGAGTCCGCGCGCGCGGTCGTCGATCTCGGCTGCGGCTCGGGCATGGGCACGGCCGAGCTGACTGCGCGCTTCGCGCGCGTCGGGGCCGTGGACTCGGACGCCGCCGCCGTGGAGTTCGCGCGCCAGTACCTGGCGCAAGCCCCGCGCCTGGAAGTCGTGCACGCGACGCTGAGCAGCGGCGTGGAGCGATCGTTCCGCTACGATGCCGGCTGCCTGATCGACGTGCTCGGTCACTGTTCGGCGCCCGTCGACGTGCTGCGCGGCGCTCACCACTGGGTCAGCGACAGCGGGCGCTTGTTCCTGGCGGAGCCACGCGCGTACCCGAGTCAAGCGCTCATCCCACCCGCCCAGCGCGCCTTTTCCCGCCCTGCCTTGCAGCAGCTGCTCGCGCGCTCGGGTTGGCAGGTCGAGAGCTGGCACGAGGATCTCGGCAATTTCGTGGCCTGCAGCGCCGTGCCGAGCAAAGACGGTGGCTGGGTCTGGCTGGAGCGAGGCGATCGCGCGCGACTGCAAGGCAACGCGGCGGCGGCGCTCGAGGCCTACGCCAAGGCCGCTCAGTGCGGCTCGACCGCCCTCGCTGCGGAAGCGCTGCTCGGCTGCGCCGAAGTGCACGGCGAACGCGGCGAGATCGAAGCCGCCTGTCGTTGCCTGCTCGATGCGGCACAGGCCAGCCCCGGTCATCCGCGCGCGCTCGCGGGCCTCGCCGAGGTGTCGCTGATCTCCGGTGATGCACGCCAGGCTCTCACCCTGGCCGTGCGCGCGCTCGAGACCGATCCTTGCGACCTGCCCGCGGTGCAGGTGCTGGCGACCGCGGCGGATCGTCTGGAGCTGCCGGACGCCTTCGCATCCTGGCGGCTCGCCAACGGTCTCGCGCCGGCCGATCTCGCCTCCGCGAGCGAAGTCAGTCGGCTCGCAGCTGCGCGGGGCGAGCTGCCGTATGCGATCTGGGTGCTGGAGCGCGTGCGTGCCTTTCGCGCCGACCTGAGCGCCGACTTTCACGTCACGCTGGCCTGGCTGTACGCGGCGCGAGAACACCTGGGAGAAGCGCGGCTCGAGGCCGAGCTCGCGCGCCTCAAGGAACCGGGCTCGGCCGCCGTCGTGGAGCTCTTGGCCCACCTGGCCGAGAACCAGAGCCCTTCTTGATGACTCGCCGGGGGGTTGGAGTGGGAGCTGCGAGCGGGGCACGAGCGCGAGCCGTGCTGCGCGCGTTGGCTGTGTGCGCGGGCGCGAGCCTCCCGGGCTGCTCCGGCGAAGCCTTTCACCTGGTCGACTCCGCGGCGCTCGGTGCCGGTGGGGACGCCAGCACCTTCCCGCCGCTCGTCACCGATTCCACGCGCCACGACGACGGGCCCGAGCCGCTCGGCTCGAGCGGCTCCAGCGGTTCGAGCGGCACCAGCGGCACCAGCGGCGCCAGCGGCTCCGGCAACAGCGAGCCGGACGCCGACACCACCCCGCTTCCGACGCAGCCGGCGACACCGTGCGGCGCAGTGCGCGTCGCGGACGCGAGCCTCGCCGACGACGAAGTGTGTGTGCCCGCGGGCACCTTCAACATGGGCAGCAGCGAGGCGACCAAAGCCGGCTACTTCGCGCATGGTCCGGTGCACGCCGTGACGCTCTCGGCCTTCTTCCTGGATGCCTTCGAGGTGACCGTGGCGCGCTACCGCCGCTGCGTCGACGAGTTGGCGTGCAGCGCGCCCAGCACCAGCGCGGCGCAAGGCTGCACCTACACGCTCGCTGCCGCCGATCACGAGCAACATCCCATCACTTGCGTCCCGTGGACGTCCGCGCAGAGCTTTTGCGCCTGGGACGGCGGGCGCCACTTGCCGAGCGAGGCCCAGTGGGAACAAGCCGCCCGCGACGCCGCCGGCTCCAAGTACCCCTGGGGCGACGCCTTCAGCTGTGAGCGCGCCGTGCTGGCGGGTGCATCTCAGTGCACCCAGTACGGCGGACAGCTGCCACAACCCGTCGGCTCGGCACGCGCCGGAGCCTCCCTCGAGCTCGCTCACGATCTGACGGGCAACGCCGAGGAGTGGGTAGCTGACTGGTTCGGTGGCTACCCCACCACGGCCGTCAGCGATCCCACGGGACCCGCCACGGGCTCATCTCGCATCCAGCGCGGGGGTGGCTGGCTCACGGCTGCTGCGGACGCTACCAGCTACGCCCGTCGCGGCGGCGCTCCGGACGCGATCGGCCCGCTCACGTTTCGCTGCGCGCGCGACGCTGATTGAGCGGAAGAACGAGTGAGAATAGGGCCGGGCCTCCGCCGAGCGGACGCTGCGCGGAACCTCGGGGCCCTGTGAGCTGTTCGCCTGAAGCGTCAGTCGGTGGTTCGACCCGATCCGGATTTGGTCCGCGGAATCGCATTTGAGAAGCATGATCTGCTCGAGGCCGAGAGCGTCCTTTTCAGGTCATTCCTGGAAGGCGAGAGGGGAGCGCGAAGCCGCAGGTTGGCGGGCTCGGCCGCGGGTGATACGCTGTTCAGCAGTAGGTATCATCATGTCTCATCCAGCATCCGTCCAGTTCGTCGACGACACCCGCACGTCGGGCGAATGGCTGCAGGCCGCAGAGGCATTGGCACAGCGGTTAGTTCACGCCGACGCCCGGACCGCCTACGCCCGTGTCCGCGCAGGTGAGTATGAAGGGACGCCCTTTGCGGCTGAGCTGTCGCAGCTCATGTTCCTCGCAGGCGAAGACCAGCCGTTGCCGCACGCAGCGGAGTAAGCTCCGGCGTGCCTATCACGGGTCGGAAACCCGGCGAGTGCTTCCGCACGTTCCGGGACCATCTGGGCCCGGTTGTGGCTGCTGCGCTAGGGGACCAGCACCAGGTGATCTGCCGAAACGATGGTAACAAGAGCAGCCTGACGCTGGGCCCTCCGAACAGCGCCGCGGGGGTCAAGCTTACGGGTTCCCGGGGCAGCTTCTGGTTTTCGCTACGCCAGAATCTCGAGGTCCTCCGGACCGACGACAAGAAACGCTGGCAGCTCAAGACTCGCGAGTATCGCTATGCGATCTCCGAGTCCAACGATGAGATGACGGAAGCCCTAATGCGTTGGGACTACGTTTGCAATGTTCCCCCAGTCTGGACGCCTACGTGGAGGCGCTGGGAGGCAAGCTCGAAATCCGCGCGCGCTTCGCGGATCGCGAGATCATATCGATCATGGGGCCCCGGCCTCTTCTGAGCGGACGCTACGCGCCACTCGGGGCCCTCGGGCGCCGCAGGCGTGCCGACCAGGCCGAGCCGTGGCGGGATGGACGCTCTGTCACAGTCGAATTAAGCTCAAGGCATGGCCCAAGCTTTGCCGGCGTTCCTGCTGCGGTATGCGCAGCGGGTGCGCCAGCGCCTGGGTGCTCGGGTGGAACAACTGCGGGTCTTCGGCTCCTATGCGCGCGGACAAGCGCACGAGGAATCTGATCTCGACCTGCTCGTCGTGGTGCGCGACCTCACGCGCACCGAAAAGCTCGAGCTCATGGATATGGCGACAGAAGAAGCGCTCGGGCAGGGCATGGCCCTGCATGCGCTCATCATGAGCCAGGCCGAGCACGCGCAGCTGCACGCGCTCGAGGCGCGGCTGGTCCGAGACATTGCCGATGAGGGGGTGGCGGTATGACGCTCGAGAACCGCCAATTGCACGTGGCGGCAGAGCCGGTGACGGAGCTCGAGACCAGCTCGAAGCCTTCGCTGGAGGAGATCGCGGCCGCTGTTGGCCGCGCCGTAGCAGCGAGCGCGCCCCCGGCAAACGCGCAGCAAGCGGCAGCGCCGAGTACGAGGGATGGCTCGAACCAGCGCCTGGCGGCCGTGTATCTATTTGGGAGTTTCGCGCGTGGGAATCCTGGGCCGCGAAGCGACATCGACTTGGGATTGCTGTACGCCGAGCCGCCTGGCGGCAGGCTGCAAGATCAGCCGTTCTTGCTGGAGGCCGAGTTGAGTGAGGCGCTGGCGCGCCCGGTGCAATGTGTCGTGATGAACCGCGCGCCCGCTGACCTGGTCCATCGTGTCCTGCGCGACCAGCGGCTGCTGCTCGACCTGGAACCATCCCTGCGCGTGCGCTTCGAGGTAGCGGCTCGCAACCGCTACTTTGATCTGAAGCCTTTCCTGGCGGTATCGGAACCCGGGGAGCGCCGCGTGACCGATCCAGACCTGCTCGAGAAGAAGCTCGCTTTCATCGAGACTTGCGTCTCCGAGTTGCAGCGCCTGGCAATCGCCGACAAGATCGATACGGACCTGAAGGAGCGAAGGTTCATCGAGCACACGCTGCAGCTTGCCATTCAAGCCTGCCTCGACGCCGCATCCCACGTCGTTTCGGACGATCGCCTCGGAGAGCCCAACACGAATCAGGAGCTGTTTCGACTGTTGGCTCGAGCCGGGAGGTTGTCGCAAGAGCTAGCGCGGAGTCTGAGCGCCGCGGCTGGTTTTCGCAATGTCTTGGTGCACGGCTACGCGGAGGTCGACAGCCGGGTGACGCGTGATGTGCCCTGACGACGCTGTCGACCTCTGGAGCTTGCTCGAGGCGGTCCCGCCCCAATACCGGGCCGAGATCATCGAGGGCACACTGCACGTCAACCCAGCTCCCGGCGTCGAGCACCAGCACGTGAACGATGCTCTGACGGTCTTTGTCGGCGGGCCCCACATGTTCGATCCCAACGGACCGAAGGGCTGGTGGATCCTATCCACGCCGGGAGTCCGGGTGCAGGTCAAAGAGGAGTTCGCTCCCGATCACGCGGGTTGGCGCAAGAGCAAGCTCCCCTTCCTCCCCTCCATCATCACGACGGCGCCCGATTGGGTTTGCGAGGTCCTTTCCCCGGGCAACGCCAAGTACGATCGTGAGCTCAAAATGCCCTTCTACGCCCGGTTGGGAATCGAGTGGGCTTGGCTCATCGACACCCAGAAGCGCGACATCGAGGTGTACGAGCTCCGTGGCGATCGGTACGAGCGCGTCGCGGTCACTCTGGGATCCGAGGCCCGTTTGCCCCCCTTCGAGGGCATCGTTCTTCCCGTTGACCGTTTCTGGCTCTGAGCCTTCCACACCCTCGTCGAGGAGGCTTGCTCCTGGTGTCCGATCAGCGGCCGTCCCTCGTTCGCACCATTGGCGGCTCGGAGCGCGAACTGCCGGCCTCGGGGCTTTGCTGACTCAGATCGCCCCGAGCGCGGTGCCCAGGCTCTGAGCTCGGGTGAGGGCCGGGCCTCATCTGAGCGGCCGCTGCGCGACACCTCGGGGCTCTGAGCGAGTGAGTGACGGCCCACCGGCGAGCGCGGTATGCACACGCGCGCCGCGGCTACATCCTCGCGTCGGGCAGGTACTTTCTCCCTCCGCTGCGCCCGCGAACTCGAGGTCTCCGCGAGCGAGCTCGAGTGGGCCGAGAGCCTCTCGCGAGCGGCCCGTCAACTACGGCTGCCTCGGTAGTTGACTGCATTTTACTCCGGAGTAAAATGCAGTGTGTTACATTTTACTCCCGAAGAGCGCTATCTCGGAAGGCAGATCCTCGCAGACCTGGCTGAAAAGATGGTCTTTCTGGGCGGTCCGCGCCAGGTCGGAAAGACCACCCTCGCGAGGTCCCTGCTGCCGAGCGCGCTGTACTTGAACTGGGATGACGCCGAAGACCGCTCCCAGATCCTGAGCTCCCGGTGGAGCAAAGACGTTCCGTTGCTCGTGCTCGACGAGGTCCACAAGTACCGGCTGTGGCGCGGGCTGGTGAAGGGCTTGTTCGACAAGCGGGGGCCCTCTCTCCGGATCCTGGTCACGGGTTCTGCGCGGCTCGACCATTTTCGAAAAGGTGGGGATTCGCTCGTCGGGCGCTACCACTACCACCGCCTGCACCCCTTCACCCTGGGGGAGGTCGGTGGCAAGAAAGCGCTGGCCAGTCTACTGCGCTACGGCGGCTTTCCAGAGCCGTTTCTGAAACAGGATGAGCGGTTCTATCGCCGCTGGCAAAAGGAGCGTGTCACCCGCGTCGTAACGCAGGACCTGCGCGACCTCGAGACGGTCAAAGAAATTTCGCTGGTCGAGCTCCTCGCTGAGCTCTTGCCGGCACGCGTCGGCTCGCCGCTGTCGATCAAGAGTCTGCAGGAAGATCTGCAGGTATCCCCGCACACCGTCGAACGCTGGCTCACCATCCTCGAGAACCTGTACCTTTGCTATCGGATCGCGCCCCATGGTGCTGAACGAGCGAAAGCTGTGAAAAAGGCCAAGAAACTCTACCTCTGGGACTGGGCTCAAGTCGAAAGCGAGGGTCCGAGGTTCGAGAACCTCGTGGCGAGCCACCTGCTCAAGTATTGCCACGCCGTAGAGGACAACGAAGGCTACCGCATGGAGCTCAGGTACCTCCGCGACGTGGACGGCAAGGAAGTTGATTTCTTGGTGCTCCGAGGCCGTAAGCCCCTGTTCGCAGTCGAGTGCAAGACCGGCGAACGCCAGCTCACCAAACATTTGAGCTACTTCAAGGCCCGCTATCGGATCCCCAAGCTGTACCAGGTGCACCTCGGTGAAGCCGATTTTGGGGATGAAGCCCGCGAGGGACGGGTGCTCCCGCTGCACCGCCTGTGTGAGCTCGAGCACCTACCGTAGGGCAGGCGGAGGGGGCAGGCCAGGGTTCGGCGCGCGCAGGGGCTAGATGCGATGGCAAGCTGGCATGAGCAAATGCGCCCTAGAGCCACGGCTCGAGCCGGCGCAGCAGCGCGCGACACGCTCGGGTGAGCTCGCCGGGCAGCGGCCAACGCACACGCCAGCGCCGGCGCTCGAGCACCCGCGCGCGCCCGAGCACCCGGTCCGGCGCGATGACGCCATCGGCGTGATCGAGATTGTCGCCCTGAAAGTGCACGCCATCGGCCGTCACGCGCGTGACCCGGTGCACGATCAGGCGCCCTGCGCTCTCGAAGGCGGCGATCTGGCCCGGCTCGAGCTGCGCGGCGGCACATGGCTCGACCTCGAGCCGCGACCGAGAGGGGATGGCGGGCCACATGCTGCCCCCGCGCGCGATAAAGCGCACGCGCTGCCCCGACCGAAGCATTTCGATCAGGACGCGCGTGGGAAGATCCGAGGGGGGCTGGGGGGACAAGGTAGACGCACGTGGGCGCTCTCGCGCGGGGACGCACAGAGGCTAGCACGCAGGGCGTAGTGCCGCTTTTCGTCGCGGCGGTATTGAGCCGGTCCGGGCAGTCACGCTAGAGAACAGGAGCGTGGCCGCGGCGCAGGACTTCGGGCGGGTGATCATCGCGGGGCTGCCGCGCAGCGGTACGACCCTGATGGCCACGCTGCTGGCAGCGCAACAGCACATCCACTTTCTCACCGACTATTTCCCGGCCTTCGTCGAGGCGCAGCGGCGCCTGGGCAAACCGTGGAGAGCGGCGCTCGACGCGGCGGAGCGCCGCATCGCGCTCGCCCTGATCCGCGATCAATTCCTGCGGGTCAGGCACCCGGTGCTGGTGAAGCTGGACGCCTTCTCCAGCCTCGACGAGCTGCACCAGCGCGTGCTCGAGGAACTGGCAGCGCCCGGCGACGTCTGGGTGGGCCACAAGCTCCTGCTCTCGCCGCCTGAAATCCGCGCCCTGCTCGACCAGACCGAAGTGCGCTGCCTCATCCTGCTGCGCGACCCACGGGACGCCGCGATCTCCTTCTTTCATCGTACCGGCGGCGGCGTCGAGCCGTACGCCCGCAACTGGCGCGACACGGCCCGGCTGTGCCGGCAGCTGACGAGCCATCCGCGGCTGCTGGCGCTGCGCTTCGAGGACCTGATCGCCGAGCCCGAGGCCACGCTGAAGCGACTCGGCGACTGGCTGGGCGTCGCCATCAATTCCGACGTCGGACAGCTGCGCTTCCAGCGCAGCCGGGCGCATGGCACAACCGAGTGGCGCGAGAACTCCGCGTTTCAGGATGTGGCCGGGCGCTTCGATCGTCAGCCGCTCGGTCGCTGGAAGAGCCAGCCCGACTCGAACATCGTCCGCTACGCCGGTTGGCTCACGCGCCGCGAGCTCGCGGGCCTCGGCTATGAGCCCGCCGGTAGCCGCTCAGCGCGGGAGCAGGCGCGATTTGCGTGCTTGCAGGCGCTGGAGCGCGCGGAGCACTGGGGGCACGATTCGATCAGTGAGGCGGGACGGTGGCTGCGGCGGCGGTTGA
>Ga0207675_100006241_pt1 | contig 11313 bp, 4 predicted proteins | sample KBSSwiS42_FD_184305 | JGI IMG/M metagenome (GOLD analysis project Ga0207675, IMG submission 184305) | Switchgrass rhizosphere microbial communities from Kellogg Biological Station, Michigan, USA - KBS Switchgrass S4-2 (SPAdes) (version 2) | ecosystem: Host-associated > Plants > Roots >...
TGGTATCATCAGGAAATAAACCATATCAATGAATATGGGAATTGCTAAAGCGAAACTGCCAGAAAGAAATGCTACACCAGCTTTTTTTTCACCTACTCCATTGATCAGGCTGCGAATGATGCGTTCTGCTGCGCCACTTTTAATTAATGCAGATCCAATAATGGATGCAAAAATTACAAGGATGCCGATCTTAGCAGCAGTACTGCCAAATGCATTCGATAATCGTGTTCCAATAGATTGCTGGGAAAGTTTTGCCGCATCAACTTCCGTCATGCCGCTATGAATGGCATACTGGAAAAGCTGGTTTTGGGAACATAAGATACCTGTTATGAGTGCAGCTAATAATAATGAAATAATGACATGCAGTTTCAGCCCGATGATGCAGAACAACACAACAAAGATCCCGATAGCAACGATCAATAAAGGACTCATGATAAATTATAGACTTACTTGTTTGGTTTTATTGCGAATAGCCTTTACTCATAAAGATAACCATGATAAATTATCATCATTAAATAGTGGAATTATTTTCTTTAATTTCAACTACACAAAACTAACTATATGCAAAAGCTTGTCACCATTAGTTTACTTGCAATTATTTCTTTTACACTGCATGCTCAAAAGACTGCAAAATCAAGAGAAGAACCAAGACCGGCTGCAACAATCAATTACGATTCAGTTTTTCAATCATTAAAATGGAGATGCATTGGGCCTTTTCGCGGAGGCAGGGCGAATGCTATTAGTGGAGTCACGGGGAATGATCAAACATTTTTTGTTGGATATACCGGTGGTGGTGTATCGAAAACAGAAGATGGTGGATTGACCTGGCGGAATATTTCTGATGGATTTTTTAAAGTGGGCTCTATTGGTGCCATTGCTGTGTCAGAATCAGATAACAATGTTGTGTACGTAGGAACAGGTGAACATGCTGTTCGTGGTGTGATGACCTCTTATGGTGATGGCATTTACAGATCTGTTGATGGCGGCAGAACATGGAAGAATATCGGGTTGCAAAACACTCGTCATATTTCAGATGTAGTTGTTCATCCTAATAACCCCGATATAGTTTATGTGGCTGCACAAGGAACAGTGCATGGTCCAAATGCTGATCGTGGAATATTCAAATCAACTGATGGCGGACAAACATGGCGTAAAGTTTTATATGTAAATGACAGCACAGGCGCAAGCAGTATAAGCATGGATATGAGAAACCCAAGAATATTGTATGCCGCTACATGGCAACATATCCGGTATCCATGGAAAGTAGTGAGTGGCGGCCGTGGTTGCAGCATCTGGAAAAGTGAAGATGCAGGAGAGACATGGAAAAAAATAAATGATGGTTTACCCGAACAAACGGGAAAGATCGGTGTGTCAGTTTCAAGAGCTAATCCCAATCGTGTATTTGCAATTGTTGAAGCAGAGAAATCAAAAGCAGGCTTGTATCGTTCTGATGATGGCGGTATGCATTGGAATTTATTATGTAACGACCAGTTGATAACTGCACGGTCATGGTATTACATGGAAGTATTTGCTGATCCTAAAAATGAAAATGTTGTTTATGTATTGAATGCGCCAATGACAAGGTCGATCGATGGAGGTAAAACATTTACTCCTGTGAGAATTGCTCATGGTGATACACATGATCTTTGGATCAATCCAAATATGCCCCCTGTTATCGGGCTTGCTGATGATGGTGGCGGTTCTATAACATATAATAATGGTGGCAGTTGGAGCACATTGAATAACCAGCCAACCGCACAATTCTATCGTGTGAATGTTGACAATCGTTTTCCATTTTGGGTTTATGGTGGTCAGCAGGATAATACTTCCGTTATGATACAGAGCCGCAATAATTCATCTGGCTTAACTGAACGGGACTGGATGGTTGGCCCGGGTTGTGAAAGTGCATGGATCGCTTTTGATCCTGATAATCCAATACAATTTTTTGGAGGTTGCTACCAGGGATATATAGAAGTGTTGGATGCAAAAACAAAAGAGCTAAAAGATATACAAGCATATCCATCTATAAATCTTGCAAACGAACCACGTAAAATGAAATATCGTTTTAACTGGAATGCTCCGATCATTGCCTCACCACATGATCCATCTGTCATTTATCATGCAGGGAATGTTTTATTGAGAACGACCAATGGTGGCATCAGTTGGGATGTTATCAGTCCTGATCTTACAAGAAATGATTCAACAAAACAAGGATTAGGCGGTGGTCCTATAACTAATGAAGGAGCCGGCGGAGAAAATTATAATACTATTTATTATTTGACTGAATCTCGTTTGACAAAAGGAGAAATATGGACAGGCAGTGATTGTGGGCTGGTATATATGACTCCAGATGGTGGAAAAACCTGGACGAATATAACACCTTCAGGTTTGCCGGAATGTTTGATCAATTCAATCGAACTTTCACCGAATGATAAAGGCACTGCTTATATCAGTGCGACAAGATATAAATTCAATGATTATTCTTCTTACACATTTAAAACAACAGACTACGGCAAAACATGGACAAAGATCGTAACAGGCGTAGATGCGGATGATTTTATACGTGTGATAAGAGAAGATAAAAAACAAAAAGGTTTGTTGTATGCAGGAAGTGAAAGAGGATTTTACATTTCTTATAATAGTGGTGCCAATTGGAGCAAGCTGCAATTGAATTTACCAGTAGTTCCTGTCACAGACATGATATTTAAAGACAATGATCTTGTTGTTTCCACTGCAGGTCGGGCCTTCTGGATATTGGATGATGTGGGAGCTATACAACAATTCAATGGTGTGATAGCTGCTGCAAAACCAAAATTATTTTCTCCTAAATCAACTTATCGTTATAGCGGTGCCGCAAATATCCCAGGTGCTGATGCTGCAAATTCAAATGGTGCGAACCCTGTAGAAGGTGTGATGCTTGATTATTACTTACCAGAAAATGCAGATACTAATGTTGTAAAAATGGAGATCATGGATGGCAACGGTAAAGTGATCAGAACATACACCAATAAGAAAGATGAATCAGTCAAACCTTATCCCGGCGGGCCACCGCCTCCACAAGTGATACCTGCTATGAAAGGTGTGAATCGTTTTGCATGGAATTTCCGCGGTGAAAATATTTCACCGGATATTCCTAATACATATATAGCCGGTGACTACTCAGGTTTTCGTTTGCCACCGGGCAAATACAACGCAAGGATCAGTTATAAAGGAGCAAGTTCTGAAACAAGTATCGACGTTATACAAGATCCGAATCTGAAAGTAACCGCTGCAGAATGGAATGAACAACAAAAGTTCTTAAACAACATTACCAGCGAGGTAAGTGAAATTCATAAATCAATCATTGCTTTGCGTAAAGTAAAAAAGCAGGTGGAAACTTATAATGAACTACTGAAAGATATGCCCGCAGGAAAAGATCTGGTGGAGAAAGGAAAAGATCTGATAAAAAAGATAGATGAATGGGAAGCAAGTCTTATTGAGACAAGACAAAAAAATTTCCAGGATGTGATCAACTTTTCGAGCAAACTGAATGTAGAGTTTCTCAATCTTAAAAATCTTGCAGATGCATATGATCCAAGAGTTACAAAAGGTTTGAAAGAAAGGAATACCGACCTCGATAAAGAATGGCTGAAATATAAGAATGTTTATAGCTCAGAGATCCGAAAAGCAATTGATGATTATAATAACCTATTTAAAAATAAAAATCTGCCGGCAGTTATTTGGGAGATCGGAATACAATAAAGTATTTTAAATATCCAATTCAATTTTCAAAAGCCCTCCACAGGGCTTTTGGTTTTTTATGGTTAATATTGTTCATGCAGGAGAATTTTATTCAATATATATACCTTGTCCTTATCATTCTTGGATTAGTGTTGCTGGCAAACAGGTTAAAGCTGGCTTACCCGATCATACTTGTGGTGGGTGGCCTGGCGTTAAGTTTTACAACTGCTTTTTCAGACATCACAATTGACCCGGATCTTATTTTTTTTATTTTTCTTCCGCCATTACTTTATGAAGCTGCATGGCAGGTATCATGGAAACAGTTTTGGAAATTCCGTCGTGTGATCATGAGTTTTGCTTTTCCTATTGTGATACTAACATCATGTGTAGTTGCATTTGCCTCTTACGCATTGATACCTGGGTTTACATTAGCATTGGGATTTTTATTAGGAGGCATTGTATCACCACCAGATGCAATTTCTGCATCTACGATAATGCGCCAGGTAAAAGCTCCAAAGAGCATGGTCACTATTGCCGAAGGAGAAAGTTTGCTGAATGATGCTTCATCATTGGTCGTATTTCGGTTTGCGTTGGCAGCGGTTATTACCAGGCAATTCAGTCTCCGTGAAGCTGCCATTGATTTTTTTCTTGTCATTATCATGGGAGCATTGATAGGTCTTGCTGTTGCTTTTATCTTTTATGCTATTCATCGCTGGCTGATAAGGACGCCGGGTATTGAAGTAGTTTTATCATTGGTCACACCTTATATCATGTACTATTTTGCGGAGCATTATCATTTCTCCGGAGTATTAGCTGTTGTAAGCGGAGGACTGTTCTTATCAAGTCAACGGCAAACAATGTTTACTTACAAAAGCCGTGTGCAAGCATTTAATGTTTGGACCAATCTTGTTTTTGTTTTGAATGGAATTGTCTTTTTGTTGATTGGTCTTCAATTGCCTTCAATTGTGCAACAACTTGGAGAAATTAGCCTGGGTAAAGCGATATGGTATGGATTAGCTATTTCAATAATACTTATTATTACACGTTTATTATGTACAATAGGTGCCGTCTATTTTACCATATTCATGAGCCATTTTATTACTGTGGCTGATAGAAATCCTGGTATGAAAGGTCCCCTCATATTTGGATGGGCAGGTATGCGGGGTGTTGTATCTCTTGCCATGGCTTTATCAATTCCATTGCTTATCGGTGACAATGCTTTCCCTTATCGAAACCTGATCTTATTTATAACGTTCATTGTTATTCTTGTCACTTTGGTTTTCCAGGGACTTACACTACCGTGGGTGATACGGAAATTAAATCCTGAGGATAGGTTCAATCCAATACCAAATGACCAACAGGAACTGATCATTCAAAAAAAAATTGCAAAAGCTTCACTTGACCTTTTACAGGAAAAATATGACGGAGAATTAAAAAAGAATGAACACTTAAATAATTTGTTTGCAAGATTACAATTGGATATTAATTTTTTTCAACAAGATCTTAAAGAACTAGCCAGCTCAACTGATAATAACCTCTTAGGCTTTCAACGCATCTATCTTGAGTTATTAGAAAGACAAAGAGAGATGCTTACTCAAATGAATAAGAAAGATGAATTTGATGAAGAGCTGATCCGGAAATATCTTACACTGATCGATATGGAAGAATTCAAGATCAGGGAAAAACAGTTACAGGATATTTGATCACTAATTAAAAGTATCGAATCAGTAATTTTTGAATGGCAAAATCATTTGAACCGGTATTTAAAGAAGTCATCGATATATTTCCTGATGTGATCAACACTGCTTGGCTTGCTGATGAAGCCGGTGGCGCCTATTTCCTCCGCCCTTTTCTCTATTTCATGTACACCTGAAAAAAGAATAAAGGGCATTGACTTTTTTCCATCTGTTGGATGTAAATGATCGAGGATATATGCTGAAGTATGTAACCCAAGAAAATGATCGATGAGTATAAGATCGGGATCAAATTCAATTAAGATATGAGAAAGTTCTTTAAGATCTGTTGAAGATCGAACCTTGTATTTTTTGCCTAATACTAATTCAAGTATCTCCAAATAATCATCATTGTCATCAAGCAATAATATCTTTTTCATAGCAGCAATAGATAATCGGCTTTAAGAGAATAAATTTTTAGATAAATGAGATATATCGCACATTCTCCTTACACTGTTTATCTATAAGCAATTGGAGTATTTAATGAAAAAGGTGGTGGCTTGTGTTGGCAAAATAAGTGTATTCGATTTGATCTTTTTTAAGTCAACATTTTTTGACTGTGAAGGTTTAATGATGAATGATGGCTATAGAAATTTGTAAATCAAAAAATTAATAAGCTCAACATTGGTTGATCCGGATAAAACTATATAAAAGAAACAAAAAATTTTGCAATGTTATCACGTCAAAAACAGAGTTAGGCACGAGTTTTACATTTAATTTTAAGTTCCAACAAGAATCAAATTTTTATAAAATATGAAACTTTATATCAGGAATATGGCTTGTGAGAGCTGCATCCTTGTTGTAAAAACTGAGTTAGAAAACATTGGCATTGACCCTGTAAAGGTTGAATTAGGAGAAGCAGAAATAAAAGGAAAGTTGCCAGCAAAAAAGATCGATCAATTCAATTCAGCCATTAAAAAAGCAGGATTGGAAGTTGTAGAAAGCAAAGAAGCAATATTGGTTGACCAGATCAAGGCAGCGGTTGCAGAATACATCAGTAATAAGAAAAGCATTAAAGTGAATCTATCAGATTACCTGAGTAAAAAGCTTCATTATGATTATCCGTATCTATCATCATATTTTTCATCTTTAAATGCGTCGACGATTGAGCAATATACAATTGCATTGAAAATTGAAAGGGCAAAAGAAATGCTGCTATTAGAAGATCTTACATTGTCGCAGATAGCAGACAGGCTGCATTACAGCAGTGTTTCGCATTTATCACATCAATTTAAAAAAGTAACTGGATTACCTGCATCACATTTTAAGCAATTAAAAAGTATACGACGAAAAACGATCCAGGATCTATAAATAAATCAAAAAAAGCGTCCTTGTTATAAGACGCTTTTCTTCTATAGTGATAAATGAGAGCCTATTGAATTTTAACCAGTTTCACAATTTTTCTTTCATTGCCTTGAATAAGTTCCGCGAAATACATCCCGGTATGATAATTATCACCGATCCGTAGTGTTTGACCAGAAGCTACATTTTTAACTTCAATAACTCTTCCTGAAATATCCGTTACTCTGAGGATCAATTGAGCATTTCCATTACCGACAACAGTCAAAGTAAAATTCTTTGATGATGGATTAGGCATTGCTACAATTGCAAGCTTGCTTGATATTTCTTCTTTTTCAGTTGAAGCTTTTGTGATGGCACTTGAAGTAGCCCCACAAACACCAAGCATATCGCCATGTGATAAGTGTATAGTTGCTTCAGCCTGGCTAACGGCTAATGTCATTGATCCATTGTGACAAACACTCACTTTATCTAATTTTTTACCAGTTCGTATGTCCATAACTTTTATTTGTTTCGATGTTGTTGCCTGGCAGTTATTTTGATCAGTAATCGTAACGCTGTATGTAGTATTCACTGTCGGGCTTACTGTAGCGGTTGATGCCGTTGAACCACTTGACCAGTTATACGAATAACCTGGAGTTCCGCCCGAAGCATTTGCAGTTATTGTAATGGATGATGCCGGGCTATAACCAATGTAAACTGTATTTGCCAATGTTCCGGATGATAATGCAAACGCATCAGGAATACTAACTGTAAGATTTGGATTTACGATCACTGTTGTTTGACAAGTAGCTGTATTTCCTGCGCCATCAGTTGCGGTCCATGCGATAGTGCTTGTGCCTACGTTGAATGCACCACTCGCATTACTTGTATTACCTGATCTTACAGTCGCACCTGTTATTGAATAACTATAAGTAACAGTTCCGCAATTATCACTCGCAGTTATCGCTGGTATTGTATAGTTACCACTTGAAACAAAGCATTGAACTGGTACAGTTGGGCAAGAAGTAATTACCGGTTTCTCATTATCAACAACAGTTACTGTTTGTGTTGCGGTATTTGTATTTCCACTTGCATCTGTCACGGTCCATGTTACCGTTGTAGTTCCTTTAGGATATGTTGATGGAGCATTGTTACTTACAATTTGCCCTGGACAATTATCAGAGCTTGTTGCGCTGCCTAATAAAACACCAGTTGCATTGCAAACACCCGCATTTGTATTTACTGTAACATTTGTTGGTGGTGTAATAGATGGCAATTGATGATCTTCAACAGTAACAGTGAAGCTGCAGGTTGATGTATTACCTGCTGCATCGGTCGCTGTCCATTTGACTGCAGTAATCCCTTCGCCGAAAATTGCTCCTGCTAATGAACTACTGCTGTTATAATCATTCGTAAGAGTTGTGCCTTCGCAATTATCGCTTGCTGTAGCATTGAATTCATTGCCGACAACTGTATAACTGCATACATTCAGATCAGTATTTTTTGTTTGATTACTTACACAAGTGATCGATGGATTCTGTGTATCGTTAACAGTAACTGTGAATGAACAAGTTTCTCCATTGCTTGCAGTAACATTTACAGTAGTAGTTCCAATCGGGAAAAATGAACCTGATGCCGGAACTGCTGTGACTGTACCACATGAGAATGTAGAGCCGATATTAAAGTTTACGGTTGCTCCACATTGCCCGGTTGTATTTGATACAACTATGTTAGCAGGGCAAGTAAGCTTGCAGAATTGGAATCTGCTAATTACTGGCAAATGATCCGATGCCGTTACAGAATTATAATTAGCGATATACGTTCTTGCATCTTCAATATCGGTTGAATTAGGAATATATTCATTCACTATGTCATTTGTAATTGTAATATGATCGATCATGCCATTATCTCCCGGGAAACTTGTTTTTCCTAACGAATCCAATTTATAAGTAAGAATTTTATAATTAACTACTGTATCATTTACGAAAGGCAAATAAGAAGTTACATGCCCTGTATAAATTGAAGTGACCATTCTATCATTATAATCGCCAACCAGTATCACTTTATCATTACTATAAAATGCATCCAAAGAATCTTTCAATAGTTTTGTATCATACTGCCTCCTTACGTATCCATCATTATCTCCACCAGATTTAGCATGAATTACAATTACCCTTACTTTTTTAGTTACTCCATCTATTGTTGCATTGAATGTTGCCATGAATGGTAGTCTACCTGAAGCCCAGAAACTGGAAGGTGTGCCAGGTGGGTTCGGATAATCAGTGAGACGATGACCAGGAAGATTCAATCTTGCGCTATCATATAAACTTTCAAACATTACACGAGGAGGTTCTTCTGAAGATAATGTCATTGTTGCCGTATTATAAATAAAGCCGATCTTCTGTGGTGGGAAATCAGGATCTGGCGGATTGAATGAGTATGACCAACGATTTGAAACAACAGAAGAATAACCAGGAAGTGTTGCTACCAATTGGGCTAATGCAGCATCATTTGACATTTCTTCAATACCAATAACGTCAGCATTCAATTTTTGCATTACTGTAGAGATGTTACCAACCTGTGTAGCTATTTGTTCAGGCGTTGCACTATTGGTAGAGCCTGCACCAAAGAAACTGATATTGTAACATGCTACATCAAATGTTTCTGATTTCGGGAATGATGAACCTGTTACAGCTACAATGTCCTTATTTAGTCCATCAGCAGTTACATTAATAAATCCTTCTACTTTTAATGCTTTTACAAGAGGAGAGAAGCGAACATAGAATGTAGTTCCTGCAGTAGCAGTCGCCTGGTCTATTATAATACTGGATGTAGTGAAGATGCTATTATCTGTTGAGATCTGGTAACCAGCAGGAGGAGTTAAAGTGAGATCAGTGCTGCCAATCGCCTTTAAACTTACTGACTGGCTTGATGAATTACTGCCAACAGAAATTTCACCAAAACTCAGTTGTGTTGGATTTATAGTTAATAATGTTGATTGATCAGTGATCGCAATATCATCTACTGACCACCGGGCTGCGCTTCCTCCCGGATTAGCTGTTGAGGTATATCTGAAAGCGATATAAACTTTTGGAGCAGCTTTATACGCTGAAAGGTCAATATTGTCAGAGAATGTCCATGTAGTTGTTGCTGATCCTGGAGGTGTTGGGAAATTTCCATTCAACTCTGTCCAATCAGCGAGATTTGGAACACTGCTTCCATCATAAGTTGTAGAAACATATAACTGAAGTTTAGGTCCTGTAAATTCTCCACGGCTATAGAAACTAAGAACGGCAAGATTTACAATATTATTCAAATTCAAAGCCGGTGATATCAACCATGCATCATTCGTTTGCGGCGCACCATTTGCGAATCCATTTACATCAGCACCGTTCGTGCCATTTCTTCCAAACTGGCTGCATTTCCATTTTTGCGAACCTGTTATATTGATAGATAAAAATCCTGAGCCTGGAATATTTGAAACAGAACAAGTATTAAAATTAAATGTGAGTGCATTTGGATCTACTGCTTCACCTGATAAATTAATAGCCTTAGAAGTAGCTCCTTCGCTTGTATGTGTGATCGTTCCCGGATATACACCAGCGGTTACCGGTGCAAATTTTACATAGATCGTTTTATTAAAAGCATCTGCAGGAGCTATCGATAGATTTGATACGAAAGTTGAATTATCTGTAGAAATTGTGTACGGAGCAGTAGCAATAATATCTATTGGATGATCAAGATTTGTTTGGCTTATTATTTTATAGCTTGATGTATTGCTATTATTAATATTCGTCAATGGGAAATTTATTGCTGTTGCATCCAGGCTAAATGTTTTTGCTGCCGGATCTTCCCATGTAAGGGTGAAATCATCAATACCAGTGCTTGCCCTATTGCCTGTCCCTGATGAACCACTTAACGCAACAATTCGAATGGTGATAATGCCTGATTGATTATCCAATGCATTTCCAAAATCAACGTGTATAGAATTGTTTGAAAAAGTACTTCCACCTGTTGTTAATGTTCCTATAGTTGTAGGAACAACATAGCTTGAAGGATTTACTCCCAATCCATAATCTACACGCCATGTGGTGATCCGTGGACTGCTTGCATCTAATGATTGCAAATTAAAATCTAAAGTGAAATTTATTTTACCAGAAGTATTTGCAACTTGAAAGACAAAACCGGCACCCGGATCAGTACCTGCCACCTGGCGAACACCAACAGCTCTGTCTATAGCTGTACTTTGTGTTACTCCCTGCTCATTATTGCCAGAGGCAAAATTTTTAAATCCACCACTTGTATTGTTCCATGTTGCAGTTGCTGTAGCAAATGTTGCTTCAGTTCCAATTGCAGAAGCCGTAGCTCCGGTTCTGACGGTGATACCATTAGCTAAGCCTGTACCAATTCCATTAAAGTTTTGAACGTACGGAGAAGTTACAAGATTGATCAATCCTATGACTGTTCCTGATAACGAAACGGAATTAGAAGCAGTGCCTGATGTTAATGAAACCGATCCGTTTGCAGCACCCGGTGAAGCAGCTGATTTTATTCTTACATATACAGTAGTGTTGTTTAC
>Ga0207675_100006242_pt1 | contig 11310 bp, 11 predicted proteins | sample KBSSwiS42_FD_184305 | JGI IMG/M metagenome (GOLD analysis project Ga0207675, IMG submission 184305) | Switchgrass rhizosphere microbial communities from Kellogg Biological Station, Michigan, USA - KBS Switchgrass S4-2 (SPAdes) (version 2) | ecosystem: Host-associated > Plants > Roots >...
CGCAGACTGCGCGCGAGAAAGCGAAGAACGCCGTCGAACAGGAAAAGGCGAAGAAGATTCTCGACGACATCGTCGCCCGCTCGCACGTGACCGTTGCAGAGAGTTATTCGGTGAAGCCGCCTGAGCAGCAGCCGTCGCAGGGATTGCCGCCGGGGTTTGCGCCACCTGCGGAGCAGCCCGCGCCGGAAGCGGCGCCGTCGCCAAAACCAAACACAGGACAGCCGGCCAAGCCCAAGCCGCCGAAGAAATAATCCGCGCGATCGGTGGACCACCGTCGATGAACGCCCTGCAAATCGGGGATTACTCGGTACAGGTTATTCAGGACGCTGAGTTCCGTCTTGACGGCGGCGCCATGTTTGGCGTGGTGCCTCGTAACTTGTGGGCTAAAGACTGTCCACCTGACGACGAAAACCGCATTCGCATGAACATGAACTGCGTTTTTGTCTCCGCGGGCAACGAGAAGGTGTTAATCGAAACTGGCATCGGCGACAAGTGGCCGGCGAAGTTGTCGACGGTGTACGGTATCGATCGCGCGCGGCCGTTGGCGGAAACGCTATTCGAGCAAACAGGAGTTTCTGCTGAAGAGGTCACGATCGTCGTCAACACACATCTGCATTTCGATCACGCCGGCGGTAACACCAAACTCGACCGTGAAGGCAACGCTGTGGCTGCGTTTCCGAACGCTCGTTACTTCGTTTCCAGCGCTGAGTTGGACCATGCTGAACATCCGACCGAGCGCGATCGAGCTAGTTATCTTCCGCAGAACTGGAGACCGCTAACGGCTTCGGGCCAACTGGAGCCGAAGGACGCGAATTACGAAGTGTTGCCCGGTCTGACAATGGAAACAGTCGTTGGACACAATCGCTCGATGCAGTGTTGGCGGCTCGAGCGTGACGGCACAACGATGTTTGGGTTTGCGGATCTCGTTCCCTTGCGAGCACATCTGAGGTTGCCGTGGATCATGGGTTACGATCTTTATCCAGTGGAAACTCTCGCGGCGAAGAAAAGATTGTTGCCGGAGGCTGCACGCAACAATTGGCTCTGCGTGTTCTATCACGATCCTGATGAGCCGGTTTGCCGGGTGCAGGAGGGCGAGAAGGAGTTCATTCCTGTTCCTTATCATGGGGAGGGATCAGTTCTATGAGTGAGCTCCCGCGCGTGCGGTTTGGGATCATCGGCGGCAGTGGTCTTTATCAGATGCCCGAGTTGACGGGTGTTGAAGAAGTAAGGGTCGAGACGCCTTTCGGAGCTCCTTCGGATTCATTTGTCGTGGGAACTCTCGAAGGCGAACGCGTCGCATTTTTGCCCCGCCATGGCCGCGGTCACCGTTACACGCCGACTGAAGTTCCGTTTCGCGCGAATATCTACGCGATGAAGCTGTTGGGCGTTGAGCGGATTCTTTCTGCGTCTGCCGTCGGCTCGTTGCAGGAAAAATACGCGCCGCTGGACATGGTGATTCCGGATCAGTTTTTCGATCGGACGCGCGCGCGCGTTCGCGAATCGACGTTTTTCGGTGAGGGAATCGTAGCTCACGTTTCTTTCGCGCATCCGGTTTGTTCAGCACTCGGAGACGTTCTGGAAGCGTCGTGTCGGGTGGCGGACGTCACGATGCATCGCGGCGGCACGTACCTGTGCATGGAAGGACCAGCGTTTTCAAGTGTGGCCGAATCGAATGTCTATCGTTCCTGGGGCATGGATATCATCGGCATGACGAATCTCCAGGAAGCGAAACTCGCTCGTGAAGCGGAGATCTGTTACGCCACGCTGGCGTTGGTTACCGATTACGATTGCTGGCATCCGGGCCATGACGCGGTGAGCGTCGAAACAGTTGTTGAGTATCTGAACAAGAACGTACGCAATGCTCAGATGATCCTGCGTGAAGCGATTAAGCGGCTGAAGAGTGGCGAGCGTGATTGCAAGTGCGGTTCTGCCTTGCAACACGCGATCTTCACGCCGTCAAATCTCTGGCCCGAAGCGACAACAGAGAAGCTGGAAGCGATCATCAAAAAGTACCAGCAGTAAACGACGTTGTGAGGTAAGTTTATGAAAGTTAGTTTTGTCTTGATGTTGGTTTTAGCGGCGGCGTTGTTTGTTTCTGCGCCGGTGGCTCAGGCGCAGGGCGTCCGCACTGGTCCCGATCCCTCAACACTGCGAGATCCCGATCTCGAAAGGGATTCGCTTCATAACCTCGAAGTCGCGCGCAACTACTTCAAGTTGAAGAAGGCTTATGTGGCTGCGTTGAAACGTTGTGAAGAGATCATCGCCGGAAATCCAAACTTCGCGAAGATCGAGGAAGTTCTGCTCATGGCAGGCCAAAGCAGTTTGTGGCTCGCTGAGAAAAAAGGAAAGCAGAGTCCCGATCTCTACGTGACGTTCGACGGTGGTGAGAAACGTACATTGACCTCGGAACAGTTTCGCGAAATGGGTCGCGACTATCTGACGAAGTTGATTAACGATTATCCGAACGGTACTTATGCAAAACAGGCACGCGAGGAATTGCGTGTGCTCGAGGCGAAACCCTAATGTCCCTTTTAGTTGTTGGTTCCGTAGCCTACGACGCAGTTGAAACCCCATTTGGTAAATGCGAGAAGATGCTTGGAGGTTCTGCCTCCCACTTCTCCATTTCCGCCAGCTTCTTCACCGACGTCAGTATCGTTGGTGTAGTCGGCGGCGACTTCACTGATTCAGACGTTTTCGAAAAACATCACATTGGCACCGGCGACCTCGAACGGATCGAAGACGGCAAAACGTTTCGTTGGGAAGGCCGTTACGATTACGACCTCAACGTAGCGCACACCCTCTGCACTGAACTGAACGTCTTTGCCGAGTTTCAACCCAAGCTTTCGGAAGAATCGAAGCGTTCGCGACTATTGTTCCTCGGTAACATCCAACCCGATCTTCAACGCGGCGTGCGCGAACAGATGCCCGACGCGGAACTGGTAGCGCTCGACACGATGAACCTCTGGATCGAGCACACCAAAGAGTCGTTACTGAAAACGATCAGTGTCGTTAACGTGGTAATCATTAACGACGCTGAGGCGCGCCAACTCACTGGTATTCCAAACCTGATCAAGGCAGCGCGCGAGATTCTGAGTTGGGGACCGAAGGCGCTGATCATCAAACGCGGGGAATACGGCGCAGCACTCTTCACTCGCGACAACTATTTCGCAATACCGGCGTACCCGTTGGAAGCAGTTTTCGATCCCACCGGCGCGGGCGACACTTTTGCAGGGGGCTTCATGGGCTATCTGGCGAGCCAGGACCGGCTCGACGAAGACGCGATGCGCCGCGCAATGATCTTTGGCTCTGTGATGGCGTCCTTCAATGTAGAAGAGTTTGGCACGCAACGAGTCCGCCGGCTCACGCACGCGGAAATAAACGATCGTTTTCGGGCCTTCAAACGAATGACACATTTTGATGAGATACCTTTTGTAGCTAAGGTTAAGTGAGAGGGAGTGCGCAATGTTTTGTCCCACGTGTGAGGCCGAATATCAACCAGGTATTACTCGTTGTCCCGACGATGACTCGGACCTTGTCGAGCGTCTGACTCCGGAGAACACGGTTCACGACAGTAGCGAGGCGCAATTCGTGGCGCTGCACAAACTCGGATCGCCCGCGGAAGCCGAAATGGTCCACGACATCCTGGTGCAGAATGGCATTCGCGCTGTGATCAAGTCAGGGGGCGCCGATGCGTTCTCCCCGTTGCTGTCAGCGACATCTGAAGGCGCAATAGTATTCGTTGATGAGCGCGACTTCGATCGTGCGCTGGAACTTTACGAGGCGTTCTTTGGCGGTGATACGAGCCCACTCACCGGCGGAACAACCGAAGATATTGACGAAGAAGAGCAGTAATGTCAGCGACAGATCCAATTGTAGTTTTCATGACTGCGTCCAATGGTGAGGAAGCTACACGCCTCGCCGACCTGCTCATCGGAGCGCAACTCGCAGCGTGCGTTCAGATTCTTCCCGAAATGGAATCGGTCTATCGCTGGCAAGGTCAGGTTGAGCGTCAGTCAGAAGTCCTCTTGATCGCCAAAACTACTACCGCAAAATTTGCGGATCTGGAAAGGGAAGTGCGTGCGCTGCACAGCTACGAAACGCCCGAGATCGTTGCGGTTCCCATTGTCGCCGGTTCTAGTCCTTACCTCGAGTGGCTCAGTGCTAGCGTCGAACCATAGACCGCGAAAGGCGGGTATTGATGGTTGCCGCTAGTCGCAAACGGGCAGAAGCCCGGAGCCGTTATTACATCCGCGAAGAAGCAAAGCGGATCGGCTGGGACGTTCGACATCCCAAAGAGGGCGGCTCGTTTCTCGAAGAACAGGAAATTGTCGACTACTTTCCTGCGCTCAAATCGGTATTAGGCTCGCAGCGACCAGACTTCGGTATTCTCGACAAAAGCGGAAACTTGCGGCTGGTCGTTGAGTGCAAGAACGACTACCGGCTACTTGACGCCGCAATCATCGAGTCGCGCGACTACGCCGATCTAATAAATCAAGCTCCACACTTTTCTGTTGCCGTGGCTGTCGGAACAGCGGGTACTCCGGATTACATCGTTCAGACTCGCAATCTCTACAAGACAAGCGCGTCGTGGGTTGCACTCACGTCCCAGGGCTACCCACTCACGCAGCTTCCAACGCCGCTCGAGCTTACGATTGCGCTGGAAAACAACAACGGCACGACGGACGTTCAGCTTCCCGACAAGAGGGAATTCTTTGACGCGGCTATCACCATCAGTCAACTTCTACGCCTTGCGAAGATAGAGGAACCACTACGACCGAAAGTGATCGGCGCAATCATCCTCGCTTTGTACAGAGGTCACTTCTCTTTTGAACCTGACGTTGCGTTGGAACACATCAACGCGAACGTCAAGGCCGCTATTTATGGCTTCGATGACATTCCGGTTGACCGGCGAGATTTCCTGGTGCAAACACTCGCGCTGAGCACAGAATCGCACCGCCTCAGAAACGAAGTCGCAGTGCTGGTCCACCAGCTCGAGCGCCTGAACATCCGCAGCATCATGAGAACCGGCGTGGATTTCCTCGGCGAATTCTACGAAGCGTTTCTTCGTTACGGCGCCGACAGTTCAAAGATGGGGATCGTCTTCACGCCGCGTCACATCACCAAATTTTGTGCAGATCTGACGCGTGTAGACCTGGGCCAGACAGTTTATGACCCGGCATGTGGTACCGGAGGGTTCCTGGTTGCGGCATTCGACCGCATACGCGCGAGGGCAACGACAAAGCCGGCTCTGGCGAAAGTGAAAGAGTCGCTCTTCGGGTGCGAAACAAATCCGACTGTTTGGGCGCTAGCGATTCTCAACATGTTTTTCCGAGGAGACGGCAAGAGCCAGATCCTTTACAGGAGTTGTTTTGAAGATGCCGGTGACGCCGCTAATCGATTCGATCGCGTGTTGCTCAACCCGCCGTTTTCCCAGGAAGGTGAACCGGAAACCGATTTCATCGATCACGGGCTAAAGAGACTGGAGCCGGGCGGTCAACTCGCCGTAGTCGTGAAAGCGAATGTGATGGTTGACCCGGATCTCGCCGCGTGGCGCCGCGCACTCGTCAGCGATCATCACATTCTTGGTGTAATTAGCCTGCCCGTCGACCTGTTTTATCCGGTCGGCGTGGCAACGGTGATTCTGATCATACGCGCGTATACGCCGGACAAGGATCAGCCGACTTTCGTGGCCCAGATTCGTAACGATGGTTTCGAGATCAGTAAGAAGCGGCGTTTACCAGTTGCGGGAAGTCAGTTAGAAGACGTTCTGCAACTGTTCTACCAGTACGTAGACAACAAACAAGTGGAGACGATCCCGAATGTCGCCTGTACGGTGCAACGCGATCTGATCGCCGGCGGGCAGGAAATATGTGCGGAGCGTTGGTTGCCCAGCGGTAGCTTTGGTCTGGAAGAGTTTGAGCAGCGTCGAAATGAGTTGGTGCGCCAGATAACGCTGGCGATCGCGAATTACCCGGACGTGACGGACGAGTTGATTGATAATTTTGAAGAGCTGCTTGCGAATGGTGAATCAGAGGGCCGACCAGAATCCCGCGCGCGTTTGGATGAATGGTTTCAAGTTTCGAATGGTCGATCAACGGGCGCGAAGAACTATCCCGGCGGAGCTATTCCGTACGTGTCCAGCGGCGACGCCTTCAACAGCATTGTCGATTTTGTAGAGCCGCTGGAACGCGAGATTTATGACACGCCTTGCGTCAGCGTTACAGCGTTTGGGCAAGCTTATATTCAACCGTGGCGATTCTGTGCGCGTGGCAATGGCGGGAGTGCCGTGCGCATCTTGAAGCCGAGGTTCGCTATGACGCTGTCGGAGCTGATGTGGTTTGTGGGCCAGGTTAATTCACAACGTTGGCGCTTCCATTACGGTCGCATGGCAACCACGGATCGCCTGAGAGGAATGATTGTCAATCCGATCCCGAAGGAGTTGCCTGCTGTTTCGGGCCTCGTTAGCCGTTTGAGAGTCTTTAGAAGGAATCTAAACCAACTCGTAATACCTTAACTCGGGACGCGAATGTCGTCCGACACGAGCTTGTCGAGGTCGTGAAGTGAATTCTGACTGCGGTTCAATATCTCGAGCACTTCCTGCGGTGAGTCGGTTACGTGAAACATGCTGAGATCATGTTCGGCGATCTTCCCGTCATGCAACACCACCTGCCGTAACCAGTCCAACATACCGCTCCAATAAGTACTGCCGAAGAGTACGACGGGAAAGTTGCGTATCTTCTTCGTCTGGATCAGCGTGAGTGCTTCGAAGAGTTCGTCAAAGGTGCCGAAACCTCCGGGGAAAATGACGAATCCGAGGCTGTACTTCACGAACATCATCTTGCGCACAAAGAAGTATTTGAATTTCAGACTGCGAGTTTGATAGGCGTTGGGTCGCTGTTCGAAAGGCAACTCGATGTTGCAGCCGATGGACAAACCGCCCGCTTCAAATGCGCCGCGGTTGGCTGCTTCCATGATGCCTGGACCACCGCCGGTGATCACTGCAAATCCTTCCCCGGCGAGCAAACCAGCCGTCTCCTGCGCAGCCTGATAATCAGGGTCATCGGGTTTCGAACGTGCAGAACCGAAGATCGAGACGCCGCGAGTAAGCGTTGCGAGTTCATCGAAACCTTCGACAAACTCACCCATGATGCGAAACACGCGCCAGGGATCGGTATGCGTAAACTCGTCGGGACGTGGACTCTCGAGCAGTTGCTCGTCCTGCGTTGATCCCGGCCGTGATCGTATTGGCTCTTTTTGCTCGTCTTCCATTTGGCTCAAATGCCCATGATGTTGTAACCGCAGTCTACGTAGATTACCTCGCCCGTAATTCCTGACGACATTGAGCTACACAGAAACACGGCGGTATTGCCAACCTCACGCGGCTCGACGTTTCGCTGGAGCGGGGCACGTTCGGCATGGTGCTTCAACATGGTGCTGAAATCGGCGACGCCGCGCGCCGACAAAGTTTGAATTGGACCAGCACTGATTGCGTTGATCCGAATGTTACGCGGACCGAGATCCTTCGCGAGATAGCGTGTGCTCGCCTCGAGCGCAGCCTTCGCGACGCCCATCACGTTGTAACCGGCAACGACTTTTTCCGCACCGTAATACGACATCGTGACGATGCTGCCGCCTTCTGTCATCAGCGGCGCTGCAGCGCGTGCGAGTTGGGCCAGCGAATAGGCGCTGATTTCGAGCGCTGTGAGAAACGCTTCGCGGCTCGTGTCGAGATATTCACCACCCAGTGCTTCGCGGGGAGCGAAGGCGATGCTGTGAATCAGGAAGTCGAGCCGTCCAAACTGCTGCCCGACTGCGCGAAACGTCTCGTCAACTTCATCTTGTTTCGTAACGTCACAGGAGAGAAGTAGTGAACCCGGCATCGCTTCGTTTGTCAGGCTTTCGACGTTTTCTTTCAAACGGTCTCCCTGATATGTGAAGGCGAGTCGGGCCCCCGCTTCGTGCAGGGCCTGGGCAGTGGCCCACGCAATCGAACGCTTGTTGGCCACGCCAAAAATTATTCCGTTTTTGTTTTGCAGCATGAACTGTACCGCAGCCTAGGCCGCCGCGCTTTCAGGTGAAGTCATGAGAGCTTTGTATTCGCCACTTTCAACCCACTGCAAGATCTCCGAGACACGCCACACCGGAAACGGATGGCTCAAGCCGGAGTTGATGACGTCGGCCCAGAAACGGTCGAGCGCTTTTTCATCGTAGTTCTTCTGGAAGTCGCGTGCCTGCGCGAGAAACTGATCGTAATCGACGCGCGATGCGAACGTTCCGCCACTCAGCTTCATCATCGTGCGGCCAATGACGTTCGCGTCCTGCGTAACAAGCAACGCAGCGCGATCGCACGACAGTTCAGCCCGTCGCGCCCAGGCAAGCAGCGCCGCGCGCATACTCAACGTGAGAATTTCCTTGATGATGAACGTCAGTGGCGAGGCGAGCACCGCGCTCTTCGCTAGAAACTCGATCAGGCGGGCGGCGGTTAAGTACAGAACGTGTTCGGCATGAATGTGTCCGACTTCGTGCGCCACGACGGCCAGCACTTCGTCGTCACTCAAACGTTCTATCAGTTGTGAGTAAAGCACGATCACTGGACGTTCGACTCCGCCCGTGAACGCGTTGACGATCGGGTTTTGTTGGACGAAAAGATCCGGCATGTCTACGCCCAAGGTCGTGCAGGCAATCTGCAATTTGGCGTAGAGGTCAGGACACTGCGTCGGCGTGACCTTCACTGCACTGGCCGTGAAGATGACACGAATGGCTGATTCGCCGGTGACTGCGAGAAGCTTTTTGAGCGCTGTATCGATTCCCGGGATCGCTCGAAGCGCAGCCAGCGCTCGACGATCGGCAGGATGAATGTACTGCTCCTTGTCCAGCCGGGCGAATTTCTTGTGTGGCACGTCCGAAAGCAGCAACCGGCAGCGGCCGCAGCGCGCGTCGCCGGCATCCACACGGACCTGATTGCGTTGCCCGCAGTAACGGCAGCGGATTGAGTCTTCGTTGTCAGCCATATTGGTGCTCATAATATCAGTGTTTGAAATGCCTCACACCTGTAAAGACCATTGCGAGCCCATGCTCGTTGGCCGCTGCAATGACTTCATCGTCACGAACGGAGCCGCCCGGTTGGATCACTGCTGTGATGCCCTGACGAGCAGCTTCGTCGACACCATCGCGGAAGGGAAAGAAAGCGTCGGACGCCAGTACGGAGCCGGCCACCGGGAGTTGTGCGCGCATCGCGCCGATTTTGACCGAATCGACGCGCGACATCTGGCCGGCGCCGACGCCCACCGTTTGATCTGCTCGCGCGTAGACGATCGCATTCGACTTCGTATGCTTGCAGACGGTCCAGGCAAAGAGTAGCGCTCGGATTTCCTCGTCGCTCGGCGGTCTTTCAGTGACGAACTTCAGCTCTTCTCTGCGAAGTTCGTGTACGTCTTTGGTTTGGACCAGCATGCCGCCCGAGATTTGTCTGAACTCGAGTTCTCCGGCGTGTTTGGTTGAACTCATGCGGATCACGCGCAGGTTCTTTTTCGTTTGCAGCAGCTCGAGTGCAGCGGCGTCGTAATGGCGTGCGATCACGACCTCGGTAAAGATCTTTGTCACTTCCTGTGCGGCCGGGAGATCGACACTGCAGTTAAATGCGACGATACCGCCAAACGCTGAAACAGGATCCGTCGCCAACGCCTTTCGGTAGGCATCTGCTGTTGTTTGTCCTAGCCCGACGCCGGCGGGATTTGTATGTTTGATGATGGCGCAAGCAGTGTCGTGGAAATCGCAGACGAGTTGCCATGCCGCATCGGCGTCAACGTAGTTGTTGAACGACATCTCCTTGCCCGAAAGGATTGCTGCGTTTGCGAGTCCACCACCGGACGGAGTTTGATAGAGCGAAGCGACCTGGTGCGGGTTTTCGCCGTAGCGTAGGTCTACAAGTTTCGCGAGGGCCAAAGTTATACGCGCAGGCATCAGACTTGAGCCTGCCAGATACGAACTCACTACAGCGTCGTATTGCGCTGTGTGCTGAAAAGCCTCGGCCGCGAGACGTTGAAGGGTGGGGATTGAAATGGAGCCGGCGTTTTGGTGGAGCTCCTCAATTAGTTGCGGATAGTGAGAGGGTTGGACCACCACGGCGACGTCCGTGGAGTTCTTGGCTGCCGAACGGATCATCGCTGGGCCACCGATATCGATCTGTTCGATTGCTTCTTCACGGGTCACGCCCTCACGGCTGATCGTCTCGGCAAACGGATAGAGATTAACGACGACCATGTCGATTGGTTCAATCCCGTGTTGCTGCATTGCTGCAACGTGTTCAGGGTTATCACGCAGCGCCAGCAATCCACCATGAACGCGCGGATGCAATGTTTTCACACGTCCGTCCATCATTTCCGGAAAGCCGGTGACGTCTGAAATGTCGCGTACGTCAATGCCGGCGTCGCGCAACGCCTTTGCCGTGCCGCCAGTACTGATGATTTCAACGTTGAAGTTCTTCAGTTCGAGGGCAAAGTCGATAATCCCGGTCTTGTCCGACACACTGAGTAGGGCGCGTTTTATTGGCTTCATTTTGGAGAAAGATTGACCATGAATTTATGAGAGCGTGAAAAGCCAAGTCCTCCGACGGAATATTCGACCCCTTCCGGCTTCAGACTTACTGAGAAAACGTGCTTGCGATTGTCACGCGACGATTCGGCTATATAGAACCCCAGAAGATACTGACTTTTCAAATCGTCTTCGATGGCCTGAAAAATCGGCGCGAGATCAACGGCGCGCGGCTGCAACGCCGACTTTGCATCGCCCGAGAGAAAATACTTGCCGCCAGTCTTTTCCGCGAGTTCGCGAAAGCCTTTACTCGGCGGTCGCACCGAGAGTTTCCCATCAATTGGCGTGAAGAGTGGCAAGTGAATCACGTAGAACGACACGCGTTTTTCCAACGCCGCGTCGATCACGTCGTTTGCTCTTGTTCTACTGCTATTGTCCAGACCGTCGCTGATCAGCACGATTATGCGTCGTTCCGCGCGAACCGGAGGCAGCGTGTCGAACGTTTGCACGGCTTTCGCAGCCGCGTCGAAGATGGCGGTCCGCTTATCGCGTTCTACGGCAAACCTGAATGCGGTGCGGGCTGCATCGACGTCTTTTGTAAACGGCGTGGCTAGAGAGGGCGCGTCGGAGAAACGAAGTACGGCAATGCTCGAACGATCGCTGAAACGTGAGAAGAGCGCGAGGGCCGCGTCCTGCTGTTGAGAAATGATCTCACGCAAACTGCCGGACTGAGCCAGTGCAAACAGCACGGCCACGCGATCGGCCCCGGGCGCGAAA
>Ga0207675_100006250_pt1 | contig 11303 bp, 16 predicted proteins | sample KBSSwiS42_FD_184305 | JGI IMG/M metagenome (GOLD analysis project Ga0207675, IMG submission 184305) | Switchgrass rhizosphere microbial communities from Kellogg Biological Station, Michigan, USA - KBS Switchgrass S4-2 (SPAdes) (version 2) | ecosystem: Host-associated > Plants > Roots >...
TTCCTCGAGGACTACGTCGCGGTCACCAAGTACTACCTCGCCAACATGGAGCAGGCGAAGCGCGACCTGCACAAGGCCGGCTTCGTGCGCACGCCGATCGACATCTACCTGAAGAACGCCGACTGGAAGCGCGCCCCGGACGCGCGCGTCAACGTCGACAGCCTGAAGAAGCTCTCGACCTTCATGCTCGACAAGCTGCAGTGGCTGGAGAAGCCGGTGAACGTCGACGGCATGGTCGACCAGAGCTTCCTGCCGCGCTAGCGATAGGAATTCGGGGACGGAGCACTAACTCCGAAAGCTGCGCCAGCCGTGGAGTTAGTGCTCCGTCCCCGAATTCCTCAGCGCGCGGAGACCTGGGCCCGGCCTTGCTTGGCGGCCTCCAGGCAGTGCCTGGACTCGCCCTTGGCGGCGTGCTTGCGCGCCTGGTTCAGCGAGCGGTCCGCGGACGAAAGCTGCTGCCGTCCCTTCTCCGACTTGTACTCGGGCTTCTTGCGCGCGTCGGCGATCCGCCGCTCGACGCGCTCGATTTCGGCCTCGCAGTCCCGCGCCAGCTGGGCCTGCGACTGCGCGTAAGCCGATGGCAGGAATAACAGCAAGCTCATTAGCAGAACATTCTTCATGCAAGCACCTTACGCCGCTGCGCGTTCCGTGGCAGTGACGAAATTCGCGCTCAGCCTTCCTCTTCCCTGTGCGTCCGGATGAGCCAGACGCTCAGAGCGCCGAACACCAGGCCAATCACGCCGAGGAAGGTCCAGAACCAGGCGAAACCGTAGCCGTCGGAGCGCTGCACGGGATCGGGAATGTCGCCGCTCGACACGAAGCCGGTGATGGCGACGCTGAAGCAGACGCCGGCGAAGATCGCGGAAAAGATGACGCTCATTTTCGCGCTGATCTTCATGCGCCGATGGTAACGGCATCGCCGCGCGAAATCCGGCCGGGTCGCACGACCTCGGCGTAGACACCGAACAGCTGGTCCGCCTCCTGCGCGATGCTGCGCAGGATCTTCGGGTCGAACGGCAGGTCGCTCTGCGCGAAGGTGGTCATGCCGCAGCGCTCGGTCGGGTCGGTGACGCGCAGCCGTACTTCTCCTATGTGCAGGGCGCGGCCGATCCAGGACTGCTCTGATTCCGCGCTTGTGATGAGCAGGTTCGGCCGGAAGCGCCGCTCGTCGATGCGGCTTCCCGGCAGCCGCGAGCGCAACCATTCGAGCGAGGCGCTGCTCACCAAATGGATCGGCCCGCTGTCGAAGTGGGAAATACCATCTTCGGGAACCAGCATGACCGGCGTGCGGAGCGCCTCCGACAGGGCGCCGTTGATCCGCGGGTCGTCGGCACGCATACGCTCGCCGCCGGGGAAAGTGATCTCCGGCCATTCGCCGTCGTAGCGCGCGCGAAAAGTGAACAGCCCCTCGATGTGACGGTGGCGGCGGCTGTTCTTGCCGCTGCCGAGCCTGCCGTCGTCGCCGCGCACCGCGAACCGGCGATCGCCGCGCACGCCGCGCGTTTCCAGCTCGACCTCGGCGCGCTCCTCGCCGAGCATCGACTTGACCGGATAGCGCCACAGCGCGGCAACGACAGCGCTCATTTCTTCGCCGCCGGTGGCGCAGTGGCGGTGAACGAAGGCCGCGCGGCGAGCGGCGCGTACCAGTCGCACAGCCGGGCGTGCCCCGAGCGCCAGTCGAAGTCGGGGTTGCGCGCCTCCAGGCCGAGCGCGCAGGCGAGCGTGAGCTGCGCCATGTTGAGCGCGCCGCGCATGTAGGGATGGGCGATTTCGCGCTCCCAGAGATCGACCAGGCGCGTGGCGCGGTCGATCTCGTGCCGGATCACGCCCGGCGAGCGCTCGTTCTCCGGGCGGTAAAGCTCGCGCAGCCACACCGTGAGCCCGTCGATCAGGCTGCGCGCCAGGCCCTCGAGCCGGCGCGCCTCCCACCCCGCCTCGCCCGCCGGCAGGCCGAAGGCCGGCTTGCCGTCGAGCTGGTCGAAGTAAGCGCAGATCACCGCGGACTCCTCCATGCCGACGCCGTCGTCGCGCACCAGATAGGGAACGCGGCCGGAAGGATTGATCTGGTAATAGGGGCTGCCCGCGGTGCGGGTCTGCGCGAGGATGACTTCGACGCGCTTCTCCAGGCCTTTCTCGATCACCAGGATGCGTGCCATGCGCGCGTACGGGGATCCGGGCGTGACGTAGAGCTTCATGCGGCGTGGCGCTCGAGGAAGGCGCGGATGCGCTCGTTCACCACGTCCGGGTGCGTGATCGGCCCCATGTGCCCGAGCCCCTCGAGCTCGATCAGCTCCGCGCGCGGCAGCAGCCCCGCGAGCCGGCGCGCCACCGCGCGCGAGGACAGCGGAGATTTCGCGCCGACCATCAGCAGCACCGGCACATCGAGCGCGGCGAACGCCTGCGCCGGCGTCGGCTCGCCGAACAGCGCGTCCTTCCAGCCCTGGATGTTCCTCACCGCCTCGGCGCTCGCCGCCTGGACGCGCTCGGGCATGCGGTCGAACGCGCCCTCGTCCATCCAGAAGTCGATGAAGCACCTCGCCGCCGTCGATGCATCGCCGCGCCCGAGCGCGGCCATTGCTGCCGCGACCGCGTTGCGAATGCCGTCCACGTCGTGTGGCGACTCACGCTCGACCAGTGCAAACAGGGTCGGCTCGTAGAGCGCCATCGAGCGCAGGCGCTGCCGGTGAACCAGCGCGCCGATCAGCGCGATGCCGCCGCCGTACGAATGCCCCACCAGCGAAAAGCTGTCTCCGGCGCGCGCGAACACCGGCTCGAGCAGCGCCACCTCGTCACGCAGCGCTACCTTGCGGCCCTGCGGCCACGGCGGGCTCTTGCCCGCGCCATACGTGTCGGGGGCGAGGACGTGGAAGCGCGGTGCGAGCAGCTCCATGAGCGCGCGCCACTGGCTGGAGGAGCTGGCGTTCGAGTGCACGCAGATCACGCCCGGGCCCGAGCCCGCTTCACGGAAGAAGGGCGCGCTCACGCGTCGTACTCGCCGCGGCCCTTGGGGTAGCTCTGCTCCCAGTTGCGGCCGTCGAGCGGAATGACCTTCATCTCTTCGATCGTGCCTTGGTCCAGGCAGCGCGCATTGACGCTGTAACCGTCGGGATGCGAGCGCGGCACGTAGAACGACTTGATGCCGCACACCTTGCAGAAAAGGTGCTTCGCGGTTTTCGTATTGAACTCGTAGGTGGTGAGCGCGTCGCCGCCCGCGACCAGCTTGAAGCGCTCCTTCGGCACCATGAGATGCAGATAGCCGGACTTCGCGCACATCGAGCAGTTGCAGTCCTTCACCTCGAAGCGCGCCGCCGCCTGCACCTCGAAGCGCACGCGTCCGCAGTGACAGCCGCCGGTGTGGGTGACCATTGCGCGAGGCTACCTCAGGAACGCTCCTGCGCGCGCAAGGCCGCAAGCTCGGCCGCCGTATACATCGGCGGAACCGGCGGATGGAGCTGGTCGAGGTTGGCCACGCCCGCCTCGGGAGCGGCGACCGAGAGCACGCGCTTGAAGGCGCGCGGCTTGAACAGGCCCGCGGCGACGAGCGCATCGCGCGCGCGGCGGCGCAACGCGAGCATGCGAAACCTCATTACCTTGCCTTCGCGATTGGCGCCGTCGTCACCCCAGGGCACGTAGGCGAAGTCCTCGGCCGGTTCAATGCCGGCCAGATAGCGCGGCGTCATGACGAAAGTGAGCCCGAACAATCCCGATTCCGCTTTGCCCGGCATGGGGCAAAGCTCGAGCAGCCTTTGCACGAACGCATTGCTTCCGACTTCGGCGTCGCGCAGCCAGTATTGATGGAATTGGCTTTGCCCGATGTTCACTTCACTGATGCGCTTGCCGGCATGGTGCCTTACGTGCGGCACCCAGCGGCTGCGGTCGAACCAGGGATGGTCGAGGCCGTTTCCCAGGCTGCGGCGCGGCAACGCCGCGAACCATGCCGAGCCCGCCTTGCGGCCGGCGGTGCGCAGCCGGAGGAACTCCAGGCCGGTGAGGGCGGCGCGCTCGCACACCGCGCGGAACTCGGCCGAGACGAAGCTGTGGTTGAGGGCGTGCGCGCCCTTCGGCAGCGAGCCTGGCTTGTACTCGGGATAGTCGTCCCACAGCGAGAAGCTGCCGCTCACCTGCGGGGTGTAGAGCAGGCTCCAATCCGAGCGCGGCTCCTCCTCCTCGGCGAGGATTTCCGCCAGGTGCGCGGTGCCGACCAAAGCGCTGTTCGCCTGGCGCTCCTGCACGAGCATTGCCATGGCCTGGTCTGCTTTCGATGTGCCCAGCGACAGGCGTACCCAGGCCGAGCTGAAGACTTTCAGCCGCAGCGCACCGTAGACTCGCTCGCGGGCGCGCGCGGATGTGCCGTCGTCGAAGAGCATGCGCTCGTCACCGGGCGCATCGACGCGCAGCGACAGCTCATACCGCGGCATGAGGCTAGCGTTGGTTGATGCCGAAGCGGCCGGGCCCGATTAGCGTGACGGCAACCGCCGTAAAGAGGAAGAACGCCTGCAGCTCGAGCGCCCAGCCGCCGCTCTTGCCGAGCAGGAACAGGTCCGCGCGATGCACGAGCATGACCGCGAACAGCATGTTCACCACGATCACGGCGGCGCCCAGGCGCGCGTAGAAGCCGAGGATCACCAGGATGGGCGCCAGGATCTCTCCCAGGTACACGCCGAACGCGAAGAATCCCGGCAGGCCGTTCCCTTCCAGCATTTTCTGGATCCCGTCGGTGCCGCCGCTGATCTTGGCGATGCCGTGGAGCAGGATCAGCAGGCCGAGGGTGAGACGCAGGATGAGCTTGCCGAGGTCGTTAGCCATTGTTGTTCTCTCCTTTATGACGGGATTCCTGCCGGATCAAATCCCAGATGGTGTTGCGGTACTCGTGGCACTGCGCCGACTTCTTGATCTCCAGCGTGCGCGGGCGCGGCAGCTCGATGCGGATGTCCTCGCGGATGCGGCCGGGACGCGCGCTGAGCACGATCACCCGATCGCCGAGGAACACGGCCTCCTCGATGTCGTGGGTGACGAAGACGACGGTCTTGTGCGTGCGCTCCCAGATGCGCGTGACCTCTTCCTGCATGGTCTCGCGCGTCTGCGCGTCGAGCGCGCCGAACGGCTCGTCCATCAGCAGCACCTTGGGGTTGAACGCCAGCACGCGGGCGAGCGCGACGCGCTGCTTCATGCCGCCGGAGATTTCTGCCGGGTAGTGGTTACGGAACTGGGCGAGGTCCATCAGCTCGAGGTAAGCCTGCACGGTTTCGGTAATTTTTTCTTTTTCAATACCCAGGGCTTCCAGGCCCCAGGCGACGTTGCCCGCCACCGTCTTCCACGGGAACAGCGCGAACTCCTGGAACACCATGCCGCGGTCGGGGCCGGGGCCGTTCACCGCGTTGCCGTAGACGCGGATCGCGCCGGCGTCGGCCGGAATGAATCCGCCCATGATGTGCAGGAAGGTGCTCTTACCGCAGCCGCTCGGGCCGATGATGGTGATGAACTCGCCTTCGCGCGCGACGAAGCTGGCGACGTCGAGCACCGGCATCTCGCGGCCGTCCTTGCGGTAGACCTTGCGGATGCCGTTTGCCTCGAGCGCTATTTTTCCTTCTTGATTGACCAACCGTGTCCCGAGAGATCGAATTTCACCCCGGCGAGCTGCAGCTTCTTCTCGAAGTAGAGCGTGTTGCCCGCCAGCTTCGAAAGATCCACGGGCGGCGGCGGTTGCGGCGTGGCGCCGGCCTGGCGCGCGCGCGCCTCGGCGGCGCCGAGGTCATCGACCTGCACGCCGAAGTGATCGAGCCCATAGCCGTCCGGGTAAGGGTTGGGCGTTTCCTTGGTGCGCTTCCAGCAAACGATCGCCAGGTTGATGTAACCGTCGGTGAGGTAGACCTCGCGCGCGAGGTCGCTGTCGCCGCGGCTGATCTCCTCGAGGCCGAGCGCCTTCTTGAACAGCTCGGCGGTGACGAAAGGATCTTCCGCCGTGATTGCAATGTGCCTGATCTTTCCCATGGCTTATCCCGAAAAAGCGAGCAGCCGCTCCAGCTCGTCGAGCGAGCGCTGCGTGTCGCGCCCCGCGCGCTCGACGCGCCGGTTGCGCAGCCAGCAGCCCAGCGCGCTCTTGCGCTGGCCGTCCTCGCCCACCTCGCGCGAGATGCGCATCACGGTTTTCACGCGCGGCTTGCGGCGAGCGGCATAACGACCCACAGCTTGCTCGATTTCGGCGCCGCTCGCCAGTTCCTCGGCGAGCACCGCCGCGTCTTCCATCGCCATGCCCGCCCCCTGGCCGATGTTCGGCGTGAGCGCATGCGCCGCGTCGCCCAGCAGGACGGTGGCGTTGGTCGCCGACACGCGCACCCAGTCGTCCATCCACAGCTCTTCGATCTCGGTGGTGATGATGTTTTCCGCTGGCGGCAGGGCGGCGAACAGGCGCTGGATGCCCGGGTCGGTGAACTGCGCGAATTGACGCGGAAGTTCCGGCGCGAGGCGCTCCGCGCGCGGCGAGTTATACGTGGTCCATATATACAGCCGCTGCTCGCCGATCGGCACCAGGCCGATGCGCTGGCCGCGCCCCAAGTACTCGGTGAAGCAGCGCACACCCGCGACGTTCTCCATGATCAGGCGGTGAGAGCGGTAGCCCATGTAGCCGGGCTCCACCTCGCCGAATCGCTCGCGCCTGACCTGGGAGCGAATTCCGTCCGCGCCGATGACCAGGTCCGCACCCTCGAAATCATTGGCGGTTGGAGTTTTTCCAAAAGAGACTGTTTCCGCCGGCAAGCTGCGGTAGAGCACATCGAGCAGGTGCGCGCGGTGCACCAGGCAGCCCTGCGCCAGCTTGCCGCTCTCATATAACGGCTTGTAGTCGCGCGTAGCGAGCAATCGACCGGTGTGGTCGCGGGTCTCGCGCGTGAGGTACGGCCAGGAATCCGCGCGCACCTGCTCGGCGAGGCCGTTGCGCTCGAGCACGCGCATCGCGTTGGGATTCATGATGATGCCGGCGCCGACGGGGTTGAGCTGCGGCGCCCGTTCCAGCACCGTGGCCTTCATCCCGCGCAGCGCGAGCTCGCGCGCGACCGAGAGGCCGCCGATCCCGCCACCGATGATCAGGATGGAGACCATCCGGGAGGATTATCGCAAAGGCGTTCGAATGCGCGTATAAGAAGAAGAGCCGTGATCAACCTGCTCCGCCCCCACGCCGAACGCTGGACCATCGAGCGCATCGCCAAGCTCGGGCGCAGCGAGGTGACGCAGCTTCGCGACAACGCAGCCGGCCTGGGCAATGCGCAGGTCGTCGCGCTGTGCGACCAGGTGCTGCTGAAGGCCGCGAAGGATTCGGGCGGCGAGATGGCGCGGCGCCTGAAAGCGAGCGGCGTGCGCCTGGTGACCCGGCGCAACGCGTTCGAGACCCGGGGCGTGACGCTGCACGAGCTGTCGAGCTGGGGCGGCGTGCGCTCTTCCGACGGCACCGTGGTGCTGTCGATCTGGAAGGACGCCATCCAGAGCGACACCGGGATTTGCGCCTACCTGCTGTGGGCGCCGAACAAGGAAGGATCGCGGCCCTGGTCGGACAAGCCGGCGGGCCAGGAGCGCCTGGAGCATTGCCGGCAGGCTTGCGAGCGCGGCTCGGCCGAAGCGCTGCTGGTGTACGGCGAGCCCTTCGAGGGACGCATTCCCGAAGACAAGGCGAAAACCATTTCCGGCGTGGATGCGGCGATCGTGCTGCACGTCGAGGTCGTGCTCCGCGGCCGCGAATACTGGGCCGTGTGGGGCCGCCGCAGAACCGGCACCGCCGCGCCGCACTGACGCAACGCGCTTAAGACGCGGCCAGCCCGCCCGACGCCCGACCCTCCAGCCAGTCCACCGCTTCGTTCTCGCTGGCGAAGACCCAGGCATTGAACCCGGCGGCGCGCAGGTGGCCCTGCGCCTCCCGGTAGATCGCGTCGATCGCCTGCGTGCTCGGTATCAGCGCGAGCTTGAATTCGGCAGGGATGCTGGCGCGCTGCGCCATGCTCGCGAGCGCATCGCGCAGCCGGTAGTGGCCGGGCGGGTCGTTGTCACCCGCTTTCAGCAACGCCCGGGTGACCTTGTTGTTGAGGCAGAAGGCGGCAAAGGCGCGGTAGACCGCGGTCAGCTCCGACGAGTTGCAGCCGCCGAAATCGACGCGCACGTATTCCCCGCATCTGGTGATGCAGCCCTCGCCGCCGGTCAGATCGCGGACTATGTGGGACCACCCGCAGGAGACGGTCCTGAAGCGACGACGTGCCGCGGCAGATCGACGGTGAACACGCAGCCGACGCCGGGCATGTTGCGTACGCTGAGAACGCCGCCGATGGCCTCGACGCTGCGCCTGCAGATCGACAAGCCCAGGCCGAGGCCCGACTTGTCCGTGCTGCCCTGCGTGAACGGCTCGAACATCCTTTCCGCGTCGCCCGGCGGAAGGCCGCCGCAGTTGTCCTCCACTTCGATCATGACGCGGTCGCCGGCTGCATGGGCGCGCAGCGAGACCTCGGTGTCCTCCTCGGTGAACTTGAAGGCATTCTGCAGCAGGTTGCCGACCGCCGAGAGCAACAGGTCCCGGTCGGCCTCGACCGCGAGGTCGGGATCGACCGTGGAGACGGCAAGCCCGCAGCCGCGGGATTGCGCTTCGAGCGACGCGGAGATCCTGACGTCGCCGATGAAGCCGGCGAGCGGAATCAGCTGGCGCCGCACCGGCATTCCCGCCGTCACCCGCACATCGGCGAGCGAGCGATCGACCAGGTTGCGCAGGCCGATCAGGCTGCGATCGAGCACGGCGCCGGTCGCCCCGGCGAGCCCGACATTGCCGGCCTTGATGGCGGTCACGGCGAGCGTGGCGTTCTGGATCAGGTTGCGCAGCTCGTGCGCGAAGAAGCCCAGCCGCTCGTTCAGCGCATGGGCCCCTGCATCGACGAGCAGAAGGTCGCGCTGATAGGTGAATTCCGACACGGAATCGGCGATCGCGTTGTCCAGGCAGCGGTTGAGGGTTCGAAATTCGTCCACCTCGAAGGGGGCTTCCTTTTCGAAGGCGAGATCGGTAATGGCCTGGCACAGGTCGCCGTAGTTGTGCACCACCTGGTCGACCGTGAAGCCGTGCTGCAGCAGCTCGCGCCCGTGTTGCGCCGCCGCCAGGCCGATCTCGGAAAAGACCGATCCCTCGCCGCCCGACTCGCCGGAAACGTCGCGGCTTCGCATCGGCTCGGGCGTCTGCTCGACCTGCAGCGTCTTGATGAGCTGGTCGAGGAAGTGCGGAATGCCGTGCTCGATCTCCACGTCGGTGGCTTTCGGCGCGCGCCGTTGAACGACCTTCAACCGGCAGCGGTCGATCAGGTCATCCCGGTTTGCGGAGAGAAATGCGTGCAGCATGCGCCGACCTTACACGGATTCCGCCCGTCGCTATGTACGGTAGAGCACGTAGCCGCACTATGGCGCCCAGCGCACAGAAAGTGCGGTACGGATTCGTCACACTGCGAGCCGTACCGTTCATCGTCGACCTTCCGCCCGACGCTGCTGCTGTCGCGCGAAGCCTCTAAGCCGCCTGCGGCTGCCGATCGCTGCGAATGTAATAGCCCTCGCCATCGGCGGCCAGGTGGCGCTCTCCGGCATCGTCGTACCAATAGAGCTTGCCGACCTCTTCCGACTCGCTGAGCTTGTGCGTGCCGTCGCAGAACGGCTGCGTGGCGGAAAGGCCGCAGCCGCAAATTGACGCGGTCTCTGCGCCCAGTGTCACTGCGTAGGGTTGGTTGCGGAAGCGCTTGACGAGCCTGGCCATGATGGATTCCTCGTGGTTTAGAAAAGGGTAGTCAGGAGGCGATATAGGCGCGCATCGCTTGCGCCTCCTCGGCAGCTTCGCTGAGCTTCACCTTCACCAGGTCGCCGATGGACACCAGCCCGAGCAGCTTGCCGTCGTCGATCACCGGCAGGTGGCGAAAGCGGCGCTCGGTCATCAGGCCCAGCGCTTCGTCGACCGACATCGACAGCCGTCCGACCACGACGCTGCAGGTCATGCGTGCCTCGACCGCGAGCGTGTCGAGGTCGCGGTCGCCGTCGGCATAGAGGCGCACCACGTCGCGCTCGGTGAAGATGCCGACCGGGCACCCTTCGGCGTCGGGCACCATCAGCGCGCCGACCTTCTCGGCGTGCATCGCGCGGATGGCGTCGGCGACGCTCGACTTGGCCGGCACCGTCACCACGCGGTGGCCCTTTGCCGTCAGTACGTCCTTCAGGATCATTGAAGCCTCCGGTAACGAAGTTCCACTCTGTGCTCCCGGCGATCGTCCATCAAAGAGATGACGTGGTCCGACTGCCCGGCCGTTTCATCGCGCACCACGTTGATGTGGTACACGGTGTCGCGATACCGATAACGCAATTTGAATCCGGGCCACTTCGCCGGCAGGCAGGGCGCGAGGCGCAGCTTGTCGCCTTCCAGCTTCAGGCCGAGGAGCGATTCCAGCGCGAGGCGGTACATCCAGCCCGCCGACCCGGTGTACCAGGTCCAGCCGCCGCGGCCGGTGTGCGGCGCGGCCGCGTACACGTCCGCCGCCATCACGTAGGGCTCCACCTTGTAGGTGGCGATCGCGGCCGCGGTTTGCGTGCGGTTGACCGGATTGATCATGGAGAAGATTTCCCACGCGCGGCTGTCGCGCAGCTCGGCGAACGCCATCGCGGCCCAGATCGCGGCATGGGTGTACTGCCCGCCGTTCTCCCGCACCCCGGGGACGTAGCCCTTGATGTAGCCGGGATTGGACGCCGACTTGTCGAACGGCGGATCCAGGAGCTGGACCAGCCCGTGCTCGCGGCGCACCAGGTAACGATCGAGCGACTCCATCGCGGTGCGCGAACGCTCCGCGCCGCCGGCGCCGGAGAGCACCGACCAGCTCTGCGCGATCGAATCGATGCGGCATTCCTCGTTGCCGGCCGAGCCGAGCGGCGAGCCGTCGTCGAAGTACGCGCGGCGGTACCACTCGCCGTCCCAGCCGTGCTCGTCGATGCTCGCGCGCAGCGTGCTCGCCTCGGCCGTGCAGCGCTCCGCGAAAGCCGCGTCGCCGCGGTTGCGCGCGATCGCCGCGAAACGCTGGAGCACGTAATGGCGGAAGAAGGCGAGCCAGACGCTTTCGCCCTTGCCTTGCGCGCCCACTTGGTCCATGCCGTCGTTCCAGTCGCCCGAGCCGATCAGCGGCAGCCCGTGCTCGCCGACGCCGGCGCCGCGCTCGATGGCGCGCACGCAGTGCTGGTACAGGCTCGCGGTTTCGCTCGAGCGCGCGGGCAGGTCGTAGTAGGAATCGTCCTCGGGGTTCACCGGGCGGCCG
>Ga0207675_100006252_pt1 | contig 11300 bp, 8 predicted proteins | sample KBSSwiS42_FD_184305 | JGI IMG/M metagenome (GOLD analysis project Ga0207675, IMG submission 184305) | Switchgrass rhizosphere microbial communities from Kellogg Biological Station, Michigan, USA - KBS Switchgrass S4-2 (SPAdes) (version 2) | ecosystem: Host-associated > Plants > Roots >...
CGTCAGCGATGGCGCCGTCGCCGGTACGTTCGCAGTCGGAAAACGCCCGGTAGCGTTGCTCTATGCGGCCGGCTACGTCTGGGTGGCGAACCTGCTCAGCGATAACGTGATGCGGTTAACCCCGTCGACAGGCGCGGTTGCCGGCACTTTCGCCACCGGAGACGGACCAGGCGGACTTGCGTTTGACGGCACAAATATCTGGGTCGCAAATCGTGATGCAAACACGGTCACAAAACTGCGAGGCAGTACCGGAGCAAATCTCGGCACGTTCGCAGTCGGAAAGCGGCCAATGGGATTGGCGTTCGTCGCCAATAGCATCTTTGTTGCAAACAACTTCAGCAACAACGTTATGCAGCTGAGCACCGCCGGCGCTGTGCTGGGAACTTATCCCGTCGGCAAAGGGCCGTTCGGTGTTGCCGGTCAGGGCGAAAACGTTTGGGTCACAAACTACTTCAGCAAAACTGTTACCAAGCTTCGTGCAAGTGATGGAGTCAATCTCGGCACGTTCGATACTGGTGATGGCGCCGCGGGAGTAGTGTTCGACGGCACGAACGTTTGGGTCGCGAACAACGGTGATGACACGCTGGTGAAGATCTCTCCAGCGACCGGAAGCATTGTCGCCACTTACGCAACTGGTAAAGGTCCGTTTGCGGTTGTGTTTGACGGCGCAAAGGTCTGGGTGTCAAACTTCGCTAATAATTCAGTATCGACGACAGCAGCAAACTGACTTCTGTCTGTTCGATCATTCGCGGGCCGGCTGTTCGCAAGAGCAGCCGGCTTTTTATTTCTTCACTTGCCTGGAACAGACATGATGGGCATGGTCTGGCCCAGATCGAAAAATCCGCCAGTGCTTGTAAAGGAACCTGTCAAAGTAGTCACAAATGTGTGTATGCGTTGACAGAATTTTCTTTGCTGTAGTATTAACTCCGAACCTTTGGAACGGCTCCTCCCAATTCAGTTTGTTACCGAAGGACTAATCGCACCTCGCGAATGCGATCGCTGAAATTTGGCCCGACTCAGTTTTTGCCACAAATCAGAACCAGCCCAGAGACCCGATATTAACCTCACAGGTTATTCAACTAAGGTTTGGCGATCGAAGTGAGGTCGGCTCATCACGTGCTGAGAACTGTACCTTCATATCGTCGATTGAACCTTCAAAAGACTCCCCGCAGGTGTTTCCTTGGATAAAAGAGTAGAAAAGATTCTCGAGATGATGAGAGACGATGTTCGCGGTGAACTCTCTCTCGCTGAGTTTGCACAATCCGTCAACCTTTCCATATGGCGCCTCTCGCATATTTTCAAAACTGATGTCGGGATGCCGCCCATCAAGTATTTGAGATTGCTGCGCATGGAAAGAGCGAAGGGCCTACTTGAATCAAGTTTTCTCAGCGTGAAGGAAATCGCGTATCAGGTTGGAGTTAACGACGAAAGCCACTTCGTAAGGGACTTCAAATCGACCTACGGATACTCTCCAGCCATTTATCGTTCACACTTCCGGAGTAACGGAAACGGCCAAACGAACGACAACGCCAACGGCGATGGCGCTCAAGTGGACCAGCCACAAGTCGCCAGGCAACGGAGCCAGGTGCGTCAGCAAATAGCGCGAATTGCCAAGCAGTCGATACTGCCTTCGTTGCATTTGTTCGTCTATTGGATCTCGTACTTTCAGTACTCGTTCTGAACGGCGCGCAAGAAAAAATTTCGCGGAGCAAAATCCGCTAATGAACGACAAAAACCGCCAAGCAACAATACTTGTTCTCCGAAAACCTGAAGCGTAAGCTGGCGCACGATTCAATACAGCGCGAAAGTAATTTTCACCTAGGCATTTTTCGCTTAAGTCAACAAACGTTACTCAACTGTTTCAGCAAAGCCCTCGCTTCGAACTGATCGCCTTTGCCGGGAAGTTGGACCAGGATAGACAGCTCAACGCCACGGTTTAGGGTAGGTCATAACCACAAGCAAAGGATTCTTAGATCCGAGGCCAACCGAACGGCTGAAAGGAGATTCTATGCCTAAAAAGAAGGCAAAGGACCGGCAAAGAGTCGGAAAGAAAACTGAAGGCACAATCAGTAGAAGAACTGTGCTCAAGATAGGGGCAGCTGCCGGGGCAGCGACTGTTGTCGCCCCATCCCTGTTGAATCCTGGAGAGGCACTGGGCTTTCAGGGAATTCCGGAGCCGCCTGTACGTTGCGTTAATACCGTTCCAGCAACCCCCAGTCCACCACACCATCCCTTTGTGGATGAATTCCTGGCTCCGTTTCCTGAGATTGACCATCCTCTGAATCCGCAGCCAACTGAGTTTCCTAATTTGGGTGCGGGTGAAGCCGACCGAGCACCCCATCAGCGCTGGGCACAGTTCAGTCCGGCCCATTTTACCTACGACATGTCAGCTCAGGTCGGTCTCCATAAGTTCCACTCGGATTACACAGACACTTACATCTGGGGCTTCAACGGTAAGTATCCAGCCCCAACCTTGTTGCAAAGGTACGGCAAATCCTCAATCGTCCGCTTCAGAAACAACACACCCGTGACCACCACGACGTTTGGCAGGAATGAGATCACGATCCACCTGCACAACGGGCACCACGGTTCAGAGAGCGACGGCTTCGCGGGCGACTGGTTTTCAACAGGATTCTGGAAAGACAATCTTTACCCGAATGTGTACGCCGGTATCGACGCTTTTGGCGGGAACCCGGGTGGTAACGGGGTCGGTGACCCAAGGGAGAAGATGGGTTCCTTCTGGTTCCACGATCACCGCGCAGAGTTCACGCTCAACAACAACGTTTTGGGCCTGAACGGCATGTACATCGTCTATGACTCAACAGATCCGGGCCATGAACATCCGAGCGCAGGCTCGCTGCAACTGCCGGGATACTACGGTGTCACAGACTTTCCTTTGATACTGACCGACAAGAGGTTCTGTGCCCCCACTGCGAACAACCCGCGCACTGAGATGGTCAATGCGGCGGGCGGCGACAAGTGGATCGTCAATGGAAAGATTCAGCCGTATATGAACGTCAGACGGCGAAAGTACCGGTTCCGCATCCTCAATACCGGACCAACACAGACCTATGACATCACCCTGATCAAACCCGATGGCTCAGTCGGAACGATAAATGTGATCGCTACCGACGCGAACTTCCTCGAGCATCCGATTCCGATCGACACAAGCACCGCGAATGCAGGTAATAGCAACAGCAACACGGCCCCGATCGTTCCGGGTGCACTCCGGGTAAGCGTCGCCGAGCGCTGGGACATTATTATCGACTTCTCGCAGTTCCAGAACGGCTCCAAAGTCTACCTCAAAGAGAATAGGACGATGTCTGTCGGCTTCCCATCGCCGGATCCGCTACCGCCAGGCCTGAACATTGGAAACGTTCTGATGCAGTTCAGGGTTGGAAACACGGAACCATGGTTCCCGGCCGATACACCGCCCATTCCCTCGACGCTCTGCACGTATCCGACGTTGCCGCCGACCGACAACTTTTTCGAGTGGCAGTTCACCCTTGAGGCGGGGAGATTCAGGGTCAAGAGACCAGGGGATACGATTGGCTGCACATTCGATCCGGACCACTCGGCTCATTGTATTCTTAGAGGAACCACTGAAGAGTGGCTCTTGAATAACAACATCGCCTCCGGCTGGACGCACCCGGTACACATTCACTTCGAAGAGCATCGCACCTTGGAGCGATATGTAAACGGCGTCCTGGTGGGCAGGCTCGGCGATCCCAACCTTCCTCTGCATCCGCTGTTTACGGGAAGAAAAGACGTAAATCGGCTGGAGGCCGGACAAGGTGCATTGATCAAGATGCAGTTCAGAGACTACAACGGCAGATATCTGATCCACTGCCACAACATGGCCCACGAGGACAACTTCATGATGGTGCGCTGGGACATCTGTCCCGACCAAGCGAGCCTGAATGATTGCCTGGCCAATCAGCAAATCTGTCATGCAGAAATGGAAGCCAAAGAACGGTTTAGAGATGAGGAGGTGGCGTAATGGATAGAAGAGATCTGCTAACCAGAGTATTTGAGCCGCATCCGGCATCACCGGGAGCTGGGCGGTACACAAACGCCGTTCTCCGGACGCAAAACAACGAAGCGGTTAAGTTCTATGACGATCTGATCAGAGGCAAACAGTGTGTCGTCAATTTCATGTACGCTGAATGTCACGGCTCCTGTCCAGCGGTCACTCAGACGCTGAAAACTATCTACCGGGAGCTCAAAGATCGCATGGGCAAAGACCTCTTCTTTTACTCGATAACGATAAAACCGGAGGAAGACACGCCCGCCGCGTTGAAGCACTATGCAGTGACGCGCAAGGCTGATCTTCCTGGCTGGTACTTCCTGACCGGAGATCCCTACGATCTCAAGACTATCCGCTACAGGTTGTTCAATATGGACCACCCAGGGCTGGACTCTGATCTCGCCCTGCACAGCGGATACTTGCGGATTATCAACGACGCAAGAAACTCGTGGGGCATGGCCCAGGCGTTCGCCACCAACAAGAATATCCTGACAAGGATAGCCTGGCAGGATCCGCCGAAGTCATACGCGGAAGCCGTGCTCGAAGTCCGGAAGCGGCAGGCCGTGATCAACGAAGAGGTCAAGAAGTACGGCTATCGTCGGGGCGGTATGAACGTATGAACCAGGCTTTACCCAGTTCGACGTCAGGGCCGCAAAGCTAGCCAGATGGTCGAATAAGGATCAGGAGTAGAAGTTGCTCGCGCGGCTTCCTACTCCTGATCCCACCAAGACAAGCGCGGTAAGGACGCGACTATGAAACTAATTGCCATAATCTCGCTATTGGCTCTTTCGCTTCTGGGCTCAGCTGGAACGGCTTTAGCCCAACAGGGACCAGCTTCAGCCCAGGAAAAACCGCCTCCAAGAGCGGCGCCACGACCCACCCCAGCCGGGGAACCAGCTTTTGGACAGGAAAAACAAAAATGCCCTTGTGATATCGTCGGAACCTGGAAAGCGCAAATCTCGAAAACTGAAGCGCGTCTTTACGAGTTCGATAGTGAGGGCGTGGTCAAAGTGCTTCAAGTTTCGGGCGCTGCCAAACCTCGCGAGATCGCAACCGCAAAATACGAATTCGTCGAGGAACCGATCGTCCAGGAATCGGCTGCTCCTGAGCAGAAGGCTCCCGAAAAACAGATCTCTCTCACGGCAACCGGCAAGAACCGGATTTTCGGACGGACCAACACGACTATGAAGGTCGTTAGTTATGACGACTCCTCCTTGACCTGCCAGATACCTGGCGTCGCACAAACAGTCAGGTGGACGAGAGTAGATCCGGACCGTTATTTCATCATTCTTGTCGCGCGTCAGAATGAGTTCTACGACAATAGTGGGTCAGCGTTTCCGATGGTTATTAAGTTGGCCGGAGGCGTTCCGAAAATTGACGCCGCGGGTACTTATATCGACCATGGAAGAATCAGTTTTGGCGCCGTTCCACCAGAGACTTACAAAGACTATCTGAGAGAAGCGCGCGGCGACTCGGAGATAATTCTACGGCTGGAAATCAACTCCCGACAGTATGAAAGAGCTTTGAATGTTGTGCAGGAGTGGCAGCGACGCGCGCGCGATAATGCATTGTTGTATCAGCATGAGAGCCCATTTTCTCTCAACAATATTGTGCTCGTGAGGGCTGTTACAGAGACGCTCAACCTTTGTCAGAATGATTTTGATTTGTACAAACTCGACTACGCTTATCCCAGGGACTGGATAAGCAACGATTACAGTCCCGAATTCATTCCGTTTTTCTTCTTCAAGGAGCTGAGACGGCGGAATGAAGCACTACATATCGAATATAACAAGTTTCAGCAAATCGTGCCGATGGCCAATTTGGCTAGCCGGTAGGGTTACGCAGTTCCTTGAAAATTTCAGAAGGGTGAGAACAACTGGTCATGAAAAATCTTCTTGTCTGTTTTGTTCTGTTGTTAGCTGGAGTTGGTTTCCCACAGTTGCTGCGCGCACAAACGCCCACGATGCCTGATGACAAACAGGCGGCGCAGCCGCGCAAACGTGGTGGAGTTTTCACCATGTACGCCTTGGATCCTTTGGCCCGCAACGTCTGTTTTAGAGACGGGAAAGAAGGGATGGCGTTTGTTAACAACCAATGGGAAAACCGTTGCAGCGATCTGAGCTACAGCCTGGCAGGTAACGGCAGTCTCGTTACCGGGATTGAAGCTAATCGAACGGGAGCCATCGTCGATCTTGGCACAGCCGACGATCTCCGCACGCGGTACGGCTTCGACGATGCAGAAAGAGGTGGCGTAGGTTTCGCTTCATTGCGTCTTGAGGGTGACAAGGTCATGGTCCTCCAGGACAACGACACCCCGACCAAGCTAACCTGGCAACCGTTGAAGGAGGCGTCCCAACTTGCCGAAGTTAAGTCATCCGCCAATGCGCCGATCCACTTGGGTCACATCTACCTGGTGCGGATTGCAGATACGAAAGACAAGAATTTTCAACAGATCGTCAAGCTCATAGTGATTGCGTATCGTCCTGATGAAGCGGTAACGCTGCGATGGGAGCTGCTCTAGATTCATGCGGCTAATTCCAGTGACGGCGTTCCGGTAAGGAATTCAACAAGATGCTTCCACTCAGACGGAAGCACGTTAACAGGATCATTTCCATCCAGAAGGAGAGCAGGTATGCCATTTCAAACAATCAGCGGTGCAACCGGCACAGTCTGCACGAAGAGTGGGCTTTACAAGGCGACTGACAGAAGAGCGCAGTACGTCGAAATGTTTTTTGTGGGCGACGCCTTCCGGTACTTCCCGGGTGGAAAGGGCACCAAGACCACAACCTGGTATCTTGTAACGGGAACCGCTACGGCGCCGGTTAGCACTACCGACGGCACCGGCACCGTCACAGCAACAGATGATGGTGGTTTCACATCCGTCGTCGTAAATCCTGGTGCGGCATAAGAAGCACGCCACCTACCAATGCAGGCGCTATCAACATCCTCTTCCTGCTCGCGTTGATACGACGTGAGCAGGAAGAGGATTGAATCCAGAATCCAGGGTAGAACAATGAAGTTCCTACGGCTTCTGAGCGTGCCGCTTCTCACGTCAGCATTGCTTTTGGCGGCAGAAGTTCTATACTCTGTGCCCGTCGTCACAGCAGATAAGGCAGATAAAGAAAGCACGGCTCACTCCTACGCTCCTTTACGGTTTCACTACGTTTGTCCCATGCACGAGGACGTGACGTCAAACAAGCCTGGCAAGTGTCCGAAGTGCAAAATGAAGCTGGAGAAAAAGCGAATTAAGGAGCCCACCGCTTCTCCGGGTCAATGAACTCAGATCCGAAACAGAGTCGTTTGAAACGCCTCGCGATTTCGATCGTGACTCGTTCTCTTGTGACGATTGTTGCTGCTTCGTTCCTCGCGACGCTCTTACCAATCCGCACTGCTTCAGCAAAGAAATCAACGATGGCCTGCTGTGCGGGAAAAACAGCGAGCCATTGTCATGCCGGAACCAAAACAAAGAAACCGGCCGCACACGATCACAGCAGCGACTCGTCTAATCCCGCTTTCAAAGCTGCTGCCGTCCAGCAACCGTGTCATTCCGATTGCTGCGCCTGCTCGGCGTCGTCACGACAACAGAAGCGCGAAGGCGCAGCCGCACAGACGATTGCGCGACAAGGTTCACCTTTTTCGACGGGCTTGGCTGCGGCCAACAACTCCGCTACGTTTCACGCAACCGAAAGCTGGAGCCAGACCAGTCCCCGCGGTCCACCGACCTCCTTCGTTCAGCAGCTCACCTAACATCTGAATCGAACCAGTCTGGAGGAAGGGACCATGAGTTCCCGTGTATTCTTGTTGTTTAGTCTATTAGTCTTGCTGCCTGGCCTATTAGTGATACGGCCCAGCGGGGCTATGGCCCAGCAAAACGTTACGTCCGGCGCTGTGAGTGGCCGAATTGAAGATTCACGCGGCGCCGTAGTTGGCGGCGCAACTGTAACGGCTACCAACCCGGAGACAAATCAACGACTAACGACCACGAGCGATGCGGAGGGGCGATATCGCTTCCCCTATCTGCGTACTGGAGACTACGACTTAACTTTCGAGGCCTCCGGCTTCGCGGCAGTGACCAAACGTCTCACCGTGTTGGTGGGCCAGTCTCTTGAGTTGGCCGTCAAACTCGAAGTCGCCGGTCTGTCAGCGAACGTAAATATCAGCAACGCCGACGTGCCACTCATTGAAACAGTGCGCTCGCAGATTACCGAAACGATTCATCCGCGCGAGATCACAGATTTGCCACTGAACGGACGCAACTATCTCGACCTCGCGGTGCTCGTGCCGGCGGTTTCACCGACGAACACCGGCAGCAATCAACGCTTCGCTGAGACTTCAGCCGTTCCGGGCCAGGGCATCTCCATCGCGGGTCAACGCAATCTCTACAACAGCTTCATCGTTGACGGCGTTTCAGCCAACGACGATGCCGCTGATCTGACCGGCACTTACTACAGCGAAGAGGTCATCGATCAATTTCAGGTGGTAACTTCCGGTGGGATTGCTGAGTTTGGCCGTGCGTCGGGTGGCGTCGTCAACATTCTGACTCGCTCCGGTACAAACGACTTGCGCGGATCGTTCTACGGCTTCTTCCGCAATCAGCGATTCGACGCGCGCAATCCGCTCGCGCCAACCAAAGATCCTTTGACTCAAGCTCAGTACGGCGCCAGTGCAAGTGGACCACTCCGGCGCGAACGCACTTTCTTCTTCACCAATTTCGAACAGACTCGCAGAAACTATTCCGCGGTGATCACAATCGCTCCCGCGGCCGTAAACCTCATCAACAACCGCCTGCGCGCAACGAACTATCCGGGTTCGCCGATCGAAACCGGCGTTGTTCCCGCAAGTTTCGACACGACCAATTTCTTTGCGCGTATCGATCACCGCATCAACCATCGCAATCAACTCAGCGCGCGTTACAGTCTGTATCACATCGACGCCGTCAACTCGCGTACAGTCGGTGGTTTGAACGCAATCAGCCGCGGTTCCGGATTGAACGACACAGACCAGACGCTGCAAGTCGCTAACGTCACCACTCTGAGCAGCCGCACCGTAAACGAGGCACGGTTTCAGTTTACTAACAGCCGTCTTGATGCTCCCGTCAACGACACTGTTGGACCAGCCGCCGGCATCTCAGGCGTGGCGAACTTCGGCACTGCCACGTTCTCTCCGCTCGCACGCGACATCAATTTGTTCGAAGCTGTTGATAACGTCTCGACGCAGGTTGGCGATCACTCGCTCAAAGCGGGTGGTAGTTTTCTCTACAACCGGCTTGACATTCTTTTCCCCGGCGCGTTTCAGGGCGTTTACAACTTCACGTCACTGAACAACTTTCTCAACGGAACCTACAGCACGTTTCAGCAGGCGTTCGGTGTCGCAGATCAATTTCAGTCGAACCCAAACCTCGGCGTGTTTGTGCAGGACGAATGGCGTGTGCGACGTAATCTGACACTCAACGCAGGGCTGCGATACGACGTGCAGTATCTGCCCGAACCAATCGAGGCCGACGGAAACAACTTTGCTCCACGGCTCGGCATTGTGTATGCGCCGGGCGATCGCAAAACAGTGATTCGCGCCAGTGCGGGTCTCTACTACGATCGTATTCCGCTGCGCGCGACCTCAAACGCGCTGCAACGCGACGGTTCGAAATACATCGTGGTCCAACTCTCACCGACACAACCAGGCGCTCCCACGTTTCCCAACGTGTTGTCAGTTCAGCCAACCGCACTCCCGACCAAACCAAATATCACGCGCATCGATCCGAATATCGAAGTGAGTTACAGCCAACAGGCAAACCTGCAGATCGAACGTGAACTGCCGTGGAGTGCGGTGCTGTCGGTCGGCTATCTCCATTTGCGTGCAAAGCACCTGATCCTTTCGCGTAACGTGAATGTGCCGACTGTTCCGGCGTCAACGGGAGTGCCGAACCTGGGCCGGCCCGACCCAAACTGGGGCAACATTTCGCGTTTTGAAAGTGCGGGAAACTCCTACTACGATGGGATGGTCGTGTCGTTCAACCAGCGGGCGTCGCACTGGGCCACCGTGCGGCTGTCCTACACGCTTTCGAAAACGATCGACGACGCCGGCAACTTTTTCTTTTCGAGTGTGCAGAACAACTTCAACATTCGCGACGATCGCGGACTCTCTGACAACGATCAGCGCCACCGTCTGGTGTTGAGCGGAACTCTCGAAGCGCCTGAACAAGCGAAACCCGGCGGGGTCAAACGACTGCTGCGGGGCTTTCAGTTTGGTTACATTTTTACTTACGGCTCGCGTTTACCGTTCAACGTGCTGCTCGGAACCGATCGTAACTTCGACACGAACTTCAACGATCGTCCCGCCGGTGTAGGACGAAACACAGGACGCGGGTTTGATTTCGCTTCGCTCGATTTGCGCGTGAGCCGGCGTTTTCGGTTGACTGAGCGAATCGACCTGCAACTGCTCGCTGAAGGTTTCAACGTTTTGAATCGTTCGAACTTTGGCGTGCCGAATAATACGTTCGGGCCGGGAGTCAATCCGTTGCCGACGTTTGGGCAGCCGACCGCCGCGTTCGATCCACGGCAGTTCCAGATCGGGATGAAAATCCGATACTAAAGCCACGATGAAAACCTTAATCCTTCTCGTAACCTTGCTCCTTCTGACCGGCTGTGCGCGTTTTTCCGCCGATGCGTCGCGCGCAACCTTTCAACCAAAACAGATTTCTGCGCCTAACGTTGATGCCGCGGAACCAGTAACGGCCACGGCACCGGACGGCGGTTTGTACGTCGCGTGGGTGAATCACGAGGCGAACAACCAGGCTGACGTCATGCTGGCGCGCTTCAATAGCGACGGCGCCCCGACCAATTCACCGGTGCGAGTGAACGAACAAGCGGGCGTTGCGACGGCATGGCGCGGAGATCCTCCGAGTGTTGCCGTTGCAGATCGGACGGTGTACGTGCTGTGGACCAGTCGGGTCGAATCGCAAGGCAAGAAAGGCACCGATCTTTATTTGTCAGTTTCACATGACGAAGGAAAGACTTTTACCGGTACGACTAAGGTAAACGACGACACGTTACCGGGCGCGCATGGCATGCACTCGTTGGCGGTGTCGAAGGAAGGCAAGATCTACGCGGCGTGGCTCGACGAACGAAATATTCAGCAGCCGACACCATCGAAGCACGCTGGGGGCCACCACATGGAAAGTAATCGCGAACTCTTTGTGGCCCAATCGATCGATGGCGGCAAAACGTTTTCCAGCAATCGAAAAGTTGCAGAGAATGCGTGTCCGTGCTGCAAGACT
>Ga0207675_100006253_pt1 | contig 11300 bp, 9 predicted proteins | sample KBSSwiS42_FD_184305 | JGI IMG/M metagenome (GOLD analysis project Ga0207675, IMG submission 184305) | Switchgrass rhizosphere microbial communities from Kellogg Biological Station, Michigan, USA - KBS Switchgrass S4-2 (SPAdes) (version 2) | ecosystem: Host-associated > Plants > Roots >...
CGCTCGCGTCCGGCGCGGCGGCCAGCGCCTCGTCGAGACGACGTCTCGCCTCCCCCGCCTCGCCGTCGAGCCTCGCCAGCTCGACCTCGACCCCGTTCACCCGCTCGGTCGCCTCGTCGACCGCGTGACGCACCTCGACCTCGGCGGCGCCGAGGCGGCGGAGCTCCGCACCGAGCTCTCCGGCGCGAGCAGCCCCTGCGTCCACCCGTGCGCGCACGGGCGCCTCGAAGCGGGCCGCGAGGGCGGTTGCGCGCTCGAGTGACGCTCCGAGCCCGGTCGCGGCACCCACGAGCCGGCGGAGGAGATCGACATCGAGGCGGCTCCTGCGCGGGGCCCGCTCGACGAGCGCGGCGTCCGCAAGGCGCGCGGCGTCGGCAGCGGCCACCGCTGCGGCGGCCGCGTCGTCCGCCTCGGCCAGCGCCCTGGTTGCCTCCGTGGCGAGCTCCTCGCGGCTCCGCTCGCCTGCGAGACCGACACCGACGGGTGCACCGCCGAGCCGTGCGAGGACGACCTCGGCCCCCGACGCCCTGCGACCGGCGTCGCCTGCGTCCCGGCGCGCGTCGGCTTCCACCCCCGCGAGACGGCGCAGCTCGTCGCCCAGCTCGCGCGAGCGCCGGTCGGCGGCGGCGATGCGGGCGTCGAGCGGCGCCTGGATGCGAGCCACGGTCGCGGCCGCCCGGCTCGTCTCCGCGGCAAGCGCCTCGCTGACCGCGGCGAGCCGCCCGAGGAGCTCTGCATCGAGGGTCGTCCCGCGCAGGTGGGCAACCTCGGCGTAGGCCGCCTCGGCCGCGGCCGCCCGCGCGGATGCCTCGTCGGCCTCGCGCGCCGCGCCGTCCGCACGTGCGGCCAGCTCGTCGGCCTCGTCCGCGAGCGCCCGTCTCCGTGCGTCGAGCTCGAGCAGGACCGCCTCACCCGTCTCGCCCGCGAACCAGAGCTCACCGCGGTCGGCGTCGTACCCGTCGCCCGCGGTCGTGACGGCAATGCCCGATCGCATCTCGCGCAGCTCGCCCGACTCGACGAGCCACACGCCGTCGAGCAGGCGAAGCGCATCGTCGGGACCCGTTGCGACGGAGGCAAGCGCCCGCGCGCCGGACCTCGGCGGGCTCCCGGCCGCGCCACGCGCGCCGGCGATCACGACCGAAAGGCTGCCGAGCCCGCTCGTGCGGGCGCGCTCGAGCAGCGCCAGCGCATGCTCTGAGCTGCTCGCGAGAAGCGCAGAAGCCCGCCATGCGAGCGCGGCCGCGACCGCCTTCTCGAAGCCGGGCTCGACCTCGAGCGCCGCGAGCGCCAGCCGCTCGCCCTCCGCGGCCAGCGTGCGCGCCGCCGGTGCGACACCTTCCCGCTCGGCGAGCGACCGCTCGAGCGCGGCGAGCCGCTCCCGGGCGGAGCGGGCGCGCTCCGCGAGGTCGTCGCGTTCCGTGGCGGCGGCGCGCGCGAGCGCCCGCGCCTCGTTCGCGCGCTGCTCGAGCTCGGGTGGGCTCAAGGCGCCGCTGCGCGCGTGCGCTCGGGCAAGGTCGTGGTCAGCGCGGAGCTTGCGGGCGAGCTCGGCGACGGTTTCCGCGCGCGAGCGAAGCCGCTCCCGCGCCGCGCCGAGCGCGACGAGCGAGCGGTTGGCCTCGCCGTGTCCTCCCGTCAGCTCGCTCATCCCCCTGTCGACCGCCTCGCGCTCGCCGCGGACGGCCTCGAGACGGCGGTCGGCCTCGTCGGCGACCGCACGCTCGGCTGCGGCGAGCAGCGCATGCGCGTGGCGGGCGCGCTCCGTCGCGTGGCCACTGCGCGTGGCCGCGTCACGCGCCGCCGCGGCGGCCGTGCGGGCCGCATCCTCGAGCGCGCGCAGGGTCTCGTCGGTTCGGGCCTGCGCCGCCAGCTCGGCATCGCTCAGGTCCTGGTGCAGACGCGCCGCGAGGCCTGCGACGGACTCGCCGCGGACGGTCAAGCGCTCGCCGGCGCCCTGGAGGCGGTAGAGCGCGCCGACCGCGGTCTCGCGCGCTCCGGCGGCATCCGAGAGCTCGATCTCGGCGCTCTCCCGCTCACCAAGCACCGCCTGGAGCCGCCCCTGCGCCGCGCGCCGCGCGAGCGAGGCGGCGGTGCGGCGCTCGTCCGCCTCGGCGCGGCGGGCGTCGAGCGCAGCGAGGTCGAGCCGCGCGAGCCGGGCCCGCAGGCCTGCGATCTCGCCAGCAAGCTTCTCCGCCCGTTCCGCCGCGGTCGCCTGGAGGGCGAGCGGGCGCAGGCGCTTGCGCACCTCCTCCTCGACGTCGCGGGCCCGCTCGACCTGCGTCGCGACACGCGCCAGCTTCAGCTCCGCGCGGTGCCGGCGCCGCTTGAACTTTCCGAGCCCTGCGGCCTCCTCGACCAGGGCACGGCGGTCTTCGGGCTTGGAGGCGAGCACGGCGTCGACTTTCCCCTGGCTGACGATCGAGTGCATGGAGCCGCCGAGGCCGACGTCGGCGAGCAACTCGACGAGGTCGGTGCGCCGGACCGGCGAGCGGTTGACGAGGTACTGCCCCTCGCCGCCGCGGACGAGCCGCCGCGCGATCGCGATCTCCGAGTAGTCGAGCTCCGCGCCGAACCCGCCGTCCTCGTTGTCGAAGAGCAGCTCGACCTCGCAGTGATCCGCGGGCTGGCGCGTCGCCGAGCCGCCGAAGAGCACGTCGTCGGGCTTCTCCGCGCGCATCTCCGACGGCGTGAGCGAGCCGGCGGCCCAGACGATCGCATCGGAGACGTTCGACTTGCCGGACCCGTTCGGGCCGACGACGACGGCGACCCCGGGCTCGAGCTTCACCTCGACGGGGTCAGGGAACGACTTGAAGCCGCGCAGCTTGATGGAGCGCAGGTGCACCGCGCGCGAACGCTAACGACGGCGACGGACGACGACGGATCGGTGGGATCAGGCCGCGGGCGGGTGCACGCCGAGCGCCGCGAGCGCCTCGGCCGCGGCCTCCTGCTCGGCCGCCTTCTTCGTCGTGCCGCGACCGGTGCCGAGCCGCTCGCCGTCGATCAGCGCCGCGCAGACGAACCGGCGCTCGTGCGGCGGGCCTTCGACCTCGAGGACCTCGTACTGCACCGCGCGGCCGGTGCGCGCGAGCGCCTCCTGGAGCTCCGTCTTCGAGTCGACGTGCCCGGTGCTCGCGTACTCGATCCGGTCGTCGAAGGCTTCGACGATCGCCGGCGCCGCGACGTCGTAGCCGTGCTCGAGGTAGACGGCCGCGATCGCCGCCTCGAGGAGCGCCGCGAGCACGTTGCGGCTCAGCGAGATGCGGTGCAGCTCCGGCCCGGGCACGTCCTGCGCCCGCGCGACGAGCAGCGCGCCGAGATCGAGCGTCCGCGCGACCGCGGCGCAGCTCTGCCGCGAGACGACGTGCGCACGGATCTTCGCGAGGCGCCCCTCGGACGCGTCCGGGAAGCGGTCGTAGAGCGTCCTCGCGATCGCGAGCTCGAGCACCGAGTCCCCGAGGAACTCGAGGCGCTCGTACGACGACCCGCGGTCGGCCGCCCACGAGGTGTGCGTGAAGACCTGGTCGCGGCGCTCGGGGGGAAGGGCGCTGATCAGGCGCGCGAGCGCCGCGCCCTCCCCCTCGCGCACCTCACTGATGATCGACGACGTAGTCGACGGACTGCCCGACCGTCGTCAGCTTCTGTGCGTCTTCGTCCGGGATCTTGATCCCGAACTGATCCTCGAGCTCCATGATCAGCTCGACGAGATCGAGCGAGTCGGCGTTGAGGTCCTCCTGGAACGCCGCGTCCTCCGAGATCGCGCCCTCGTCGGCACCGAGCTTGTCGACGAGCGCCGCCTTGACGCGCTCGTAGACCTCATCGCGAGATAGAGCCACTTCGCAACCTCACTGTCGTGAACGGGATGGATGGAGTCGCAGGACTCTAACAGCCCACAGGAGCGGTCAGGCGCGCGACTCCGCGCGCGTCGCGGGCAGCCGTTCGGCCAGCCGATCCACCAGCCCGTGCTCGACGCCGCGGGCGGCCATTCGCGTTGCGTTTGCGATCGCGACGCGCGAGCTCGAGCCGTGCGCGATCACGACGAGCCCCCGCAGGCCGAGGAGATAGCCACCGCCGTAGGTGTCCGGGTCGAGCCTGGCGCGAAGGCCTCGCGCGGCGGGTCTGATCAGCAGCCCGCCGAGCTTCCCCATGGGGGAGCCACGGATCTCCGACCGCAATGCCTGGAGCACGGTGCGGATCGTGCCCTCGAGCGTCTTCAACGCGACGTTGCCCGTGAAGCCGTCGCAGACGACGACGTTCGCCTCGCCTTCGAGCAGCGAGCGTCCTTCGGCGTTGCCCTCGAACCGGAGCTCCGCGTCCCGGAGCAGGGCGTGCGCCTCGAGCGTCAGCTGGTTCCCCTTCTCGGGCTCCTCGCCGATCGAGAGCAGCCGGACCGAGGGCTCGCGCACGTCGAGCATCTCCTCTGCGAAGACGACGCCCATGTGCGCGAACTGCAGGAGGTGCTCGGGCCTCGCGTCGGCGTTCGCTCCCGCGTCGATCAGCACCGTCGGCCCCCGCCGCCCCGGGATCACGATCGCGATGCCCGGCCGCAGGACGCCCGGGAGCCTGCGGACGTGGAGGAGCGAGGCCGCGAGCATGGCACCCGTGTTCCCCGCTGAGACGACCGCGTCGGCGTCGCCGTCGCCGACGGCCTTGACCGCCCGGACGAGCGATGAATCGGGCTTCGCACGGACGACCTCGGCGGGCTTCTCGTGCATCTGGATCGCGTCGGCGCAGGCAACGAGCTCGAGCCCCTCGGCATCGAGTGCCGCCGGACCGAAGAGGACCGGGGTGATCGACCCTGAGGCCGCTGCGACGGCGCCCGCGACGACCTCGACCGGCGCGTGATCGCCGCCCAGCGCGTCGACCGCGACGCGGATCGCCATGGAAGCGCGCCGCTCTACGGAGTCGGCGTCCGCAGCGGCCTGACCTCGCGCCCGCGGTACGTCTTGCAGGTCGGGCAGGCGCGATGCGACTGCTTCGGCGAGCCGCAGTTCTCACACGTCGAGACGCGTGGCGCGCCGATGGCGTGCTGCGCGCGGCGCTTGTCACGACGGGACTTCGAGGTCTTGCGCTTCGGAACGGCCATGAGCGACTCGCCATGGTAGCGGAGAGGATCAGGCCGTTCAGCCCGAGTCGCGCCCCACCCGATCGAGCAGCGCGAGCAGTCGCGCCCAGGCCGCGTTGCGCGCGAGGGCGTCGGCCTGCCGCGTCCCGCCCGAGACGAGCGTCAGGCCTTCGAGGGTCGCCTCGGTCGGAAAGGGCAGGTTCGGGACCGCGACCGTCAGCCCGTGTCCGGCTTCCGGGAACGTGAGGCTCTCCGTCCGTCCGCCGTGCTCGTCGCGGCGCTCGCCGACCGCGGAGACCGCATACGCCGAGTTCCACACCTGATCCGCGGCGCCGGCGACGAGCAGGACGGGGCCGCGAATGCGCTCGACCGGGATCCGCGGGTCCGGGTCGGCCGCGGACCCCACGGGCTCGCCGCCGCGCGTCCACGAGCCGGGAACGACCGCGTAACCGGGCGCATATGCGGCGACACCCTGGACCAGCGCCGGGTACGTCGAGGCGACGAGCAGCGCGAGCTCGCCGCCGCGCGAGGCGCCGACCACGACGACGTCCTCGACGCCGGGCCGGCCGTGCAGCCAGCGGAGCGCCCGTGCGAGGTACTCGAGCGGGATCGCCCGCAGCTCGTTGGGGACGCCCCGGGCGCCGAAGTACGCGAGCTCGAGGACGGGGTAGCCGTGGGATGCCAGGAGCCGGGCCTGCAGGCCGTTCCCGTACCCTCCCTCGCTTCCACCGAGGGCGAGCACGGCGGTCGACCGGCGGGCGCCGGGCGGGACGGTCCAGTAGTGGGCGACCAGGCCGTCGTGCGACGCGGTCAGCTCGATCGACGAGACCTGCGCTTCGACCAGCCGCCTGACGGCGCTCGCCTGGCCGAGCAGGCGATCTCCGGCGCGGGCCTCGACGCGCAGCGTGACGGCGTCGTCGAGCGGAAACAGCCCGAGCTTCGGCGAGTCCGCCACGCCGGTCGGCCGCAGCGAGGCGAGGAGCGTGCCACCGTCGACGGAGATCCGCCCGTCGTCGTCGGCCCGCACGGCGCGACTGCCCGACCACAGCACGCCGTCCGTCGACCGCGACGACAGGGTCAGGTGGATCGGGGCGTCACGATCTGCGCCGTCGACCTCCATCCGAAGCGGCGCGTCGAGCAACCCGTCGCTCGGCTCGAGCCGCACGGAGGCCGCGTCGGAGCCTCCCCGCGACACGAAGGCGACGACGGCGGCGGCCGCGATCGCCAGGACGACCGCCGTCCCGGCCAGGATGCCGCGTCGCCGCGAGAAGGTGCTCATGGGCCGGCACAGCGTCGCACACCCGTCTCCCGATCAGGGCAGCGCCACCGTCCGGGTCGGTGCGACCGCCTCGAGAAACCGGCGGTCGTGCGAGACGACGACGAGCGCGCCGTCCCAGCCCGCGAGCGCCTGCTCGAGCTGCTCGACCGCCTCGAGGTCGAGGTGGTTCGTCGGCTCGTCGAGCACGAGCAGGTTCACGCCGGCGGCCTGGAGCTCGGCGAGATGCGCGCGGGTGCGCTCGCCCGGCGAGAGCGTCGCGCATGCGCGGAGGACGTGCGTCGCTCCGAGGCCGAACTTGGCGAGCAGCGTGCGCGCGTCGACGGGGTCTAGACCCGTCCGGTCGGAGAACGTCTCGAGCAGCGGCTCGGGCGTCGCGTAGCCGATTCGCTCCTGTCCGACCACGCCGACGACCACGCCACGTCCCATCTCCCGCGTGCCGCGCGAGAGCTCGAGTTCCCCGAGGAGCGCTCGGACGAGGGTCGTCTTGCCCGAGCCGTTCGGACCGGTGAGGGCGAGGCGCTCGCCAGGCTGCAGCTCGAGGTCGAGAGGGCCGAGGCGAAACGCTCCTCGTTCCACGACGGCGCCGACGAGCCGAGCCACGGGCGACGGGAGGCGACCGCTGGAGTGGAGCTCGAGCCTGAGCTCCCAGGGCTCGAACGGCTTCTCGGGAAGCGGGTTCCGCTCGAGCAGCTTCTCGGCCTGCCGCACCTTCGTGCGGAGTGCGTTCGTCCCCCGCCGGTCGGCGCCGCCCGACTTCTCGCCGAGGCCCGCGCCCTGGGCGCGCGCCTCTGTCCGCCGGGTCGAGAGGAGCGTCGTGAGCTCGCGGCGGCGTTCGCTGGCATGCGCATAGTGCGCGTACGCGGCATGGCGCGCCTCGCCGCGACGCCGGGCAAAGTCGGACCAACCGCCCGCCCACTCGACGATCCCGTGCGAGCGGGGGTCGATCTCCGCGATGCGCCCGACCGTCCGATCGAGGAACGCCCGGTCGTGCGAGACCAGGACGACGGCCCCGGGGAAGCCGTCGACGAACGCCTCGAGCTGCGCGAGCCCCGCCGCGTCGAGGTCATTCGTCGGCTCGTCGAGGAGCAGGAGGTCGGCCTTCACGAGGAGGACACCCGCGAGGGAGGCCCGTGCCGCCTCGCCGCCCGAGAGCGCGTCGAAGAGCCGGTCGAGGTCGACCCCGAGCCCGATCCGCGCGCACGTCGCCGCCGCGCGGGCGTCGAGGTCCCCGCCGCCGAGCGCCAGAAACCGCGCGAGTGCCGCGTCGTAGCGGTCGGACAACGCTTGTGGTGAATCACGAGCGTCGTCCGCGTCGCGGGCGAAAGCGGCCGCTGCGGCCTCGAGCTCCCGCTCGGCGGCCGCGACGCCGGTCAGCCGGGCCAGGCGACCGCGCAGCGTCTCGCCGAGACGGCGCTCGGGCTCCTGCCGGAGATGGGCGACCGTCGCCCGCGGAGGATCCAGCGCGACGACGCCGGCATCGGGCGCCTCCTCACCGGCGAGCAGGCGCAGGACGGTCGACTTGCCGACGCCGTTCGGCCCGACGAGCCCGATGCGCGCGCGGGGGCCGACGTCGAGCGACGCGTTCTCGAGGACGACCTGCGCTCCATGGAACTTCGTGACGCCGGTGAGGCGGGCACGCATGACGGTGAACCTCCTGAAGGGACGAGACGCGGCGCCTCCCGGGAGGAGGGCCGACAGAGCATCTGTCCGCAATCAGTCCGTCATGGGTGTGCGCCGGAGCGCGCGCTCACCGTAGCACTACGCGCCGGGCTCGGTACGGAGTCTCTCGAGCGCCGCCCACCGCGGGTCGACCGCCTCCTCGGCGTGCTCGTGCGGCTCGACGTTCAGGTCCTTCCCGCAGATCGGGCAAAGGCCGGCGCAATCGGGGCGGCACAGGATCTGGTCGGGAAGCCCGAGCGCCACCTGGTCCCGCGCCCACGCACCCGCGTCGAGCTCGCCGTCGGCGACGTACTCGCTTCCCAGCTCCTCGTCCGCGGCGGCGTCGGTCGCCTCGTACTCCTGGGCGTCGACGTCGACCGAGAGGCTTGCCGGCGCGAGGCAGCGCATGCACGGCCCGTCGAGCCGCGTGGAGAGACGCAGGCGGTAGAGATCGCCGGTCGCCGCTCGCTGGACGACCAGCTCGGCCGGCGTCTCGGGCGGCGACGTGTGGTACGTCTCGCCACCGAGGACGAGCGGTTCGATCACGAGCCGAAGCGACTCGTGGTGCTCCTGACCGGGGCGCAGGCGCAGGCTTCTGACGGAGAATCGGGCCACGGGACGAGGGTACCTCCCGCCCTGGCGCCACTTTCCGATGATCGATTCGTAAGGCGAGTGAAGCTTCCGTAAGGAGCTCGTTCGAGTCTGTAGATCCGGGCTAGTCCTGTGTCGTCAGATTCGACGAAAGGACATGCGATGCGTACGACACGAAAGATCGGCGCGCTCTGGACGCTCGCCGCTGCGGCGCTCGCGTCGCTCGCGACGGTGCTCGCGCTTCCGGCGGGCAGCGGGGCCGTCACGCAGGCCAGCCCGACCAACACGGCGGAGCCGCGGATCAGCGGATCGGCGACCGTGGGCTCGACGCTCACCGCGAGCCAGGGAACGTGGACCGGCTCACCGACGAGCTACGCCTACCAGTGGGTGCGCTGTCCGAAGGGCGGCGGCCTCCCGAGCGGCGCGGACTGCGCCGCGATCGGGGGCGCGACGACGACGAAGTACGTCGTCGCGACGGCCGACGTCGACCATCGGCTTCGCGTTCGCGTGACCGCGTCGAACGCCGACGGCTCGAAGACGGTTGCCTCGAATGCAAGCGGGCTCGTGCGAGCACCCGACGCAGGCAAGCCGGTGAGCGTGCAGGCGCCGACCCTGTCGGGGACGGCCGCGCAGGGGCAGACGCTGCACGTCACCCCGGGGACGTGGAACGGGCAGCAGCCGATCACGTACACGTTCCGCTGGCTGCGGTGTGACACGGCCGGCAACAACTGCATCGTGCAGCAGGGCTTCCAGGACGACGCCTACGGGCTGCGGGAAGGCGACGTCGGCAAGACCATCCGTGCCCGCGTGATCGCACGCAACAGCCGTGGTGAGGCGAGCCGGCTGACGGCCCCGAGCCCCACCGTGCAGGGACCGCAGACGCCGCCCGGCCCGGCAGGCGTGATCACGCTGCCGAACGGCGAGAAGTCGATCCCGGTGACGAGCGTGCCGCCGGACCAGCGGCTCGTCGTCGATCAGGTGCAGTTCTCGCCGAACCCGATCCGCTCGCGGACCGAGCCGATCACCGTGCGGGTCAAGGTGAAGGACACCCGCGGCTACGTCGTCCGCGACGCCCTCGTGTTCCTCCGCTCGACGCCGCTCGTGACGAGGAACGCGCAGGATCAGAAGACGGGACAGGACGGCTGGCTGCAGCTGACCGTGACCCCCGAGCGCGACTTCCCGGAGCTGCGGGCGGCGTACTCCGTGCAGTTCTTCGTGAAGGCGTTCCGGCAGGGCGACCCCGAGCTGGCCGGCGTGGCCGGTTACCGGCTCGTCCAGGTCCCGCTCGGCTGAGACGCGGCGGGGGTGCGCCCGTCGATCGGGCGCACCCCCATTCGACATGTCAGGCTCCCGCGGAGGAACCCCCAAACGTCAGGAGCCGTCATGCACTCCACCCGTGCAGGGTCTCATCGCCGGCGCGCAGCGCTCTCAGCCGTCTCCCTCGTCGCCCTCGTGCTCGCCGTCGCCGCGGGGGCCCGTGGCAGCGCCGGCCCGGTCAACACCGCCGACCCGACGATCACCGGCGTCGCGCTCGTCGGACGGACGGTCGAGACGTCGAATGGCTCGTGGACCAAGCCGAGCTCCGGTCTCACGTACAAGTACCAGTGGCTTCGCTGCAACCCCTCCGGCGGCGACGACTCGTCGGACAAGACGTGCACGGCGATCAGCGGCGCCACGCGACAGACGTACACGATCGTCAGCGGCGACGTGGGCAAGCGCATGCGGTCCCGCGTGTCGGCCGCCTCGAAGGGCGGAACCACTCAGGCGACCAGTGCGGCGACGTCCGTCGTCTCCACCCAGAGCGGCATCCCGGCGAGCTCCGCTCCCCCGACCGTCTCCGGAAGCGCGATCGTCGGCTCCGAGCTCACCGGAGCCCCCGGCTCGTGGGTGGGCGACTCACCGATCACCTACTCGTACCAGTGGCTCCGCTGCGACAAGGAGGGCAACGCGTGCAACCCGATCGCGGGCAAGACGAGCGCGAAGTACACGCTCGTCGACGCCGACGAGGGCCGCACGGTGAGGCTGAGAGTCGTCGCCCGCAACAGCCGCGGCAACGCGGACGCCTTCTCGAGCGCGACCGACGTTGTCCAGGCCAACCCCTCCGATGGGACGATCACCCTGCCGAACGGCGAGAAGTCGGTCGACGCCAAAGCCGTCCCCGCGAACGAGCGACTCGTCGTCGACCAGGTCCAGTTCAGCCCCAACCCGCTGACGTCGAAGAACCAGACCATCATCGTCAGGATCAAGGTGAAGGACACCCGGGGGAACGTCGTCCGGAATGCCATCGTGTTCATCCGCTCGACACCGAAGGTGACGTCCGGCGGGGATCACTCGCCGACCGCGACGGACGGCTGGGTGCAGTACTCCCTCGTCCCCGAGAACGACATCACGCTCAAGAACGGCTACAGCGTCCAGTTCTACGTCAAGGCCTATCGCACGGGCGATCCGACTCTCGGCGGCATCTACGGGAGCCGGCTCGTGCAGCTCGCGACACGGACCGGCTGAGGCGGGAACAGTTCGTGGAGGGATCCGCCTGCGCGGATCCCTCCACGAAATCCTGTAGCGCTACTGGTAGCTCTCGACGTCGGGCGAGCGGCCGTCGCGGTCGATCGGGCCGATCCCGGCGACCACCGTCTCCTGCGAGCGCTCGTGGAGGCGCTCACGGCCGCGGCGCACCGCGCCGAGGAACTTGTCGAGGTTGACCTCGAGCGT